>WNGB01000952.1_pt1 | contig 50979 bp, 60 predicted proteins | sample 5400681 | NCBI WGS metagenome assembly WNGB01 (sample SAMN13153367, study PRJNA577476) | soil metagenome | isolation source: 115 cm soil or saprolite under grassland replicate 2 | place: USA:California | collected 2016-06-15
CGTGGCGATCCTTGCTTTGAAAAAATCGTCGCCTCCCTGGCACCAAAGCCGAATTAAGCTAGGAAACGGGGTCAGGCTTCCTGCTTTGCTTTGACCATCGCCATCAGCCGTTCTTTGATTGCAGTGGAGGCTTTCGCCGGGCGCAAACTCAGCGCGAATGCTTCATGCAATGCATAACATTTGGTGATGAATTCTTCGCTCTTTTTCCCGAATTTCTTCCGCGCTTTCTCGAATTCCTCTAGTTCCTCGGCCTCCAGCGCGCCGATAACGTAGAGCCGCGACTGGTTCTGGAATTCCCTAAAGTTCATCTCGCAACTCCTTCAGGCCGTCATAGATTTTTTTGAGCCCAAGTTCAAGCCTAGTTTTTACTGTGCCTAATGGTGTATTCGTTTTGGCCGCGATTTCGCGCTGGCTCATGCCCTTAAAAAATGCGAGATCGATTGCCTGCTGCTGGGGCGGTGGCAGGCTGCTTATGACTTTACGAATGAGGCGACGCGTGTCGCTCAGCACGATCTCTTCCTCAGTCGCATTATGCACCCACGCGTCAGGTTGCTGTTCAGTCTCGTTTTGCAGGCGTTCCTCTGCACGCGCATAAGCCTGCTTCTTCCGCAGGCCATCGATCGCGCGGCGCCGGGCCAGGGTAACCATCCAACCAAGAGGTTTGCCTTTTTGAGCGGAAAAATTTTTCGCCTGGTTCCAAATCTCCATGAAAATCTCCTGCAACAGATCATCGGCCTCGGCTTCGTTGTGAATCACTCTCAGGATAAGTGCCTTCAAAATGCCGTTGTATCGATCGTAGAGCTGAGAGAGCGCGTCTGCGTCGCCGGTCTGGATCCCTTTCATCAAGTCGAAGTCACTTGGCGCTCCAGGCTCGAGCTGCGGGACAACCGTGCGCGCCTGCGCTCGCGATTTTGACAGGCGCACGCGTTTCTTTGGCTTGCGGCGCGTGGAAGCAATTACTTTGGATGGCCTCATGTGTGATCAGGAATTGCAGGAATCAGAAACAGGATCGAGCGCAGGATCGCAATCGCGTGCCTTAATCTATGCGGGCCACTTCGTCCACCGATTTTGTGATTGCAAAATCGATTGATTGCGCGGGGCGTTTTGTGCGTCAAAAGTTAAGCGCATGGCACAAGGTCCGAATGACACATCTGTCGATCCGCTTTGGTACAAGGACGCGATCATCTACGAGCTGCACGTTAAGACATTTTGCGACAGCGATGGCGACGGCATGGGGGACTTCCGTGGTCTGATCGAAAAGCTGGATTATCTGCAGGAGCTGGGAGTCACTGCCGTCTGGCTGCTGCCATTCTATCCGTCCCCTCTGCGTGACGACGGCTACGACATCGCCGATTATTTCGACGTCAATCCAAGCTTCGGAACACTCGATGATTTTCGTGCGCTCCTGGACGCTGCACATCAACGTAACGTGCGCGTCATTACCGAACTCGTAATTAATCACACTTCCGATCAGAATCCCTGGTTCCAGAAGTCCCGACGTGCTGTTGCTACGGCAGCGTCCGGGGTCACCGACCCCGGCTACAGCGACTACCTCGCCTACAAGGACTTCTATGTCTGGAGCAACACGCCGGAAAAATACAAGGACGCGCGAATCATTTTCAAAGATTTCGAAACTTCTAACTGGGCGTGGGACCCTGTTGCAAAAGCGTACTATTGGCACCGGTTTTATTCGCACCAACCGGAACTGAATTTTGATAATCCGGCGGTGCACGATGCGGTCGAGAAGGTCTGCGACTTCTGGTTATCCATGGGCGTGGACGGACTTCGTCTCGATGCTGTTCCGTATCTGTACGAACGGGAAGACACCAACTGTGAGAATCTGCCTGAGACGCATGAATATCTGCGCAGGCTGCGCGCTCATGTCGAAGCGAAGTTCCCGAACCGTATGCTGCTTGCAGAAGCCAACCAATGGCCCGAGGACGCGGCCGCTTATTTCGGCAAAGGGGATGAGTCGCACATGAGTTTTCATTTTCCGCTCATGCCGCGCATGTTCATGGGGCTGCAGATGGAAGATCGCTTTCCGATCATAGACATAATGGAGCAGACGCCGCCGATCCCCGACAATTGCCAGTGGGCGATGTTTCTGCGCAATCATGACGAGCTCACCCTCGAGATGGTCACGGATGAGGAACGCGACTACATGTATCGGGTTTATGCCACGGATCCACACGCGCGAATTAATCTTGGCATCCGCCGGCGACTTGCTCCGCTGCTTGCAAACAGTCGCCGCAAAATCGAGCTGCTCAACACGCTGCTGTTCTCAATGCCTGGCACGCCCATCATCTACTACGGCGATGAGATCGGTATGGGAGACAATTTTTATCTGGGCGATCGCAATGGCTGCCGCACGCCAATGCAATGGAGCCCGGACCGCAACGCGGGGTTTTCGAGAGCGAATCCGCAGCAACTTTATCTGCCGGTCACGATCGACCCTGAATATCACTACGAAGCCGTCAACGTCGAGAACCAGCAGAAAAATCTTTCCTCTCTGTTGTGGTGGACGCGGCGGGTCATCGCCATGCGAAAAAACTTCAAGGCGTTCTCACGCGGCTCTCTCGAGTTTCTCTACCCGGATAACGCGAAAGTTCTGGCATTCCTTCGCCGGTGGGAAAACGAGACTATAGTGGTGGTGGCGAATCTTTCACGGTTCGCACAGTCGGCGGAGTTGGATCTATCGCGATTCGCCGGCTGCGTGCCGATGGAAGTTTTTAGTCGCAACCTGTTTCGGCCGATCAGGAAGTCGCGCTACGTCATCACGCTCGGCCCCCATGCGTATTACTGGTTCGCGCTGCAAGCGCCCACCGAGGCTCGTCGCGCGCAAAAGAAACGCGTTGTGCCGACGCTGAAAGCACCGGCTAAGCTGGAAATCCTGCTTCACGATAGTCAGCGAGATCAGCTCGAGCGCGAAATCTTACCGATGTATGTCCGCAACTGCCGCTGGTTTGGTTCGAAGGCGCGGACTTTTCGCGATCTCAAAGTGATCGAGCAGCTTCCCATTTCCGCGGGCGCGAACGGTGCGCAACTCTGGTTTATTGAGGTTAACTATCTGGATGCTCCTACGGAAATATATGCCATCCCGGTAAAGATCGCCTCACACGACGCAGCGCGCTCAGTTTCCCAGAACGCGCCGCATGCAATCATTGCGCGCTTTGCAGGCAGCGACGGAGCAGTTCTCTTCGACGCGATCTGGGACGAAATTTTTCGTTCACAATTGTTCGAAGCAATCGCACGTCGCCAGGCGATGAAGGCGCGGGCTGGCGATTTTGTCGGCGTCACCGCCAGCAGATTCGAGGCGGATCAAACGGTTGCCTCTGGTAATTCGCAGGTAGTCAGTGGCGAGCAGAGCAACTCGTCGATGCTCTTCGATAACAAATTTTTTCTTAAACTCTACCGTAAGATCGAGGACGGTTTGAATCCCGATGTCGAAATCAACCGGTTCCTGACAGAACACACGGAGTTTCCAAACGTGCCAGGATTCGTGGGTGCAATCGAATATCGCCGAGCAAAAGCAGAACCAACCGTTGTCTGCATGTTACAACGCGCTGCGGTAAATGAAGGCGATGTTTGGACACGCACTGTGGATGCGGTGGGCCGCTATTATGAGCGGGTGCTGGAGCGCAAAGCTGATCTTCAGAATGAAACCGCGCCTCCGCGTGCACTGCTGGCTGAGCTGATCGGTGGCGTTTACCCTGAAAAAGTAAAGCTGTTTGGACAGCGCACCGGCGAATTGCATCTCGCGCTGACATCGTCTCTGGATGATCCTGCGTTCCGGCCTGAGCCGTTCAACGTCATGGCGCAGCGTTCTGTTTACCAGACAATGCGCACAACATTGCGGCGGACGTTTACTCTTCTGGAAAAGAAGTTGCCGGACCTCTCCCGAGTATTTAGGGATGAGGCGAAGGAGGTGCTCGGCGCTGAGCAGGAAATACTCACGCGTGAAAAGCGGCTGCTTGATCGTCGCACCAACGCCGCGAAAATTCGGATTCACGGCGACTATCATCTCGGGCAGTTGCTCTATACCGGAAAAGATTTTGTCATTCTCGATTTCGAAGGTGAACCAGCCCGGCCCCTCAGCGACCGGAAGCTGAAACGCTCTGCATTGCGTGATGTCGCGGGAATGATGCGTTCATTCCAATACGCCGCTTACAGCGCACTCTGGCAACCAGCCATGCGCAAAGAAGATGTGCCTTTCCTAGAGCACTGGGCCGACCTCTGGTATCGCCAGATGAGCAGCGTCTTTCTAGAAAGCTATTTAAAGACGACCACCGACGCGATTTTCGTTCCGCAAAACAGCGAAGACCTTCAAATCATGCTTGAAGCCTACTTGCTCGACAAAGCCGTATATGAGATCGGGTACGAGCTAAACCATCGCCCAAGTTGGGTTGTCATTCCCATCCGTGGCATTAAACACATTTTGCGTGCGGTCTGAGTCTGAGCCATAGATGCGAAACAAGTGAAGGATTCTGTTTCCCCATCTGTAAAAATCTGTGTAAATCTGTGATTCACAAAAGCAAGAAGTGCATCATGAAGAATCATCTCGACGAAATCGACAATAACATCGAAGCGAAACATCTCTTAAAACATCCGTTTTATCTCGCGTGGACACGCGGCGAGTTGAGTAACGAAGCACTCGCGGATTATGCGCGGCAGTACTATCACCATGTCAGGGCTTTCCCGACGTATCTTTCAGCTGTGCACGCGAAGTGCGAGAACGAGGCCACCCGCAAGCAACTGCTGAACAACTTGATCGACGAGGAAGCCGGATCACCAAATCATCCCGAGCTGTGGCTTCACTTTGCCGACGGCCTCGGCGTCGCTCAGGACAATGCGAAAAACGCAGAAAAATGGCCAGAGACAAAGAAATTGATCGAGACGTTCCGATCAATTTGTGGCGACGGGTCGACAGCCGAAGGTCTCGCAGCTCTCTACGCGTACGAAAGTCAGATTCCGGCGATCTGTGAATCGAAAATCGACGGCCTAAAGAAACACTACGGCTTTAACAAGCCCGAACACTACCAGTATTTCAGCGTTCATATTGAAGCGGATCGCGAACATTCGGCTGCCGAGCGAAGGATGCTTGACGCCTATCTCAACGAGCAAAATTTCGAATCGGTAAAAAGATCAGTGAACCGTGTTCTCGACACGCTCTGGGAAATGCTGTTCGGCGTTTGCCGCCGTCATGCGATCGTGTGTTGACGGTGCTTGACACAAGCACCGCTACGCAAATCAGCGCGGTCGCAGAACGAGAAACGAACGCGCCCGATGTCGGCAAACCGATAAGACTTGGGGCTGGCTCGGATCAAGTGAACCAGCGACCTTATTGTAGTCGGAAATAGATGTGATGGGCTGTTGATTGATTTCTTCGATTACATCGCCTTTCTGCAACTCTGCCATACCACCATCAGGATCCACACTCGTCACTAAGACGCCTTTCACATTGGCAGGCAGATCAAGCTGACGAGCCATCTCCGGCGTTAGCTCTTCCACATGAATCGAAGCAAGTGGACCGCCGTCCCGTTCTTGATCTTCTTGATCGCTCGGTTGTCGCGGGTTTTGTGATTGCGGCTGATTTCGTCGTGGCAGAACGCCAGCGGACTGGTAATTAACGGGTTGTTCTTTAATCTGCGCCTTCACTTTGAGCGGTTTTCCGTCACGAATGAGTTCAAGCTCAACTTCCTTGTTTAACTGAGTCTGAGCCACAAGACTTCGTAGCACATTAAGATTCTTCACCTCATGCCCGTCGAATCTGCGAATAACGTCGCCTGGTTGAACGCCCGCCTGAGCTGCAGGCGAGCCAGCTTGGACTTCCGCGACAGGAACGCCGTCGCTTTCGACGTCGCTTTCACCAGGCTGCAAGGCTCGGGTCTGAATGCCGAGATAACCGCGAATGATCCGGCCCTGCTTCAACAAGCTTTCGAGCGAAGTGCGCACCGTGTTCGACGGAATCGCGAAACCGAGTCCCTGCGAACCGCCGGTGGTCGAAGCGATCACCGTGTTGATGCCGATCACTTCGCCGCGGAGATTGATCAGCGGACCACCGCTGTTTCCCGGATTAATTGCCGCATTGGTCTGCAGCAAATCAGCGAAAAAATCGCTGCGATTCGGCCGCCCTTTTGAACTAATGATTCCGTCTGTCACAGTTTCCTCAAACCCCAGCGGATTACCGATCGCGAGGACAAAATCTCCAGGCTGCACCGTGTCTGAATCGGCCAGTTTAAGTGGTTTGACGCCGGGATCGTCGATCTTGAGCACAGCGAGATCCACCTGTTCATCCGCACCCACTAACCGCGCTTTTTTTGTTCGTCCGTCGCTTAGTTGCACTTCGATTTGATCAACCTGATTGCCTTGCCTGTCGGTAACCACGTGATTGTTGGTGATGATATGACCCTCGTTGGTCACGATCACCCCAGAGCCGAGCGAATTCTGCACCAACGCTTCATCATTCGGGTTCCGGGATCTTCGTTGATTCGGGAAGAAAAACTCAAAGGGATCGAGTCCGTATTCTCGCCGAATCGCGATCTTCTTCGACGTTTTGACTGCCACAACAGACGGGACCACGCTTTTGACCAGCGTCCGCCGTTCCCGATTCAATGCCTCCAGCGATGCGACTTGTTTTGAGTCCACGCTCGGCTCCAATGCTAGCGTGTACTTTTCCGGTGTGCGCCCGGAGGGTAGCTTTAAGCCTCCGTGCTTAAGACGGTAGTCGTACAGCAGAGAAATTCCTGCGCTGACCACCAGGACAAAGAGCAAAAATTTGGCGAGATTTTTCATTAGCTAACATTAGAAAAAGTTCGTCCCTGTTGTTCGACAATCAGGCTGCGGAAACGTTGATTTTCGGGCCATTCCAGACGCGGATCTGCCTCGAAGATCGATATCGCAGCCGCGCGCGCGCGTCGCATTAAATCGGCATCAGTCTTCAGATTGCCGATCTTAAGCGCAGGCAGACCGCTTTGCGCCGTGCCCAGCAAATCGCCCGGACCCCGCAACTCCCAGTCAGCCTCAGCCACTTCGAAGCCGTTACCGGTTCTTTCCAAAACGGCGAGTTTTGCCGAGCCTTCCTTGGCCTGAGTCGAGGTGAGCAAAATGCAATACGATTTATGCTCTCCGCGGCCGATCCGCCCCCGAAGCTGATGCAATTGCGCCAGACCAAAACGCTCCGCGTTTTCAACCAGCATCACGCTGGCGTTGGGAACATCGACGCCGACCTCGAGCACAGTCGTGCTGATTAACACGTTCGTCTCGCCGCGCCGAAAGCCTTCCATAATCTGATGTTTTTCGACCGGCGCTATGCGGCCGTGAAGCAATTCGCAGCGAAACGGACGCAAACGTTCCCGCCACAACTGGTACTCCGCTGTTGCCGCTTTGACGTCCAATTTCTCGCTTTCGTCGATTAATGGATAAATCACGTAGAGTTGGCGACCTCTTTCCAGTTCAGTTCGCAAAAAGGTAAGAACTTCAGGCAGCTTGGAGTCATCACGCACGGCGGTGACGATCTTTCCCCGATTCCGCGGCATTTCATCGATTGTTGAAACGTCGAGGTCGCCGTAAATGGTCATAGTTAGCGTGCGCGGGATCGGTGTGGCGGTCATCACCAGCATGTCGGGAGCCGGTTCGCGCATCGCTAGTCTGGCGCGTTGGGCGACGCCAAACTTGTGCTGCTCATCGATGACAACGAGCCCGAGGTTCGAAAATGAAACGGATTCGTAGAGCAGCGCATGCGTTCCGACGATGATTTGTAGTTCGTGCATTCTGAATGGCACCCGCGCGGGACCAAACAACGAAAGAGGGCCACTCTCTTCCTGTCGCGCGCCTGTTCGCAGTGCAACGCGCACGCCCAGCGGATCGAGCCAGCGCCGCAGCACATCGTAGTGTTGTTCGGCCAGAATTTGCGTCGGCGCCATGAAGGCGGACTGATATCCGGCTTCAACCGCCAGAAGCATAGCTGCTATCGCGACTAAGGTTTTGCCTGAACCAACGTCGCCCTGTAGCAAACGATTCATTGGATGGCCAGCCGCCAGGTCGCGCCGGATTTCCGCATTCACTTTCTTCTGTGCACCGGTCAGTTCGAACGGAAGCGACTTCACAAATTTGTCGAATAATTCGCCTGACCCGCAGTGCGACTGGCCAATTCGAATCGACGAATCTGTGCGTCGCGAGGCGATGAGCATTTGCGTCGCAAAAAATTCAGAGAGGACCAAATGTTCGCGCGCGGAATCGCGTTGCTGCCAATCATCGGGGAAATGAATCGCGCGAATCGCCGCCGCGCGCGTCATGTCACCGTTCATCAGTGCGTCCGGCAAAAATGTTTCCAATCCCGCAGGCGCGGGATCATTCAAGAGCCGATAAATCATGCTACGCAACACGCGCTGCGATAGACCTTCCGTGGCGGGATAGATCGGCGTGATCCTGCGAAAATGAATTGATATTTCCTCATCGCTCTCGATGACCTCGAACTCCGGATGGTCCATGCAGATCCGTTTTCCTCGAAGACGGGGCTTACCAAAAACGACGAGGCGTTGCCCGGTCACAATCATCTTCTGCACGTAATGCAGGTTGAACCATCGGCAGACCAGAGGCTCACTGAGAGCGTTTGCCTCCGACTCCTGGAGCGTCGCTTCAAAAATTTTCTTCCATCCGCCAAAACGACGCAGCGAAGTTTTGATTACCTCGCCGCACAGACAAATCGGACTGTCGCTTTCCTCGCGCGGAAAATGCGGGAACTCGGTGCGATCTTCGTGCCGGCGCGGAAAATGAGTGAGCAAATCTTCTATCGTCTGAATCCCGAGACGCCGCAGTGCGAGGAGTTTCGGGCGTGGGATCCAACTCAGCTCCCCGAGCGGTTGCGAGATTTCGACGCTTCTAGCGGCTACTTGAGGTGATCGGTTAGCTGAGTTTATACCGTTCACTGTTTACCGATCATTGATCACAATCGCAGCGTTCCGCTGCGCGCACCGCTTCGATCTGCATGGAAACCAACGTTTCACCGCCATATTCATCCGCGCGAATTCGGAATGCGATATCCCAGGGTGGCGGCGGCAATTGATCCGCGACGCCGTTGAAATAAACCGCGCGGCGATGGCGATCGCCCTGACGCAAACGAAAGACGAGGTGCTTGTCGTTCACGATGCGCGGCGGCGCCACGGGCTCGATTTCGCGAGCAAAAAAAAGCGGCTGTGGATTTCCATTTCCAAACGGCTGCAACATTTCGTGCCAACGCAGAAACTCGACATTGATGTCCGTAAATGCCAACTCCTCGTCCAGGCGCAGAGAAGGTTGCAACGCTTCTTCCGAAAGAAGCTCGCGTGCGATGGTGCGAAATGCTTCGGCAAAGCGATGAAAATTTTCCTCGCGCACTGCGAGTCCGGCTGCCATTTCGTGTCCGCCGTATTTGTCGAGGCTGTTAGCGCAATGAGTCAGCGCCGCGACCATGTTCAGTCCTTCGATGCTTCGTCCGCTTCCCTTGCCGATTCCGTTCTCGTCGAAACCGATCACAATTGCTGGTCGATGATATTTTCGGACAATTCGCGACGCCACGATGCCAAGCACCCCTGGATGCCACGCGCGGCCGGCGGCAATGATGGCTGCATCACGAGCAGCGTCGAAATGAGCCTCGATCTGCTCTGTCGCTGCATCAAAGATTTGGTGTTCCACGTCCTGCCGTTCCCGATTGTTTTGATCGAGTTCTGCCGCGAGCGCCGTTGCTTCGCTTTCGTCATGTGTAAGCAGGAGCCGCAAGGATTTTTCCGCCGTGCTCAAACGCCCTGCAGCGTTCAACCGAGGGCCGAGCCGGTAACCGATGTCGTCTGGCAAGATCGGCGGGTGGACTCCGGCAATTTGCATTAATCTCCTGAGGCCGATGCGCGACGTGCGGGCGATTTCTAGGGAACCGCGCTGCACGAGAACACGGTTCTCGCCAGCTAGCGGCACGATGTCTGCCACCGTGCCGAGCGCCACGAGATCGAGCTTCGATTTCAAATCGAAGCCGGGCAGTGGCCGCGTCTTCAACAGTGCGTGACAAACTTTGAAGACGATCCCGACACTGCAAAGATATTCCGTACCGCACGGCGCTGTTTTTGGATTCACAATTGCAACGCAATCTGGCACCTCCGACTTCGGCTCATGATGATCCAGGATGATCACATCCACTTCGCGCTTGTTAAGATCCGCAACCTCAGCCACTGACGACGTGCCGCAATCGACCGCAATCAGTAGTTGCGGCCGATGTTTTTCGATACACCGTTCGATGCTTTCACGGCTCAAGCCATAGCCCTCCTCCATGCGCAATGGCAAAAACAGCTCCGGCGCGCCGCCATAAGCGCGCAATATTTCATCCAGCAGCGCCAATGAAGTCACGCCATCCACATCGTAGTCGCCAAAGAGCACGATGCGTTCGCGTCGATCGAGGGCAGCGAGAATTCGCGAAACCGCAGCGCGTATTTGCGGCAGCAAAAACGGATCGCTCAGCGAGCTAAGGCGTGGGCGCAGGAAGTTCTCAACTTCCTCTGAGCAGCGAAACCCTTTTCGTGAAAGTAGCCGCGCGATGCATTCGGAGTCGCAAATTTCACTCCATGCGATAGCGCCGCCATTCACCTCCTCGCGCGACGCCAAAATCCAACGGCTTTGCCGCGCAAAGCTGGGACGCGGCTCTGCATCCACCAACTTGTCTTCAACGCGGCTTTGCACCGATCAGTTTATTCGCCTGCATGTTCTTGACAAGATATCAGCCAGCTCTCGAGACGAGCTCGCGATCACGCTCGACAAAGCGCGATTTTCACTGCAAAAAAGCACCATGATCAAAGCGTTATCAATTGTCTTTATCAGCGTCGCAGCGACAGTTGTCGGCGGCTGCGCTAACAATCCTTTCGGCGTTACAACGTCAGAATCTCCCGCCGCGCAGCGAGATTACGAGCTCTTGTCGGGAACCTGGCAATTGACTCGCGGAGTGGTCAACGGAAAGGCCGTACCGGCAAGTGTGGCGCGAAACACGATTCTCATCACTGATCGCAATACGTTCCGATTCCCGAAGGCCAACAGCGTTGGGACGCATTCCGCTGGACACTTCACGATCAATCCGAATACCACACCCAAACAAGTGGACTCAATTGCAGACGGTGGACCTAATGCCGGTCAAGTAAGCCGCGGGATTTATGAGATTCCCGACCCGACTCACCAGCGCGCTTGCTTTGGCCCGCCGGGTGGTCCGCGTCCGACAGAGTTCAAGTCGTCTCCGGGAAGCGGACGGACTCTGCAGTACTGGAAGAAAATTGGGCCGGTGCCATCACGTTAAAATTCGGGACATCTGGCCAACCTTCTGGCGTGCGCACTGCCTGCCCGCGCGTGTGCGGGCGTCGTCGCGTCGCGTTTCTAAACACGCACAGTTGCTTGTGACGCCACAGCGAAAATGAGACTCATCCGCTGGATTGCGCTCCCCTGCTTTTTTCTTGTGCTCGTTTATGGCGTGTCGCCGTACTTTTCATTCTGGCGATTGACGAAAGCCTTGCGATCCGGTGACAGCGCCGCGGTCAGTTCGCACGTCGATTTTCCCGCTGTTCGAGCATCATTGAAGAAGCAACTCGTTATGCGATTTGCTAGTGCCACGGCTTCTCATAAGCGATGGGCGAACTTGGGGCCGACGCTGATCGACGTGATCGTCGACGCCTATGCCACACCCGACGGAATCGCTGCGCTTCTTTCCAATCCGGGAGCGTTGAAAAACCTTCAAACTCCGCGCCATTTCCGGTTCTCCAGTGGTAAGCCCGAAGACTGGTCAAAAGTAAAATATGCGTTCTTCACAGGGCCACGCAGCTTTGTCGTCGAACGAGAGGGAATAAAGCTGAAGTTTCGTTTTACAGGCGTAGGCTGGCTAATCAATGATCTCGATCTCGGTTTGGCCGAGGTCAAGCATTAACTCGTGCAGCGAAACTCATTCGCTAAATCGCATTCTGTATCGCGCTATACGAGGCTGAACACGAAATCTCGTTTTGAAAAAAAGCCATGCTTTGCGCAGAGTTTCGCGAACGTTCGCAGCCCTTCCTTTTCTTTTTCTCCAAAACTGAATAGGAGATTTTCGCGGTAATAGCGAAACAAGAATTGTTGATCGAGTTTTGGGTGATCGGGACCAGGAACACCGGCTATGAGTTTTGCAATCAGGCCCTCAAGGTCGGTGAAATTTTCATCGCGCAAGGCGCGCAAGCGGTTCGCGATCTGTTTTGCATCCACGACTTCAGGTCGAATCAACCAGAGTGCATAAACGAATGGAAAGCCGGTGAGTCTCTTCCATTGCTCGCCGAGATCCCAAAATTGAACTTCACCTGCGTGATTTTGGCGAAAGCGAATCGCTTGATCACCGATCAGTAGCTGTGCGCGAGAACCGGAAGCTAATTTGCCAACTGCAGGAGAGACGCGCGCGCCATTCTGAACCAGGCGGGGGTTCAGTCGTAACTCTGCAAGCAAGCAGCGCAGGAGATTGACGGCGGTTTGCGATGCAGGATCGAGTTCAATTTCTTCGACATCGGAAATTCGGCCGCGATGTGCGACGACGACGCTGTAAACCGATCCATCGGATGAAATCGAAACGTCGTCCACGATCTGGTAGATTGGATTCCGCAGAAATTCGAAACTAGAAACCAGCGCGATGTCGAGTTCGCCGTTAGCAAGTCGCTGGCATAACGCAGCGGGATGATCCAACTCGACGTCACCAGGCCAGCCGCGAATGAGCGGATGGGCGTTGAGATATTTTACGCAGCCGATTCGCAGGGAAGTCACGTCGGTCGATTTGTACGGCGTTTCTGTAAACTCCGAAAGCTTTCGCGAGCTGACACAGACGCCCTACAGCTCGCGCCCACCATTCACGCGCAGGCCAGCTCAGCAGGCGCAGAGGCGGATCTTTCGGCAGACGAGCGCGAGGATATGTGGCGATAGTGACTGTCGCGCTGGACCGGCTCACGACCGGCTTCACGAATCGCGCGCTCGAGCGCGGCTACGGTCTGTTGCTGCGGCGTGGTTGCGCCAGCCATGTGGAAGATTTTTTCCTCTAGAATTGTGCCGTGCAGATCGTCCACGCCATAGCTGAGCGACACCTGTGCGAGAGGCAACCCCAGGCTGACCCAATAAGCGGTCAAATGATCAATGTTGTCCAAGAAAATTCGGCTTACCGCCAGATTGCGAAGTTGTTCGAATGCAGAGGCGCGCTTTATGTGGGCGAGGATCCCATGGGATTGGGAGGGTTCGAACGCAAAAGGAACAAAGCCAGTGAAGCCGCTCGTTTCGTCTTGTAATTCGCGAAGGTGGCGCAAGTGATCCACCCGATGAGCCAGTGTCTCGATATGGCCGTAGAGCATGGTGCAGGTGCTACGACAGCCCATGGAGTGCCAGGTGCGATGCACATCCAGCCATTCGGCGGCAGTTTCCTTGCCGCGGCAGATTTGATCGCGCACAACCGGATCGAAAATCTCCGCCCCGCCGCCTGTGATTGAGCCAAGCCCCGCTTCACGAAGAATTTCCAGTGTATCGCCGATCGGCATCCGGAAAATGCGTTGAGCCAGGTGGCGGACTTCGATCGCGGTAAAAGCCTTGATGTGAAGATCGGGATCAAGTGCGCGTAACTCGCGTAAGAGGTCGAGATACCAATCCTTTTTCAAGCTGGGATGCAGTCCGCCGACCATGTGCACTTCAGTGACTCCGAGGTTAAGGGCCTCTCTTACAACCCGGATAATTTCCTCAATCGCGTACTCAAAGGCGTGCGCATCGCGTTTCTTGGCGGCAAAAGCACAGAACTGGCACGATAGCACACAGATATTGGAGTAATTGATGTACCGGTTGTGGATGTACGTGGCGGAGTTGCCGTTCTTGCGCTCGCGCACGACGTTCGCGATCATTCCAAGGGCGTTGAGATCATTCGCGCCATAGAGCGTCAGAGCGTCCGCCTCTGAAATGCGCTGCTGCGCCTCAACTTTTTCAGCGATCGGCCTAAGTTCTTTCGGAATAAGCTGGTAATTCATGCGTGGGTTGAGGGTAGCGCTTCGGCAGCCAAGCATGCACAGGCTGCTTGTGGCTTGCAACAAAAACCGTGGCTACGAATGTAGTGCAGGGTAAATTTGTCGAGTTGCCATTTTTCTTACAAACCTTGTCTTGTGCGAACGTCTAAGTGACCGATGTCTGGCAACGATCGAGGAAACCCGGGGAGATCGGAAGACGACGCTGACGACTTGCGGCTCATGCAGCTGGTCGGTAGAGGCGATACCGGCGCATTCGAGCAGCTCATCGAAAAACATCAAGCTCTGGTGGCGGGGACAGTGGCGCGCATGCTGGGCAGTAACTCGGACGTAGAAGACATCGCGCAGCAGGTCTTTATCCGAGTTTGGAAAAGCGCGCGCCGATACGTCCCCCGCGCCAAATTCACCACGTGGCTGTTGAAAATTACGCGCAACCTGGTTTTTAACGAGATGCGCCGTACGAAGCGACGCGCGCATGTTCCGCTTCAGTCGGAACCGGGCGCAGAGGATCCCCCTGTGAAGGATGAGATGAATCTCGCGCCGGATGCGTCGCTTTTGGAGACGGAACTTCAGCGGACGATTGAGCAAGCAATTTTGCAGCTGCCGGAAACGCAGCGAATGGCGCTGGTGCTGCGCAGATATGAACAGCTTAGTTATGAGCAAATTGCCGAGGTCCTCGATCTCTCTGTTCCCGCTGTAAAAAGCGTGCTCTTTCGCGCGCGATCCGAACTCCGCTCCAAGCTGAGTAAGTATCTCACCTGAGCAGGAAGGCTCGGTCGCTTTCGTTAGCGCTCGATCACACGGCCGCGGACGCGCTTGATCTGCGCATGATGAGTGAGCACATGGACATGTCCGTCGCTCCCGCGGAAAAATGCGCTCAAAATCCAACTAACGATGCTGATGACGATCGCGCCCCAGAACGCACTCCAAAAGCTATCCACATGGAACCCGACCACCACGCTCGGCACTACCAGCAACAACAGACCGTTCAGGATGAGAATAAAAAAGCCGAGCGTCACGAGAATAAGCGGCGCACTGAGGATTAACAGGAAAGGGCGAACAAACGCGTTGAGAATGCCGAGCAAAAGCGAGGCACCGATCAATGCTGCGACAGTGTCATAACGGATTCCGTGGATGACCGAGGAGGCAACCATCACGGCAATCGTTGTGACAGCCCAGCGGAATACGAAATGTTTCATGCGAAGATGTAGTTACGATTCTGCACCGAACACGCCCGAGAAACAACTTGCCAATCATCGGTTGCGCGTTAAACGGATTGAAATCATCAAACCAAACTAAATCTGTGCCGAAAAAGAAGAAAACTGTCCAAGCCGACACTGCCAGCGGCGGTCCGCCGGAAGCAGGCGGATCACCTACCGAAATGAAAATCAAAAAAGAGCCCGCCGTCCGTCGGACGTCGAGGCCAAAAAGCGCAACCCCGCGCCAGAAAAGTGTGACTGCAGCGAAAGCAAAAATTTCAATGCCTCCTGAAGCGGGAACAGCAGCCGAACTCCCAGACGAAACAATTCGTCTCCGCGCTTATTTCATCTCCGAACGCCGGCGCAGGTTTGGTTTGCCCGGTGACGCGGAATCCGATTGGCTCGAGGCGAAGCGACAACTGCTTTCGGAGACTGGTCGCCGCTGACGTGAGAAGATCAGCAGCAGACACGATGGATAAGGCTCTGGCCGATTTAGCGCAAGCTCTGCGAGAACGCCTGGCAGTGATTCGAGACGAGCAAAGCCGTCGTGACGAAGAAAAGCACCTCGCACGATTGCGCGCCATCTCTGAAAAGATCGAGAAGTTCCAAGCGGCGCTTCCACGGCCAGTCGATCCCCAGCTGGCGCATTACCTTCAGCGCAAAAGTTTTGATAAGGCGCTGGAATATTTAGAAACCAACTGTAGGGACGGTCTGTAAGCGCCAATCCCATCTCGCGCGGATTCTAGTCGACCCTCATAGTGCGCCGCTACAGATCAGCGCGAATACAGCTCGACGATGAGCTGCTCGTTCACGATCGGCTGCATTTCTTCTCGCGATGGGATTCGGGCGACCTTGCCACTGAGTGCGTCGCGATCGACAGTGAGCCAGTCGGGCACGGGAACAATTTGGGTTAGATCAAGATTACGCAGCACCAGTTGCCGGGATTTTGGCTTGTCTTTGATCGTGATCTCGTCGCCCGCCTTTACATTGTAAGAAGCAACATTCACGCTGCGCCCGTTCACGAGCACGTGGCCGTGCGACACCAGCTGACGAGCAGCGCTGCGGGTGTTAGCAAGGCCAAGTCGGTAAACGACATTATCAATACGCGTCTCCAATAGTTGAAGAAGTGTTTCACCTGTCACACCGCGCTTCTGCAGCGCCTTCTCGAAAATCCTCCGAAACTGCCGCTCGAGAAGCCCATATTGATAGCGCAGCTTCTGTTTTTCGCCGAGCGCAATCGCGTACTCCGATTGTTTGCGCCGGGAACCTCTCGGGCCGTGCATGCCGGGCGGATAATTTTTCCGCTCCAATGCCTTGGAGGAACCGAAAATCGGCACACCGTAACGCCTGCTTACTTTGGTTTTTGGTCCTGTGTATCTAGCCATTGGGTTCGTAAAGTCGTTAAAGCGTTAAGCGGAATCCTACACGCGGCGTTGTTTCGGCGGACGACAACCATTGTGCGGCACGGGAGTGACGTCACGGATGACGGTGAGATCGAGCCCGACTGCCTGCAGCGCTCTCACGGCGGATTCACGTCCGGCTCCCGGCCCTCTTACCAAAACTTCCACTTCTTTCAGCCCGTGGCCCATGGCCTGGCGAGAGGCGTCCTGCGCAACCATCTGTGCTGCGTAAGCCGTGCTCTTGCGCGAACCTTTGAAGCCCACTTTTCCGGCGCTCGACCATCCAATCACGTTCCCTTTCATGTCAGTGATCGTAACGATTGTGTTGTTAAAGGTCGAAAGCACATGGGCGATCCCTGAATGAACGTTCTTGCTGCCTTTGGCTTTAACAATCTTCGGCTTGTCGACGTCATCCGTCGCGAGTGAGAGGCTCTCCGCAGCGCCCGCGGCAGGGGCTGGTTGTTCTTTCTTTTGCCTTGCAGGCTTTTTCGCAGACTTGGCTGCGTCAGCTTTTGATGCTGCTACCTTCTCGCCCTCGCGAGAATCCGCCGGAGTCGCGGTTTGCTTCGGCTCCTTCTCCTTTGGTTCTTCTGGAGTTGGATCGGTCGGACTGTTCGGCTCAGCCATAATTCTAATGAGTCACTTAAACTTTGCCGGCTTTGGCTTCCGGATTGCGGATCACGCCGACGGTCTTACGCGGTCCCTTGCGCGTCCGGGCATTCGTTGAAGTGCGTTGGCCGCGCACAGGCAAGCCCTTCCGGTGACGGATGCCGCGATAACTATTGATCGCTTGCAGACGTTTCAAGTTACCTTGCACGTCGCGGCGCAGATCGCCTTCAATTTTGATCTTGTTATTCGTGATTGCGTGAATGATTTCGTTCAACTGCTGCGGCGTAAGGTTTTTCGCGCGAAGGTTTGGGTCAATGTTAGTCTGCTCGAGAATGCGCCTCGCCGTGCTAAAGCCGATTCCGTAGATATAAGTCAGCGATGCCTCGATGCGCTTGTCTGCTGGAATTTCAACTCCGAGTAATCTTGGCATAACTAATCACTAATCACGTTCCACGGATCACCCTTGCCTTTGTTTGTGCCGCGGGTTCTTGCAGATCACGCGCACGACATTCTTGCGTTTCACGATCCTGCAACTCGCACAAAGTCTTTTTACTGATGGTCGTACTTTCATAATCTGCGAAATAGACAACAGCGGGGGCCACCGCGTTATCATTTTTGGCGATAAGTAATTCGCCCCTTCGACAAATCGTAAGGTGAAATCTCTAGCATAACTTTGTCACCTGGCAAGATCCGAATGAAGTGCAAACGCATTTTCCCGGAGATATGCGCCAGAACACGATGGCCATTAGCCAGTTCAACCCTGAACATGGTATTGGGCAGCAACTCGACCACTTTGCCCTCTACTTCAATTGCGTCTTTGCGCGCCATGTCAGAATTTCAGGCTCATCCTTCGTAATCAGGACCGTGTGCTCGAAGTGCGCCGAAGGCATGCCATCTGCCGTTCGCACCGTCCACCCATCATCAAGCAATCGTACTTCGGACGTGCCAATGTTGATCATCGGCTCAATTGCCAGCGTCATCCCTGCTTTTAACTTTGGACCGCTGCCGCGCTTGCCGTAATTGGGAATCTGCGGTTCCTCGTGCATTTTTCGTCCCACACCGTGCCCAACAAATTCGCGCACGACTGAGAAACTAAAGCGCCGCGCTTCATCTTCGATTTCAGCGCAAATGTCACCCACCCGCCGACCTTCGCGGGCGACGCTGATCGCGTGTGCGAGCGCATCTTCCGTAACGCGCAGCAGCTGATCCGTCCGTTCATCAATGATTCCAGCTGGGACAGTCGTGGCGTTATCGCCCACCCAGCCATCCTGGATAATGCCGATGTCCAGCTTTACAATGTCGCCGTACTGAATTCGCCGTTGGCTACCGATGCCGTGCACCACTTCGTCATTCAGCGAGATGCAAATGTTTCCAGGAAAAACGCGGTGCCCGAGCCGGTAACCGAGAAATGCGCTCTTCACGCGGGCCTCACTCATGAAATCCGCTGCCGCTTCGTCGACTTCTTTGGTCGTAATCCCTGGGCGAACCAGGTCGCGGACCCGGTCCAGGATATCGCTGGCCGTGCGACACGCCTGCCGCATCTTCTCAATTTCTCTGCCGTTCTTAATCGGAATCACGTCGCGCTTTTGCCCTCAATCAATCGCGAAATGTCGGCAAATACCGCTTCGCGATCACGGTTACCGTCGATCCGATGCAAGATCGACATTTTTTGATAAAAGGATGCCAGCGGTTCGGTTTTGGTGTGGAATTCTTGCAAGCGTGTTTGCAACACGCCCAGATCATCGTCATTGCGGCGCACCAATGGACCATCGCAGTAAGGACATACAGGCCGATTGGCAAACTGCGCGCTCGATGAGCTCGTGGTAAAACCGCATTCGCCGCATTGAAGCCGGCCCGCAATACGATCACGAACTGTCTCCTCCGACACTTCGAGCCAGATCACCAAATCCAAGGCCGTTCGTAACCTTGCTAACATTGCATTCAAACTCTCGGCCTGCAGCAGCGTGCGAGGGAAACCATCGAAAACGAACCCGTGGCTGCCATGCAAACGCAACCAATCTTCGATCAATTCAATGATGATCTTATCCGGGACCAGACCGCCGCTTCGGAGCACTTCAGCGGTCTCCTGTCCAAGGGGTGTCCCCAGATCTCGTTCACGGCGCAAGATAGCGCCCGGTGAAGTGACGGGAATGCCGAAGTGACGCGTAATCAATTCAGCCTGGGTCCCTTTGCCGGAACCGGGCGGACCAAGAAGCACAAGCCGCCTTTTCACCTATCGCCCGTAAAGAAAAATGGCGACCCCAGCGATCACGAGCACTGCGATCCCTACATACAGCCACATCAGCGTTCCACCTGCTGCTGCCTCGCCCCGAGCATACGAAGCGCGGTCAAATGAACGTCCGCGAATCCGGCCTTTTCGCAAAAAGCCGTCGTAGTGTCGCTGAATCAGGTGTGTCTCCACTTGCCGCATTGTATCCAGCATGACGCCCACAATGATCAACAAACTGGTGCCGCCAAAGAATTGGGCCGTGATCATGGGTACATTCAATCCCTGGCTAAGAAGGCTTGGCACAACTGCTATGACCGTCAAAAAAATCGCGCCGGCAAACGTGAGTCGCGTCATCGTGAAATCAAGAAAGTCGGCAGTCGGTTTTCCCGGCCGGACGCCAGGAATGTAACCGCCGTATTTCTTTAGATCGTCCGCGATTTGAGTCGGTTGAAACTGTGTGGCAACCCAGAAATAACTAAAAAAGAAAATCATTGCCGCCAGAGCAACGTAATGAGGCCAGCCCGTGGAAAGCGCGCTGGCGATCCGCGCGGCTGTAGGGCTGTTTCGAAAGCCGTACTGAACAATCGTCGCTGGAAAGAGAAGTAGTGCCCAGGCAAAGATGATCGGCATCACACCGGCGTAATTCACTTTCAAAGGCATGTATTGCGTCTGGCCGCCGTACATTTTGCGGCCCACCACCCGCTTGGCATACTGAACGGTGATCTTTCGTACCCCTTGCGTGATCGTGATCACCGCGGCAATGACGATGATCAAGAACAACACTAGCAATACAAGGACCATCGGATTTACCTGGCTTGATCCAGTTTGCGCAGAAGGCACAAAGGTCTTCCACGCCTGCGCGAGCGCGGCCGGCAAGCGCGCGACAATTCCAATCGTGATGATCAGGGATATCCCGTTGCCAATACCCCGCTCGGTGATTTGATCGCCCAGCCACATCAGCAAAAGAGTGCCGGTCGTCAGGGATATCACTGTTACGATTCGAAATTTCCACCCGAGATCGTCCACCAGCGGAATTCCCAGGTTCCGGATGGTATCCGTAATGCCCGGCAGCATGGTGTGATACGATTCAGGGTGCTGAAACGAGAGCGCCAGCAGGTAACCTTGAAAAATGCACAGCCCGACCGTGGTATAGCGCGTTAACTGCATGATCTTTTGCCGACCGCCGTCTTCACGTGCCAGCCTGCCAAGCTGTGGAATGACTGCAGTGAGCAACTGCATCATGATCGAAGCGCTGATGTACGGCATGATCCCTAACGAAAAGACCGCGCAATTTTCGAGCGCGCCGCCACTGAACAGGTTAAACAGCGCCGCCAAACCGCCGCCGGTGCGCTGAGTCAGTGACGTGCGAAACCATTCTTGCAAAACGGCCTGGTTAACTCCTGGGGTTGTGATTGCAGCTCCGAGACGCACAACCACGATTATCGCCAGCGTAAACAAAATACGCCGGCGCAGTTCTGGTATTTTGACTGTGTTTAGAAACGCCGAGACCATCCGCTAAATCTGGAACATCGGGTGCCGAGAAGCTAGCTTTCTCGCGATGCTTTCTTTTTCCCACGCGACTTCACTTTCACCGACGGCTTCCAGGTCGATTTTTTCTTCGTTCCCGCCTGCGAGGCAGGTTCAGCAAATGCTTCTCCGGAGGGGATCTCAGCTTGATCGCTCTCACTGATTGCACCTGATTTCCGTTCTCGTCCCGCGCGCAGTGTAATCGTTCCCCCAGCCTTCTCGATTTTCTCCCGTGCTGTGGCGCTGACCTTATCGGCTTCCACCTTCAGGCCGTGCTTCAATTCACCATCGCCAAGGATTTTTATTCCGGCGAAATGGCCTCGGACAAGATTCGACTCGCGTAGCACTTGTTCGTTTATCACGACTCCGCCTTCAAATGCATTGAGGTCGTCGATATTGACAATCGCGTAATGCTTGTGAAACGCCGCATTATTGAATCCCCGCTTCGGCAACCGTCGAATCAGCGGCATCTGCCCACCTTCGAACCCAAGCCGAATGCTCCCGCCCGAGCGGGCCTTCTGCCCTTTATGCCCTTTGCCGCTGGTTTTCCCGTGCCCTGAGCTTTCGCCGCAGCCCAACCGCTTGACGCGATGTCGCGCACCAGGACGCGGCCGCAAGTTATGAAGACGCATCATTTCGCTCTCCCTTTCCATCACCGGACTGGATTCCGCGCACTTTAAAAATTTCGTCCCTACGGCGAAGTGATCGTAGCGCGACAATCGTCGCCTTTACGACGTTAGCGTGATTACTTGATCCGAGTGACTTCGCCAGCACGTCGCGAATGCCGGCCGCTTCGGCTACGGCTCGCACGCCTCCGCCAGCAATAATGCCGGTGCCCGGCGACGCCGGCCGCAGGAGCACTCGCGCTCCATCGAATTCGCCGATCACTTCGTGAGGAATGGTGTTTTCGTTCAATGAAACTTTTTCCATCGCTTTGCGCGCTGCTTCTGAGGCTTTTCGAATAGCCTCGGAGACTTCGTTGGCCTTGCCAAATCCGCACCCCACTTTTCCATCGTGATCTCCAGCAACGATCAACGCGCTGAAGCTAAAACGTCGGCCGCCCTTCACGACCTTGGCACAGCGATTGATAAAGACGACTTTCTCCGTCGTATCGCCTTTTGCCGCAGGGGTTTTATCCGGCCTGCGCGAGTCTGGTCGTCTTCGTGAAGAAGTTGTTTGAGCCATGAATTAGAACTTTAACCCGGTTGCGCGTGCAGCGTCCGCTAATGCCTTTACTTTTCCGTGATAAAAAAAACCCCCCCGATCAAAAACGACACGCTCGAGTTTCTTCGCCAGCGAACGTTCCGCGATTGCCTTGCCGATCAATTCTGCCGCAGCCTGGTTTGCACGCATTTTTTTTCCGTCGAGCAATGAGCGCTCTGTAGTCGACGCGGCGGCCAGCGTCCGTCCGGCATCATCATCGATCACTTGAGCGTAAACGTGCTTGCCAGAAAAATGAACTGCCAGCCGCGGTCGTTGCGCTGTACCTGCGACTCTCTTCCTGATCCTTTGGTGAACACGCTTCCGCGCTGCCTTGCGACTCGTCGCCATACCTATTGAACCGTCTTGCCCTCTTTGCGACGAATCTGCTCACCCGCGTAGCGCACCCCTTTGCCCTTATATGGTTCTGGAGGGTAAAACTGACGAATGTCCGCCGCCACCTGGCCGACCAGTTTCTTGTCAACGCCTTGGATCGTAATTTTCGTGTTATCCGTGACCGTGATTTTGATGTCTTTCGGAATCGAAAATGGAACCGGATGCGAGAAGCCGAGGCTCAAGTTGAGGATCGATCCCTGCACCGCAGCCCTGAAACCGACGCCTTCGATTTCGAGTTGTTTGGTGAACCCTTCACTTACTCCCTGCACCATATTATGGACAAGACTGCGTGAAAGACCGTGTAATGCCTTTGCGCTTCGCGTTTCTGCTCCTCGCACCACTGATATGCGGTTGTCTTTCACGCTTGCCGTGATATCGCGCGGGAGTCTCCACTGAAGTTTCCCCTTCGGCCCTTCCACCGAAACCGCTCCGTCACCGTCAATGTTTACTTTGACCTTGTCGGGGATCTCGACCGCTTTGTTTCCAATTCGTGACATAAATTTACCACACGTACGCCAGCAGTTCCCCGCCGAGCTTTTGTTTTCTCGCTTCGCGTCCTGACAAAATGCCGCGCGAAGTGGACAGAATTGCCAGACCCATTCCACCAAGGACCCGCGGAATTTCGTCCGCGCTAACGTATCGGCGCAATCCCGGGCGGCTCACCCGCCGCAACCCTGCGATGGCGCTCGAACGGTTAGCGAGCTTGTTCGTGATCTTGATCTGTGGATGCGCCGCGCTCGTGTCAATCAAGTAGTCCGTGATGTAACCTTCATCTTTCAAGACGCGCGCGATCTCAGCCTTAATTTTTGAGTAGGGAACCAGCACTTCCGGCTTCTGCGCCCGCGTCCCGTTACGGAGACGCGCGAGAAAATCGGCAATGGGATCAGTAATAGTACTCATGAGAATCAGGCGGCTTGCGCGGCGGGTTTCTTTGCCCGGTCGCTAAACGGCATCCCCATCTCGCTTAAAAGCGATTTGGCTTCCTCGTCGGTGCGTGCCGTGGTGACGATTGTAACATCAAATCCGATGTTGCGCTTGATTTTGTCGAGTTCTATCTCAGGGAAGATCGACTGGTCCGAAACTCCCAGAGTATAGTTCCCGTGGTTGTCAAAACAACGCGGAGACACGCCACGAAAGTCACGAATGCGCGGGAGAGCAGCTTTGATGAAGCGCTCGAGAAATTCGTACATACGCTCTCCCCGTAAGGTCACCTTCGCGCCAATCGCCTGATCTTTGCGTAGTTTGAAATTGGAGATGCTTTTCTTCGCCAGAGTTTCCACTGGACGCTGGCCCGTAATCAACGCGAGTTCCGCTTTGGCCTCTTCCAGCGCTTGTTTCACGTCCGATTGCGAGCCGATCGAGGTGTTAATAACTACCTTCTCGACCTTCGGAATTTGGTGAACGTTTTTGTAGCCGTGCAGTTTTTGCAGCGCCGACATAACCCGCTCCTTGTAATAGCGATGAAATTCGTTTTCCATAAGCTGGGAGCTAGCGCTTCTTGTTCTTTTTCGCTTTCGACTCTGCAGCTTTCACCGGTTTCGCATCGCGCTCGATCAATTTCACATTCGAAATATGAATTGGGCCTTCGCGCTCGGCGATCTTGCCGCTCGGATTGTCCTGTGATTTCCGCAGATGTTTCTTGATAATGCGTACACCTTCGACCAAAACGCGCTGCTTCCCCGGAAACACCGCCAGGATTCTGCCTGAGGAGCCGCGGAAATTCCCGGAGACGACTTCAACTTGGTCGCCTTTTCTAACGTGACACTTCATTCGGTTCATAGCACTTCCGGGGCAAGCGAGACGATTTTCATGAAGTTGCGCTCACGCAATTCGCGCGCAACGGGGCCGAAAATGCGTGTGCCGCGCGGATTCAAATCTTTATCGATAATAACGATCGCGTTGTTATCAAAGCGAAGCAGAGAACCATCCTCACGTCGGATCGGTTGTTTCGTGCGGACGAGAACTGCACGCACCACTTCGCCCTTCTTTACTGTTCCGGTGGCGCTCGCTTCCTTTACGTTCGCAGTGATGACATCACCGATCCCGGCGTAACGGGTCGCTTTACCTATCACGCCAATCATGGTCGCCATGCGCGCGCCGCTGTTGTCTGCCACATCTAATCTGGATCGAAGTTGTATCATCGAAATCCTCCCTCTTCGTCTTACTGTATCCTTGCACCTGCGTCCGCAGCTATTTTCGGACGACCTCCACTAGACGCCATCGCTTCAACTTGCTCAGTGGCCGCGTCTCCATAATGCGAACAGTGTCGCCGGTCTTCGCCTGATTCTCCTCATCGTGCACATAAAATCTTTTCATTTGTTTGACAATTTTGCCAAACTTGGGGTGCGGCACACGCGTGACCGTTCTCACTACAATTGTCTTGTTCATGCTGCTGGAAATCACTTCACCGGTTCGTGTCTTGCGTGCACTACGGTTCACCGGCGCGGATTGCGGCGAAGCTGGTGACGGGAGTGGTTGATCTTGCTCGGCCATAACTCTACTTACTCGCAGTCTGTTTGGCGCGCTGCGACAGCACTGTTTCGAGCCTGGCAATATCGCGCCGCAGCAACCGCAACCTGCTTGGCTGCTCAAGCTGGCCACTTTGCTGTTGCAACCGCAGGTGGAGACTTTCCTGGCGCAAGTCGCGTCTCTTGGTCAGCAATTCGTCCGTGGTCAGCTCAGTGAGTTCTTTCATTTTCATCGTTCTCAAGCGGCCCTGACATGATGTCGTGTAAGAAACTTCGTGCGCACCGGCAACTTGTCCGCGGCAAGACGCAGAGATTCGCGTGCGATCGATTCCGGCACGCCGTCCAACTCAAACAAAATGTTGCCGGGGCGCACTGTCGCGACCCAGTACTCGGGTTGGCCTTTGCCCTTGCCCATACGCGTTTCCGGTGGACGCGAGGTCACAGATTTATCCGGGAAAATACGGATCCACAGTTTACCCTTGCGTTTCATATTGCGAGTGAGCGCGACGCGCGCGGCTTCGAGCTGCGTGTTGGTGATCCAGGCGCGTTCCAATGTCTGCAAACCGAACTCGCCAAAATCGATTTTTAGATTGCGCGAAGCCGTTCCCTTTCGGCTTCCTCGCTGGGTCTTTCGATACTTCACGCGTTTTGGCATTAACGGCATAAATTTTCTCCTTAGACTTCAACCTGCTCGTGTGCGGGTGGCGGCGGCGGTGCGACTGGCTGAGGCGCTGGTTCTTCCTTTTTACAAATCCAACATTTCACGCCGATCTTACCATAGACCGTGTTTGCTTCCGCGAACCCGTAATCAATCGGCGTGCGCAAGGTATGCAGCGGGATTTTTCCCTCTCGATACCATTCCGAACGCGAAATCTCCGCGCCATTGAGCCGACCAGAGCACCGCAGCCGAATTCCCTCGGCGCCAAAGTCCATCGCGGTCTGCACGGCTTTTTTCATTGCGCGGCGATAAGCAATTCGCCGCTCGATCTGTAACGCTACATTTTCTGCGACAAGCTGAGCATCAAGTTCCGGCGTTTTGATTTCCTGAATATCGATCTTGACCTGTTTGCCCTCGGCCATCTTGGAAATTTCTTCCGTCATTTTTTCGATCTCCGCCCCCTTTCGTCCGATCACAATCCCCGGACGGGCGGTGTGAATGGTCACGCGAATTGAGTTCCATGCCCGTTCGATCACAATTTTCGATACCGCCGCAAATTGCAGCTTCTTCTTCACGTAATTGCGAATCTTCAGATCGCTATGCAAAAATGACGGGAATTCTTGCGGCAACGCATACCAGCGCGAGCGCCAGTCTCGGTTTACACTCAGCCGAAACCCGGTTGGATTCACTTTTTGTCCCATAAATTATTTCTTCCTATTTGCGTTCTGCGTTGGCTTTGGGGCTTTTTTTCCGGCGCCGCCACTGCACTTTCTATAGCCTCACTCTTCGTCTGTTTCTTTGTAGCCTTGTTTTCCTGTTTCCGTTTCGCTTTTCGCGTTTCTCGCGTCTCGATTGAAATTTCGTCCGATAGAACAATGCGAATGTGACTGGTACGCTTCAAAATCCGGCTGGCACTGCCCCGCGCGCGCGCCATGATTCGCTTCAAAGTTGGGCCTTCACCGACAATCGCCTCTTTCACAACTAACCCATCCGGTTTCAGGTTGGCATTATTTTCTGCATTGGCGATTGCGCTCTTCAGCGTCTTGCTAATCAAAAATGCCGCCTTCTTCGGCGTGAAAGCTAGCAAATCGAGTGCTGCCGAAACCGGCAGACCCTGGATCTCACGCGTGACTTCGCGCGCTTTATACGGCGAAATCCGCGCATACTTATGTATCGATCTAACTTCCATTTATCTTAAACTCCTATTGGGTTGTGCATCCACCTGGAGCCGGTCCCCAACTTTTATTCTTTCCTTGCTTGAATTCATTTCCTGAATCACCGCACCACAAATCTTTTGCCGCACATCGACTACGCGCAGAGTCGCGATCTTTCGATCATCTTGCATCACTCGCATAGGCATCCCAATTTTTACTCCTTGTTTTTCGCCAAGGTTGCCGACTACAAACGACCACTCCTCCTTCACGCTGATCACGCTCCCATCCATTAGGCCGGGCTCAGGCAGGTCCGGCGTGCTGGTGGATTTGGTGATCAGCGTATTGATGCTGCGCAGCTGCGCCTCCACTTCCATTCGCGCTTTTGCGTCGCCGCCCTGCGAGGTTTTCAAATAACACAACACCGCTTCGTTCAAGCGCAACATCTCGTCGCGATATTGATCGCGCTCTTTTTGCGCAAGTTGAAGATCGCTTACTGCTGCCAGCAAACGCTGCTCCAGCTTCGCCCGGTCCTTGTTCGCTGACGCCAGGCCCAGCGCCTCCATTCGCAATTCGAGATCGGAATATTTCCGGCGGAGTTCTTCTGCCTCCGCGTTGGATTCAGCCAGGCTGCTGGTTAATGCCTTAAGCGACTCCTGTGCAATCGACAGTTGCCTTTGCAGTTGTTCGTTTTCCTGCAATGCTTCAGCCGTCGCGGGCGACGCAGCGGTTTCTATCTTCGATTCTGACAAAGAACTGTTTCCCTGCGCTTGCGCGCAAATCCCAATTGCAAGTTGCAAATTCAAAATTACAAATTGCACGATCCCGCGGCGTAACCGCGACGTGCCAATCTGCAATCTGCAATCTGCAATCTGCAATTACTTGGTCACCTTCGCCGTGTGCGAACCGTGTTTCTTAAACACACGCGTAGGCGAAAATTCACCGAGCTTGTGGCCAACCATGTTCTCGGTGACGAAAACAGAATTAAACGTCTTTCCGTTGTGCACCAAAAACGTGTGGCCGACAAAATCCGGCGTCACCATCGAGCGTCGCGACCAGGTCTTGATCGGTTTCTTGACGCCCGAGCTGTTCATCTTGTCGATCTTCTCCAGAAGATGCAACTCGACGAAGGGACCTTTCTTTAACGATCTAGCCATAAAAATCAAATGGTAATTGGAATCCGGAAGCCAGGAATCCAAGAGGAATTTGAAGTCCGCCTACATTCCTGTTTTCCTGATTCATCTTCTTTTGCAAAATTCTTCCGATCAGGTTTTTTTCTTCGGCCTTCGCCTTTCCAAGATAAAACGGTCGCTCGGTTTATGTTTGCTGCGCGTTTTGAATCCTTTGGCCAGTTGTCCCCACGGACTGACTGGATGATGACGGCCGCCGCCGCCTTTTGACTTCCCTTGTCCGCCACCCATGGGATGATCAATCGGATTCATCACCATGCCCCGGACGTGCGGCCGGCGCCCTTGCCAGCGAGTGCGTCCCGCTTTGCCGCTCGATACATTCATGTGATCAACGTTCCCTACTTGGCCCACCGTGGCGAAACAGTTCTCGTGAATCCGTCGAATTTCGCCGGAGGGCATTTTCACGAGAGCATAACCCGCCTCGATGTTAGTTAACGTTGCCTGTTGCCCAGCGCTGCGCGCGACCTGACCGCCACGACCAGGACTCAATTCGATGTTATGAATGTTCGTGCCAAGCGGAATGGCGCGAAGCGGTAGAGCATTTCCCAACTCAGGTGGAACATCATCTCCGGAGATAACCGTCGATCCTACTCGAAGCCCGTTTGGCGCAAGGATATAACTTAGCTCGCCATCTGAGTATTTGATAAGAGCGATTCGGGCAGAGCGGTTCGGATCGTACTCGATCCCGATAACGGCCGCCGAGACACCGCGCTTGCGCCGTTTGAAATCAACTTTGCGATATTTGTGCTTGTGACCGCCCCCGATGTGACGTGACGTAAGGCGGCCGTAGTTGTTGCGTCCGCCGGATTTGTTCTTCGGCTCAACCAACCTTCGTTCAGGGCGCCATTTCGTGATTTCATCGAAGCCAGGCAGCGACTTGAAACGCAGCGTTGGCGTTAGTGGGCGAAATTCCTTTAGAGCCATATGTGTCTCCCCATCAGATGAGGTCGAGCTTCTCCCCTTCCTTCAACGTCACGATGGCTTTCTTCCACCGCGGCCGCCGTCCTAAGGGGCCTCGCACACGTCTCTCCTTGCCGGCGTAATTACATGTATTGACATCGACAACTTTCTTTTGAAACAGCCGCTCAATTGCGTTCTTGATCTGAAGCTTGTTCGCTTTCGGACTGACGCGGAAGACATACTTGTTTTGCTTTTCGCTCATCAACGTCGATTTCTCAGTCAACGAGGCGGTCTGAATAATCTCGTGCGGCTCGTTCATTGCATCACTCCGTAGTTTGATGATTCCGCGGCGACCGTGTCCGATCCGCTAATTGTTCGAGTGCCTTCTGGGTGACAAGAATCTTCTCGAAGGCCAGCAATTGCTCTGTGTTTACATCGGAAGCGGTCGCAAGCGTCACCCGCTTGACGTTGCGTCCCGATTTCAAGGTTGTTTGATCGAAGGTGTCCGAAATTAATAGAACTTTCCTCGCGTCGGTCTGTTCTTTCACCAACGCAACGAAGGCCTTCGTTTTCAGCTCTGACACGGCGAATTTTTCGGTCGTCAAAACGTCGCCGGACTTGATGCGCTCGCTCAAGGCTTTCCGAAACGCCAGGCGCCGTAATGATTTTGAAATCTTTTTGGAATAATCGCGCGGCTTCGGGCCAAACACGACGCCGCCACCTCGCCATATGGGCGATGATTTGTAACCGGCGCGAGCGCGGCCAGTTCCCTTCTGCCGCCAGGGCTTTGCACCAGAAAGGTCCACTTCCGCTTTGGTCTTTGTGTTAGCCGAACCGGAACGACGCGCTGCGCGCATCGCAACGACCACATCATGGACGGCCTGGCTACCGCGTCCATCTTCAATGACGTCGATTCTCGCTTCCTTCGCTGCGGCTTTGGTCAAAACTTTGGCGCTCATTTCTTATCGGACAGTTATGGCGGGCTTCTTCGCCGCCTCCTCTTCGTCGTGTTTCCGGTGCTCCGCGTGTACGGCTAGCACTCTTTCCGGATGCTTGAGAGCTGGCCTAACTATCACGTATCCACCGTTCGGCCCGGGCACCGCACCGCTGACTAAAATCAATTTCTCGGCTTCGCGCACCTGCAGGATTTGGAGATTTTGCACAGTCACACGCTCGCTACCGAGGTGCCCTGGCATTCCCTGGTTCTTCCAAATGCGTCCGGGCGTAGAACGATTGCCGACTGCGCCGATGCGCCGATGCGTTTTCGAACCGTGCGCTGCGCCCTGTCCATGGAAATTATGCTTCTTCATCACTCCCTGAAATCCCTTTCCTTTCGATCGACCAATCACGTCCACATAGTCGCCTGGCTGAAACTGGGTAACGTTTAAATTGATCTCGGCTTCAGGGAGATCGCTTGTCAGGCGAAACTCGCGCACAAATTTCTTTGGCTCGACTCCGGCCTTTTTGAACTCACCCAACGACGGTTTTATAACACGGGACTCCTTCTGAGCGCCGAACGCAACCTGCACCGCTGAATATCCGTCGTTTTGGTGGGTCAAGCGGCGCAGTAAAACATTATCGCCCGCCGCTATCACAGTCACCGGGTGCAATCGACCTTTGGCGTCGTAAACGCTGGTCATACCGATTTTTTGTCCAAGAAGTCCGATGCTCATGACCGTGCGATTGCAAATCTTTCAGAAGCGCCTCCGCTTAAATCTTAATGGTAATGTCAACGCCCGCAGGCAAGTTCAGTTTCTTTAGTTCATCCACTGTCTTGGCCGTTGGCTCGATGATGTCCAGCAGCCGTTTGTGGGTGCGAATTTCAAATTGTTCCATGGACTTTTTGTCAACGTGTGGGGAACGATTCACGGTGAACTTCTCGACCAGTGTCGGCAGCGGAATCGGCCCGGCTACGCGCGCCCCGGTGCGTTTGGCAGTCTCCACAATCTCCACGGCAGATTGATCCAGCATGCGGTGATCGAATGCCTTCAACCGAATCCGAATGCGCTGGCCATTGCTCATTTGCCCTCTTTCTGATCGAGAATGGCCGCAACCAGGTTGGCTGGCACCGGTTGGAAATGGGAAGGTTCCATCGAATAACTGGAGCGGCCCTTCGAAAGCGAACGGATGGCAGTCGCGTAACCGAACAACTCGGCAAGCGGAACCTCGGCATGAATAATGGCGAGATTGCCGCGCGTTTCGATGTTGTTGATGCTGCCACGGCGTCGACTCAAGTCACCGCAAATGTCTCCCTGAAACTCGTCTGGAGTGATGTTTTCCACCCTCATGATCGGCTCCAGCAGAATCGGTTTGCCTTGTTTGAATCCGTCTTTCATCGCGAAGATCGCGGCCATTTTAAATGCGAGTTCGCTGGAATCGACTTCGTGGAACGAACCGTAAACGATATCGACCTCAACATCGACAACAGGATAACCGCCCAGTACGCCGTTGAGCACCGCTTCTTGGATGCCTTTTTTGACGGCAGGAATGTATTCGCGCGGAATGATGCCGCCGACGATCTTGTTCTCGACGACTAGGCCTTTGCCGCGCTCGGCTGGGCGCACGTCCACCTCCACGTGTCCATATTGGCCGCGGCCGCCTGATTGCTTAATCAATTTTCCAACGCCGTGCGCGTTCGTGGTGATCGTTTCGCGGTACGCAATCTGTGGTTTGCCTGCGTTTGCGTCCACCTTGAACTCGCGAAACATCCGGTCGCGGATGATTTCCAGGTGCAACTCACCCATCCCGGCGATGATGGTTTGGCCGGTGTCTTCGTGCGTATAAACCCAGAAAGTCGGGTCTTCTTCTGAGAGGCGCTGCAACGCAGTCGCCATTTTTTCCTGATCCAGTTTCGTCTTCGGCTCAATAGCCATTGAAATCACTGGGTCAGGGAAAGACGGCGGCTCGAGAAGGATGGGATGGTCTTCATCGCAGAGCGTGTCGCCAGTGGTGATATTTTTAATACCGACGATGGCGGCGATATCGCCGGAGTAGCAGGTCTCAATGTCTTCGCGTTTGTCTGCTTGAATCTGGATCAAGCGCGAAATGCGTTCGCGCTTGTTAGTGCGCGGGTTGTAAACCGTGTCGCCCTTACTCAGCGTGCCGGAATAAACTCGGAAGAAAACCAGCTTACCTACGAACGGATCGCTCCAAAGTTTGAAGGCCAGTGAACAAAAGTTGCCGTTGTCATCCGTCGGCACTTCCACCGGCCCACCGGTATCTGGGTCTTGGCCTTTGGCCGGCGGAATGTCGAGCGGGCTCGGCAAATAATCGACAACCGCATCGACCAAATACTGAATGCCGATGTTTTTCAACGCCGAGCCGCCGATCACTGGCACGAATTTGTTGGCAATCGTTTGCCGACGAATTCCAGCCTTTAACAGTTCCGGCGTGACCGGCTTTTCATGGATGACGGCCTCGGCGACACCGTCATCGATGTTGGAAACATGTTCGACTAGATCGTTGTAAGCTTTTTCAACAAGTTTAACATACTCCTTTGGCACATCAGTGACTTCATATGTCGATCCAAGTTGATCATCTTCGGAATAAATGATCGCCTTCTTATTAATAACGTCGAGCTGGCCGCGCAGCTGATGTTCGCTGCCCAGCGGCAACAAAACCGGCCACGCGTTCGCGCCGAGTTTCTTGTGGATGCTGTCCACCGACATCTCGAAGTCCGCACCGACGCGGTCCATTTTGTTGATGAACGCCAGCCGCGGCACATTGTATTTGGTCGCCTGACGCCAGACTGTTTCGGATTGCGGCTGCACGCCCGCCACGCCGTCGAAAACGGCGATTGCCCCATCGAGCACGCGTAATGAACGCTCCACCTCGGCGGTGAAGTCGACGTGTCCCGGCGTATCAATGATGTTGATACGCTGCTTGACGCCTTCGAAAATTTTGTAAACGCCTTCTTCTTTGCGTTGCGCCCAAGTGCACGTCGTCGCGGCCGACGTGATCGTGATCCCGCGTTCGCGCTCTTGCTCCATCCAGTCGGTGACGGTTGTGCCCTCGTGCACCTCGCCCATCTTGTGGATCATACCGGTATAAAAAAGCACCCGCTCGGTGATCGTCGTCTTACCCGCGTCGATATGCGCGGCAATGCCGATGTTCCGCGTTCGTTCCAGCGGAAACTTGCGATTCGGCGAATTTGGATTTTTCACCGCAGTCTTTTTCTGTTCCATCGTCGCCGTCGCCATAATCGTCACCAACGGAAATGCGCAAACGCCCGGTTCGCTTGCGCCATTTTATGTGTGTCTTCGCGTTTCTTGATCGCGTTCCCCTGACCGGCTGCGGCGTCCTTTATCTCGTGAGCGAGCGCTTCCGCCATCGGCATTCCCTTACGATTGTCCGCGTATTGGACAATCCAGCGCGTAGCGAGGGAAATTTGTCGCGCGGGCGTTACTTCCATAGGAACCTGATAGGTTGCTCCACCAACGCGGCGCGATTTTACTTCCAGCCGCGGACGAACATTTTCGATTGCCTTGTTGACGACTTCCAGCGGATCGACTGAATCAGAACCTTTGCGCGATTTATCGATCGCGGTGTAGACGATCCGTTCCGCGAGCGATTTCTTGCCACGCTTCATTACCGTAGTAATGAGTCGCGCCACCGCGGGACTCCCATATCGGGAATCCACGTGCTCTTCCTTTTTGTAAACTCTCCTCCGTCGCGACATTGTCGATCTTCTTTTTCAAATTCTACTTCTTCTCAGCCGCTGCGGGCGCCGCTTTCGCCGCGCCGCCTCCACCGGCTGCGCCACCTTTCGGGCGCTTCGCTCCGTACTTGGAGCGACCGCGCCGGCGTCCATCGACACCCAGCGAGTCGAGCGTGCCGCGCACAATGTGGTAGCGCACGCCTGGCAAATCCTTCACGCGTCCGCCGCGCACGAGCACGATCGAGTGCTCCTGCAAGTTATGCCCCTCGCCCGGAATGTAGGCAATCACTTCCTGGCCATTCGTCAACCGCACTTTTGCCACTTTGCGCAAGGCGGAGTTCGGCTTCTTCGGCGTGCGCGTCATTACCTGCACACACACACCGCGCCGCTGTGGACAACGGGCGAGCGCCGGCGATTTCGATTTCATCGAAACCTTCCGTCGTCCCTTTCGAATTAATTGATTAATCGTGGGCATGTTAAAACAAAGCGCCGCCAAAACCTCGTAGTCCGGGCGACAAAAAACCCGCCTCAGGCCGCGCAACAAACCCTCTCACGCGCCTGATGCGGTAAGCCGCGAATATAGAGGGAAAATCGCAAGCACGCAAAATAATTTTCGCGTGCGCACAGACCATCGGGCGTTCGAACAAGCCGCCGCGATCAATAGCGTTCTTTTTGATACGAGCCGTGGAAACGTTTTTCCTGGTCACCAACACGGAACCATATGTCCTGGCGCAATGGATCGTCGCGGACGATGTCGCTGGGCCCGACATCGTATCGCTCCGTCACGTTCCCGTTTTGGTCGTACAAAGTGATGTGATAACCGTGGAGCGGCACGGGTGTCGGATTGACCGGACCCGGTGCGGGTGGAGTTGTCGAGACACACGCGGAGAAGGCTGTCAGGCAAACCAACCAAACGATCAATCTTCGATAGCGGAACATACAACTCCGTCTTGTTGCATCAGTTGATCGAGTGCGTCGTAGGGCAAAAACGCACAGCCGTTTATTCCCCAGCTCGGTCCCCACGAGTTCGCCATTAGAAATGCGTCCTGATCTGGGCTAAAACCAAAAAGCAAATACGCATGCCCGGTCGATCCGGGATTACCGGTCAATCGCATTATCCCGTTTAGGGGCTCGCTCATGCCAGGATACCACTTCGAACCGACCACGACCGATCCGCGCGTCAGGATGAAACGCAATGTCTCGTCGGCGTCGTTTGCCCAACGATAATCGCTCGCGATGAGATTGCGCTCGCGGAGTGCTTTGAATCCCGCACGGACACTTGTCCCGCTGTTCGTGCCTTCATTGCCGGCAAATTCATCGATCTCCTGAGCGCGACGCCAGAGTGCGATCGCATCGACTGTGTGACTCATGATCGGCGCCGCCATAATAAAGTGCGCGCAGGAATGGCCGACACACGAGTTCGTGCTGCCCTGGTTCAACAAATGCGCTGGCAATTGCCAAACCTTTTCCTTCGAGCGCGGATCGTCTACCGCTCCAACCACCGCGCCAAGTGGAAAATTATCGTCGCGCGGATCGGGCTCCTGAACGAACCCGGTTCCGACTACTGTTCCCTCCACCAAGACATGGCCTTCGGCCAACGGTCGCGCTTTTGCGGCCGAACGCCTCGCTTTTTTCCAGATCGGATGCGAAGCGGGCGAGATTCGCTTCCGCGGTTTTTTCTTCTTTATCGCCGCTCTCTTTCTCCTGCGTTTCGGCATTTCTTCAGCGCGTTTTACCCTGCTTACTAAAAATCGTTCCCCGGGACAAACAATTTCTGCGACTGCGAGCCGCGTGCGCTCCCGAGCCATTGTGCGAAGCTGACGCCGCAATGTTCGAGCTTTTTACGCAAGATCGACAATCGAAAGCGCGACGTGGGCGAGTAAGAACACTGCACGGCGTAGTCGAGACGCCGGCGTTTATGCCGGTGGGGACGCAAGGGACGGTGAAAGCCGTCACGCCGCGAGAGCTGCATGAACTCAAGGCGCAGATCGTTCTTGGAAATACCTATCACCTGTTTGTTCGGCCGGGATTGGATGTGATCAAACATTTTGGCGGCCTGCACAAATTCATGAATTGGGATGGACCAATTCTGACGGATAGCGGCGGATATCAGATTTTCTCACTCGCGAAATTGCGCAAGATCACTGAGGACGGCGTCGAATTTCAAAATCATCTCGATGGAGCGCGAGCGTTCATTTCACCGGAGATCGCGATGGAAATTCAGGTCGCGCTCGGCAGCGACATCGCGATGGCGCTCGATGAGTGCGTTTCCTACCCCTGCCAATACGATTACGCGGCGCAAAGCGCGGAGATGACGACACGATGGGCGAGACGATGCAAGGAAGCCTTGCAGGGCCGAAGAGAAGAAAACGTCCAACGCTCAACACCCAACGCTCAACACCCAAGGGCCGAACCGATTCAATCCGCAATCCGCAATCCGCAATCCGCAATCGAACGCCAGCTTCTCTTCGGCATCGTCCAGGGCGCGACGTTTGACGATCTGCGCAAGCAAAGCGCGCAGGCAATTGTTGAGCTTGATTTCGATGGCTACGCGATTGGTGGAGTAAGCGTAGGCGAACCAGAAGACGAAATGATGCAAGCCGTTGAATCGGCTGAACCATTTTTGCCCCACGACAAACCGCGTTATGCGATGGGACTGGGCACTCCACCGCAATTATTGGAGATGATCGCGCGTGGGATGGATATGTTTGATTGCGTGCTGCCGACACGGCTGGCGCGAAATGGAACGGCGTTCACCGCGACAGGCACGATCAATTTAAAGAATGCAGAGGTTGCCCGGGACAAGAGACCAATAGAGGAAAACTGCACGTGTCCTGCATGCCGGGAATTTTCGCGCGGCTATATCCGTCACCTCATCAAAGCGGAGGAAATTCTCGGGCTTCGCCTGATCACCCTGCACAATTTGCATTTTTATCTGAATTTAATGAATCGAGCGCGCACTGAAATAGAACGCCAATCGTTCGATAAGTTTCGCAGGGCGTTCGTCGCGGAATACAAAGCGCGAGACGCAACAACGGTCGCATAAACAAGGCAAACGAGATCCTTTTATTCTTCGCCAGTTGCGTGCAACGCAGCACGAAGATCGCTGACGAAGCGCTTGTATTCGCGCTCTCGCGATGCTTCGTCGGGCTGCCGAAGGAGAGACGATGGATGAACGGTCGCGAGGACCCTCGGCGCAAGCTTTGATGACAACACTTTGCCGCGTTCGCGCGTGACCCGAAATGCTGGGCCGAAAATCGTCTGCGCCGCCGTCGCGCCCATTGCCACGACCAGCTTTGGCTTAACGATTCGCAGCTCCGCTTCGAGCCACGGCCGGCAGGCTGCAATCTCGCGTGAATTTGGCTTCTGATGAATCCGGCGTTTGCCGCGCGGCTCCCATTTGAAATGTTTCACCGCATTCGTGACATAGACCTTTGTGCGATCGATTCCGGCTTCTTCGAGCGCTTGATCCATGATTTTTCCAGCCGGTCCAACGAACGGCTTACCGGCGACATCTTCGTAATCTCCCGGCTGCTCTCCGACGAGCATCATCGTTGCACCCTTCGGGCCTTCGCCAAAGACCGTTTGCGTGGCGCCCTTGTAAAGATGGCACGCCTCGCAATCTTTCGCCGCCTCGCGCAGCGCCGACCAGCTCGTCGTATCGGGCGGCTGTGCCGGCCGGGCGAACTCTTCAGCATCCGTTCGCATGTTCCGATTATGAATCGCAACTCGCGTGCGATTCGTGTTCATTACTTCCAGTGCCGACTCTCGAAACTGAGCGACTAATTCTGCGCTCCTTCCATCAGGAAGATATCGATCGTATGGCGCACTTGTTCGCCAATCCGGATTTCATGCGCTTCTCACTCGGCGTTTTCACCGAACGCAAACAGACTGTCGCTTTCATCGAGAAAGTCATGAGCTGGGACCGTGCCGGCATCCCGTCGCAGTTTGCCGTCGTCCCGCGCGGCAAGGACACGGTCATCGGGTATTGTGGTTTCTTTTACCATCCCGAGCATGGCATCGAAGACATCGAGATCGGCTATCGACTTCATCCGGATTACTGGAACCGCGGCCTGATCACTGAAGCGGCACGCGTCGTCCGCGATTACGGCTTTCGCGATTGCAATCTGTCACGCGTGATCTCACTCATTCACCCAGAAAACATTCCATCACGTCGCGTGGCGGAGAAAAATGAGATGAACGTAGAGAAGGAAATTACGTTTCGAGGTTTTCCGACACTGATGTACGCGATAACTCGCCAGGAGTGGCTGGCGAAGCGTGGCGCTGGATGAACTCACGAGCGAGAGCGCGATAGGCTTGGGCGGCAGCGCCAGTGGAAGCGTATTCCAGGATCGACTTCCCAAAACTCGGCGCTTCGCTCAAGCGCACGCTGCGCGGGATTACGGTTTCGTAAACACGTTCGCCGAAGTGCTTCCGCACATCGGCAACTACCTGCTGACTAAGGTTGGTTCGCGCGTCGAACATTGTCATAACAATCCCACCCAGCTCGAGACGCTTGTTTGCGCCTGAATCGATTACCTGCTCGATCAGCCGCACGATTTTCACCAGACCTTCAAGCGCAAAATATTCACACTGGATCGGCGTTAATAGTTCGTCGGCGGCGGCGAGCGCATTGCTCATCAGAATTCCAAGTGACGGCGGACAATCCAGGAGAACGAAATCGAATGCCTCGTCGGAATGGAGAGGCTTGAGCGTTTCCGCCAGACGGGTGAGGTGATTCGGCATGCGCGCGATTTCGACTTCGGCGCCAGCCAAATCAAGATCGGCCGGCACGATAAACAGCCCATCGCGGCGCGTGGGAAAGATTTTTTCGGTAATCGAGGCCTCACCTAGCAACGGGTCGTAGAGACTGATTTGCTCGACTCCCTGTAAACCGAACGAGCTGGTTGCATTCGCCTGCGGATCAAGATCGACAAGTAAGATGCGATGGCCCAACTCCGCGAGCGCAGCGCCAAGGTTCACGGCCGTGGTCGTTTTGCCGACACCGCCTTTCTGGTTAGCGATCGCGACGATTTTCATTTTCGGGGCTGCGCATTGTCCAAGGTCGCCGGGATTTGCCAGATGATGTTGCCGCGCGCACTAAACGAAAACTAAATTTTTCGAATTTCGGATTTGGAATTTCAGCCGTAGCATTCACCGTTTCAAATTGTGAATGCTTCGTCAGTAACAATTGAACCAGCACCGGCTCTGACAGCGCCTGGCGGCGAGGACCCGTTACTCTTGCGCAGCCAGGACGCTCGCGGCGTGGTCACGTTAACGCTTAACCGGCCGCACGCCTTCAATGCTTTGTCTGAAGCGATGCTCACAACATTGCAACGTGAGCTGAACACGATCGCTCCGGATGAATCGGTCCGCGTCGTGATCCTTGCTGCCGAGGGCAAAGCTTTCTGCGCCGGCCACGATTTGAAGGAAATGCGCGCAGCACCATCACTGGAGTACTACGAACAGCTCTTTGCGCAATGCTCCGACATGATGCTTGCGATCCAACGATTACCGGTGCCCGTGATTGCGCGCGTCCAGGGAATCGCAACTGCGGCGGGATGCCAGCTGGTGGCGATGTGCGACCTCGCTGTCGCGGCGAGCACGGCAAAATTCGCCGTGAGCGGTGTGAACCTCGGTCTCTTTTGCTCCGCGCCGGGTGTGGCGCTGTCGCGCAACGTTTTGCGTAAAGTCGCATTCGAGATGCTGGTTACAGGAGAATTCATCAGTGCCGAAGAAGCGAAGGCGCGTGGCTTGATCAATCGCATTGCGCAACCCGAGCAACTCGACGCGGAACTTGAGAGACTAGTCGCTGCCATCGTCAGCAAACCACGCATCGCCGTCGCAATGGGAAAGGAATTTTTTTACAGGCAAGCCGAACTGGGCATCGAGGCGGCGTATGAAGCAGCGAGTCAGACCATGGCCTGCAACATGATGGATGAAGCAGCGCTCGAGGGCGTGCAGGCCTTCGTCGAAAAGCGTCCGCCGCGCTGGAACAAAAATGTCGATTCGCGCTAAAAGGCCGTCAATGCGGTGAGCGTGATTTCCCTTCGTCCGGCAAACAGCTTAAGGCTAAGTTCGCCTCTCCCCTTCCGACGGGGAGAGGAATGAGGTGAGGGGGTCTTCAATCGTCGCCACTCGCTCAACAGTCGGAAAACCCTCACCCTACCCTCTCCCTTTGCGAAGGGAGAGGTGAAATCCGGCTAGACGCTAATTACTAGAATCACGCTGGTAATTTGACTTGCGCAGTCGGTAGGATGTTAACCTCCGTACATGACTTTCACTTTGCAACAACTGGCGACGACGTCCGGTGGCGAGCTGGTGGGCGATCCATCACTGCAAATCAAAGGCGCGGCATCACTGGGCGAAGCGACTCCTGGAGAAATCAGCTTCTTCGCGAACCGGAAATACATTGGCCTACTGCGCAGAACGCACGCGTCGGCAGTTTTTGTTCCAGCCGATTTCGCTGAGGCGATTACTCCTGCTCAGATTCGCGTCGCAAATCCAACCAAGGCTTTCGAGCAAGTCGTGCTCAAATTCGCACCCAAGGCAATTGCATTTACGCCTGAGATTCACTCAACCGCCGTCGTTGATGCCAGCGCTCAGCTCGGAGAGGGTGTGTCAATCCAACCACACGCGGTCATCGAGGCCGGCGCGAGAATTGGCGATGACACAATCATCGGCGCGGGAAGTTACATTGGACATGAGACGGTGATCGGACCCGGGTGTCTGATTTATCCCCGAGTAACCATTCGGGAGCGAAGCCGCATTGGTTCACGGGTCATCATTCACAGCGGCGCGGTGATCGGTGCGGATGGTTTCGGTTTTGAAATGGTGGATGGCCGACAGGAAAAGATTCAACAACTCGGGATCGTTCAGATCGATGATGATGTCGAGATCGGCGCGAATACCACCGTCGACCGCGCGCGCTTTGGCCGGACGTGGATCCAGGAAGGCGTAAAGATCGACAATCTTGTACAAATCGCGCACAACGTCGTGATCGGAAAAAATTCCGTGATCGTGGCGCAGACCGGAATCTCAGGGAGTACGCGCGTGGGCGAACGTGTCATGATGGGAGGCCAGGTTGGCATTGTGGGCCATCTCGAAATTGGCGACGGCACGGCGATTGGCGCGCAAAGCGGCGTCTCGAAGAGCCTTCCGGGAGGCGTTTGGTTCGGGTCTCCTGCGGTTCCGCTTGGAGAGGCGAAGCAACAAATCGCCTGGATCCACAGACTCGGAAAACTCTTCGCGCACGTAAAAGAGATCGAGAAAAAATTGGGCCTCTAATCTCGGCAGACCACTGTGTGGGCTGCAACAATCTAATTTTTTCAGGCGTCAGTCCTGCCTACAGCGGTTTACGATTACTGCCTAGAAGCGCCCGCAGCCCTTCGGGGGAGATCCACTCTGCGCCGCATGCCTGCACGGTCTGCGCTTCCATCATATCGGAGGTGGCTACCATCAGCTCGAACCGCTTTGCGTATTTGCTCGCCAATCGCTCGATGATCGAATCGGCTGGTTGGCCGCTCCGGGAATAGAAAATTTGCACGTCGCCTGGCTCAGAACTTGCGTCGATTTGTTGACCTTTTCCATCGAAAACGATCACCACCGCCACGCCAGTCCAATCCTGGTAATTGCGCAACTGTTTGAGTAACGCTTCGCGTGCCAGCGAGGAACGGCGCGCGTGAAGCTTGCGCAACTCTGGCCACGCAAAAATAATGCTGTGCCCATCGACGATCAGATAACGAGTGCTTTCCGGCATTTCGAGAGTCTGAGAATCCTCAGCCGGCGTTACACAATCAGTGAATCAAAACTACTCCGTTGGCGCGGACTCCTTTTTTGTCGGCTGCTTACTCGGCGCCGGTCGCGTCGCGCTGGCTCGCAGCGCTACCGTCTTGCGCTGTAAATAAGCTCGTCGTCGCTTGCGCTTGGCTCGTATACGATGCTGTTGTCCCACGTAGTGTCTATCGATTGAAACATCGAGAAACGCAATTCAGGTTCAATGGTTCCTCCGGCCGTCAGGGCGAAATTGCAATTGCATTCACGAACCATTGGTTGTTAAAAAGGACGCCGATGGCGAACCGGGAGTGGGTGTTTCCCACGGCAACGCAGAGGACCGTGAGCGGACTTACCATTGTTTTCCTAGTTCTCGCGGCGCTTTTTGGATTTTTGAATATCCAAAAAGTGAAAGCGCTCCGCACGAATGCCACGAATGCGCAGGTCGCGCGCGATGCAGCTGAGCGCCGTCATGCGCAGCAGGCACTGAATGCGCAAACGGGTGACACAGCCGGAGCAGAACAGCAGAGCAAAGTCGCTGAAGCAGAAAATCGCGCGGCAAAAGCCGAAGCAGACCTGGCGCAAGTTCAAAAAGAGAAAGCCGATCTGCAAGCGAAGTTGGATGCCAATCAGCAAGAGATTGCTTCTCTGCAAAAAGCCGCAGTAGAAGCGAGTAAGAACGCTAATCCTCCAGTTGCTGGCAGTTCGCCTACCGAGGGGGCGCAGACCACCGAGTTGCAGTCGCAAGTCGATGATCTCCGCCGTCAGCTCGACAGCGCGGAAAAAGAAAAAGCTCTCCTCGCCGAAAAAATTCACGAGACGCAAGAACGTACATCACAGCCGAAGGAAACGAAAAAACGGCGTGAAACCGGCGGCCTCCAGCGAGAAACTGTCAGTCCCCATCGCGCCGGTGTGCACGGCACCGTGCTGGCGTACAATCAGGCCTACAATTTCGTGGTACTGAATCTGGGTGCTCGCAACGGGGTCGAGACGAACTCCGAAATGCTCGTCCTGCGGGATAGCACGCTGATTGGAAAAATTCGTATTTCTTCAGTTGAACCGGCGACCGCCATCGGCGATATCATCACCAACAGTTTGGCGCGTGGCGTCCAAGTACAACCCGGAGACAATGTGATTTATGCTGGCACAAGTCCATAACCTTCGAGCAATCGTCGTCCCTGTTCTGCTGTGTGCGTTAGTCATAACCATGACTTCATGCGCGACGCAGCACGATACTGCCCTCGTCAAAGATCCCGACGCTCATTACGAATCAACGATGCCATGGAACAAGCAGGAGGCTTGGGAAACAGGCGGGCAGTTCCAAGCGATGACCGACAGACGATAACAGCACAAAGCTGTAGCCGCGATCAAATCCAGAAACCGGCTGGGATAATGGCGTTTTTTGGTATCACGGCGATGCCGTCGCGAATGAAGTAGTTGTCTGCGTCGAAGTTTTGGGGTTTACCTTCGGGCGTGATCACCACGCCATCGGCAATGCGCGCGTTTTTGTCGATGATAGCGCGATCGATCACGCAGTTCCGTCCAACGCCCATGGGCGGTCCCGATGAATCGGTTTGTTCCAGTTCAAAATAGTCCGCGCCCATCACGATACTGTTCCGGATGGTCGCGCCGCTTTGAATGACACTGCGTATCCCCACCACGCATCGCTCCAGATGCGCGTCCGAGATGATGCAGCCATCTGAAATGATCGCCTGCCGCAGTGTAGCGCCGTTAATTTTGCTGCCCGGCAAAAAACGCGGATGCGTATAGATTGGAGACTCCGGTTCAAAGAAGCTGTATTCTGGCACGACATCAGTGAGGTCCAGATTCGCTTCATAAAACGCACGGATCGTTCCAATGTCTTCCCAATACCCCTTAAAGATAAAGGCGCTGACATGCCGATCTTTGATCGACGCCGGGATGATGTGTTTTCCGAAATCGAACAGATCGTTCGTTAACGATTCGATCAGTACGTTTCGATTAAAAACGTAAATGCCCATCGACGCCTGAAACAATTCCTCTTCTTCATTGGAACCGATGGCGCGGAGCAATTCGCGGCTCATCTTCATTTCCTGCAATGCCGATTCATCGGCGGGTTTCTCAATGAAGCCGGTGATCCGGCGATCGACGTCGCTTTGCATGATCCCAAACTCAGAAACGTAACGCCGCGCTACTGGTTTGGTTGCCAGTGTAATATCCGCGCCCGATCGAATGTGCTGATGCAGCAGCGCCCGGAAATCCATCCGGTAAAGTTGGTCGCCGCTTAGGATGAGATAATAATCATACGGCCGTTCGAGGAAGTAGCGCATGTTTTGCCGTACCGCGTCGGCAGTCCCCTGATACCATTGCGAGCCAGCAGGCGTTTGTTGAGCGGCGAGAATGTCCACAAAGCTGCGCGAAAAATTATCGAACTTGTAGCTGGCCTGAATGTGCCGATGTAGCGACATGCTGTTGAACTGGGTCAACACATAGATCGAGCGCAGCCCGGAGTTGAGGCAATTGCTGATCGGAATATCGACGATGCGATATTTGCCTCCGAGAGGAACGGCCGGTTTGGCGCGATCCTTCGTCAACGGAAACAAACGGGTGCCAGCGCCGCCGCCCATAATGATCGCAAGAGTTCGCTGCAGTGTGCCGGGTGGCAGTGCCCCGTCCACTTTCGGGATTGAATTTTTCGGAACTGAATCGCGCTGCGGCTGCATCGTTATCAATCAATAATCTGGCGGCCACAGTTTGCGGCAACTTTTTTTGCGTCATGCAGCCGCCGTTAGAGAGTAGTCCAAGCAAGAACTAAGCCGAGCTTTTGTAATCGTTGCGGGCGGCACGCCCGCCGCTACAGTTCTGAAACATGTGTGGAATTGTTGGCTACGTTGGGCGGGCTAAGGCGACACCAATCTTATTGGATGGGCTGCGTCGCCTTGAATACCGAGGCTACGATTCAGCGGGCCTCGCTATCGTTGAGAAAGGACGTCTGGAGACGCGCAAATGTGCGGGCCGCATTGCGGCGCTTGAAAAATTAGTGCGGAAGCAACCGGTATCAGGCTCGCTGGGCGTCAGCCACACGCGTTGGGCCACGCACGGCAAGGTGAACGACGAAAACGCGCATCCGCATTTCGATGCCAGTGGCAAGCTGGCCTTGGTCCATAACGGGGTAATCGAAAATTATCAGACACTAAAAGATGAGCTCGTTCGCAACGGCGATACGAGCTTTCGTTCCGAGACCGACACCGAAGTGCTCGCGCATTTGATTGGGAAAATCTACGACGACTCGTGCGCCAGCACCGTAGACGCTCCCGGAAAAAAGGCCCGCCTTTTTGACGCTGTTCGTACGGCGCTTCGACAAGTGATCGGCACATACGGCATCGCGCTGGTCCATGCTGATGTGCCGGATTTCATGATCGGCGCGCGCCGTGGAAGTCCCCTCGTGCTCGGCGTTGGCAACGGCGAAAATTTTCTGGCCAGCGATGTGAGCGCAATTGTCGCTTACACCCGCGACGCGGTTTACTTGAACGACTTCGATGTGGTGGCAGCGGGGCCGGAGAAGTTCGAGATCACTTCGCTTGCCGGAGACAGCACCGAGCATCCCGTCAGCAAAGTCGAGTTCACAGCCGAGGACATTAAGAAGGGTGATTATCCCCACTACATGCTCAAGGAAATCTTTGAGCAACCAAACACGGTGCGTGATGCGATGCGCGGCCGTCTCAACGCTGAGGAATGCACAGCAAAACTCGGTGGCTTGAACATGGCACCGCCTGAACTGCGCGATGTAGGACGCATCGTTCTTACCGGCTGCGGCACGGCCCTGCATGCCGGCAGAGTCGGCGAATACTTGATTGAGCGAGTGGCGAACATCCCGACCGAAGTCGATTACGCGAGCGAGTTCCGTCATCGGAATACGCCGATGACTCCGGAGACGTTGGTGTTTGCCATCAGCCAGAGCGGCGAAACTGCGGATACGTTGGGTGCGCTACGTGAAAGCCGACGCAAAGGCTTTCGCACCCTCGGAATTTGCAACAACGTCGCCAGCACGATCGCGCGCGAAAGCGACGGCGGAGTATACATGCACGCTGGACCGGAGATCGGTGTAGCGGCCACAAAATCGTTCACGTCGCAGCTTGTTATTCTCGCGCTGCTCGGGCTGCTGTTCGGGCGCATGCGCAATCTTTCCACGGCTGAAGGAAGTCGCGTTATCGAAGCTCTGGAAGCATTGCCCGGACAGATCGACGCGGTTCTGGATCTGAACGATCAAATCAAGGCAATTGCCAAAAGATATGCCAGTGCAAATGGCTTTTTGTTCTTCGGGAGGCAGTTCAACTTTCCCATCGCTCTCGAAGGCGCTCTGAAAATGAAGGAGATTACGTATCTATTTGCCGAGGGGCACCCGAGCGCTGAACTCAAGCACGGTGTCATCGCGCTGATTCGTTCTGATTTACCCTCTGTGTTTATCGCGCCGGATGACTCAGTGTTTTCAAAAAACGTGAACAACATCGAGCAAGTCAAAGCTCGCAAGGGCCCCATCATCGCGCTGACAAGCGGAAATTGCGCGAAACATCTCAAAGGGATTGCCAACGAAATTATCGTGCTGCCGGAAGCGCCCGACTACGTGATGCCTATTCTGAATGTCGTCCCACTTCAGCTTCTCGCATATCATCTAGCCGTCGAACTGGGACGCGACGTCGATAAACCACGCAACCTCGCCAAAAGCGTAACCGTCGAATGATCTAGTCTGGGGAGCGCACACGTCCCGCGTGATGGGCGAGCGCGTCTTCGCGATCGCGAACTTTTTTTCGGCTCGGTTCTGTTAACTTCGGCCGGAACACAAAGGAGAAATTGTTTCGGCGCGACGCCGAAACCAGCACGGGAGACACGCGCGCTCCCCACATTTCGGCTATCGGGTGGAAATAGCAGCGATTTGCAGTAAACTGGGAGCTCGGTCATCCTCTCCCCGGTGCAACACAACGAAGAGTACGTCCTCAGAGTCCTCGAAGAAGGAGGACTCGTCACACGCCACCAAATCGACGGTGCCCGTTCGCGCCTAAACGGTGAGCCTGGCGTAATCGACGTTCTGGTCAACGACGGAACCGTTTCCGACGCGGAAGTCTCACGCACACTCGCCGCGCAAGCGCAGATGGATTGGATTGACATCTCTTCCATGGTGATTCCGCCGCACGTCATCAACCAGATCCGCGGAGAAGATGCGCGCCGGTTCAAAGTAATCCCCGTCGCTTTCGGCGAAACCGGGCTCGTAGTCGCAGTGGGCAACCCGTTGGACATCGACACAATAGACAGCCTGGGTTTCCTGCTGCAACGCGAACTGGAATTGGTTTGCACCAGTCCAAAGAAAATTCGCGAAGCATTGATCAAATACTACGGCACAGCCGATGAAGCGGCGGACGTCCTGCAGAAAAAAATTGGAGAAGATATCGATCTAGGTTTGGAATTTGGCGATGGCGCGGAAGCGACCGGAGTCGATGAAGCAGATGCGCCGATTGTCAGGCTCGTTTCCATGTTGCTGATCGAGGCGCACCGTGCAGGTGCGAGTGATATTCATCTCGAGCCGCTGGATAAAAAATTTCGCGTCAGATTTCGGATTGATGGCGTACTGCAGGAAATGCAAGCGCCACCGAAGCGTCTGCAATCAGCCATTGTCAGCCGGCTCAAGATCATGACCGGCTCGATGAGTATCGCAGAGAAACGCCTGCCACAGGACGGTCGCATCCAGGTAAAAATCAAAAAGAAGCATCACGGCGAGAGCGTCGTCATGCGCATACTGGATAAATCCAGCTTAAAGCTCGGTCTGCCGGAGCTTGGATTTCTTTCTGACGACCAGGAAACTTTCGAGCGCCTGCTCAAACTGCCCGATGGCATTCTCCTGGTTACCGGGCCTACCGGATCCGGCAAGACGACCACGCTTTACGCCTGTCTCAATTATATCAACAAACCGGACCGCAAGATCATTACCGTGGAGGAACCGATTGAATATCAGATGACCGGCATCAACCAGGTGCAGGTAAACACGGAAATCGGTATGACGTTTCCGGCTGCCTTGCGTTCCATCCTGCGCCAGGCACCGAACATCATCATGATCGGTGAAATCCGCGATCTCGAGACTGCGAGTATCGCCACGAATGCCAGCCTGACTGGGCACCTTGTTTTTAGCACACTGCACACCAATGACGCGCCCTCTGCCGTGGCGCGTTTGATCGATCTCGGCGTACAGCCGTTTCTGGTTGCATCCTCGGTGCGCGCGGTCATGGCGCAAAGGCTCATCCGGCGCCTATGTAACAACTGCAAACAACCGGGCGAACTCACCGACACCGAGTTGCGCGCGCTCCGAATTGAGCCCGGCCAGGTGTCTGACGCGCAGGTAATGAAGCCAGTCGGATGCGAAGAGTGCCGTCAAATTGGCTACAAAGGACGAATGGGCATATTCGAAAATTTCGTAATTGATGATGAGGTGCGCCACATGATCAACAAACGCACCTCAACCTTTGTCCTGCGGCAGCGAGCCCGCGAACTGGGTATGCGAACGTTGCGCGAAGACGGCGTGCGCAAGGTGCTCTCCGGGCTCACTTCTGCGGAGGAAGTCATCTCCATCACGGTGGGAGACGTGAGCTAGTCGATTTAACAAATTTAACGTTTCAATGAATCCATGACCGAAAAACAGCTCGCCGAATTTTTTGTCGAGCAGCGCGTACTCCAGCCTTCACAGGCAGAAGACGTACTGAGCGAAGTAGAGTTGAACGGAAAAACGGTCGCGCAGGCGATGTTGGATGGTGGCTTCATCGACGAACCCGGCTTTTATCAGACGATTGCCAACGGCCTTGGCACCGACTTCGTCGAACTGAGCGAACGCGAGATTGAGCCGGAAATTTTGCGCTTGATTCCGAGTGGGCTGGCCCGGTTACACGGCGCTCTTCCAGTTGAGCTGAGTGGAAACGCGTTGCGAATTGCGCTGACCGATCCGTTTGATCTCCACACCGCAGAGGACCTTCGTTTTGCGCTCGGTAAAGACATTCAAGTCGTCGTTTCGCCGCCCGATCAAATCGAAGAACTGATCAAGCAGTATTACGGCACCGATACGACGAGCATGGAGGACGTTCTCAAGCAGCTCGGCGAAGCTGGTGAGCTTCTGCAACTGCGCGAACAGGACGGCGAAGCTGCAGTTGAAGCGGAAGCGAACACCACACCCATCATTCGCTTCGTGGACCTAATTCTTTACCAGGCAATTCAGGACCGCGCGAGCGACATTCACTTCGAGCCGTTCGAAAACGAATTCAAAATCCGCTACCGCGTCGACGGTGCGCTTTACGAAATGTCACCGCCGCCGCGTCACCTTGCCCTGCCAGTGATTTCGCGGGTGAAAGTGATGGCCAATATGAATATCGCGGAAAGACGACTTCCGCAGGATGGCCGCATTCAGAAGCACATCGCCGGGCGCAACGTCGATCTTCGCGTTTCAACGTTGCCAACCCAATTTGGCGAGAGCCTCGTGCTGCGCGTGCTTGATCGCAGCATCGTCAATCTCGACCTCGAAGCGCTCGGGATGCCTGATTACATTTACAATTTTCTGCTCGAAATGATCGAGCGGCCGAACGGGATATTTATCGCCACTGGACCAACCGGCTCCGGAAAAACAACCACGCTTTACTCCTGCTTGCGCAAGATCAACACAATTGATTCGAAGCTGATTACCGCAGAAGAGCCCGTCGAATATGATTTGGAAGGCATCGTACAAGTCCCGGTGAACGACGGCATCGGTCTGACGTTTGCGAGAGCCTTGCGGTCGTTCCTGCGCCAGGACCCGGACCGGATCATGGTAGGCGAGACACGCGACCTTGAGACCGCGCAGATTGCCATTCAGGCATCTCTTACCGGTCACCTGGTTTTCACGACCTTGCACACCAACGACGCGCCTGGCGCGATCACGCGTTTGATCGACATGGGCGTGGAGCCGTTCCTGATTTCCTCAACCCTGGAGGCCGTGCTCGGCCAGCGGTTGCTCCGCAGCATCTGTCGGCAATGCCGCGCCGCTTATCAGCCGAGCGATTCATTCCTCGCGGAGCTGGGGATTTCTCGCGCGGGTATCGGCGACAAACAATTCTTCTACGGGAAAGGCTGCGACGCCTGTAACAACACCGGATACAAAGGGCGAAAAGGGATTTATGAGCTTCTGAGAATTACCGACCCGCTTCGTGAATTGATCAATGAGCGCTCACCAACGGTCACCCTGAAACAAAAAGCCATCGGGCTTGGAATGGTCACGCTGCGCCAGGATGGCTTGCGCAGCATCTTCGCTGGCGACACCACCATTGAAGAAGTGCTGAGATACACGTAGCGCATTCGCATCTTTTGGTAGCGCACGGATCTCGCGTCCTCGCATTTCGCTATCACAATAAGGACGGAACTGTAAACAATATCGGATCTGAGTACAAAGAGCAGCATCTGTCGCAAAGCGGGCGGCGGTTGAAGAGGCAGGTTGCTTTTTCCACTAAATCGCATAAATCCTTACCTCGCTAATACCCCCCTCATGCCACGATATAACTACGTAGCTCTCGATACTCGCGGACAGGAAGCGAGCGGCTTGGTTGAGGCCGCATCTACGAATGCAGCAATCACTCAATTGCGCCAGGCCGGCTATTTCCCGACGAGCGTTATCGAAGAGGCAATAAGCAGTCCCGATGGCGCGGAAGCTCGTCATCGCGCTGCGAAAATGGCGGGCACGACGAAAACGCGCGCGAAAAAGGGTATTGTTCTTTTCGAGCGCAAAAAAATTAAGTCGAAGATTTTAATGATCTTTACTCGTCAACTGGCGACGCTGATTGATTCCGGATTGCCGTTGCTAAGAAGCCTGAACGTTCTGGCGAGACAGGAGCGGGACAAGTTGTTGAAAAAGACGATCAACAAAGTCGCGGACTCTGTGCAAAGCGGAAGCACATTTTCTGACGCGCTGGCCCTGCACCCGCGGGTGTTTAACGACTTATACGTCAACATGGTCAAGGCTGGTGAGGTCGGCGGCGTGCTTGAACTTGTGCTCAACCGGCTGTCCGAATTTCAGGAGAAGGCCACCAAGATCAAAAACAAAATTATATCGGCCATGGTCTATCCGATAATCGTGATGACAATGGCCGTGGGCATCCTGTGTTTTCTTCTCGTCTTCATTGTACCGAAGTTCGAATCGATTTTCCACGAGATGCTCGGCGACAAACCGCTGCCGCCCGTCACTCGGTTTGTTATCGGAGCGAGTGGCTTGGTGAAGGACCATGGCCTTGTTGTGCTCGGGGTCGTGGTGGCTGCGGTAACCACTTACAAATTCATTGGCCGCACGCGTCGCGGGCGATTCCTCATTGATAGCTTCAAACTGCGCATGCCGCTTTTTGGCAATTTGAATCGCAAAACCGCGATCTCCCGTTTCGCGCGCACGCTCGGGACGCTGGTCACAAGCGGTGTTCCGATTTTACAGGCATTAAATATTACTCGCGAAACTGCAGGTAATGCGGCGATTGCCGCCGCCATTTCGCAGGTGCACGACAGCGTGAAAGAAGGCGAATCGATCGTGCAACCGCTGGAGGCCAGCCGCACTTTTCCACCTATGGTGGTTAGCAT
>WNGB01002341.1_pt1 | contig 50946 bp, 45 predicted proteins | sample 5400681 | NCBI WGS metagenome assembly WNGB01 (sample SAMN13153367, study PRJNA577476) | soil metagenome | isolation source: 115 cm soil or saprolite under grassland replicate 2 | place: USA:California | collected 2016-06-15
GTTCGATGCTTCTTTCGTTCCCTCGAAGAGAATTCTGATTCGCCACTCGGCGACCTGAGCGACGTCAGCGGGCTCTTCCTTCCGTAAATAGTTGAAGACGGCGTGCATCGCCGACGTGAAGCCGAGCAGCGCGCTCGATGCCGTCGTCAGCGCCATCCAGCGCACGAACGCCGCGAGACCATGGTCTCCTCGCCAGGCGAATCGCGCGGCACCGACGATCGTGAGCACGCCGAACACGAGAATCGGCCACATTCCCCAGCCACCGTCCTGCCAACTCTCCCATAACCGCTGCATGTCTTCTCCGTTCCTGCGGGCATCCCTTGCGCCCGTATCGAGAGGTCAATGCGGCGGCGGAGTAGGATGTGACACCGAAACAATCGGCTGCAGGGGGTGTCACAAACCTGCGCAGCTGGCGTTGATCCAGGAAGAGGCACGTGACCAGGAAGGTCGAAGAGAAACTAGGGCGGTGTGGGCCTCGGTGCGAGATATGAGCGACGATGATCGTGATCTCGTCACTCGCTTGCGTGCCGGGCAGCCGTCCGCGATCGAAGAACTCTATGAAGAGTACCGCAAGCCGATCTTCGGGTTCTTGGCCCGCCTCGCCAGGGATCGCCCTTTAGCCGAGGATCTGTTCCAAAACACCTGGCTCAAGGTCAGCCGCAGCGCTCACCGGATTCGAGAGGACACCGAGCTCAAGGCTTGGCTCTTCACCGTCGCACGCAACGAGTTTCGGAGCTACCGGCGCTGGCAAATGATCGACCTTAGCAGCCTGCTGTCCGTCGGTGCGCATCGGGCGGAGACGACCTGCGAGTGCGACGAGCTTGCCGGGCTGGAGAGGGCGCTCGGGGAGCTCGGCGCTTCGGATCGGGAGGTTTTGCTGCTCGTGAGCGTCGAAGGGCTGGCACCTCAGCAAGCGGCAGCGGTGCTCGGGATCTCGCATGCTGCCCTGCGGCAGCGGCTCGCTCGCGCGCGTGCCCGGCTCAAGTCGGCCCTTTCCAAGCTCGAACGTACAACGGGAGTGCTACGCCCCAGGATCGCGAGGGAACCATGATGGAAGTGCGGTGGAAACTGCCAGAGCTCGAGCCGAGCGCGAAGCTCGATATTGGCCTGCGCCGCCGCATGCGGACGTCGTTCGAGAGGGAACAGCGGGCAAGGCGTGCGGCCCCTTTCGTGCCGTTGGAAGGCCTGATCTATGCGTTCATGCTCGTGGTCTGCGTGCTCTACGCCGCCGGGACCGCGGTGCAGATTTTCCGTGAGTCACTTTTGAGAGAAGCTCACTCGACGATGACGCTCGATGCGCCTTTGCGCGCGGGCTTCTTGTCTTTTTTCGCCGCGCCGTTCGTCGACTTGAGCAAGTCGGCGGCGAGCTGGGGCGCGCGCGTGGTCTTCTCCCAATTGAACTCGGAGCGACCGAAATGACCGTAGGCAGCCGTGCGCCGGTAGCCGGGGCGAAGAAGATCGAGCTCCTCGATGAGAGCCTTGGGGCGCATATCGAAGTTCTTCAAGATGTACCGCTCGAGCGCTTCGTCGCTGACTTTGCCCGTGCCGTAGGTCGTTACGTGGACGCCGACCGGCTGCGCGACGCCGATCGCGTACGCGATCTGAACCTCGCAGCGCTTGGCGAGTCCGGCGGCGACGACATTTTTGGCCACGTAGCGCGCGTAATAACAAGCGGAACGATCGACCTTGGACGGGTCCTTGCCGCTGAAAGCGCCGCCGCCGTGCCGTCCCATCCCGCCGTAGGTATCGACGATGATCTTTCGTCCCGTGAGCCCGCAGTCGCCGAACGGTCCGCCGATCACGAACCGGCCCGTCGGGTTGACGAAGAACTTGGTGCCTTTATCGATGAGCTTCTTGGGGATGACCTTCTCGATGACGAGATCCATCACCGCCTCCTTGAGCGTCTTGTACTTGACGTCGGGTGAGTGCTGCGTCGACACCACGATGGCATCGCAGCGGACCGGGACGTCGTTCTCGTACTCGATCGTGACCTGTGTCTTTCCATCGGGCCGCAGGAAATCGGCTTTGCCCGATTTTCGGACATCGGCGAGGCGCTTGGCGAGCAGATGAGCGTAGGTGATCGGTGCCGGCATCAATTCGGGAGTTTCGTCGGTCGCGTAGCCGAACATCAGCCCCTGGTCGCCCGCGCCTTGCTCCTTGAAGAGCCCCTCGCCCTCGGTGACGCCTTGCGAGATATCCGGTGACTGCTTCTCGATGGCCGTCATCACCGCGCAGGTCTCGTAATCGAAACCCATCGACGAGCCCGTGTAGCCGATCTCCTTGACCGTCTGGCGCACGATGGCCGGCATGTCGACGATCGCCGTCGTCGTGATCTCCCCGGCCACCACGACGATTCCGGTTTTGGCCAGCGTTTCGCAAGCGACGCGCGCCTTGGGATCTTGCGAGAGGATCGCATCGAGGACGGCATCGGAAACCTGGTCACAGAGCTTGTCGGGGTGTCCTTCGGTGACGGATTCCGAAGTGAATTGGTAACGGCTCATTCTGGCTCCTGTTCGAGCGATATGGGTATACGCGGCTAGGTCGGTCGCTATAGCACGGCGAACTGCTCCTATCTAGAGAAGGTCCTCGCCTGATCTCTATGGCCTGCGAGCTTCGGCGAGCGGCGCACGCGCGACGGCGAGCCTTTCGATTTTCCCGCGCCGCAGGATTGTCAACCGAACCGTCGACCCTAGCGGACCTTGGAGCGCGCGATGAATCGCCTCGGGCGACATGCTGCGCACATCGCGACCGTCGATGAGCAGAATTTCATCCCCCGAAGCCACGCCGGCGTTGGCGGCCGGGTAGCCGGGCGGAGCTTCTCGGACGATGACTCTGCCATCGCCTCTGGCCTGCCCCAAAACGGCCCCGATGGAGCCCTGATTCGTGGTCGCCGCGCCCGAGCAGGCCAACAGAAAACAGGTCAGCTGCGGTAATCGGCGTTGCACCGCACGTAGCCCGTTCCGAGATCACACGTGAGATACCGGCCCACCCCAGGACCTCGGCCAAGAACGAGCTCGATTCGGTAGGAGGGAAGCGCCATGGCGTCGTGGGCGGCCGCCTCCCGTTCGGCGCCTAGCCCGATTCCGCCTTCGACAATCGCAACGCCCCCGACAAAGACACGCGCGTGAGCGGGGTCGAAAGCGATTCCGGCGCGGCCGGCTGCCGCAAGAAGCCGTCCCCAGTTCGGGTCCTGTCCGTACAACGCCGTTTTGACCAGCGACGATGTTGCAATCGTGCGGGCGATGCGGATGGCATCTTCGTTCGAGGCGACACCGCTCACGTGGATCTCGACCAGGTGTTCGGCACCCTCGCCATCCGCTACTATTTTGCGAACGAGCTGCTCGCAGACGAGCGTCATCGCCTCCTCGACGGGTGGCGCAAGAATGGGCTCCGAGGAGAAGTGGCCGAGCGCGCGTCCGGAGCACATCGCGACCAGGGTATCGTTGGTGCTGGTGTCGCCGTCGACGCTCGCCTGGTGGAAGGTGGCGTCCGCGATGCGGGTCAGGGCAGGAGCGAGTAAAGCGGCGTCCGCCGCGGCATCGGTGAACAGAAAAGCGAGCATCGTCGCGTGATTTGCGTTACTCGGCCCGGCCTTCGGCCGGCCTGCGATCGGTGCGAGCGGAGCCATGTGCGGGTGAATCATCCCCGCCCCTTTGGCGATCCCCATCACCACGAAAGGGCGCCCGGCGATCTCGCCGCGGGCGTGGGCGACTTTGGGACCGCGATCGGTCGTGAGAATGGCCTCGGCGAACTGGTCAGCCCCGTGCTCGCTGAGCGCGGCGACGAGCGAAGGCGCATGTTCGACGATCCTGGCCGCAGGGAGCGTGACCCCGATGACGCCCGTCGATGCGGGAATGATTTCGCGCGGCGGCACCCCCAAGGCTCGGGCTACGGCCCCGATGGTCTCGCGCGTCGCGGCGAGGCCCGCCTCGCCGGTGCAGGCATTCGCGCACCCACTGTTGACCAGGATCGCGCGCGCTCGCCCGCCCGCCAAGTGGTCGGCCGCCACCTGAACGGGTGCCGCACGTACGAAGTTGGTCGTGAAAATACCGCCGGCTGCGACAGATTGGTCCGCCACGGCGAGCGCCAAGTCAGGACGCCCTGTGGTCTTGATGCCCGCCGCTAGTCCGGAAAAACGAAAGCCCGGCACCACCGTGGTCGAGTCTTCGACGCGAATGGCCACGGTGGCTTACTCGCTGCGGTTGCGGCCGGCGGCCGCTTTCTCGAAGGGGCGCAGCAAGACGGGCTCCCACACCGGCTGCAGGCCATTTCGCTCGCGATAGCGATGCTCCCGCTCCGAAATGCGCGCAGCGAGCAGGAAACCACCGACCGAGAGGGCGATACCGGCGAGTACGTCGATCAGGTAATGCCAACGCAAGAACATCGTGGCGATCACGATGTTCGCGCTGAAAAATGCCACGAAGGGCCAGGTGTACTTGAACGGGAACTTGTCTCGATGCCGGAACGAGAAGAGCGACAAGAACACCGGCCCGGCCGTGTGGAGCGAAGGGAAAATGTCTTTTTGTGCGCCGCCGGATTCCACTGCGTTGAGGACCGCGTTGAGCCAGGTGCCAGGCGGCAGCTCGTGCTGGTAACGATCGGCGAGGAAACGCACCGGTCCGTAACCGGGCACGACCATGTAGAGCGTATGTGCCGTGGCGTAGACGAAGATCAGGCCGAGCGCGAATTCGCCGATGAGCTTCGCCCGACGGCTGAAAAAGACCATCGGCAGCACGTGCGTCGCCAGGAGCGCAAAGTAGCCGAAGTAGAAGAATGCGAACCATTCGGTCGTGGCCGAGGTAACGAAGCGATCCATGAACAGCGACGGTTCGAAGTGGAGGATGCGTTCGTCGATGAACGATAGCTGGGCGTCGAGGCTCGAGGGATTGACCAACGGCAAGAGCTCGCGGAGCTCGAAGTAGGAGATCTGCACCGTCCCGTAGACGGCTAGGCGATAGACGAGCGGCGCGAAGAAATTGCCCCTGAGCAGGCCGCCTCGAACCAGCGTGAGCACCGCGATGCAGAACGCCAGCATGGGGGCGACGTGGCCCAAACAGACCGTTCGCGCCGGAGAGTCCTGCGAAAGGGCGACGGCGGCCGTGAGGATGACGAGGTAGGCGACGACGAGCCAATCCTGGATCGCGAGCTCACGAAACAACCGCCAATGCCACGTAGTGGGGACGCTATCAGCCAACGGTGTAGTGAGGCTTGCACGGGCAGCGGCGCTCTGGACCGGAGCTGCCTGGGTTTGTAGGGCGCGGTTGTTGAGCGGCATCGAACGATTCGGTCCGGTTCGTAGGCAGGTGTGTGGAGCGCGTTACCCCTTGGACCCCAAGTTCAAGTTTCGCATCCGGGGCCCGAATCTGCCAGACGAACGCGGCTTTATCCAGCAAACAAGCTTCTACGTAAGAGTCTTCCCCGGTTGGCGTCAATGCCGAGCGTTGGGGAGCAGTCATAGCTCATCGCCTGCGATGCGCAGCCGAACGAGCGCGTCTTTGTTCGTCGGCCCGGCCTGGCACGGCCACCGACGATCTGGCGGATCTCCCAAGATTTCGGGGAGGTCCGCATCCGCGGTGTCACCCGCCTGTACGAGGTGGGCTCCCCCCAGAATTTCCACCGGCAGCTGCCACAAGGGCCGATTCATTCGGCCCCGCGGCGGCAAACGATGACGTGCTCGCGCCGAGGCAGTCGGCCGAAGGCGCTGGCGCTCGGGCCGTGGAAGTGGGGACGCGCTTGTGAGCCGATCGCGGTGATTTCGAGCCCCGCTTGGGTCGCTATCTCCCGAACGAGCTTGTCGGCGTAGAGGGGGCGTCGACGGATCACCGAATCGGCGACGACGAGGATGATCGTTCCCTTCGGTAGCAGAACGCGTGACATGGCGCCGAGCGCGGCACCGAGGTCGGACGCGAAGCGCGTGCGGGCCGATGGTTCGGGCAAATGCTCGAGGTGGCGCCGAGCCCCGATCTCCTGCTCGGCGAACGGCTCGGAATCCATGTCGAGCCACCGCAGGCGTAGGGCGTGGTGCGCGAGGTAGTCGTAGGTGCCCGGGTAGGGCGGCGACGTGACGACGAGATCCACCGACGCAGAGGCGATGCCTTCGAGTTTGCGCGCATCGCCGAGGCGCACGACAGGAGGACCGAGGGCCTGGCGGGGCAGCCGTGATGCGAACTCGGCTAACCTTCGCACGAGCTCCTCGGCCTTGCTTTGAAAGAGGCGCACGGTGAAGCCGGAAGCAAGTCGCTTGGCGACTACCCCCTCGGAGGTGTCTGCTTTTTGACGGCTCACCTTCACCAGGATCGACGAAAAGACCAGGGCGAGCGTCCTCCGAACGAGTTCGCGACGGTCGCGACGGAAAGCGGCGCGCAGGCCGTCGAGCTCGAGGAGGACGTGGGGGTCGAAAAGCGCGACATCTTCAGCGCCGTAGCGGTGCGTGGCTCCGGCGCGACGACGACGTCGTTCCTCGGCCGACCGGGCGACGGCGCGCGCGCCTTCGAGAATCTCGGCTCGCTCTTGGCTGGTGGTGCCGCGGGCCTTGAGCCAGGTCAGCTCGACCGCGAGCGGGTTGGCGTCGATGCCGGCAGCGCGCCTGCCGGTCAGTCGCGCCTCCACGAGAACGGTGCCGCTTCCGCAGAACGGATCGAGAACCAGCGCCCGAGGCGGCGAAAAGAGCTCCGTCAGCCGACGCGCCGTCAAAGGATGCATGCGCGCCGGGAAGCTATGAAACCCGTGCACGTGGTCGCGCGACCCTTCATCGGGGCGGATGTCCAGGGCACGAGCGAGCGCCGATCGCTCGCTCGCGTCGCCGCCCCAAAGCTCGACCGGGCCGCCCACGTGTGTCAGCGAACGCCGGTCCCGTCTCTCTTTCGCCGGCATCCGGAACTTCGTTACTCCGGCAGCGGAAGAGCTGCGGAGCGCGGCGGCGCTGCGGCGTCGAGCAGCGTGTACTTGAGATTCCCTTCGGGAGTGACCGAGCTTGCCAGCCGACTCTGGGCGGACATGCGTCCCAGCAATCGATCGGCGTCCGCTTCGGCGATCCGCGTGATCGTCGCGAGGTCGCTGGCGGTGAGCTCCCCGCCGCGTGCGCGCGCGATGTCAGCCGCGGCCGCCATCCAAGCTTTCTCGAGTAGCGGTTCGAGCTCGGCGGCGCGCGCGCGCGATCGCCGCCACGCGAGCACGGCAAGCGCAAAGGGGACGAGCACCGCGAGCGTCGCGACGACGGCCGCTACGGTGGGTGGGTGGGCGACGCTCACGACGATGGACAGCACGAGGAGCGACATGAAGCCGAACCCCGCGGTGACCGCAGCGATCATCTTCCACACGATATTGGCCGACCGCTTGGCCGTCACGCTCTTCAGGTGCTCGACCTGTTCGACCGAGCGCTCGACCTTGGGATCGTCGATGGGAATGCGCACGCCGCCGCAGACGCTGCAAACGAAGCGCACGTGCGCGGCGGGTTCGACGTCCGCAATCGCGTGGCAGTGGACGCAGCGCTGGTGCTCGCCGAGCGCGACGCCGCAGTGCGCGCACCGCGACGCACCGCTCGACAACGGCTTGCCGCATGCGGGGCAGGGTCTTTCAGCAGCAGGTACGGTCGCCATCGGTTCGGGAGCCGTCACGGGGCACGCAGAAGGGCATCGAGGAGTTGTCGGCCATCGGAGCCGCCGACGATAGGTTCGCTCATGCGCTCGGGATGCGGCATGAGGCCGAGCACGTTCTTACGAGGGCCGCCGTAAATGCCTGCGATCGATGCGACGGATCCATTGGGATTGGCGGCGGGCGTCACCCCCCCAGCTGCATCGCAGTACCTGAGAGCGATCCGGCCACCATCTTCGAGCGCACGAAGTGTCGATCCATCTGCTTGGTAACGTCCTTCGGCATGGGCGATGGGGATCCGCAACACGGCAGACACCCCATTCGTGAAGGGTCCGTCGGCAGCGGGGGTAACGAACACGTCGCGGCATTCGAAACGCAGATGTTGGTTGCGGGTGAGAGCTCCCGGCAAGAGGCCCGCTTCGGTGAGGATTTGGAATCCGTTGCAGACGCCTAGCACGTACCCTCCCCGTTCGGCGTGGCGTCGGACGGCGGGCATGATGGGGCTCACTTTGGCGATCGCGCCGCAGCGGAGGTAGTCCCCATAGGAAAAACCGCCCGGTATCGCAATGAGATCGGTCGGGCCAGGTAGGTCGGCGTCCTTGTGCCACGCCACGACGGTGGTCATGCCGACGAGGTCGCGCAGAGCGTGGATCAGCTCGGCATCGGCATTCGAGCCAGGAAACACCACGACCGTCGCGTGCATGACGCGTATCTAGTGCCGTTCGTCCCAAAATCCCACCGGGATTTTCCGGGTAAGCGGAAGAAAGCTGTGCATGGCCGGCAAATGTGAATAACCTTCGCGGTCGGCCCGTTTTCTAGATGGGCTCCCTTTGCTGCGCGGTGTCTCGAACGCCCCGCTGCTCCCTTTGCTGCTTCGGAGGTTCTCAATGCGGATCGACGGTAACCGATGGATTGCGGTGCTCGCGCTTTCGACGGCTGCGTCTCTTTCTGCCTGCACGGTGGAGCCCGCGAACAGCGGCCTCGGTACGGGGGTGGGGACCGGAGGCGGTGGCGGATCGAAGAGCGGCGGCTCATCCGGTTCCGCTGGTAAAGGTGGTTCCGCTGGCTCGGAGCCCGATGGCGCGACGGACGACGTTGCGGAGGCAGGGCCGAACGACGCTTCGGACGCTGGTCAAATCCCATGTTTCGCCGACGAGGGTGATGCGGGAGACGCGGGTGTCGAAGACGACTGCAGTTCGCTCCCGTACTGGAACGTGCTCTGTAGTACCGACGGCGGCTTGCAAAAACCGCAAGGCATGCTGGTGTGTCTCGCCTACCAGGGGTCGGCGCTCAAACCGAGTGCGCTGCGGCAGGTGATGAATTGTTTGAAAGCCCTTCCCGCGGTGAGCCCCTGTTCACCGGAGCACTTCAACGCGGCGAACATGTGCAGCGCGAACCTATACACGCATGAGTCCTGCACCCTTGCTCCCGAAACGTTCGACGGGGGGATGTATGGATGTCCCGAGATCGCCGCATCGTGCCCAGGTGGCGAAGCCGGCACGGGTGCCATCACCGTGGCGAGGTGCAACAGCTGGCTCGACCCCTGGACAGCCGCGGCGCGGCGCGAGGCGATCGAGTGTTACCTCGATCCGAGCTCGCCCGGAGAAAACTGCTTCGACAAACTCGACAGGTGCATTCGCTTTCCAGAGCTTCCCGAGAAGCCCTGAAAGCGCCTACACGAGCGCCGGCAGGATCCTTGGCGACGGGGTGTTGACAAGACCAGCGACCGAGCCAAGCTTGGCCGGAGGCGCGAGGCATTGGGCCCGCGCTAAAACCCCCGATCGGGAGCGATAGCCCCGGCGAGAGGAGTTCAAAATGCATCCTGCAATGTTCGATTGGTGGAGACATGCGCGTCGTGCCGCTTGGGGCGCCTCGGCCGGCTGCGGGCCGTCCGGCTGCGGACCATCGGAAAGCCGCGACTGGGAAACGCGTTTCGCCGCCCCGCCCGATCACGACGGTGACTTTGGCGGAGGGCCGTTCGGTGTGAGGAGGCCGCTCCGGTTTCTCGCGCACAAACTCGGTCTCGACGACCGTCAGGTGGGTGAGCTCGCCCGTATCCTCAGCGATTTGAAGACGGAGCGCGCGCAAGCGGCCGTCGACCATCGGCGGAGCACCGCTGCTTTTGCCGATGCCATCGCCGATGACGCGTTCGACGAGGCCAAAGCGGCGTCGGTCGCGGGGGAGCGGGTCAAAACGGCCGAGCGCCTTCGTGACGCGCTCGTCAAAGCGCTCGGGCGAATCCACGCCCTGCTCACTCCGGAGCAACGCGGCAAGCTCGCGTACCTCATTCGGACGGGCGCCCTCTCGCTCTGATCGCGATAGCATTACTGCCGCAGTCTTGGCATCGGCAGATCACGATCTGCAGATTTGGCGCCGACGCAACGCAAACTACGGCGAGGCCGTCGGAACCACCACGATATACGAAACGAGCCGCGACGCCCTGGCCAGCCTCGCTCCGCAACACCGAGAAATCCGCCTGTTCGGTCAGTCTAAGTGGGCTTATGGCCGCTCCGACGATCGATCTGGTAGCGGAAATCTGCGGCAGTAATGGTAGAGATCGTTTTGGGGAGCAGTGTTAATGTCGGGACGCTGCAACGGAGCCTCGGCGGCCCCCCGCGACTTTCCCAACTAGAACTGCTGCGCTTCGGTCGATTCTTCGAGCGCCAGCGTCGAAGCGGTCCCCGCGGAGATCACCTCGGCAACCTGATCGAAGTAGCCGGTGCCGACTTCTCGCTGGTGCCGGGTGGCCGAGTATCCGTGCGGCTCGGCGGCGAACTCGGCTTGCTGGAGCTCGGAGTAGGCGGCCATCCCGCGCTCGCGGTACCTTCGAGCGAGCTCGAACATGCCGAAGTTCAGGGCGTGGAAGCCGGCCAGGGTGACGAATTGGAACCTGTAACCCATCTTGCCGAGCTCGCTCTGGAACTTGCCGATCGTCGCCGGATCGAGCTTCTTTCTCCAGTTGAACGAGGGCGAGCAGTTGTAGGCGAGGAGCTTGCGCGGATATTTCGCGTGCACCCCTTCGGCGAAGCGGCGCGCGTCGTCGAGGTCGGGCGTGGACGTCTCACACCAGAGAACATCGGCGTAGGGGGCATAGGCGATGGCGCGCGCGATAGCGCACTCGAGCCCGCCGCGCAGATGGTAGAAACCCTCCGCGGTACGCTCCGTCGACTGGATGAAGGGATGATCCCTTTCGTCGACGTCGGAGGTGAGGAGCTTCGCGCTGTCGGCATCGGTGCGAGCCACGACGAGCGTCGGCACGCCCATGACGTCGGCGGCCAACCGCGCCGCGGTGAGGGTGCGGATGAATTGGCAGGTGGGAACCAAAACCTTGCCGCCCATGTGGCCGCACTTCTTCTCCGAGGCGAGCTGATCCTCGAAGTGGACGCCGGCGGCGCCGGCCTCGATCATGGACTTCATGAGCTCGAACGCGTTGAGCGGGCCGCCGAATCCAGCTTCGGCATCGGCCAAAATCGGCAAATACCAGTCGTGTTCGCTGTTGCCCTCGGCGTGCTCGATCTGGTCGGCTCGCATCAGAGCGGCGTTGATCTTGCGAACGACGGCGGGGACGCTGTCGACCGGATAGAGGCTCTGGTCGGGGTACATCTGGCCGGCGGTATTGGCGTCGGCAGCGACCTGCCACCCGCTCAAGTAGATGGCTTTGAGGCCTGCCCTCGCCATTTGAACGGCCTGGTTTCCGGTGAGCGCGCCGAGTGCCGCCACGTAATCCTCGGTGTTCAGCAGATGCCACAATCGTCGTGCGCCGAGCTCGGCAAGCGTGTGACGAATGAGAACGGATCCCCGCAGCCGCTCCACGTCGGCCTGAGCGTAGGGTCGAACGACACCTCGAAACCGATTGGGATCATCGAACGATTCAGCAGAAAAAGAACGAGCGGGTACACGCGCCACAGACGCCATGGCTTCCTCCAGTCTGAACAACGTTGATTTTACTGTTTGAAGTCACATCCCGAGGGCGAGAATCCTCTCGTACGCGGGCAGTGTGAGAAACTCCTCGAATTCGTCATCGATCGACAGGCGCTCGAAGAGGGCACTCGCGTCGCCGAGCCGTCCGCACTGAGCTCCCTTCTCGCATGCTACCCAGACCATCATCGCCGCCTCTTGCCGAACGAGCGACTTCACCAGTGTTCTGGTAACGACGACGCCGCTGTCGAGTCGGGCGCCGTGGCGAATCCATTGCCACACCTGGGCCCGAGAGATTTCGGCGGTGGCCGCGTCTTCCATGAGAGAAAAGAGCGGCACACAGCCGTTACCGCGCAGCCACGACTCGAGATACAGAATGCCCACGCGGATGTTGTGGCAGAGCCCGGCCTCGGTTCTCGTTCCATCGGGTACCGCGAGCAGGTCCGGGACTCCGACCTGAAGGTCTTCGCGCTTGCGATCGATTTGGTTCGGCCCGGGCATGTGTTGGTCGAACACTTCTTTCGCCAACCCGACCAGAGCAGGATGCGCGACCCACGTTCCATCGTGGCCGCTCTCGACCTCACGCAGCTTGTCGGCTCGCACTTTGGCGAGCGCTTGCTCATTGGCTTGCGCATCGCCACGGATCGGAATTTGCGCGGCCATGCCCCCCATCGCGTGCACCCCGCGGCGATGGCACGTCTTGATGAGTAGTTCGCTGTAGGCGCGCAAGAATCCTTTGTCCATCGTGACCTGCGCGCGATCGGGCATCACGGCGCCGGGGTCGTTGCGGAGCTTCTTGATGAAGCTGAAGATGTAATCCCAGCGACCGCAGTTGAGACCCGCCGAGTGCTCGCGCAGCTCGTAGAGGATTTCATCCATCTCGAACGCGGCAGGCAATGTCTCGATGAGGACCGTCGCCTTGATCGTGCCGGAAGGGATTCCGAGCGCCCGCTGCGCATACAAGAAGACGTCGTTCCAGAGGCGTGCCTCGAGATGGCTCTCCAGCTTGGGGAGGTAGAAGTACGGACCGGTCCCCGCTTCGCGCAGCGCCCGCGCGTTGTGAAAAAAGAAGAGCCCGAAATCGAGAAGCGCGCCGGGGATCGGCCGCCCATCGAGCATGAAGTGCGTCTCGGGCAAATGGAGTCCACGTGGTCGCACGAACAGCGTGGCCGGCCTCGGGCCGATTTCGTAGACCTTTTGGTTGTCAGGCGACACGAAGCGAATCGTTCGGCGCACCGCATCGATCAGATTGATATGACCTTGGATCAGGTTGTCCCACGTCGGCGTCGTGGCGTCTTCGAAGTCGGCCATGAAGACGCTTGCTCCGGAGTTGAGAGCGTTGATGACCATCTTTCGGTCGACCGGTCCGGTGATCTCGACGCGGCGATCGGCGAGGTCCTTCGGCAACGGCGCCACCGTCCAGCTCTCCTCGCGCACTTGCCGCGTCTCGGGCAGGAACGAAGGACGTTCGCCTCGATCGAAGCGCGTCTGCCGTTCCTTGCGCGCCGCGAGCCGATCGGCAATGCGACCGGCGAACCGACGTCCGAGTTCAGCGACGAACTGAACGGCTTGCGGCGTGAGCACACGCTCGTAGCCAGGCTGAAAGCGGCCATGCAAAGCAACATCATTGGGGATGGATTGAGCAGCGCTCATGGGGGGGCCTCGTTCACGCATGGAGCTTGGCGCTTCGGGGCCGGAACGGTCAACCCTGTAAAGGTCGCAAACCAGTGCGGTTTGTAATGGAAAGTGAAGGAAATGGTGTAAAGTTGTAAATGCTGTCAAAGCCTGCGCGTGCTACACAGGGAAGCGTGGAAGCGAGAGCGATCAAACCCCCCCACCTGCGAGACAAGACACCCCGCCTCGGCGCCAAAGTGCGCGCGCTTCGCCGACGCGAGGGTATGAGCCAGACCGATCTCGCGCAGCGGCTCGGCATTTCGCCGAGCTACTTGAACCTCATCGAGAACAACAACCGCCCTCTGCCTGCGCCGTTGCTCATTCGCCTCGCGCAACTCTTCGGCGTCGAGCTGCATGCGTTCGCGGATGACGAAGACAGTCGCCTCATCACCGCGCTGTTCGAGGCGTTGGCCGATCCTCTTTTCGAGGGGCAAGACGTCCTGGCCACCGAAGTTCGTGACCTCGCCACGACGAGTCCGGCCATCGCCCGCGCCGTGCTGACGCTCTATCGCTCCTTCCACCGGGCCAAGGAGTCGGCGGAAACGCTATCGGCGCGGCTGTTCGAGGGAGAGCGGCAGACCGGTCTCGATCTCTCGCACGTCTCGTCCGAAGAAGTCGGCGACTTGATTCAGCAGCACATGAACTATTTCCCCGAGCTCGAGCAAGCGGCCGAAGATCTCTGGCGCGACGCCCAGCTCAGGGGGGACGATCTTTATCCGCGGCTCATCAAACACCTGAAGGAGGCGCACGGCGTCAAAGTCAGGATCGCGCGCGCGCAAGCCGATCAGGCCACCCTGCGACATTTCAATCCCGAGAAGAAAGTGCTCTCGGTATCCGAGCTGCTCCCGACCCGCTCCAGAAAAATGCAGCTCGCTTACCAGATTGGCCTCTTGAGCCAAGGCGCGGTCATCGATCAAGTCATTTCCAGCCCGCTTCTCACGACCGACGACTCGCGCGCCCTCGCGCGCGCCGCACTCGCCAACTATTTTGCGGCGGCGGTGCTCATGCCCTACGACGCGTTCCTCCAGGCGGCGCAAGAGCAGAGATACGATCTCGATGTCATCGGCCGGCGCTTCGGGGTCGGCTTCGAACAGGTCGCCCATCGCGTCACCACGCTGCGGCGGCCGCGCGCGGAGGGGGTGCCGTTCCACATGATCCGCATCGACGTGGCGGGCAACATCTCCAAGCGCTTCAGCGCCTCCGGGATCCCGATGGCCAGGTTCAGCGGCGCGTGCCCGCGTTGGAACATCTTCGCGGCGTTCTCCACACCGGGCATGGTGCGCATCCAGCTCTCGCGCATGCCCGACGGCGGTGGGTACTTTTGCATTGCGCGCACCGTGCAAGCCGATAGCCACGGCTTTCACGCGCAACCCCGCATCCATGCGATTGGACTCGGTTGCCCGGTGTCGCGCGCTCGCGAGCTCGTGTATTCGGACGGGCTCGATCTCGATAACCCGGAGAGCTTCGTGCCGGTGGGCGTCACCTGTCGCATGTGCGAACGCACCGATTGCGAGCAGCGCGCGTTCCCGTCGCTGCGCCATCCGCTGCGGATCGACGAGAACGTGCGGGGAGCATCCCTTTATGCAGCCGTTGCGAAAAAGAACAGCGACGAGGAATAAAGCTCCCTCCAGTATCGTGGATATTTTCGCCACAATATGGTATGAGCGCGCACATGCGATGTACCGATATCCTTACAGTCGGGCTCCTCGCCACAGCCGGCGGGGCCCTCACCGTCACATTCAACGCTTGCTCGCTGGGTGAGCCACTCGTCGTGAAGTACCAGGACGGCGGTTCTACCACCGACGGCACCGCGGGCACGAGCAGCACGAGTAGCACCACGAGCACCACCGAAGCAGCAAGCACCAGCTCCACCACGACCGCAGCGGGCTCCGGCGGAACGATGGGCACCGGCGGTGCAGGCGGTGCAGGCGGCAGCGGCGGTGCCGCAGGCGCAGGCGGCGGCCCGGAGAATCCAACCGCCATCAAGTTGACGCGCGGTGACCTGACGACCGTGGTCACGCCGAGCACGGGAGGTTCGCCATTCGAGGACGTCTGTCCGGCGGAGGACGAGGTGCTCATCGGTTTCGACGCAACGAAGGACTCGTCGGCAACCAGCACGACTCCTTGGTTGAAGAGCGCCCAGGGGATCTGTGGCAAGCTGGCCCTCACCGGCACCGGTCCCTACCAGGTGACCGTTACCCGAACCAACGACACACTGCCGGTGCACGGCGGGCCGTCCGACCAGATGCAAGCGGCAGCGTGCCCCGACAACCAAGTCATCGTTGGTTTCGAAGGAAACTCGAGCAGCTACATCGTTCGACTCGTTTTCGAGTGCGCGCCGCTCACCGTCTCGGGCAACGCCACGTCGGGATACACGGTGGCGATCGGCGCGGTCACGACCACGGCGGCGATCGGGGGCACCGTAGGGAGCGCTTTCGGGAAGATGCCCTGCAATGCAGGACAGATCGCAATCGGCGCCACCGGAACCTCCGGTGGATGGTTCGATGGCTTCGGTCTCGTCTGCGGCACCGCCTCGCTCGTGTCGATGGCTCCCTGAGCCAAGCTTGCCAACTTTCGCGGCCAGGTGCGCGTGCGGTCACAACGTTGTATGACTGGCCGCGATGAGAATCATCGCTCCGATCGTCATCGCGCTGGGGGTTCTTGCCGTCGCGCTGCGCGCGTCGACGGCGCTCGCGTGCGGTGTGTCGGGACCCGAGGGTCTTTCGGCATGCAGCTTGGAAGAACATCAAGAGTCCACGCGACCCAAGTGGCGCGTCGGCGCGAGCGGCGTCTACACGTCGACGACGCTCCGCTTCAGCGACGATGTGCGCGGCGACGAGACGCGCAATGCGATCCTCGCCCTCGTGGCATACCATCCCACGCGATTTTTCGCGATCCACGCTGGTGCCGGCGCGGGCTTCGCCGGTCACCTGGAGATGCCGGATGGCACCTATGATTTTTCTCCCGGACCGGCCGCCGTCGTCGGCGCAACCTGGCGCGTCCTCGAGGCACAGCCCTTTTTGATGCTCACGTCGCAGCTTTCGTTCTCCGCCGCACGAACACAAAGGAGCGGCACGCAGGAAGCCACGATCGGATACGAGGCTTTCGACCTTCGGCTCGGAGCCCTCTTCGGCACGACGCTCTTCGATCTGGTGAGCCCCTACGCCGCGGCGCGTGTGTTCGGTGGTCCGGTCTTCTGGCACTACCAAGGCGCGTCGGTCACCGGAACCGATCTCTATCATTATCAGCTCGGAGCGGGGGTCGCGGTGCTCGTCGCGTCGCGCGTCGACGTGTTCGCCGAGGGGATCCCACTCGGCGAGCGCGCCCTCTCGGCAGGGCTCAACGTCGCGTTCTAGCAGTACGTCGCCAGTCTTTGGCAGCAGCAGATCGCGATCGGCAATTGCAGTACATTGCCCACGTAACGTTCCGGCGAGGCCGGCGAAATTCGCGCCGCTGGCCGGAAGCGCCGCAAGGCGGTGCCATTCCGCTTACCCAAGCAAAAGTGCGCCTGTTCGGTCAGCTTGAGTGGCCGTAGCGCCACTTCGATGATCGATCTGGCAGCGAGAAACTGGCGAAGTAATGCCTCTGTAAATCTTGGATGCAGGCGCAACATGCGCGCCGGGGGTTTTGTGCTTGCGTCGATTGACCCTCTTCACCCAGGTGCGCCCCCTTCGAGTTATCGCTGAGGGCGAGATCTGCGTTCGGAGGGGAACGGGGTCTTCGCCGGCAACGTCGTTTGACGATATCGTGAGCGGAATTAGACAGCGTGAACCCTCTCGCCAATGGCGCGATTCAAAATAGAGTGAGCGACGCCGGTCGCGGACCGGTGCTCGGCCGTTACGAGCTCCTGATGCGCATCGCGTCGGGGGGCATGGCGACAGTGTGGGCGGCGCGCCTCCGCGGCACTCGAGGTTTCCAGAAGATCGTCGCCCTGAAGACGATTCTGCCGGCGTTGAGCGCCGACCCCGCCCACCAGCGGCTGTTTCTCGAAGAGGCCAGACTCGCCGGGCAGATCCGCCATCCCAACGTCGCGCAGATCCTCGACCTCGGCGAGGACAATGGCGTTCTTTACCTGGCAATGGAATGGGTCGACGGGGTGAGTCTGAGCGAGCTTTTGCGAGCCGCGCAAGCGATTGGCGTCGCCGTCCCACTTTCGGTCGCCATTCGGATCGCAACGCAGATCGCCGCGGGACTTCATGCTGCCCACGAGCTCCGCGACGACAACGACGACTTGATCGGGCTCATCCACAGGGACGTCTCGCCTCAGAACATTCTGGTGTCATTCGACGGAGTAGCCAAAGTCATCGACTTTGGAATGGCCAAGGCCGCCAATCCCGACGAGACCTCTCGAAGCATCCAGCTCATGGGCAAGGTGGGTTATCTCGCGCCCGAACAGATCGTCAACGCGGCGACGGACCGTGGCATCGATATTTTTTCGTTGGGAGTGGTGCTCTATTTGCTCACGACGGGCGTGCACCCCTTCGAGGGAAGTGTGCCCTTGGCTACGCTTTACAATATTGGCTGCGATGATCCGGTGAGGTTGCCGAGCTCGTTCAGGAGCGACTATCCGAACGAGCTCGAGTCGATCGTTCTGCGTTGCCTGGAAAAAGAGCGCTCGCGCCGCTTCGCGACTTGCGACGAGCTGGTCTGGGCACTCGAATCGTCGATTCCTCCCGATCTGCGTGCCACCGATCAGGACGTCGCGGTTTTCGTACGGTCGTTGGCCGGTGACATCGGAGCGGAGCGTCATCGGCCTCTGCGGCTGTCGACCGTCGACGGTGAAGGGTATGCGTCGGTGTCCCACCTCCGTATCGGTGAGCGGCGCGACGATCCCTCCTGCACCTTGGTCGACGGCGACGCCATGCCTCGCACCGGAACGCTTCCCGACGCTTCGTTGGCAGCAGAGCCGCAGCCGGCTAGTGCCCATTATCGTCTCGTCCTCTGGGGCGCCGTGTTGGCCGTGTCGATCTGGATCCTCGTTCTGCAAACGCGAGGCTCGTTCAGCCCCCCTTCGACCCACGGGCCATCGCTTCCGCGGATACATCTCTCCGACTCGGCGTGCCCGCCCCCGTTCGCCGGCCTGTCACCGGACGTCATGCTTTCGGGATCGGTCGACGAATCGTCCACCACGTCCGATGAGAACCGCGACGAAGAGCCCAAACTCGCACTCGCCCAGCCGCGCCCGCGCAAGTCGACGTCCAAGGAGCGCCCACCTGCTGGTGTTGCAAAAGCGAGCTCGAAACGCAAACCATGAGTTACGAGCCGTATAGCGAGGAGATGCTTCTTGGCGCATGGCGCGCCGGAGATCGAGGAGCCGCCGACGAGCTGCTTCGCCGTTGCACTCCGCTACTGCAATCGTTCTTTCGCCAAAGAACATCGCAAAACGTGGACGAGCTCGTGCAGCGGACCCTCGTCGCCTGCTTGCAAGCCGTCGATCAATTCGAGGGTCGCGCGACGTTCAGATCTTTCTTGCTCGGCATCGCCCGCAATCAGTTTCTCATGAGCCTTCGTTCGAATCGACCGAGCGAACAGCCGAATCTGCTCACCACGTTCCCCGAAGATAGCCCGAGTCAGCTGGTGGCGAGCAAGGAGGAGCTGCGCATTCTGGTCGAGGCATTGAACACGACGCCGTCTCCGTTTCGTGAAGCGCTCCGCATGTTCTACTGGGACGAGCTCTCGGTGGAAGAGATCGCACGGGTGCTCGCCATTTCTTCAGGAACGGTGAAGAGCCGACTCGCTCGCGGACGTGCGATGATCCGGGAAAGAATCATGGCGGCGGCGCGCTCGCGCCAGGACATCGTCCGCAAGTTGCTGGATTGGATGTCGCCCGGCAATTCGTGAACCGCCTTTCTTAAAGTCGGGAACCTCCTTCGTTCGAAACGCACTTCATGGACGAAGGTGCGGAGCGGCGATGGTCGCACGGCACCCGTGGAGACACCGACATGTCGCTGTCAGGCATCCAAGCCGAATGCCAACGTGCCGCGTCAACGAGCTCGCTCGGACGCTACAGCCTGCACAACGCCATTGCAGTGGGCGAAGTCACTTCGGTGCACCTCGGCATTCTGGAGGGGGTGGGAGGGTTTCGAAGAACGGTCGTCATCAAGCGACTGCTTCCACGCTGGATTCGTGACCGGGCCGCGATCGCGGGCCTCGCCTACGAAGCCTGCGTTGCGGCTCCCATCCAGCACCCCAACGTGGCGGCGGTGCTCGATCTCGGAACCGAGGACAAGTGGCCGTATTTGGTGAGAGAGTACGTATTCGGCGAGACGCTGGCTCAGCTGCTTCGAATGGAAGGTCGCTGTCCGCTATCGATAGCGGTGTCGATCGTCGCCGGTATGCTGCGCGGACTCGACGCCGCCCACATCGCGAGGGACGCGGCGGGCCGGCCGCTCGAGATCGTGCATCGGAACATCTGTCCCGAGAATGTCCTCGTCGGCGCCGATGGCACGACGCGCATCATCGATTTCGGTTCGGCGCTCTCCAGCTTGGCCACACCGGTCGTGCCGTTCAGCTGCCCGCCGAACGCGGGATGCGCGGCGCCCGAACAGGTCTTGGCACGTCCGGTGGACCGCAGGGCCGACATCTTCGCGGCGGCGGTCGTTCTCTGGGAGCTGGTCGCCGGAACGCGCCCTTTCCGGAAGCATCGTGCACGCGACGCATTTCTGGCCGGCGCGACCCGCACCATTCCACCGGCCTCGGCGTTCAATGTGGAGGTACCGCCCGAGCTCGAAGCCGCGATGGATCGGGCTCTGCATTGGTCACCGGCGCGCAGGTTCGATTCGGCAGCAGAATTTGCCGACGAGCTCGAGCTCGCGGTAACTCCCGCGACGCGCGCAGAGGTCGCTGCCTACGTCGAAAACGTGGCCGCGACGAACCTCGCCGTGCAGCGAAATCTCCTTCGCGCGATGAGCGCGCCCTTCGGCTGGAGCGACGAGCCGTCCTACGACGGCGCGGGATCGGAGCCGACCCAAGTATGGCCGTCACGCGGCGAACGTTGGCCCCTACCGGTCGCGTCGAAGTCGCAAACTGGGGTGAGATACCGATTCGCCGGCCTCGCTTCCCAGGTGACGGGAATCTTCTCCCGCACGTCCCGTTCTGGCCGATTCGCTTTGCATCGCGCAGCGCCCGGCCTTGCGCGGCGCGAGTCTGGTGTGTTTGTTACTAGCGGGAGTCCACGCATCGCTCGGCAGGCCCGTCTCGCTCGCGCACAAGCATCCGCTGTTCGGCGCGGCCGAGCTCAGACACGCTTCGTCTGATTTGCCTCACGCGCCGCCGGAGCTCGGCACGCCGCTCCCGTCCGAACACCCGGCTGCCGTGCCGCACGCCTCGGCGGTCGCCGCCACCACCGAAGATCGCGTGCGCGGTCGGCCGCCGCCGCGAACGCGAGGGACGGGTCCACGCGCGGATCAGAGCGCGTGCGATCCGCCGTTTTCAATGGATGCGGCCGGTATTCGAAGAATGAAACCCGATTGCCTCTAGCGAGAGGAGACCAGCAACATGCGTCAGCTGCACGACATCGGTCGAGCATTGGGATTCGTTGCGTCCGCTGCAACGATCGTACTATCCACCGCGCAAAGCCAGGGTGAGACCCCTCACGGGAAAGGTCGACGCGTCTGTGCGGGCGCCTACGAGAACGCGCAAGAGCTCGAGCACGCGACCAAGCTGAGACGCGCGAAGGAGACCTTCCTCACGTGCGCCAGGTCGACGTGCGGGGTGTATCTTCAGCGGGAATGCACGCGCGCCGCCGCGCGCGTCGAGACCGGAATCGCATCGGTGGTCCTCTCGGCAAAGGACGACGAAGGGCTCCCGCTCGTCGACGTGCAAGTCACGATGGATGGCGAGCTGCTCACCTCCCGCCTCGACGGGCGGGCGTTGCCGGTCGATCCCGGTCTGCACAACTTCGTGTTCAAGACCGCACGGGGCGCTTCGCAAGAGCAGCGCATCCCCGTCGCGCAGGGGGAGCGCAATCATGCCATCTCGGTCGCGCTTCGTGCCGAGCCCACCCTAGCGCCCAAGCTGCCCAGCAGCCCGGGCGCTGGATTGCCTCGAGCAGATGCGAAAGTCGCGACCGAGACGGCGCCAATCGAAAAGGCGGCACCCGAAAAATCGGTACCTGCTGAAAAGATTGCAACGGATGCGGCGACCACGCCGAGCGACAAGGGGGGCGGCTCCTCCGTCGCACCGTACATCGTCGGGGGGCTAGGCGTGATCGGCGTGGCGGGCTACGCCCTGCTTTCCTCGTCGGCCCGCGGCGCCAACACCGACCTGCAGCGATGTTGGCCGACTTGTCCGCAGTCGAGCCTGGATCGCGTGCGGCAATTGTACATCGCCGCGGACGTATCTCTCGGCGCCGGCATCGTCGCGATCGGCGCGGCCACCTGGCTCTTTGCGAGCTCGGGATCGGCGAACGAGAAGCCGGCCAAGCAGTCGTCTCGTTACGAGGTCGATGTCGCGCCGTCGCGTTCGGGCGTGTTCGCAACGGTATCCGGTTCGTTCTGATTCCCAATAGCGCTGGAGGTCTCATGACTACGACTGGCATCAAGAGGTTCCGACGATCGCACGGCCTAACGATGGTTCTCGTGACGAATGGCCTCATCGCAGCAGCGTGCTACCAGGGACTCGACTACCCTGCGCCTCCTTCCAATTTGAATCCCAGTCCAGAAAGGGCGGGGACCGACGCCGGCGCGGCCGCCGAAAACTGTGGAACGATCAAAACCGAGGCTCGGACGATCCTGGAGACGAACTGTGCACCCTGTCACCAGGCACCTGCGAAGTCCGGCGGCTTCGACTACGTGCTCGACGTCGACAAGCTGAAGAGCTCGGGGATGGTCGTGCCCGGAAACCCGGAAGGATCGCTCATCTACTCCCGAATCGCCGCCGGCGAGATGCCCCCTCAGGGCCAGACACAGCGCCCCAGCAGAAGCGACGCGACGGTCATCTACCAATGGATCAAGGTCTGCACGCTCCTCGGCTCCACGACCGCCGATGGCGGCGCGGGTTCCTCCACCGGATCGGGGGGAAGTGGCGCGGGCGGCTCGACGGGCTGGGGCGGCGGCGACATGGGAGGTTCCGCCGACGCCGGCACCACCGTCACGGCGCCGTTCATCGACAACGCCACGATCTTGCGCTGGATCCTTTCGGACATCAGCATCAGCCGGATCGAGGATCAGCGCTTCCAGCGCTATTTGTCGCTCGCTCATTTGTCGAATGCCGGCGCGAGCGGTCAGACGATGGACATTGCGCGCTTTGCGCTCGGCAAAGCGATCAACGCTCTTTCGCAGGGCACCCAACTCGTGGTTCCACGCCCCATCGATCGCTATGAAACGGTCTTTCGAATCGACCTGCGCGATCTCGCATGGGATGCGACCGCCACCCGTACCGACAGGTGGGAGATCCTCGCGGCCGCCGATCCCTACGCGATCGAGTTCGTCGAGGATGCGGCGCGCATCACGAAGAATCTCGCGAGGACCAAGATCTTCGTGCAGAGCGGCAACTGGCTGGTCTTTGCCGGAACTCAGCCGCCTCTCTACCACCAGATTTTGGGTATTCCCGCTACGCTGACCGAGCTGCAAACTCAGCTGGGGACCAACATCCAACAGGACATCGTTCGTGAGCAGGTGTGGCGATCCGGTTTCGCGGATTCCGCGATCGCGCTGGCCAACCGGGTTCTCGAACGGCACTTGATGCCGTCCGGCGGCCGGAAAACTTTGTGGATCAGCTACGACTTCGCGGGCGACGGCGGAAGAGAGAACATTTTTTCCAACCCGCTCGATTTTCAGGCCGATGCCTCGGAGATCATCTTCAGCCTCCCCAACGGCATGCACGGCTACATGCTCGTCAACGCGCTCGGCAACCGGCTCGATGTTGGCGACGACCGCGTCGTCACGGACAGCACGCAGCGAAGCGGGAACGTCATCAACGGCATCTCGTGCATCGGATGTCACGACGCCGGTTTCAAGTTCAAGAAAGACGAGGTGCGGCCTTTTGTGGACCAGAGCGTCAATTTCGGAGTACAAACGAAGGAGATCGTCGACAAGATCTACGTCGCGCCGGACGTTTTCCAATCGGTCGTGAGCGAAGACTCCAGCGTTTTTCTGCAGAGCCTGCAAAAGCTCTCGCCGCCCACGACGACGACGGTCGAGCCGGTGAGCAACGTCTTCCACGAGTTCGAGCAAGACGTCGACTTGCGCCGGGCTGCCGCCGAGCTCGGCTTCACCCGCGACCAACTCCTCTCGCAGCTCGGCCGTCTCGATCCGGCCCTCGCGCCTTTGGCCACCAGCTCCATCAAACGCGATGTCTTCAAGGCGAAATTCGCGCAGACGGTCTGCCTTCTTCGTATCGGTATCGCCAACGACGCAGCTTGTCGCTAGTGCCGTTCGGCATAAGTCCCGCCAGGACTTATGCCGAACCCCGCTACCGCGGGGCGCAGCTTCGCTGCGCGGCACTAGCATCTGGTCATCGGGGGCTCCGCCCCCGCCCCACCGAAGTAAATTCGGAATGGGGCCCCACCCCCGCGGCGCCTCCGGCGCCGTTGCCCGATGTTCAAGCGCGGAGCAGCAATCTCTGCCTGAACTTCCGCCGGGCGGCACTAGCTACTAGCCCCCTCGAGGATAGCGGAGATCCAGGCCCCTCCAAAGCTTGCATCTTCGCGATCCACACAGAAAGCGAGCCGTGCCGATCGCGGGACCTGCGACTCTTTGCCTGGGAACGCCCGGACCCAAGCCGTCGGCAGTGATGTCGCCGGCAAGCGGACGGTCGAGTGCCGCTACGACGATAACTCCGATCCAACGCAGATGATGGCCTGCGAGCCACGCTAGTAAGTTGCGCACTGTTGCGTCGCGCGAGCACGGAGTAAGCTTGCGCCATGCGCCGAACGACGACGAGAGGGGCGGCTTTCGCGCTCACCCTGGTGGCCGCCGCACTGTCGGCCTGTCGTCATGAAGAGCGACCCCCACGCGATCTCCGTGCCGAGGCGGCGGCGACCGCTGCCCAGCGGCTCCAGGGGCGATGGGTGCTCGTCAGCTTCGAACCGGAGACCCCACTCGAGCCGACACTTCAATTGCTGCTCAATGCCGAGATCGAACGCTTCTACATCGACATCCGCGGATCGAACATCACCGGCGAAGGCCCCGGCATCACGGTCAGCCGCACGTATCGCATCGGCGAAGCTTACGGGGACCATTTCAAGGCCACCGTCTATGACGCGTACGGCGTGGGATTACTGTCTTCCTGCGATTTCAGAGGTAATGAACTGCTCGTCAACAGCATCAACGCCCCCTGGCGCGGCCGGGCCATCTTCCGGCGGGCAATGTAGCATTACTGCCGCAGTCTTGGCATCGGCAGATCACGATCTGCAGATTCGGCGCTGACCCAACGCAAACCACGGCGAGGCCGTCGGAATCACCCCGATATACGAAACGAGCCGCGACGCCCTGGCCAGCCTCGCTCCGCAACGCCGAGAAATCCGCCTGCTCGGTCAGTCTAAGTGGGATCATGGCCGCTCCGACGATCGATCTGCTGGCGGAAATCTGCGGCAATAGTGGTAGTGTAGGATTCAATCACTCGTCGAATACAAGTGGATCATCGGGCGTGATCTCGACCGGCAGGCCTTCGCCCCATTTGTATTTTTTCCGCGCCAGATCCTGGACGGCGTTCCACCTCGCCTCATCACGCTCACGGTCCAGCACCCGCGCCGTTGCTTCGAACTCGAGCCGGGCAACGCGAACTTTGACCTTGGGTTGAAGAACGATGTTCTTGACCCACTGCGCCTCCTGGAAATGCTCGGCCAGGATGTAGAGACGCGCGTCGAAGGCGACGAACCAGATCTCGATCTGCCGGGGTAGGCCGGTCACCCGTCCGGTGGTCGTCAAATACAGGTAGGCCTGGTCGGGGAGAAGTCCCATGGCAGTCGTGGCGCTTTCAGAAGTGGATCTTGACACCGCAGTCGTGGCGCAACCACGCGGTAAGCAACGGAAGCCGGACCAACGATATCCGGCATCGACAGGTGATACCGCTCGTTGCCCCGGCCATCGAGCGAGGGCCGAAGGTAGTAGGCACGGCAGGGCGTATCGCTTGTACACACTCATCCGCCAGAAGGCTCGTCTTTCTCGAGCCCTGTGAGCAGCCTCTCCGGCACCGAAGTTGCTCTAGTTCTCGGACAGCTATGGCTTCAACACCGCTTCCAGCAGTCCATTTGGCACGCTCCTTAGGGTCCGATCAGTACGAGCCTGGAGGCCTCGTCTGCGGGAGGTATCGCCTGGAGACTCCGATCGGCTTCGGCGGCATGGGTACCGTTTGGCGGGCGCACAACGAGCTGCTCGATGCGCCGCTGGCGCTGAAGCTCATTCGCCACGACGCCCGCTGGTCCGGCTCGTCGGAGCGACTGCTCAACGAGGCGAAGGCGGCGGCGTGCCTACGTCATCCTTCGATCGTGCGCGTCTTCGACTTCGGCATGACCGAGCACGACGACCCTTTCATCGCGATGGAGCTTTTACAGGGCGAGACCTTGCGCGAGCTGCTCGATCGTGAGGGGAGTCTGGCTGCCGCGCAAGCGATTCGCTGCTTGTTGCCCATCTTACGAGGCCTGCACTGCGCTCATGCGCGCGGCATCATTCACCGCGACCTCAAGCCCGACAACATTTTCTTGGCACATGACGATGGCGGTGGGTTACAGCCCAAGGTCGTCGATTTCGGTATCGCGAAAGTAGAAGGCGCGGTGACGCCGTTGACGACGCGAGGCGTGTTGCTCGGCTCACCTTCGTACATGTCGCCCGAGCAGGCGCTCGGCGAAGCGGAGCTCGATGCGCGCGCTGACGTGTGGGCGATCGCGGTGGTTCTTTACGAGAGCATCGCCGGACACCCGCCATGGGAAGCTCCCAGCTGCCCGGCTCTTCTGCGGGCGATCATCGATGATCGCCCGCCACGCATCGTCGGCATGGGGGGCGTCGATGCACAGCTCTGGTCGATTCTACAGCGCGGACTCGCCAAGAAGCGCGAAGATCGCTGGCCATCGAGCGAGGCTTTCGGAACGGCACTTGCCGGTTGGCTCTGCGAACACCGGATTGCCGACGACGTTACCGGTGCGTCCCTCCGCACGGCATGGCTCTCCGCTGCCCTTTCCAGCAACGCGAACCGGCCCCGGCGACGAGTCCGCCGCTGGACGATGGGAGTGGGAGGATCCGTCGCCGCGTGCCTCGCGATCGCGGCGGTTGCTCTTCGATCGGGAAGCTCCGAGAGTGCTTCGCTGACCGAGGATCGCACCGTCACGACCGGACCTATCGAGATTCGGGCGTTGCCCACACCCGCCGCCGCCGACCCTGTCGCGAAGCAAGAAGCACCACGCCCAGCTACCATCATGGCGTCCACACCGGTCGTGCAGGCGAGCGCTCTGCCCCTCCAGCCGACCCGCGCCTCCCGCCCCGATGCTGCCGGTAAGCCGCGAGCGCGATCGACATCGACTCCGGCAGCGACCGTCAATGAAGGTAAGGCGAGTGCCGCGCCAATCCGCAAGGGTTCGGCTCGTGCCATGGACTTCGGCTTCTGAGGGCCATGTCGATGAAAACGCTCTCCATCGTTCCGGCTATCCTCCTCTTTTGCGCCTGCCCGCTCGCTCGCGCCGAAAACCCCACGAGATCCGAAAAAGACGTGGCGCGCGAGATCGCACGGCGTGGATCGGAGTATTTCGACGATGGGGAATGGGAAAGAGCTCGCGAGCACTTTCATCGAGCGTACCGGATCGTCCGAGCACCCACGCTCGCGCTGATGGAAGCGCGTTCGCTCGCCCACCTCGGCCGATTGCTGGAGGCGATCGACGTGTACACGCGCGCCGCCGAGGTTCCCTTCGACGATGGCAACGAAATCTATCGACGAGCGGTTGCACACGCGCGTGAGGAGCTCGCCGCCCTGCGCGAAAGGGTGCCATCGATTCGTGTGATGATCCCGGCGGAAGGACCGGAGCCGGAGGTCCGCATCGACGGCAGCCTCGTCTCCAGCGCGTCGCCCACGGTCGTCGATCCCGGAACGCACGTGGTCGCGATCTCCCGCCGCGGCCTGCCGGTCAAGTGGGATAGCGTCACCGTACGCGAAGGCGAGGAACGCATCGTCCGCCTCGATCCGCTTCCTCCCGCCGCGCACGAGTCGCCGGCTGTCGCTCGCTCGGGCCCGTCTTCGGCGCTTCAGCCGGTCATGTGGACCGCTTTCGGAGTGGGAGGTGTGGGCGTCGTGGTGGGCATCGTCTCGGGCGCCTTGGCGCTGGAGCGCAAGTCGGATCTGGATCGGGTCTGTTCCGACGATGCGTGTCCGCCGGGCGCGCAGTCGGATCTGCGGGCCTACCGCAATCTGCGAACGGCTTCGACCGTCGGCTACGTGGTCGGCGTCGCAGGGCTCGGCACTGGGGCCGTGATGTTGGCCACCATGCCTCGAGAGTCCAAGACATCGACGAGGGTCGGGGGATTCGTTTCGCCTTCTTACTCGGGCGTCGCCCTTGCCGGAGCCTTCTGATGTCGGGCCTCGCGGCGATGCACGCCGCACCGATTGCGGCGGGCGGCATCGCTTGTGCGGCATTCGTTATCGGCTGCCCGTTCACGATGAACGACGATTATTACATCGGTGACGACGGCAATTTCTCTCCCGGCAAGCCTGCGACCGAGGAACCGGACGCCGGGGGAAGGTGTACGACGTGCGACGACCCATGCTTCGAATGCAAGGAGGGTCAGTGCATCTTGCGCGCTGCGTGCACCGATGCGTCCTGCAAAGGCAGGGATTGCGGCGAATGAATTTTTGCCGCGATGCGATATCGCACCAGCGGCGAGAGGCCTTACCAATTGCGAACCTTGCTTGCATTGGGCTGTATACGTTATGCGTTAAAGGCATTGATGTGGTGCAGCCGCATGAAACACGCTACGCTCGGCGTGATGCAGCTTGTTGACTTCGAGTGTCGACGGGCTCGCGCAATCCTCTGTCTTGTAGCTGCCGTTTCGGGATCGGGAGCGTGCTCCGTCTACGGAGACGAGCTGATCGACAAGAACGCAGCAACCTCGACCGGCAGCGCCGGCGACGGCCAGGGGGGCACGAGCCCTGCCAGCGGCAGCGGACCAACGTTCGAGGCGGGCCAGCAAGATCCCGTCGCGGGCGCGGGCGGTTACGACATGGGAGATGCGCTGCCCGGAGACGGTAATGGAGCGCTGCAGGGTACGGGAGGCGCGCCCGATGAACCGGATGCGAGGGGGCCGGACATGGGCGTCGTGCTCGACGCCGCCGCGGACAAAGGTGGCCCTCTCTCGCCACAGCTGTTGGCTCAACACGGCGTGCCGACACTGAGCAACAAAGCTTTCTCGTTCGACAGCCGATGCTTCCCCGACGAGCTGGTCATCGGCTTCACCATTCGTGCCGGAGTCTGGACCGACGCGATCGCAGCCGTCTGCTCCAAATTCGTGAACGGTACGCTCGGCACGACACGGGCACTTCCACTCAACGGCAATGCGGCCGGCGGCGCGCAGCAGCAGCTTCTTTGTCCGACCAACTTCGTCGCATCCGGCGTGGTGGGCAATGTCGGACACAGCGCAATGTTCAACGTCGACGGGATGACCGGTCTCGGCATCGTTTGCCGCGAGCTCGCCAATGCCGCCAATACGCAGTTCGTGGCGGTCGTGCAGCCTTCGATCAACCCCGAGGGGGGGGTCATGGCGTTCCGGGAGGACTGCACACCCTCTCGATATCTCACGAGCATGGGCGGCATGATCGACGTCGTCAACGGCTCACCGGCGATCGTGAGGCTCGGCGGCGAATGTAATTCCCGCTGACCCCGCACGCCGGTGCCCTGACAACCGTGGTAAAAGTCGGCGCATGGCCGATGAAAAGCGGGTTCGCCCTTTGCCGGAGCGAAAAGAGAGCTTCGCCCGCAAGCAAGCCGGGCTCGGCCGAGGAATCTCGGCCGCCGAGCCCCGCGGCAGCGGCCCACCGAACCGCCATGGAATGCCCAAGCTTCCGCCAGGGCAGCGGCAGGTCTCCAACTGGCCGGTGCTCGATCTGGGCGTTCTGCCGCGCATCGAACTCGCCGAGTGGCGTCTCGAGATCGATGGGTCGGTCGAACATCCGATGGTGCTCGACTGGGAAGCGTTCTTGCGCTTGCCACAAACGGACGACGTCTCCGACTTTCACTGCGTGACGACCTGGAGCCAGATGGATCTGGCGTGGCGCGGCGTCCGGTTCCGAGATCTGATGGAGCGGGTCGTACCGAGACCCGAAGCGGCGTACGTTTCGACCACGGGCTACGACGTCGATCCCTCATCGGGCGAGGCTTACACGACCAACCTTTCCCTCGACGACGCCATGGAGCCGGACGTGCTGCTCGTCCACACGGTCGGCGGCGCGCCGTTGCCGCCCGAGCACGGAGGCCCCTGTCGCATGATCACGCCCCGACTCTACGCCTGGAAGGGTGCCAAGTGGATTCGTCGGATCACGCTCGGCGAGGAAGACCGCCCTGGTTTTTGGGAAAGGCGTGGCTATTCCAACACCGCCTATCCCTGGTACGAAGATCGCTACAATCGTGGCTGACGTTTTGCCCACCGTTCCTGCGTTGCATTAGAATCGCCCCGATGACGCGACGAGCTCTGACCCCGTGGATACTGGCGCTGGTCGCGATCGTCGCGGCTTGCGCAACGCAAGGCGGCGACAAACCCAAATCTGCCAAGAAAGCGCCGGGGTGCGACAACTTCGCGAATCCGTGCCCCGCCGAGCAGGTGTGCATCGATGCGGCATGCCGGCCCAAAGCATGCTCTTCGGACGGCGATTGCCATGGCAGCGCCTCATGCCTGGAAGGGGCGTGCCTCCAGCGCCAGTGCAAAGAGAACTTGAGCTGCTTGGGGGAGGATGAAACCGCGGGCACTGCCGACGATCGCAGCTGCATCGGGGGCGTTTGTCTTCCCATCTCTTGCCCTCGCGACGGCAACCGCTGCCCGGCACCCACCAAGGAGCGGTGTGCGTGGAACTCCGATTGCGGCAGCGGCCGGCTCTGTTTCGGCGGGTCCTGCACCCCGGCCAAGTGCGTGGCAGACAAGGACTGCTTACCGCGTATTTGCTACAGCGGTCTGTGTCTGGATCCCGACTGCGACGAACGCAGGCCCTGTCGAGCGGGCAAGAACTGCGTCAACGGGCTGTGCCTCGTTACTTCGGCGGCGCCGGACTAGCGAAGCGCCCGGCCACTCCGATCGTGATCCAGTCCGCGACGGCGCGCCGCGCAGCCGCATTCGTACGCAAGACGTACGCCAATGCGAGCAACGTACCGACGATGGCCAGTGCGGCGACCAGCCTGACGACGCGCTGTCTCGGGGTGCGGGTGGGTACAATCAGCGGATCCGACTCGTCATTCACGAGCGCAGGATTCGATTGCTCCTCGAAAAGACGTGGATGTTCGTGCGGTCCGCTCCCGCGAAGCTTGAACATCGATTCGGGCTCGCCGGCAACGGGAGTCCGTTCGGAATCGTATGCGGTGCTGGCTCTTCTCATGGGGCGCCACGTCGAGCAACGCACGTGCCACGGGAGGCGCGAGCACCTGTTCGTATGAGCAGCCGCGGCTACGTCACCGAGCCCCTCGTTAAAGCGCTGCAACAGTTGACCGTAAGCTCCACGGATGCGACACCTGCTACAAGGCGTTTCTTGAGATGAGGTCGGCGCGGTTTGGCCTGGTGCTGGCGGGGATGCTCGTGGCGTGCGCCGGCGACGCGGGCGACACGACCCCTCTCTCGCCCTCGCACGAGCATCCGCAGCCCAAACCTGCGCTCCTTTGCACGGGGGTTCAGCCGGGCCGCGCACCCTTACGAAGATTGACGCGCGCCGAGTACAACAACACCGTCCGCGACCTCTTGGGTGACACCAGCAACCCGGCCGACGCATTCGTCCGCGAAGAAGAGCAGAACGGCTTCAACAACAACGCCGAGGTGCAAGGCATGACCCCGATCTTGGCCGAGCAGCTGATGCTCGCCGCCGAAAATGTGGCTGCCCGCGCAACCGAGCATCTTGCCGATCTCGTGCCCTGCCTCGCGACTGCCGAGCAGACCGCCTGCATGCGACGATTCATTGCCTCTTTCGGCGAGCGCGCGTACCGCGGGCCGCTCGACGAAGACGAGGTCGACCACCTCTATGCCGTCTTTGCGAGCGGCCTGATCGAAGACGCCCGCACCGGGATCGAGCTCGTTCTTCAAACGATGCTGCAGTCACCGCGATTTCTCTACCGCATCGAGTTCGGCGACACCGCTTCGTCCATGCCCGTCGTCCGGCTTTCCTCGTGGGAAATGGCTTCGCGCCTGTCGTACCTGTTTTGGAATTCGATGCCCGACGAGGCGCTCTTCGCGGCGGCCCGGACCGATCAGCTGCGCACGAAAGAGCAGATCGTGGCGCAGGCCGAGCGGTTGCTCGTCGATCCGAGAACGCGCGCCACCGCTGCCAATTTTCATGCGCAGTGGCTCGGCCTCGCCGCTCTCGCGACCGCCACCAAATCGCGGCATGTTTTCCCGGCTTTCTCCGAGGCGATCCGCACCGCGATGCGAAGTGAGACGGAGATGTTCCTCGACGACGCGGTGTGGGAGGGACCGGGCGACCTCGCCACGCTGCTCGCTGCCCCCTACAGCTTCATGAATGCGGACCTTGCCGCGTTTTACGGGCTAACGGGACCGGCCGGCTCGAGCTTCGAGCGCGTCGAGCTGGACACGACGCAACGAATCGGGCTTTTGACGCAAGGGAGTCTGCTCTCGATCAACGCACATAGCGACCAAACATCGCCGGTCACACGGGGCAAGTTCATCCGGCAACGATTTTTCTGCCAGGATCCGCCTCCTCCTCCGCCCGATGTCATGGCGGTCGCGCCGAGTGTCGATCCGAATCTGACGACGCGCGAGAGATTCGCCGCACATGCCGAGAGCGCGTCCTGCGCTTCTTGCCACCGATTGATGGATCCCATCGGGCTCACCTTCGAACACTACGATGGCGTCGGGCGATATAGGTCGTTCGAAAATGGACGGGCGATCGACGCCTCGGGGAGTCTTGTCGACACCGATGTCGATGGTCCCTTCACCGGCGTGCCCGAGCTGGTCAGCCGCTTGCTCGAAAGCCAACAGGTGCGCGACTGCGTGGTCACCCAGTGGTTTCGCTTCGCCTACGGAAGGGGCGAGGGCGCCGACGATGCGTGTAATCTTCGGATGCTCGAGGATCAGTTCGACGCCTCGAAGTCCAACATCCGTTCGCTGCTTCTGGCGCTCACCCAGACCGACGCGTTCCTCTATCGCCCGGCGGTCATCGCTTCGGAGAACACTCCATGACCGCGTTTCGTCTCGATCGCCGTGCCGTTCTGCGCGGCTTGGGAGTCTCTTTGGGCCTTCCATGGCTCGAGATCATGGGGTGCGGTCGTGGCGGCACCCCGCAGACGGGGCGCTCGTCGCAAGCTCTCACTGCGACGCCGAAACGATTCGTCGTCGTCTACACGCCCAACGGCAACGTCCTGAGCTCGTGGAAGCCGACGGGCAGCGAGACGAATTTTGCGCTCTCGCCCATTCTCGCCCCCCTCGCACCTTTCCAGTCCGATCTTCTCATCGTCGATGGCCTGCGGCTCGTGGCGTCGCAGGCCGGGCCGGGCGATCCCCATCAACGCGGGATGGCGTGGCTGACCGGGCAGCAGCTTTTGCCTGGCGATCAGGTGGGCAACGACGGCGTGTCACGTGCCGGCTTCGCCGCCGGCATCTCGGTCGACCAGCAGATCGCCCAGGTGATCGGGGGGTCTACCAAGTTTCGTTCGCTCGAATTCGGAGTGCAGCTCGGCGGCGCCGATGTCATGCACCGGATGTCTTACCTCGGTGCGGGCCAGCCACTTCCGCCGGAAGAAGACCCTTCCGCCGCGTTCACGCGCATCTTCGCCAACACGCTGCCCGCCCAGGGCGACGCGGGGGCCGCCATTCTGCGTCACCGTACGACGGTGCTCGATGCGGTCTCGGCCGATTACGACCGCCTGCGCAAGCGTTTGGGCGTCGCAGATCGCCGCAAGCTCGACGCGCATCTCGCATCGATTCGGGAAATCGAAAGCCGCCTCGGGCAAACGATCATCGTCGGCGGCAGCTGCAACCCCCAAAACCCCACGTCCCGCATCAATCTGCTCGATCACAACGACTACCCAGCCATCGGCCGGCTCCAAATGGATCTGCTCGCCATGTCGCTGACGTGCGATCTCACGCGTGTGGCCTCTCTGCTCTGGTCGGGCGCACGCAACAACCACACGTTCGGCTGGCTTGGCTTCGACGACGAGCACCATACGCTGAGCCACTCCAGCAGCACCGATGATTCGGCCCAAACGAAGCTCGCGCAGGTCCACACCTGGTACAGTCAGCAGTTTGCTTATCTTCTCGGCAAGCTCAGAGCCATTCCGGAAGGCGACGGCACGTTGCTCGACAATACCGTGATTCTATGGGGAACCGAGGTAGCCCTCGGCAATGTGCACAGTGCAGGACCCCTACCTTTCGTCTTGGCGGGCCGTGCACAAACGAGCTTGCGTACGGGGCGCTACCTGGTGTTTCCCGACCCGACGCCCCACAACAACCTCCTCGTCTCGCTGCTGCAAACGATGGACATGAACATGACGACGTTTGGAAAGCCCGACGCTTGTACCGGTCCGCTTTCGGGGCTGGCGTAAAATCGCCGCGGTCGCGGCCTGCGCCTCTTGTGTTACTCGGCACGGCCTTCGGCCCGCCTGCGCCTCTTGTGTTACTCGGCGCGGCCTTCGGTCCGCCTGCGTTACTGGCCGTTGCCCCACACCAGCAGGGCCGCGGCCGTATTGGCGTCGATGGTGGCGGGTTCGCGCGGACGCCTGCGCTTCTGCGCCGCAACTTCGGCATCGAAAGTCGCGCGAAAGATGAGCGAAGCAACTCGCGGCATCCGCTCTAGCCGATCGATCTCGCAATTGGGATCGGACACCTTGTCGCAAAGCGTCGGCGGTTTGCCGGCCGTACCCGAGAGAATGAAATCGCCGAGCCGCGTCGAGTAGCGCGATCCCAGCGTCGCGTGCAGCGGTCGCCCGCCGGGAAGCGCGACTCCCGAAGCGGTCGCGAACAGATCGACACCTTCGAATCCGTCCGGCGTCGGCAGCCGAAGCGCGTCGAGCACGCAAAGGGACAGATCCGGCATCGAGGTGGGGAGCGTCACCCTGGTTCCCGCCAGCGCGCCGTTCGGAAAATGAACCCACAAAGGCACGCCCAGCAGGTCCTCGGCGAGATCTTCGCCGTCGCGGAAGGGTGCACGGTCTTCGAAGCTGGTCGACACGTCGCCGGTCACGATGAAAAGTGTCTGATCCCAGAGGTTCGCTTTTTTCAGCCCATCGACGAATTGCCCGAGGGCGCGGTCCTCTCCGGCGAGGGCCGCATCGTAGATGGCCCACATGCGCGTGCGGTCACCCTCGCTCAACCGAAAGCGCGAGTGCCTGGCGCGTGCCTTGGCGATCACCTCGCCGGAGCGCCTCGGCTCCATCGGGCCCGAGTACTCCGGCGGCGGCAACTTGCTGACTTCGCTCAAGGTGACGTCCCAAGGGGGGTGGCCACCGCGTGCGTGCACGACGACCAGAGCGCGCGCGTCGCTGCCCTTCATATGCTCGAGCGTCCAGCGCGCAGCATCGGTGAGCGGCGCTACCGCCGGCGCTCCTTCGACGGGAGAATAGGTCGCGTACTTATCCCAACCGCGTGCGAAGCCGAATGCTTCGAAGCTCGTCGGACAGCCCGAGAACATCGCGGTCTGCACGCTTCCGTCTCGTGCCGCCACGCCGATCGTGGTGAGCGCCCCTGACAGGCGGGCTCCGCCATCCTCGACGCCGTGTGCGCGCGGCGAAAGACCGGTGAGCAGCGAAGCGACGATACCACCGGTCACCGACGTCGGAGCCCGGTGCGCCTCGAATCGCGTCGCCGTGCGCTGAAGGTCGCCCAAGACCGGGTACATCTCATGGTTGGCGACCTTCGAGCGATCGAGGCCGGCCATGACGATGACCACCGCGAGCCTGGCCGGCGGAATGGCCGCGGCGGCGCGGGGGGCCAAGTAGACTGCCGGATCGCCGAAGAGCAAGCGCCCACCCGTCGTTCCCTGCTTGGATCGAAGTTCGAGCGTGACCACTTTGCCGGCGAAAGCGTCGAGCGCGACGTCCACCGGCGTCCACTCCGCGCGATCGCCCCCCTTGACCCGGAGATCGTGCAAGGTGACGGGGGGTTCGCCCTCGCGCAGCACCTGCACCGAAGCTTCGCCCTCGCCTTGACCTTCGAAGCCGATCGCCGCGCGCAGCCGCGCTCCAGCCGGAATGAACGTCGGGCAACGCACCGTCGCGGGAGCACGTAGCGCGATCGAATGATGCGGCACCCCCGAGAGCGGCACGTTGGCGATGATCTGATTCATGGTGGGCGGCACGTACGTTCGCGAATCATCCTCGAAGGTACCGATACGAATCCAATCGACCTCCGCGAAGGGCTCCGTTTGAAGGCGCGACGGTCCAGCGAATCGAAGCTCGAGCGTGTGGCCGCCGGGTGTCACCGGGAACGCCGTGGCGCGCGTGGCGACGACGCGAGCTTGACCGCGCACGAGCGCGACCGTGCCGAGCGGCTTGCCGTCGACCGACGCCGCCACCATGCGAGAAATGCCGCCGCGCGCGCGCATGGAGACGAAAACCGGCTGCGTTTCGTCGAGCGTGAAACGTACGCCGAGGGAATGGCTCTGCACTTTGCTCCACGTCTCGCCATCGCGCTCCGAATCGACGAGGCCGGAGTCAGGTGAAAGGGACCAATTGGCGGTCAAGCCTTGTGCCGACGGCGAGCCTAGATCGACGAGCATGCCACCATGATCGACCTCACAGCGGGCCAGTCGTTCCACCAGATCCAGGGCCACGGCCGACTTCTCGCCGCTCTGGACCGACTCTTTGGCAGGGCGATTGGAAATCGAAGGATCCTCCGTCGACTTCTTTCCGCATGCCAATTCGAGCGAGACGAGGAGGACGAGCGCGAGGAGTCGTTGCGAGTGCATTGTCAGACGGCGCGTCCGGTCAGCGCGTCCAGGCCGACGAGAGAGGCAGGCGGGTCCGCCGCGCGGCGCGAATCATCACGAATCGGATGCGCTCCTCGCCGTGGGCGCGAATGCGAACCTCGTGAACACCCAGGGCGAGCGACAAACGCAAAAAAGGCCCACGACCGAGCTCGATTCCGTCGACGAAAATCGCCTCGCGGCCTCCCGTTTCGATGTCGAGGAGGCCCTGACCAGGAGGGACGACGGCCCCCACCGGCAGGGGGATGTCCTCGCCCGAGGTGGGAGTGGCGCTCGCCATCGCGCCCGGCAGACCCGCCTGGAGATCAGCGGGCGACGGGTGCGCGTTTTCGTCGGGCGCCGCGGACGCGGGCGGCAACGGCTCGGTGGGAGCTCCGGGTGCTGGCGTGATGGACGTGGCGGCGGGACCGATCTGCTCGCGCGCGAAACGCAGTCCGAAAAACAACAGCGCCATGGCGCCGAGCGCCACGAATACGCCGAGAACAAAGCTCGTCGGTCTTGGAGTCTCGCCTTCTCGACGGAGGTCCGCCCTGACTCTTTCGGAACGGGGCGGAGACTCGATCGCGTGATCGGTGGCGGCAAGCTCGGCAACTTTGACCCGATCTTCGGAAGAGTTCTCCGGAACGATGGCGTCGGGAGGCAGCGAGGGCAGGGCCGGTCGCGGAGCCGGCGGCTCGCTCAGCGTCGGCGCGGCGCCTCCGAAGCGCGCCCTGAGGCCACTCGTATCGACAATGCTGGGTCGAGGTCCCGCTGACGCGGGTGCCTTCTCGGGGAGCGCCGTTCGTTCGGAGATTTCCCGGATCAAAGCCGCTTCGAGCGACGATGGGGTGAGTTCGTCGGCATCGTCGGGCCAGGCGACCGGCGCCACCAGGATCTCGGGAGCCGACCCGAACCGATCCGTCGAGGGGCCCTCGATCTCGGACGAGAGATCCAAACGACCGGACGCGCTTTCGCCGACCTTGCGCATTTCGGCAAGCCCCACGCCGGGGCCCACCCGGATTTTGCCGAGCACCGCGCCGGTCGGCCCCGATTCCGGCCGCGGCACGTACGCGGGCCGAGCTGCGACGGCCGGTCCCGGCGGGACCGGAAGGGCCTGCGGCAACGCCTGGCTCGAGCCGGGCAGCGGTTTCCCGGGCTCCGCTCTCACCGGCGTTTTCGCGCGGTCAGGCTTGGGCGGTTCCATTTTCGCCGCGCTCTTCGCGGTCGAGTTTTCGCCGCGTTCGACCACCACCAGCTTCACGCTCGGCGCGGGATGATTGGACACGATGCCGGCCCGCCGGATGGAATTGAGCTCCTGGTTCAAGGCCGGCCCGAGAAGATCCACACCGCCGGCGCCCTGCACACCGACGATGGCGCCGTGCGTCGCCAGATCGCAGAGCACCTCTTCGAGCTCCGCAGGCGCAACCTCGCTCCCCAGAATGAGACCTCTCGGCGAGGCGCCATTGGCCAGCCGGGTCACCAGCGAGCGCGCCGGCTCGGGAGTCGCCGCGAGGTAAGCCAACACGCGGTCGACCGCCACGCTCACGCGGTGCACCTCGAGAAGCCTCGTTCCACCCAGCAAACGGAGGGCCGCCCGCGCATGCGCGATGGGGGTTTCGAGCTGGCTTTCGAGGGTCCCCTCCAGCGTGCCGCGGATCGAATGCGTCGCCCGTGCCACGACGAAACGCCCGGCCCGCACGCCGAGCATCGCCGCGAAAACCTCTTTGCCTCGCTGAAACGAACCGTCGCTGGTCGTTCGCGTCGCGCTCATCGGCGCGCCGCCCCGCATCTCGAGCTCGTACAGAAAGGATGCATCGCGGATCGACAACCGCGCGTTGGGACGCAGGCGCGACGTCGCGTAGAGGAGCGTCCGCGGCGTGACCCCGTCGAGCCGCCCGCGCACCTCACCCTCGCCCCGCAGTCTCGCCTCGATCCGAGCGCGCGGGCGCAGCACCTCCGACACTTGCTTGAGTATCGCCGCGGCGCTCGCCTCTTTACGCAGGTACCCGTCGGCGTCGGCCCCCAGATCGCGCAGCCGCTGGAGCAGGTCCTCTTTCCACGAGAGCAAGATGACCGGAATATCACGTAGGGCAATGTCATGCTTCAGTGCTCTGCACAACGCAAAGCCGTCGAGCCCCGGCATGAGCACATCGCTGATCACGACGTCGGGGCTCAGACGAAAACTCAGCTCGACGGCCCGGTTTCCATCGTGTGCTTCGCGCACCTCGGCTCCCACCGCGCGCAGCACGCCGCCGATGAACCAGGTCACGGCTGGATCGTCGTCGGCGACCAAGATCTTGCGACCATCGAGGCGTGGCTCGGGCTCCTGTTTCGTCTCGGCACCTCGCTGCGCCGCAGCAGGGCCCTCGCTCCACCAAGGGGCCATGGGCAGCGCCCCTTCCGGACCCTCGTTCGAGAACCGGACCGCGCCGCCGCTCTTGATGGTCAAGAGGTCGCGAACTCGCGCGACCGCGCCCCAGACCGCGGCGAGAACGTCGCTTCCATCGCCCAGCTGAATGGGCGTCGATTGGCCCTGCACCAAAGCTTGTGGCAGCCCCCGTTTGACCTCCTCGATGATGACCTGAGTCAGATCCTCTACGGTCGTCTGCCCGAGCGGCGCGCGATGAGATGCTTTCTGTGGGCTGCGGCTCAGCTCGATACATGCCTGGCGCAGCTGGTGCGGAGACACCGGCTTGGCCAGCGCTCGAGAGGCGCCCGCCGCGATCCACCGGGCCCCCTCTTCCGGCGTCGGCCACGATCCGACGGCCACGAGCGGGGTCGGTTCGGTCAGCGGGTCGCGCGCCAGCTTTTCGATGAGCTCCCTGGCGCCCGCGAGATCGGTGTCGAGCACGACGACGTCGGGAGCCAGCGCCCGAGCAAGCTCGAGCGCGGCCCCGGTCGCCCCCGTCCGCTCGCACTCGATCTCGTCTCCGTCCGGCACGATTTCGGCTTGCGCGAGGGCGTCGGCCAACCCGGCGTTGCCGATGACGAGAACGGTGGGAGGAACGACGGCAGCTTCCCCGATAGGCGTGGAGAGCGGCGGCTGCTCGGTCGGGCGAAACGCCTGCGCCGGCTCGTTCCACGCCAGCGACGGGAGGCTGTCCAGAATCTCGGCAATTGCACGGATTTCGGCTTGTTCCAGGCCGCCGGCGGCCGCCGCACGCTCGAGCGTCCGCTCGGCCTCGGCCAGCGACGTCGCCATCGCGCCGAAGCGCAACAGGCGTGCACCAGCCGAGAGCGCATGCACGCGGCGACGAAGGTCGTCGCGATGCCGAGGGGAACCCAGGTCCTGCTCGAGATCATTCAGGCTCGCGCGGAGCTCGAGAACACGGCGCCCCAAGCTGGAGATGAAGTCCGCACGCGCGCTTCCGATCCGCGCAGCGCGCGCCGCCTCGCTTCCCGTTTCGCTATCGTCGCCCGACGTCGTCCCCGACATGGCTCAGCTGCCTAGCATAGACCCAAAGAGGTCAGCCCGCCGAGATGGGAAAGCGGGAAATGACCGTAAACGGGCGCCCATTAACCCTGGGGGACGGGGGTGCCTTGGAAGGATCGCTGGATTTGTTCGCGCAAGCGGGCACCGGCCGCGCGCGTCCCTAGACTGCCGCCCACATCGGGCGTGCACTGCCGTTCGGCAATCGCTCGAGCCACCGCGCTCTCGATCCGCCGCTCCTCCCCCGGCCATCCGAGGTGTCCGAGCATCATCCCGGTCGTCAGAAAGGCGGCGAACGGATTGGCCACGTCCTTGCCGGCCAGCGCAGGCGCCGAACCGTGCACCGGTTCGAACATCGCCACCGCCTCGCCGTTGGCCGCGTGCACATTGGCGCTGGCCGCCATTCCGAGGCCCCCCTGCAGCGCGGCGGCCAGGTCGGTCACGATGTCGCCGAAAAGGTTGTTCGTCACGATCACCTGAAATTCCTCGGGAGCCTGCACCATGCGCAGGCACAGCGCGTCCACGTACATGTGATCACTTTCGATCTCCGGATAGAGCTCCCGTACCTCCCGAAAGACCCGCAACCACAACTCGTGCGCGTGTCGCATCGCGTTGGACTTGTCGGCCATATGAACACGGGCGCGCCGGTTTTTCCGGGCATATTCGAACGCGGCGACGATGATTCGCTCGACGCCCTTGCGCGTGTTGACGTCTTCGTTGATCGCGACTTCGTCGGCGGTCCCCCGGCGCAGTTGACCTCCGATATTCGCATAGGCACCTTCGGTGTTCTCACGAAACACGACGAAATCGATTTGTTCGGCGCGTTTTCCCTTGAGCGGCACCAGCCGGTCGTCGAGCGCGCGCACCGGGCGGATGTTGGCATAGAGATCGAGCCCGAAACGCAATCCGAACAAGATGTCGCGCGCGTGCTCGTGCCCCGGCACGCGGGGGTCGCCGAGCGCGCCGAGAAACACCGCCTGGCAGTCCTTGCCGATTGTCGACAGCACGTCCTCGGGCATCGTCAGCCCCGCCGAAAGGTAGCGGTCGGCACCGAGATTCAGATCCCACAGCTCGATGGGCAGCCCCGCATCCCTGCGATAGACGTCGAGCAGCTGGCGAACCTCGCGCGTAACCTCCTTGCCGATGCCGTCACCGGGGATGATCGCGATTTTCTTCATGGCATTACTCTGCCATGTTCTCTGCACTCATGATCGCGTGAGGGCAGCGGCCAGCCGCTCGTGCGGCATTCCGTGCGCTTGAGCCACTGGACCGTAGGTCACCTGCCCTCCGTAGGTGTTGACGCCGAGCGCCAGCGCGGGGTCGTGCTCGAGCGCGGCCAAGAGGCCGTTGTTGGCAATCTTTTCGGCATAGCCGATCGTCGTGTTGGTCAGCGCCCAGGTGCTGGTTTGCGCCACCGCGCCCGGCATGTTGGGAACGCAGTAGTGCACCACCCCGTGCACTTCGTACGTCGGCTTGTCATGATCGGTAGGACGGCACGTTTCGATGCAGCCGCCTTGATCGACGGCGACGTCGACGACGACGCTCCCGGGCTCCATCTCGCTGATCATGTCGCCGGTGACGAGCTTGGGGGCCACTGCCCCGGTGACGAGAACCGCCCCGATGACGAGGTCGGCGCGGCGAACGGTTTCTTCCAAGTTGGTAGGATTCGAGTACAGAGTTTCGACGGCGCCCCCGAACACGTCTTCCAGGTAGCTCATCGTTTCCGCCCGGATATCGAGAACCGTGACTTGAGCGCCCATTCCGATGGCGACCGTCGCTGCGTTGCGCCCCACCACCCCACCGCCCAAAATGACGACTCGCCCGCGACGAGTTCCCGGCACACCCCCGAGAAGCACACCCTTGCCGCCGCGCTCCTTCTCCAGGCAAGTCGCCCCTACTTGCACCGCCATCCGACCGGCGACTTCGCTCATCGGACGCAGGAGCGGCAGCGATCCGTCGTCCAACTGAATGGTCTCGTAGGCGATCGCGACGACGCGGCGGCCCGCGAGCTCGCGCGTCAGTGTCGGCTCTGCCGCAAGATGCAGGTACGTGTAGAGAATGAGCCCGTCCCGAAAATAGCGATATTCGGAGGGCTGCGGCTCCTTCACCTTGACGACCATTTCCGCTCCCCACGCGTCGCCAGGCGATTGCACGATGGTCGCGCCCGCCTGCCGGTATTTCTCCTCGCGAATGCCGCTCCCCTCGCCCGCCCCCTTCTCGACGAGCACCGTGTGGCCCCGCTTGAGAAGCTGCCGGACGCCGCTCGGCGTCATGCCCACTCGGTACTCTCGCGTTTTGATCTCTTTGGGTACGCCGATGATCATGAGTTCTTGCTTGGTTAGCTTGACGCGGCGGTCTCCAACGTCGCCCGCAAGAGCGCCGCCACCTGTGCGGGATCTCCTTCTTCTACCTCACCCAACAAGGCGGCGGCATGCAGCACCGGGACTTCGGCGGCTGCACAGGCCGCGTCGAACTCCGGGCAGTCGGTCGAGTCGAGCCGCACGACGGCACCGGTCGACGGCAACGTCAGCGCCCAGAGAGGAGCGAACTTGCCTACGACCGGCAGCCCAATGACGCAGAGCTCGACCGATTCACCGAAGCGCAGAGTCGCCAGCACGTGGGGCACAGGTGCCACAGGCGAGGGATCGAATGGTGGCATGGCGTCTTCGATGCGCAGAATCGCGCCGGCCAGCGGCGCGATGCGGTGAGGCGCAGCCGCTATCGCGATCCGCGGTGCGCCGCTGAAGCCTTCTTTGACCAACCGCGTGACCAACGCTCGCAACATCTGGATGCGATCTTCACTCGCCAGGCGAGTCACCAGCGCCGCTCGCGGAATGCGCCGGAGCGCGCCTCGTAGCGAGAGCGTGCGCATCACGTGCAGCACTGCGAGGTCGGGCGCCTGTACCTCTTCCAGCACCTCGTCGACCGATCGCGGCGCTTGCAGGAGCTCTACGACCGCACGTTCCACCATGGAAGCATTTTCGGCAGGAGGCTCGCCGGCGATCAGCGCGTCGCCGCCGGGTGCAAGCTCCGAGCGAAGCCGGGCGACTTCATCGAACTGGCGCATGGCTTCCATGACCAGCATCGACGTCCCGACCGACACCCGCCGCAAGCCGACCGACGCTCCAGGCACGAAGGCGAAGTTGCCCTCGCGTTCACCGAGGAGGCGATAGAGGGCCTTTTCCCCCTCGAGCCTGCGATAGACCGCATCGAGGACCTCGCCTTCGCCCAGCCGAACTTCGCCGGCGCCGGCTGCGGTCGTCACCGACAGGATTCCGGTTCGCCGGTTCATCGAGAGAACCTGCAGCAAATCGACGAGGGGCACCTGCGACAAGTCGCCGCGCACCTCGCCCTGCGACGCTTCGACGGGCACCGTCCGAGGAGGCGCTGCCACGATCTTCGCGATGAGGTCCTGCAGATTGTGGCGCGCCACGTATCCGGGCGGTATCTCGCCCCTTTCCGTTCCCGCCACGAGAACGAGCGATGGCACCGCAGCGAGCTCGGGATCCGCCTTGAGCTGCTCGACGAGCTCGTTCGGGTGGCCGAGCGCTACCGACGCCACGATCATGTCGGGCCGCACCTGCTTGGCCCGCTCGATCGCACTATCGATGTTGTCCGCCAACACCACGGTGAAGCCTTTGCCGCGGAGCGCCGCGGAAAGCTCGCCCAAGGCATCGACGTCCGGATCGACGAGAAGAACTCTGCGCGCCATGGGCCCTCAATCCAGAAGTCGTACGCCGGCGGTCTGGCCGGAGCGGAGCGTCACCAGATCGACCAGGATCGGATCGGAGCCGTGAACGCCTCGCATGCCAACGCCATCCGAACGCCCCACCAGCAGATAGGCGCCGTGCTCGGCGATCACCGTGAGCACCTGCAGATCTGCGCAACCCGCCGCCCCGCGCACGTCGAGGATGTGGAGGGAGAGCCCCTCGCGGTCGTGGCCGAGGTGCGCGCGCACCGAGGAGCTCAATCCGAGCTCGGGATGGTGCGCCACCGCCACGAAAGTCGGGCCCCCTCGCATCGCCTCGGAGACGGCGGCGATCGCCAGGTCAATCGCGTCGCGCAGCGACAACTCGATGGCCCGAGCCCCCTCGAAATCCGGGTCGCCCGAGGTTTGGGCACTGCGAACCATGAGCTCGTCGATCAGGTCCGAGAGCGACAACCGGTTGCCGATCGAACGCACGATCGATCGCCGCGACATCTCGGCGCGCCTTTTCGCGCCCCGCAGCAGCTTCGAAAGGTCGGTCCCATCGTGTGGATAGGTAGCGACACCGATGGTGAGCCCCTCGGGCATGCCGCCGGCCGCCGGCTGACCCGCTCGCGCGGCGGCCGATTGCAAAACGCGCCGTCGGCAGCTTTGCGCTCCGACCCCTCCGGTCTCCGGCATCAGCAGGTAGAACTCGTGCTCGTCGACGCGGGCCAGCACGTCGGTGTCGCGCACCACGCTCAGGATGACTTCGGCCAGATCGGTGGGCGCGCTCGCCGCGTTTTCGTCGAGGGCAATCGTGGCCAGCGCGAACCTGCGACCATAGCGGCGAGCCTTGTCGATTTCGCGACCGGCAATGTCCACGAAGTAGGCGAACGTATAAGCGCTGGTCGTGAGATCTTTGATCGCGCCGCGCGTCGAGCGCTCGCGCTCGCCGAGCAGCGCCAGCGTGGTCGCGGCCTGCCCGGCCATGAGCTCGGCGGACGCGTGTTCTTGCGCCTGCCATGCGGCCGGCACCCCTTGCAAGAGCACGTGTCCTTCCGCGAATTGGCGGACGGCGAGCGGAACCATCTCACAGCCATTCTGCCGGGCGAACGTGACGAGCCCCATCTCGTCGATGAACGTGGGCGCGTTGAGAAGCTTCCCGCACGTACCGGACTGAATGAGCTCGGCCGATCCTTCGCTCGCCGGTATGTAGACCGCGCCCGCACCGGCCGCGGTCATCTCGGTGAAGATCTCTGCCAGTTTCTTGGCGGCCTCGCGTCGATCGGAGCACTCGGCGAGCGCTGCGATGCGGCTCGCGCATTCCGCGGCCCGGCGAGCAAAGTCGGCTTGCTCCTTCAGTCGCTCCTTCTCTTTCAACGCCGCCAAGCGCGAGCGAACTTCGGCAGCTGCGGAGAGCAACTCGTCGCCCGACGGAGGCATCATGATGAGTCCCGCACCACCGAGCGCGACCGCTTGTGCCCCGATGTGAAGCGACGCCTCGCTGGCGAGCGCGTACACCACGGCGCTCGGAGCGACCGCGCGCAGATGATGGACGAGCGCCAGCCCGGCGTTGTGGCCGAGGGATACATCGACGAAGGCGAGGTCGGGAGATTCCGAGGCAGCAACCGCGAGCCCCTCGGCAAGCGTCGTCGCCACGAGAACCCGGTCGTCGGGGGAGTTGAACACCCGCCCGAAAAGCTGGACGATGGGCGCAACATCCACGATCGCCAGGACCGTCATGGGCGCGGTCCTCAAGGGATCGTCACCTCTCCTTCGAAGACGAGCCGGGCTGGGCCGCGCATCGTGGCTCGAAGCGAATCACGCCTGATCAAGATTCGCAATTGGCCGCCCGGGAGCCGCACTTCGACGAATTCGTCGAACGATCGCTGGCGGGCGACGCACGCCGCGCCGACGGTCGCGCAAGCCCCAGTGCCGCAGGCGAGCGTTCGCCCCACCCCTCGCTCCCACACGACGAGATCGATCGACCCGTCGTCGGCGAGGCGCGCGAATTCGACATTGGTACCGCCGGGGAACACGATGGCTCGCGAAATCCGCGGGCCGATTTCGTCGATCTCGCCAGCATCGTAAGGCTCGAAGGTGATGGCATGGGGATTTCCGTTCGAGATCCGGGCCAATCGATGCTTGCGGCCCCCGAGCGGGATCTCGACAGCGCCGAGATCGACGAGCTCGCCCATTTCGACTTCGACTTCAGCGCCTCTCACCTTGCACGAGCGGGGACCCGCATCGGTATCGATGACGACGTCGAGCTCGGCGGTCGCCGTTCGGGTGGCGAGGTGCAATGCCACGCACCGAATTCCGTTGCCGCACATCTCGGGACGCGAGCCGTCGGCGTTCAGCACGATCATCGTGGCGGCCGCCCCGGAGCTTCGCGGAGGGCCAACGAGCAGCACGCCATCGGCGCCGACCCCGAAATGACGATCGCAGAGCCGCTCGACCGCGCCGGGCGGCAGCCGGTCTGCCGGCAGGTCGGCGACGATGAAGTCGTTGCCGAGCCCTTCGTATTTCTTGAACGAAACTCGGGCCACGCTTCATCCTATCCTCGTCGCACCACTTTGTCCCGCACCTGTCGGGGCAAGACACTTTCGACGCAAGCCACTACACTTCGGTCGTGCTCCCGAAGCGACCGATCTACTTGAACGGCATGATGGGGACCGGCAAGTCCGAGCTCGGTCGCGTCATCGCCGAACGCGCCCGCCTACCGTTTTTGGATCTGGACCAGGAAATCGAGCGTCGGGCTGGAATATCGATTCGCCAGATGTTCCGCGAACAGGGGGAGGCGTCGTTTCGCACGAAAGAGCGAGAGTTCCTGCTGCGCGAACTAGAAGATCCTACCCCCCGGGTGATTGCCCTCGGCGGCGGGAGCCTCCTGTCCCGTGGCACCCGTTTGCGAGCTCTCCAGCGGGGAACCCTGGTCACCCTCACGGCGACGCCCGCCGAGCTCGCCCGGCGCCTTCGCGGCCATCGCGACCGGCCGCTCCTGCCCGAGGACGATTCGGCCAGCGAAGCACGGCTGAGGGAGCTGCTCGAAACGCGCGCCGTGGCGTACGCGGAGGCGCACGCGGTCATCGACACCACTGGCCGCGCACCGGAAGAGCTGGCCGAGGAGGTCCTCGGCATCGCCGAGCTCGATCCGATTCCGGTCCCCTTGGGCGAGCGAACGTACGCCGTCGACGTCGTTCCCAACGGTGCCGAAGTTCACTTGCAACGCGCGCTGGATGGACTCTCGCCGAGCGGGCTCGTGGTGGTGACCGACGAAGTCGTGGATCCACTGGTGATGCCGCGGCTCGGTCCCACGCTCGCCCGCCGCGGCGAGCCCGTGAAAGTCGTTCTCCCCACCGGCGAGCGGCACAAGACGCTCGCGTCCGTCGAACGGATCCTCGAAGCTGCCATCTCCGCGCCGGTCGATCGCGGCGCGGTGGTCGTCGGCATCGGGGGCGGTGTGGTGACCGATGTCGCCGGTCTTTCCGCATCCCTCGCGCTCCGTGGGCTCCGTTGGATCGCGGTGCCGACCACCGTTTTGGCGATGGTGGATGCCTCTGTCGGCGGCAAGACCGCCGTCGATCTCGGGGCAGCCAAGAACGCGGTCGGTGCCTTTCATCAGCCGTCGCGCGTGATCGTCGACCCATCGTTCTCCGCGACGGAGGCGCCCCGGGCGATCCGAAGCGGATTGGCCGAAGTCGTGAAGACCGCCCTGATCGGCGATCCGCAGCTGTACCGGGAGCTCTGCGAACCCGGCGGCGCTGAACGCCTGCGCGATGGCGATCCGACGGCGATGGCGCGCGCCATCCGATCCTCGATCGCCGTCAAGGCCGGCGTCGTGGGCCGAGATGAGCGCGAAGCCGGCGAGCGAGCCCACTTGAACCTCGGGCACACCATCGGGCATGCGCTCGAAGCCGAAGGCGGTTTCGAGCGGCTCACCCATGGCGAAGCCGTTTCGCTCGGGCTGGTGGCGGCGCTGCGCATCGGTCGTGCGCTCGGCATCACCAGCGCGACGCTTGCCGCGGAAGTCACCGAGGTGCTTTCGCGGGTGGGGCTTCCCGTCGATATCGACCGCGAGCCCCTCGAACAAGCGCTGCGCTGGGTCTCTTTCGACAAGAAACGACGGGGCGGCGCCCTTCGTTTCGTGCTCGTTCGCGAGCCGGGCTCGCTCCAGATTGCGTCGATCTCGGCGACCGATTTGCCGCCGCTGCTCGCCCCTCATTGACATCGCCCCTCGGCGCTCTGGCTATGCGACGTCGCCTTACCCGGGATGCTGTGTTCCCACATGCCGCTCTCGACGGGATTTTTGGCGGGAAGCGCTATCGCCGGTACACTCCATTTCGATGAAGATCTCCCTCGGTCGAGCGCCCCTGCTCGCGATGACCATCGCGCCGATGCTGCTCGCGGGTGCTGGGTGCGCGGACAGCGAGAGCTCGATCTTCATCCGCCAAGCCCAGGCTCCCATCGCGGGGACGTCGAGTGGGTGCCAGTACGATCCTTCCCCGTCGGGGCTGTTTCTCACGGCGGGTACGCTCGATGTCGCGTTTCGCTTGCAGTACACGGCCGGGCTTCTGGTGGGTAACCAGCTCGTCGCGCGCGGCAACAGCTCGCAGCTTCGTACCGAAACCGCGCGCGTGCAGCTGCAAGGCACGATCGTCAGCCTCGAAGACGCGCACGGGACCGTGGTGTGGGGGCCGCTGACGGTTCCGGCATCCGGCTTCATCGATCCAGCCAGCGGCTCGACCCCGAGCTATGGCATTACGGAAAGTGTCCTCATTGGCGCGGAATTCGGGGGTGGTCTCCTGACAGAACTGCAGGGCAGCGCGGGCCTGGTTCGGCACTTCACGTCGGTTGCCAAAGTATTCGGGCACACGTTGGGCGGAATGAGCGTCGAGTCGGGTGAATGGCGATTTCCGATCAATGTCTGCTATCGATGTCTCATCTCTTTTCCTCCCGAGGCGAACGATCCCAAGGTGACACCCCAGCCGAACTGCGATGCTCCCGCCACGACCGGCACTTCGATCGTGCAGCCTTGCGCCGTCGGGCAGGACGACACCGTCGACTGCCGCATTTGCAAGCAGTTTTTTCCTGGTTCCTCGATCTGTGAGCCGCCGTAGCGCGGCTGGCCCGGCGCCGTGAATGCCCGGATCTTGCGCGGGACTGCCGCGGCCTTGGTCGTGACGGCAGCTTCGCGCGTGATCCAAGCATCTCCGCAGCTGAGCGCTGGTGTGACGGCCGGCGCCGCGGGTAAGGGTGATCGGTCGCAGCTCTGGACCTCGACCGAGCTAACGTTTGGGCTTCGGTCGGAGCTTCTTCTAGGGCGAGCGCGAAACGCGGATCTCGGCGTGGGCCCCTATGCCGAAGTGCTCACGACCTCGGGGTTCTCCGATTTGCAAGTGGGGGCGGGTCTCACTTGGCTCCTGCCGGTTCACCCCGATCTTCCGCTCCTCATGTCCGCGGGTGGCTACCTCGGCGACAGCCCAACCTGGGGATGGGAACCCGGCCTCGCCGGCGAGCTCTTTTGGGGCAGCCACAGCTACAACTACCACTCCTTTTACGCTCTCGATGCCGGACTCTTCGCGGGAGGCCGTTACGCTCTCGGGCCGTCGCGGGATGTGACGGTGCTCGTGGGGCTCCGGCTGGATCTCGAGCTCATTGCCCTGCCGTTCCTGTTGGCGTGGGGCGCCTTTCGGGGAGGCGATCCGGCCCGCTAAAATTGGGGCCCTCGCAGTAGTGCGACACTGTCGCCTGTGTTAACGTGCTCGGCGATGGAGCGTCGGACGGTGCAGCTCCGGATCGCGGGGCAGAGCTACCGCGTGGTGACCACGGCCACCGACGGCGACCTCAAGCGGTTCATCTCCGTCATCGAAAACAAGTTGGAACAGGTGAACCCTCGCGGCCGCGCGCTTCACCCGCAAGCGCTGCTCTTGGCGACCCTCGCGCTGGCGCACGACGTCGAGGAGGAGCGGGAACGGGCCCAACGGATCGAGACCCGCGCCCGCGAAGCTCTCTCTCGCCTCGTCGAGCGGATCGACGCCGCTCTCGAAGAAGGGGCCGACGACACGCAGCTTCAGGCCCCACTGCCACTGCCGTGAGCCGAAGCGCGCTGAGGCACCTCGAGGGGGAGCTCGCCGCCCTAGCCCGCGCGGGTCTTCTCAGGGACCGGCCACCCCCTGTCGATCGGATCCCGGGCGGTCTCTTGCACCTCTGCTCCAATGACTACCTCGGCTATCGCTCGAGTCGGCGCCTCGAGCCCTACGCCAGGGCAGCCGCCGCCGAGCATCCCGCAGGTGCGGGCGCCTCGCGTCTCGTGCTCGGCGAGCACCGCGCGCACGAGGAGCTCGAAGCGAGCCTCGCCGCGTGGTTAAACGCAGAAGATTCATTAGTATTTACGAGTGGTTACACCGCTAATGTGGGGACGATCGCCGCACTCGCCCAACCTGGCGATCTCGTCGTTTCCGATGCTTTGAACCATGCGTCGATCATCGATGGCTGCCGTTTGAGCCGTGCGCAGGTGGAGGTCGTCGCCCATCGCTCGATCGAAGATGTGCACCGCGTCTTGCGGAGCTCGACCGCGCGCCGCCGCTGGGTGATCACCGAAAGTTACTTCAGCATGGAGGGGGACAGTCCGGATTTGTCGGCACTGCGGGAGGTCTGCGACGAATGGGACGCAGCTCTCGTCGTGGACGAGGCGCATGCCATGGGGGTGTTCGGAAGGGAGGGGCAAGGTCGCGCGCACGAAGAGGGTGTGCGTGCCGACGTGCTCGTCGGCACGCTCGGCAAAGCGCTCGGGACTCAAGGTGCATTCGTCGCTGGTTCGCGTGACCTTTGCCGATGGCTCTGGAATCGCGCGCGCTCCTTCGTCTTCTCGACAGGCCTGAGCCCATTGCTCGCCTGCATCGCCCGATCTGCCGTCGACGAGGCGCGCGGTGACGAACGAGGACGACGTGAGTTGTCCGCCGTCGCCTCACGCCTGCGCGCCGGTTTGGCCGGTTTGGGGATCGAGACCGCGAACACGCGGGGCCCTATTCTTCCGATCATCATGGGCACGGAGGCCCGCGCCCTCGCGTGGAGTCTGGCCTTGGAGAAGCAGGGGGTTCTCATCCAAGCTATTCGGCCACCTACCGTCCCGCCTGGTACATCGCGATTGCGCCTGACGGCGCGGGCCGACCTCAATGCATTCGACGTAGAGCGCGCGTTGGACGCCTTCGCCCGACTGGCCAAGGAGCAGCGTTGACGCAACGGGCGCTGCGGCTTGTCGTGGCGGGAACCGGCACTGGCGTCGGCAAGACGCACGTCGCATGTGCGTTGCTCCGAATGTTGACGGCACGGGGCATCGAGGCGGTCGGCCTCAAGCCCGTCGAGACGGGGGTCACCCCATCGCCCGAACTGAACGGCGGTCACGAACCAGCGACGCTGTCAGACGCAGAGCGGCTCCGCCGGGCGGGGGGAACGTTTCACGTGAAACGTTCGCCCTGCTCGTTCGTCGACCCGGTATCGCCGCACCTGGCAGCTCGTAGGGTCGGCGAGCGCATCGAAGTGCCTGCCATCGAGCGCTGGGTAGGCGAGCACGCTGCCCGGGTCATCCTCGTGGAAACGGCCGGGGGGC
>WNGB01000775.1_pt1 | contig 50939 bp, 45 predicted proteins | sample 5400681 | NCBI WGS metagenome assembly WNGB01 (sample SAMN13153367, study PRJNA577476) | soil metagenome | isolation source: 115 cm soil or saprolite under grassland replicate 2 | place: USA:California | collected 2016-06-15
CCCGGCTGGGCAGGACCCAGCCACGCATGCCGCGGTAGGGACAGGCCTCGACACTGGCCCGGACTACGTCTTCGGCATCAGCCGACCTCCTTTGACGTACTCACTCACAACGTGCGACCTCATGTCGCAACAGATATTGGAACTGTCTGAATGCCTCAGCTGGGCGGCCGGTGCGGGATAGCGGGCGATCATGGTCTGGTGCGGGTCAGGGGTAGGGGCGTGCCTGCTCCCGGAGCCCGCGTCCGGGTGACCAGTGTGTGCTGGTCATCCGTCCGCGCTCCAGGTCCCACTCGATGAGTGCGGCCTCCGTCACGTCCAGGAGGAAGACGTCGGCCGGCGCGCGGGGCTCGCGGGACCACCAGGCCTCCGGGCATGCTTCGCGGAGCGGGTCGCCAGCGGGCCATGCCAGCCCGTAGAGCTTGAGCTCGGCTTCACCGGCGTCTGGCCCGCTGATCGGGCCGTGCAGCACGCACCGGGAGTCCCGGCGCAGGTCACGCGCCTTGCCGGACCAGGCCATGACGCCGAACATGAGCTGGCCGCGCGCGAAGTACGGCTCGACCGGGCTGATCCGGGGCGAGCCGTCTGGCCGGAGCGTGCCGAGCAGGGCCACGCGCGCTTGGTCCAGCAAGGCGCGCCCGGGCCGGGCGATGCGAGGGGCGCCCTGTTCAAGGTCCCGCCACGACGCCATCAGGTGTCTTCCCCGGTGATGCGGCCGAGCAGTAGGACAGGAGGAGCCGTGGCACCGAAGTGACGTGCCGCCGCGGCAAGATTGCCTGTGTGGCGGAAATCGTAAATGGATGTGGTCAGCCGGGCCGCCTCAATGGCGCGCCGCCAGGCCCGCGTGAAATTGCTGCGCCATAGTGGTGCGTTCTTCGGGCCGGTGAAGACGGGACGGTCGTCTCAGGTCAGCGTGTATGCCTTGGCTCTTCCCTGCCACGTGCCCGGCCGTTACGCTTTGTAGCACATTATCGCGTGCGCTTCACTGACCGGGGAAAGCGCGCTCTCACGAGCGGCACCACACTCGCTCCGGCGGCGCGAGGCGGCGAGTTGGCCAGGGGTCTGCGAGGGCGAGATCATGACGGCATCTAGCCCGGCTGCTGGCCGCATCTTCATCAGCTACCGGCGCGAAGAGACCGCGTACCCGGCCGGGTGGCTGTACGACCGGCTGGCCGAGCACTTAGGCCAAGGCCAGGTCTTCAAGGACGTCGACTCGATCGAGCTCGGCGATGACTTTGTCGAGGTGATCACTGCCGCGGTCGCGGGCTGCGATGTGCTGCTGGCGCTCATCGGCGACGAGTGGCTGACGATCACCGGCGAGGGCGGGCAGCGGCGCCTCGATGACCCAGATGACTTCGTAAGGCTGGAGATCGAGGCAGCTTTGACGCGTAACGTCCGGGTCATCCCGGTCCTGGTTGACGGGGCGCGGATGCCCCGTGCCGGGGAGTTGCCAGCCAGCCTGGCCAAGCTGGTGCGCCGTCAGGCGCTCGAGCTCAGCCCGAGCCGCTTCGATTTCGACACCCGGCGGCTGCTCAGGGTGCTGGACAGCAGCCTCGCCGAGGCGCAGGCCCGCCAAGCAGGCACAGGACCCGAAGTCTCCGTCCCACCCGCGCCGGCCGGACACGACACGGACACCCAACCCTCGAGCGTGTCCATTCAAGCAAGCGGCCAGGCAGCCGCGGCGAGCGCTCCGGCTGCGAAAGCACCCGGCCCGGACACGGCCGGCATCCAAGAAGAGCACGAAGCCGCCGACAGTCATGTGCGACAGATGCTATTCCTCCGGACTCCGCGCCGCCGTGCTGCCGCCCTCATCGGACTTGTAGTCGTGCTCGTAACGGCAGTGACCATTACGGTGGTGCTCACCACTCAGACCAGTCCTACAACCGGCCAGACCGGGTTTTCGGCCGGCGCCGGTCCCGGTCACACGGGGGACGTGAGCGGCGTGGCGTTCAGCCGGGACGGCACGATCCTCGCCAGCGCCAGTTACGACCGCACGGTGCGGCTGTGGAACCCGGCCACCCAGAAACGGATAGGCCCGCCTCTCGAAGGCCAGAGAACCCAGCTCATGACCGTAGCCCTCAGCCCCGACGGCAAGGTCGTGGCAAGCGGCGGTTATGACCAAACGGTGCAGCTGTGGAACACGAAAACGCATAAACCAATCGGCCAACCTTTCCGCGGGCAGGACGGGCGCGTGAACAGCGTGGCGTTCAGCCCCAACGGCAAGCTCCTGGCCAGCGGCAGCAATGACGGCACGGTAATGGTGCGGAACCCGGCGACCCGTGAGCAGGTTCAGTTCATCCGTGCTCACAGCGGCATCGTCTTCACCGTGGCGTTCAGCCCCGACAGCAAGATCCTCGCCAGCGGCGGCCAGGACGGCACCGTGCGGCTATGGAACCCCACAACAGGGCAACCGAAGGGCCAGGCCCTCCGCGGACATCACGGGCGCGTGAACAGCGTGGCGTTCAGCCCCAACGGCAAGCTCCTGGCCAGCGGCGGCCAGGACGGCACGGTGCGGCTATGGGACACAACCACACATCGCTCGACTGTCTCCCGCAACTGCCGCAGCCACGTCCTCACCGTCGCGTTCAGCCATGACGGCAAGACATTCGCCTGCGGCACGGACGCCTTCGAGGTTCTCCTGTGGAACACGGCCTCGCATAAACAAAAGGGCCCGCCTCTCCCTGTCTGCAACGGCTGGGTGCACGCGTTGGCATTCAGCCCCGTCAAGAATACCCTCGCTATTGGCTGCGGGAACAATATCGTGCGGCTATGGAACCCGGGCACGGGTGAACAAATCGGCAAGAACATGTGACGAATCAATCCACACACGGCACCCAGATGACGATTAAAACGGGCTGGCCGTTAGCATGACTTTGTCAATGATGACAAACTCGGTGTCCTAAGACCTCACTCTTACAGCAGCAGGTACGCGGCCAAGCGACTTAATCGTCGCAGCGGTGCGTTCTGCTGCAGCGACCGGAGGGAACCCGGATGACCTACCGGGAGGACGGGCCAGGACCGGCGGCCGATGGAGGCTGTGCCCCCTCCAGCCGCAGAGGATCCAACCTGGGAACGGCTCGAGGACCAGATCAGCTGGTATGACCGCAAGGTTGGGGTTCGGGTCCCTCCGAGCGCGCCCTCCGAGCGCGCCACCATCTCCGCAGGCCAGGGTCTGTTCCTGATCTCTGGCGAGGCCGCGAACGACTGTCGCCGGGGACTGCCTCCAGCTCGGTTGACTTTCTTACCTGTGAGCAATCGTCAAGAGTCGTGGATCCATGGATTTGGCTTGGTCTGCGTGTCACGGTGCGAGGCGGTAGGTGCCTTCGGCCAGGCCGTGCAGAACGGCGTCTGCGGTGGCTTGCGGGCTGAGCCGGGTGGAGTCCATGACGTGTCCTTCGAATGCGCCGGTATCGGTGAACTCGCGGTGTAGCTGGCCGATCGGCCCGGGATTGGTCAGTGCAGGGCTGGGTCGGCTGGTCGCCCGGAGCAAGGCGGTGGCCCGGTCCGGGCGCAGGATGACGTAGTGCAGCGGGATCGCCCGGGCTGTGGCCACGGTGCGGAACACGTCGATGAACCAGGGCCCGATGATGCCGTCGCAGATCACCTGGTAGCCGCCTGCGGCGTAGCTGAAGCCTGCCTGGGCGAGGGCGTCCATGACGATCTGGTTCTGCCGGTGGGCTTGCGCCAGGTAGGGCGAGATCCTTCCCTGCCGGATGTAATGCCAGAAGTCGTCAGCGTGCAGGTGCACGCTGGCCGGCAAGCTGCCGGCCAGCAGGCGGGCCACCGTGGTTTTCCCGGCGCCGGGTGGCCCAGTCAGGACGATCACCCTGCCGGGCACAGGCGCAGGCGGCGCACCGGGGGCAGGCTCGTTCACGCTGGGAACACTATTGCCTGAGAACCTCTACTCGGTCACCGGAAGGCACGCCCCTCCCCCGGCCGATCCACAGGTTCAAGCATTGCTCCGGGGACGCCGAGCGCATTGGTGATCACGTACTCGCCGCCCTGATTCCAGCCGAGCGCCGCGAGCCCGGCCTGATAGGCCGGCCCGCGTCCTGGTAGGCGCTGGCGAGGTTGTTCCGCGAGCTCAGGGTGTCGGGGGTGGTCGGCGCCCAGGCATCGTTCCGGTCGGCGAGGGGCGCGCTCGTGCAGCGGGTAGGAATGAGAAGAACGACCCGCCTAGCTCGTTTAGCCCCGGCTGGCCATGTACAGCGGAAAGAACAAAATCCACAGGAGCAGGCAGCCGACGAACCACGCAGCGGGGCTGTCCACTTTGAAGGTGCCACTTGAGAAGACGACGGGAGTGCCGCGCTCGGCGTGGGCTTTCGCGTCCACATAGACCCAGCGGTCAACTGCCAGAAGCGCGAGCAGGACAAGGATCGGCAGCAAGGCGGTCACTGACCCTGACATTCCCATCACACTCCACCCGGGTCCCACCACCAGTGAACACGCTTAGGCGACTACCTGCCAGAGGACCTTCGGCCTCGCTCTCATGCAGAGTCCGGCGGGGAGATGATCGCCTACGGCGGCGGCACGCTCGTCTCGGCGCTGATCGCCGGCGGCCTGCTCGACGAACTCCACCTGTTCGTCAACCCGACCGCGATCGGCGCGGGCATGCCCGTGTTCGGCACAGGCGCCCGCCAGCAGCTTCGCCTCGTCACGGCCCAGCCGTTCGACTGCGGGATCACCGCGTTGCACTTCGAGCCGAAACGCTCCTGAGCACGGCCTGCCGACCCGCCTGGCGATGGCGTCCTACGCCGGCACGACCGTGTCATCGTCTGTGCCCGCACCCGTCACCGGCGAATACGCGTCGTTCACGCTTCGCTATGGACCCGCTCCGCCAGGAAGTCCTCCCACGTCCGGTGACCTACTGCTCGTTCGGGAGCCAGATTCGCGCCAGCCCGGACCGCGCGGGCAGCCTTTCCTGGAAGCCGGACGGGCACCATCAGCCGGTGCTTGCGGCGAGCCTGCAGGTATCCGCGGAGCAGATCGGCCATCCGGTACACCCGCGGGCCTGCCATGTCGGGCACCAGCCCGGCCGGGGCGCCGAGCGCCAGTTCGACGAGCCGGGCAGCGACCTCACCGGCGTCGACCGGCTGGAACCGGAAGCCGGCCGGGACCGGTATCACCGGCAGCTTCGTCATCTGCTGCGCCGTCCTCAGGCACAGGTCGTGGAACTGGGCGGCACGCAGCGTCGTCCACGGCAGGCCGGAATCGGCCACCGCCCGCTCCGCGGCCAGCTTGGACCCGAAGTAGCCGAACATCGCGCGGTCGATGCCGCTGACGATCGGGATACGGTCGGCGCCGACGACCGAGATGTACACCAGGTGCTGCGTCCCGGCCAGCGATGCGGCCCGCACCAGGTTCCTGGTCGCCTCGTCGTCGCCCTTGGCGCCGCCCGCGCAGTGCACGATGATCCCGGCGCCGTCCACGGCGGCCTGGGTACCTTCGTCCTTCAGCAGATCACCGGTCACGTACTCGATACCGTCCGCGGCCTCGCGGGTGCGTCGGCTGAGCACCCGTACGTCGCAGCCCGCCTCCCGCAGGCGCGGGACGACCTGGCGCCCCAGCGTGCCCGTGCCGCCAGTGACCAGGATGCGTGATGTCATGACTCCTCCTCACCGGTTGTCTCCCAGCGAGCAGGCCCGTTCCGGCCCGCCCCGGCTCGCGCAGCACCCGGAGCCCGCCCGGCCGGGCGGTCATCGGTGTCATGCGCGCCATTTCTCGCCCATCCTCGCTGAGTGCCTGCCAGCGCCCCGCATGTCACATCCGCGAGGTGCCGGGTGTCAGTGTGGTGACACCTGGCAACGAGGGAATGTGACAGATGGCCGACAGTAACTGGCTGGCAGCTGCCTTCGAGGAGCACCGCGACCACCTTCGGGCGGTGGCCTACCGGCTGCTTGGCTCGATGACCGACGCCGACGACGCGGTCCAGGACACCTGGCTGCGGCTGACTGGCGCGGATACCAGCGAGGTGGAGAATCTCGACGGCTGGCTGACAACAGTCGTAGCGCGGGTGTCGCTCAACATGCTCCGGTCGCGCCGGCACCGGCACGAGGAACCGGTCGGTGATTCCTGGCCGGTTGCCGCGGAGGCGGCGGCCGGGGCAGGCCCGGTAGCCGGGGCCGCCGGGGCTGGCACGGCCGGCCGGGTCGGCGATCCGGAGGACGAGGCCGTGCTCGCGGACTCGGTCGGCCTGGCGCTGCTGGTCGTGCTCGACACGCTCACGCCGGCCGAGCGTCTCGCGTTCGTGCTGCACGACATGTTCGCCATGCCGTTCACCGAGGTGGCGGCCGTGCTCGGGCGCTCGACGGACGCGACGCGGCAGCTCGCCAGCCGGGCGCGGCGCCGGGTGCGCGGTGCGCCAGGCCGGGGTCGCGCCGCCGACCTCGCCCGCCAGCGAGAGGTGGCCACCGCGTTCCTCGCGGCGTCCCGCGGCGGCGACCTCTCGGCCCTTGTCGCGCTGCTGGACTCCGATGTCACGCTGACAGCCGACGCCGAGGCCGCCCCGTCCGGCAAGCCGGTAGTGCTTCGGGGCGCGGACATGGTCGCCAGCGGCGCGGTTGCGGCGTCCGCCCGGGCCGGGCATTCCCAGCTGGCCCTGGTGGACGGGGCAGTGGGCATCGTCTTCGCGCCCGCCGGCCGGCTGCAGGTCGTGCTGGCCCTGAGGGTCAGCGCCGCGCGCCGGATCACCGCCATCGACGTGATAGCCGATCCGGACCGGCTGCGACGGCTGCGGCTGGCGGTGCTGCCGGACGAACACACCCCTGGCGCTCTCGGCAGCCCACCAGATATCACGTAAAGTAGTCAACCAGATACTCCTGGGTGATCTGTGGGTAGGTCCTGTTAGGGGCGGCAACGTAAAGGTCGCTGCGATGACGGGGCAGGAAGCACGGGGCGATGTCGAAAGAGCTGCTGGGGGGGTCGGCCCGGCGCGTACTCGCGGTGAGCGTGGCCACAGTCGCGGTGATCGCTACCGCGGTCGGGGTGACGATCTGGCGTTACGAGGGCGCCCTCGCCAGCTCGAGGGTGGCAATCGATGCGCAGTCAGATGCGATCCGCACCACAAAGCTCGGCATCATCTTCTGGCATCAGCGCGAGGCCATGAATGAGTACTTCTTCGAACCCTCGCCTGCGATATTGCGGGAGATAGCAACGCAGCGGAATCATTTTGCGGCTACCGCGGCCAGCCTGGCGGTGGGCGAGTCACCGGCTGAGACGCGACTCCGGGTGCGGGCAGAGACAGCGAATGCGCGGTTCTTCGCCCTGTTCGGCCGGATTCGAGGGGCCGCGGGAACGACCCCGGCACGCGAGGCCGTGGCAACGTCGCGGCTCGCTGGCGCCGAAACCGCCGTCCTGAGGCCGCTGAACCAGCTTAACGTCACCCAGCTAGGGCGCGCGGCGGCGGCACAGGCGACTGCCGCCTCGACAGCCCGCCAGGCGCTCGTGATCGGGCTGGCCGCGGCCGTTCTCGCGGTGCTGGCCGGCATCGCATTCTCGGTCTTTGCGTTCCGGCTGGTCAGCAGTTCCCTGGGGCGAGAAAGGGAACTAAGGGCAGCGCTCAGCCGGCTGGGCGACCTACTTGCCCGCCTCCGTTCCACCTCGGCTGTCCTCGGCGAGGTCACGGGCGAACTGCGGCTGGCGGCGAAGAACGCGGCCGCGGTGACAAGCGAGCAGTCCTCGGCGGTCGCGCAGACCTCCACGACCATAGAGGAGCTGGCGACAACGGCTGGATCCATCGCCGACAACGCGCACGCCGTGGCAAAGGCGGCTGAGCGGACCGGCGACACGATGCGCGACATGCAGGAAAAGGTCGAGACGATCGCCGCCCGCGCGCTCTCCCTCGGTGAGCGCGCGCAGAAGATCGGCGAGATCCTTGAGCTGATCAACGACATCGCGGGTCAGACGAATCTGCTCGCGCTGAACGCTGCCATCGAGGCGGCCAGGGCCGGCGAAGCCGGGAAAGGGTTCGCCGTCGTCGCGGCGGAGGTGCGAAAGCTCGCGGAACGGTCAATTCACTCAACCGACTCAATCAGCGTGATCATCACGGGCGTGCAGGATGAGACGAACGCGACGATCATGGCTACCGAGCAGGGCACGCTCCAGGCCCGCGAGGTCGGAGAGCTGATGGCGTCGACGGCGACGATGCTCGACGAATCGATTCTCGCCACCCAGCAGCAGAAGTCAGCCGCCGACCAGGTGGACAGCGCGATACAGCAGATCCGCGAGGCGGCGGACCAGCTTGCGGCCGAGCAAACCCAGTGGTCCATCACCGCCGAACGGCTGGACACGCTGGTGGATGACCTGGAGAGCGCGCTGCGAGACGACGGCGAGGTAGGCCGCCCGTGAGCGTCCACGTCCGGCTGCGGGTCGCCGCGGAGACCCTCGCGATGCCCGTCGGTCATGTAGTCGAGGTTGCCAAGCTCGGCGACCCGGAGCCTGTGCCGAGATCGCGGCCGGAGATACTCGGCGTCAGCAACATGCGCGGGCAGATCCTGCCGGTCGTCGACCTCGCCTTGCTGCTCGGCATCCAGCGAACGGCGCCGCCGAGCAGGCTGCTCGTCGCCGAGGCAGGCGACCTTAGCGCTGGCTTCGCGATCGACGAGGTCCTCGAGGTCAGCGAGCTGGCAGATCCAACCGAGGAGACAACGTCGGAACTGCTGGCAGGCGCCACGCTTGCCGACGGCGATCTCATCGGGGTCATCGACGTGCCGCGGGTATTCGAGTTGCTGCTCGGGAGCCAGCAGTGACCGAACTCGACGCCGAGCTCACCGATATCTTCCGCGACGAGGCGGCAGAGCGGCTCGATCAGATGGAAGCAGCGCTGCTCGCGGTCGAATCCGGCACCACCGGCGCTGAGCCCGTCGAATCGCTGTTCCGGAACGCTCACACCATCAAGGGGGCCGCGGGGATGCTCGGCCTCAACGACATCCGTGCGCTCTCGCATGCCGTCGAAGAGGTTCTGGCCGGGGTGCGGGACGCTGGGGTCTTCAGGCCGGAACTCGCCGCCCCGCTGCTGCGTGCTACCACCATGCTGCGGGCCCAGATCACCGGGGCCGGCCAGGGGGAGCCCATGCAAGGCCTGCTCGATGTCCTGGCCGCCAGCGCGAAAGGGCTCTCCGACAGCGAGGCCGCCGCGGCTGACGAGAGGGAGCCAGGGGCAACTCAGGCGACGAGGTCCGGCGCGGCCGGGGAGCGGGGGCCCAGCCCGATCTCTGCGCCGCTGCCCAGGGCCGCTGAGGCGGAGATGCCAGGCGCAGCCGACGCTGGCCTGCCTCCCGTTGACCCGGCCGGCCAGGTCCCGGCCGCCGCCGCTGCGCCCGACGGGGATGCCCGCACCGCAGACTCGGCAAGGGCCAGGGTGAAAGCCGAGCGCCGCCCGCTGCGGGTGCCGGCCGAGAAGATCGACCACCTGCTGGACGTCGTAGGTGAGGTGATACAACACCGGGGCCGGCTGGCTCACTCGCTCGGCGGCCAGGCACAGCTGTCCAAGGACGCCGCCGATGTGCTGAGCGCCAGTGACCGCATGCTCGACGAACTCAAGGACACCGCGATCGGGATGCGGACGCTCCCGCTCGAGACGATCACCCGCCGGCTGCCGCTCGCGGTCCGGGATCTCGCGCTCGCCGCGGGCAAGGAAGTCGAGCTGATCGTCACTGGCGCCGACACCGAGATCGATCGGGTGATCCTGGAGAGCCTGCATGATCCGCTGGCCCACCTGCTCCGCAATGCCGTAGGCCACGGCATCGAGACTCCGGCCGAGCGCGCGCAGGCGCAGAAGGCCCCGCGCGGCCGCCTTGAGATCCGTGCCGTCCCGCACGGCAGCCTCGTGGAGATCGTCGTCGCCGACGACGGCAGGGGCATCTCGCCGGAGATATTGGACCAGGCCAGGCACGAAGGTTCACTCGCGGACGTGCTGGCACGGGCGGGATACTCGACCGTGGCGGAGGTGACAGATCTCGCTGGCCGGGGTGTCGGCCTTGACGCCGTCAGGAGTTACGCGCGGTCGCTCGGCGGCACCTTCGAGGTCCGCAGCGAGCCCGGCCGCGGGATGGAGGTCGCGCTGCAGCTTCCCCTCGCGGTCGCCCTGCTGGAGGTGCTGCTCTTCGGGCGGGGCGCCGCGATCTACGGCGTGCCGCTGGTCGCCGTGGAAGAGGTCGTTGCGGTGGGCCAGACACTCATGCTCGAAGGCAGGCCCGCGCTGGAGGTCCGCGGGCGGCCGCTGCCCGTCGTCGACGTGGCCGCACTCATCGGTGCAACGGCGCCGCCACTTCCGGACAAGTCGCCTGCAGTCCTCATCGCCGCGGCTGGCCGTCGCGTCATCGCAGCTTGCGACGCGGTGCTCAGCGAGCAGGAGCTCGTGGTCAAGCCGCTCGGGGCGCTCTTGGATCACGTCGAGGGATACCTGGGAGCAGCCATCCTCGGTGACGGCCGGATCGCGCTTCTCATCGAGCCGGCCGTGCTGACCCGGGTACCGCAGCGCGCCCGGGGGCCTGCCGTGCCGGAGCAGGCCGCCAGGGAAGGGCCCGGGAGAGCGGCTGCGCCGAGGATCCTCGTCGTCGAGAACTCGTTCACCGTCCGCGAGCTCCAGCGCAGCATTCTCGAAGCAGCCGGCTATCCCGTCGTGACCGCACGCGACGGCCGCGACGCGCTGATGATCCTCGGCCGCGACCCGGAGATCGCGCTCGTCGTCACCGACCTTGAGATGCCAGAACTTGACGGGCTCGAACTCACGCGCGCGATCAGGGCCGACCGGGCCCGCTCGACGCTGCCGGTTGTCATCGTCACCTCGCACGGTTCCGAGGATGACCGGCGCGAGGGAGTGGCGGCAGGTGCGGACGCCTATATGACAAAGCAGGGCTTCGACCAGCAGGCCCTGCTCGCGATCGTCGGGCGGCTCGTCGGTTCCGGCAGGTTACGAGATGCCGATGCGGCGCGTGCTTGTCTGCGAGGATTCCCGCGTCTACGCGGCCGCGCTCAGGACGACGCTCGAATACGACGGGGACATCGAGGTCGCCGCGGTCTGCAGCACCGCCACGGAGGCGCTTGCCGCTCTGCCCCGCATCAGGCCGGACCTCGTGACCATGAACCTCGAACTCCCCGGCATGGACGGGCTCACGGCGGTCGAGGAAATCATGAACTCGACGCCGTTGCCGATCCTGGTGCTCTCCTCGCACGTCGGAACCGGAAGCAAGAAGACCGCGGCCGCGCTCGCCGCCGGCGCACTCGATGCCATCGCGAAGGATGATCTCGACCTGCGCGACCCTGCCAGCCCGGCGGGTGCGGTCTTCCGGCGGCGGGTCAAGATGCTCAGCCGCGCACGCGTGATCCGTCACCTGCGCCCCGCGCACAAGGCCGGGGCTGGTCCCAGCTACAACGCACGCAGGGCGTCGGTGATCGGCATCTGCGTGTCGACGGGGGGGCCGCAGGTCCTGGCCCGGCTGCTGGCCGCCCTCCCGGCCGATTACCCGATCCCGATCCTCATCGTGCAGCACATCGGCGCCGGCTTTACCGAAGGACTCGCTCACTGGCTCGACCAGACCGTGCGGCTGCCGGTGGCTATCGCAAGGGCCGGCCTGCGTGCCTGTCCCGGAGCGTGGATCGCGCCTGAGGGCGCGCACCTGAAGCTCGCCACCAACGGGCAGCTGTCCCTCGACCGGCGCACAATCGTCGGCCACCACCGGCCGTCCGGAGACGCCCTCCTCGGCAGCATCGCCACGGTCGCCGGCAGGACCGGAGTCGCGGTCGTGCTGACCGGGATGGGCGCCGATGGCGCCGTCGGCGCCGTGGCCGTACAAGGCTGCGGCGGGCTTGCGATCGCCCAGGACGAGGCGTCGTCAGCTGTGTACGGGATGCCGAAGGTCGCTGCGGACCTCGGGGTCGAGATCGTGTTGCCGCCCGCCGGGATCGCCAGTTGCCTGCTGGCGCTCCGGCACGAGCCGTTTCCGGTACCGCGATGAAGACGTTCCTCGCCGCGGTCACGGATCTCATCCGGCAGCAGACCGGGATCGCCCTGCCAGCGACACGACAGACAGCCATCCTCGCCGCCGTCGATCGCGCCGCGCCAGGGCTCAGCCCCGGTGCCTTCCTCCGCGCGGCGTCGGATCCGGTGCGCGGCCGGAACCTGGTAGACCGGCTGATCGACGAGGTGACGGTCCAGGAGACGACCTTCGTCCGGGACCGCGGCCAGCTCGACACGATTCCCTGGCATGAGCTCCTTCAGGACGCCCGGGCGGCCGGGTCGCGAGCCGTCCGGGTGTGGAGCGCGGCGTGCGCGACCGGCGAGGAGGCCTACACGCTTGCGCTGCTTGCCGACCAGGCATTCGCTCAGGTGCAAGCCCCGGTCGACGTGCTGGGGACGGACATCTCCGGCGCCGCGCTCGCGGCTGCCGCCGCCGGGCGGTACCGTGACCGGGCGGTACGTTCGCTGGAACCCGCGCTGCTCAGCCGCTACCTCGACCGGCAGGCCGACGGCGCCTATCTCGTGCGCCGGCGCCTGCGCGCCCTAGTCCGCTTCAGCCGCCATAACCTCGCCACCGGCCCGTTCCCGCCGCGTGGCGAAGCACCCTTCGACCTCATCGCCTGCAGGAACGTGCTCATCTACTTCGAGCAACCCATGGCCGGGCGCGTGATCGAGTCGCTAGAGCGGTCCTTGCGCCCCGGCGGGACGCTCATGCTCGGCGCCGCCGATGTCCTCCAGCAGTCAACCGCAAGGCTTGCGGTTCCGGTCGCGAGGTCGCCGGGCCCGGCGCGGACGGGCCGCACGCGCCCGCTGCGCAGGCCGCTGGGACGGTCCCCGGCACGCTCGCGGGAGGAGCGGCTGGCGGCGGTGCTGGACGCCGCGGGCAGGGGCGATCGCGATACCGCCCTGGCGGGCGTCGCCACGCTGCTCGCCAGCGACCCGCTCGACACGGATGCGCATTTCGCCGAGGGGCTCGTCGCGCTGGAGGCAGGGGAGCCGGCCAAGGCGGCGGCCGCGCTTCGGCGCGCGCTCTACACCGATGCCAGGTTCGCGCTGGCCGCGTTCACCCTCGGCCGCGCTTACGACGAGATGGGCGACGCGCCGGCCGCGCGGCGGGCCTACCAGCGGGCGCTGCGGACGCTCGACCCGGAAGATCGCCGGCACGAGGCGATCCTCCAGCAGGTCGACATCGGGGACATCGCCGCGGCATGCCGCGCACGGCTGGGCGGACAGTCATGAGGCAAAGGCGGGAACAGTCGGGAGGCAGGACGCATGACGGGCACTGAGCGTGACGGGCCACCGGGACGGATCCTCCTGATCGAGGACGACCCGGTGGCCGCCCATTTCGCGATGCACGTGCTGGGCAAGCGCGGCGGATTCGACGTCAGGCACACGCCCGACCCGGCGGTCGCGCTGCAGCTTGCCGGGTCGGAGACCTGGGATCTGGTGCTGACCGACGCGGAGTTGCCTGGCATGACGGGCCTCGAGCTCCTGGCGGCCTTGCGCCAGCTCGCACCGGCGCTGCCGGTCGCCGTGATCACCGCGCACGAACCCGACGATCCCGCGGTGCAGCCGCTGCGGGCCGCGGCCGATGAGTTCCTGCACAAGCCGGTCCGGCCGCAGCAGTTGCAGGCCACCGCCGCATCGCTGGCGGCCAAGGGCCGCGCGGCCCGGCTCGCCGCCAGGCAGTCCGTGCTCGCGATCGGCGCACATCCCGGCGATGCCGAGATCGGCGCGGCCGGGGTGCTGCTCGTCCACCGCGGCATGGGCGATGAGGTCTCGATCCTCACGCTCAGCAGTCAGGCCGGCGATGACATAGCGAACGCAGCGGCAGGACAGTCTGAGATGGCAGCCCTCGCGCTGGGCGCAACCCTGTTCCTGGCGGATCTCCCCGGCCCCGGGATCGGCGCCGACGGCGCGGCGGTCAGCGCGATAGACCGCGTCGTCCAGGCCGTGCGGCCAGGCGTGATCTACACTCACTCGCCGCACGATGTGCAGCAGGATCACCGCGATGCCCACCAGGCGACCATCGCCGCGTGCCGCGAAGCCGCGCGCGTCTACTGCTTCCAGTCGCCGTCGGCCAGCGCCGACTTCCGCCCAGCCCGCTTCGCGGCCATCGATGAGCAGCTTGACCGCAAGATGCTGGCCGTCAACGCCTTCGCGGCACGCCGGCAGGTCCGGGCCTGGCTGGAGCACGAGCTCGTCGAGTCGGCAGCCCGCTACTGGTCGCGCTTCGCCGGCGGGCGCTACGGCGAGGCATTCGAGGTAGTCCGCGAGAACCCGGCCCCTGGCCAGCCCGCGGAGCGGGTACCCCGGCCCGCGACCCCGCACGAAGATTGCTGATGGCACTGGCTGTCATTACTGGTTGAACGCAGTCGGCCATGGCCGGTCATCCGGCCTGGCAGCGCTGCCCGGCCGGCCGATGACATCAGCCGAGGGCGCCGCAGGTGACCCGCCCGCTCGGCGAGGCTGCCCGAGCGTGGTAGATCGCAGGCCGGCCCGGGTCAGGACTGGGTGGCGGCCTCGAGGCTCTCGCGCACGGCCTGGGTCAGCGGGTGGCCGGGCTCGAGCGCGCGCTCGCAGTCGGCCAGCGTGCGCTCGAAGACGGCGATGGCGTCGGTCTGCCGGCGGCCGGTGTAATAGGCGTGAGCCAGGTTGCAGCGTGACGTCAAGGTGTCCTCGTGATGCGGGCCACGGACGCGCTCGCAGTCAGCGACCGTGCGCTCGTACAGCGGAATGGCGTCCACTATGCGGCCGGCGGAGTGATAGGCGGCGGCGAGGTTGCCGCGGGCGGTCACGGTGTCGGGGTGATCTGCGCCCTGCACCCGTTCGCGGTCGGCGAGGGTCCGCTCGTACAGCGGGATGGCGTCCTTGGGCCTGCGGGCCGTGTGGTAGGCGGCGGCGAGGTTCCCGCGCGAGATCAGGGTGTCCGGGTGGTCGGGGCCCAGGACGCGCTCGCGGTCGGCGACGGTGCGCTTGTAGAGCGGGATGGCGTCCTTCAGCTTTCCCGCCGACCGGTACGCGTACGCCAGGTTCCCGCGCGCGGCGAGGGTGTCGGGATGGTCGGGGCCCAGGACGCGCTCCCGGTCGGCCAGCGTGCTCTCGTAGAGCGGCACGGCGTCTTTCAGCCGTCCGGCCGCGTGGTAGGCGGCGGCGAGGTTCCCGCGCGCGGCGAGGGTGTCGGAGTGATCGGGGCCCAGGACCCGCTCCCGGTCGGCCGCCGTGCGCTCATACATGGGCACGGCGTCCTGCAGGCGTCCGGCCGAGCTGTACGCGAAGGCCAGGTTGCCGCGGGCGGTCAGGGTGTCCGGGTGGTCTGCCCCGAGTATCCACTCCAGGCCGGCCAGCGCGCGCTCGTACAGCGGGGCGGCCTCGGCCAGCCGTCCCGCCGCCAGGTACGCGTGAGCCAGGTCGCCGCGGCAGGTCAGCGTGTCCGGATGCCCGGGACCGAGCAGGCGCTCGCGCTCCTCCACGCGGCGCCGGTGCGCGCTGATCGCCTCGTCCCGCCGGCCCGCCTTGTCGTAGGCGGCAGCCAGGTGATCGCGCGCGGTCAGCGCGTCGGCGTGTTCCGGGCCGAGCACGCGATCGATGGTGGCGATCATGTGCTGCCAGTAGCCGATGGCCGGCTCGGTGAGTCCCGCGTTGTCGAGGCTCCGGCCGGCCCGGAACAGCACGGGCGGGCTGTCCGGCGCCAGCAGCAGATCACCAGTGCACCGGTGCAGGTTCGCCGTGTTGTCGCGCAGCGCCTGCGCCAGCATGGGCTGGGGGTCGTGGGCGGGCCAGGTCTGGAACAGCGCTTCAGCGGCAGCCTGGGCCGCCTGCCTGAGCACCGCCGCCGGCAGCACGCCCCGGACGGTGGCCTGGACCAGCGGATGCACCCGGACGGTACGCTCCGCGCTGGCCGGGTCGATGGTCACCAGGCCGAGGAGGGCGAGGTTCTGCAGGGCAGTGCGGGTCCGCTGCCCGTCGGCAGCGGTGCCGCTGCTGGGCTGGCCGGTGATGAATTCGCATCCGGGCCTGCTGGTCAGGACCGCTCCGGGGATGCCGTTGGGGTCCAGCAGCGAGGTCAGGGCCAGGGCCGGCCTGGCGAGGCCGGCCGGAGTGAGCTGGTCGGCGTACTCCAGCGACAGTGACCAGGTGATCGCGGTGATGGATGAGTAACTGCCGGCCGCCAGCTGGCCGGCCAGGCGGCGCTTGCGCTCCGCGAACCAGGCACGGTACTGACGGCAGTCCAGCCCGTAGCCCGTCATCAGGGCCGTGGCCTGCGCCAGCGCCAGCGGCAGGCAGCGGAGGTCCTCGGCCAGGTCGAGCGCCTCGATCCGCTGGTCAGGATTGTCGTAGAGGCTCGCGGTCAGGTAGCTGAGCGCCTCCCGGCGGGAGAAGGGCCCGATCTGCACGACCCTGCGGCCCTGGCCCTCGAACACGGCGGCATCCCGCCTGGTGGTGACAAGTACCCGCCCGGCAGGCCCGCGCGGCCACAGCCCCTCCAGGTCAGCCGGATCGGCCAGATCGTCTAGGACGACGAGCCACGGCCGGGTGGTCTCGCCTAGCCAGGCCAGGAACCGCGCCGCCGCCGCGCCGGGTGTGGCCGTCGGCCTGGCGCCGCCGACCTCGTGGAGCGCCTGCGCGTAGCCGGCCGTGACGGCGTCCCGGCCGGATGCGGTCAGCCATACCAGCAGCTCCACCGCGCGCGCCTGCCAGAGCGAATGAGCCAGCGCAGCGGCCAGCTGCGTCTTGCCCGTGCCGCCCAACGCCGCCAGCGGATCCGGGTCGCCGGCATCCTGCGCCGGGTTCAGCACCGTCGTCTCGCCCGGGCCCAGGGTGCCGGCCAGCCCGAGGCCGGTCTCTGGCCGGGGGTTGAACGATCCGGCCAGCGGCGGCACGACTCCTAACCGGACTGGCCAGGGCACTTTCGCCGCCGGCACTGCCGAAGTCTTCCGGCCGATGACCTGACTGTTCATCTCTCGTGACCACCAGCCCCGCCGCGCTGCGCGCACACGGACCCCGCTGGCCCGGCACGCCGAAACGCCGCTTTACGACGACATTTCAGAATAGACACGATCGCTCAGCCAGTCGTCACACACTGCAGATCTTGTCCCAGTGGCATCATGTGGCCAGCGGCGCCCGGCCGCCATGCGGGGCACATTGCCAGTCGTTGACGCACCTGCGGATCAGGAATAGTGTCCGGCTGCCTGCGAATTGCGAAGGGGCCTTGATGCTGAGCTTCGGTGTGACCTTCATGGCCGACCCGCCGGTCTCGGACGTGGTGGCCAAGGCGGTGCTGGCAGAGCAGAGCGGCTTCAGCCACGTCTGGCTGTGGGACAGCCACGTCCTCTGGCAGGAGATCTACCCGATCTTCACGCTGATCGCGGCAGGGACCTCGGGCATCCACATCGGCTCCTGCGTCACGAACCCGGTCACCAGGGACCCGACCGTGACGGCGTCCGCGATGGCGACGCTCAACGAGATCTCCGGCGGCCGGATGGAGATGGGGATCGGCCGGGGCGACTCGGCGCAGCGAGTGCTCGGCCGCAAGCCGGTGAAGGTGGCCGCGCTCGAGCGGGCCTGCGCGCAGATCCGCGACCTGGCCGAGGGGCGCGAGATCGACCTGGCCGGCACCCCGGTCAGGCTGCCGTGGTCGGCCGGCCACCGGCTGCCGGTCTGGGTCGCCGCCTACGGCCCGCTGGCGCTGCGCTGCGCCGGCCGGATTGCCGACGGCGTCATCCTCCAGCTCGCCGACCCGTTCATCATCGAATGGGCGCTGCGGTACGTGCGCGAGGGCGCGGAGCAGGCGGGGCGAGATCCGGCGGGCATCCAGGTGATGGCGGCGGCGCCCGCGTACCTGTCCGACGACATCTCCCACGCCCGCGACCAGTCGCGCTGGTTCCCCGCCCTGGTCTCCAACCACGTCGTCGACCTGGTCAAGCGCTACCACGACGCGGAGCTGCCGGGCGAGCTGACCGACTATATCGCGGCCAGGGAGCGGTACGACTACGCCCATCACGGCCGGGCGGGCTCGGACAACGCGGAGTTCGTCACCGACGACGTGGTCGACCGGTTCTGCGTGCTCGGCACCCCGGAGCAGGTGCGGGACAAGCTCGGCCAGCTGCGGGACCTCGGCGTGCACCAGTTCAACATCTACTCGATGGTGGACGACCCGCGGGCGCTGATCCGCGGCTTCGCCGCCGAGATCATCCCGGCCCTCGGCGGCCTGCCCCAGGGCAGCGCAGGCTAGCAAGCGCGCCCGAACGGGTACTGGCTCACCAGGCAGGGCATGCCCAGGCAAGGGGCACGCGAGAGGAGCTCTCATGCGAACGGTCCGCGCGGCGCTGATCCAGGCACACGCCAACATGTCCAAGCAGCAGGCGGTGGACAAGCACATCGTGATGATCGCCGACGCGGCCCGCCAGGGCGCGCAGGTCGTCGGCCTGCAGGAGATCTTCCACGGGCCCTACTTCTGCGCCGAGCAGGACGCCAAGTGGTATGACACCGCCGAGCCCGAGGATGGCCCCATCGTTAGCCGGATGCGGGAGGTTGCCCGCGAGCACGGGATCGTGCTGATCGTCCCGTGGTACGAGGAGGAGCAGGCCGGCGTCTACTACAACAGCGCCTGCGTCATCGAGCGCGACGGCTCGGTCGTCGGCAAGTACCGCAAGACGCACATCCCGCATGTCGGGCCGTGCTTCTGGGAGAAGTTCTACTTCAAGCCCGGCAACCTCGGCTACCCGGTCTTCGACACCTCGGCCGGCCGGATCGGGCTGATCATCTGCTATGACCGGCACTTCCCCGAGGTCGCCCGCGAGCTGGGCATCAAGGGCGCCGAGATCGTGTTCAACCCGTCGGCCACCGTCGAGTCGCTGTCCCGTTACCTGTGGGAGCTTGAGCAGCCCGCGCACGCGGTCGCCAACGGCTTCTGGATCGCGGCCAGCAACCGGGTCGGCACCGAGCCGCCGCTGTCCAACCACAAGTTCTACGGCTCGTCCTACTTCTGCAGCCCGCGCGGCAAGATCATCGCCCAGGCATCCGACAGCGACGACGAGGTGCTGGTCGCCGACCTCGACCTGGACGAGATCCGGGAGGTACGCAATACCTGGCAGTTCTTCCGCGACCGCAGGCCGGAGACCTACGGCGAGCTGGCGGCGCAGCTGCCATGACAACGCTGATCAAGAACGGGACCGTGGTCACGGCCACCGACATGTCCCGGGCCGACGTGCTGATCGACGGCGAGAAGATCCAGGCGATCGGCACCGGGTTCGGCGAGGCCGACATGGTCATCGACGCGACGGACCGGTACGTGATGCCGGGCGGGATCGATGTGCATACCCACATGGAGCTCCCGTTCGGCGGGACGTTCGCGTCCGACGACTTCGCCACCGGCACCGCGGCCGCCGCCTGGGGCGGCACGACCACGATCGTCGACTTCGCGGTGCAGAGCTACGGCGAGAGCCTGTCCCAGGGCCTGGACCGGTGGCTGGAGAAGGCGGGCCCGAAATCGCACATCGACTACGGGCTGCACCTGATCGTCCGCGAGATCAACGAGCAGGTCCTGCGCGAGATGGACGCGATGATCGGCCGCGGCGTCCCGTCGTTCAAGCTGTTCATGGCCTACCCGGGCGTGTTCATGCTGGACGACGCGTCGATCTTCCGCGCGCTGAGCCGCACCGCGGACAACGGCGGCCTGATCATGATGCACGCCGAGAACGGCGGCGCGATCGACGTGCTCGTCAAGCGCTACCTCGCCGAGGGCAAGACCGCGCCGGTCAATCACGGCCTGACCCGCCCGTCGTCGATGGAAGGCGAAGCCACGCACCGGGCGATCGCGCTGGCCGAGCTGGCCGGAGTGCCGGTCTACATCGTCCATCTCAGCTCCCGTGAGGCGCTGGCCGCGGTCCGCGAGGGCCGTGACCGCGGCGTGGCCGCCTACGCGGAAACCTGCCCGCAGTACCTGTACCTGTCGCTCGATGACCTGGCCAGGCCGGGCTTCGAGGGTGCCAAGTTCGTCTGCTCCCCGCCGCTGCGGCCAGCCGACCACCAGGCGGACCTGTGGGGCGGCCTGATCACCGACGACCTCCAGGTGGTCTCCACTGACCACTGCCCGTTCGACTACAAGGAGCAGAAGTCCCTCGGCGCCGACGACTTCTCCGCCATCCCCAACGGCCTGCCCGGCGTGGAGGACCGCTACACGCTGCTGTGGGACGGCGGGGTGGCGGCCGGCCACCTCACCCCGATGCGGTTCGTCGAGCTGATCGCCACCGCCCCGGCCAGGATGTTCGGCCTGCACCCGCGCAAGGGCACGCTGGCGCCCGGCTCGGACGCCGACGTCGTCGTGTTCAACCCCACGGCGCGGCGGACGCTGTCCGCGGCCACCCACCACATGCGCGTCGACTACAGCTGCTACGAGGGCCGGTCGGTCTGCGGCCTCCCCGAGGTCGTGCTGCAGCGGGGCAACGTGCTGGTCCGCGACGGCAAGTTCCTCGGCACCCAGGGCGCCGGCCGGTTCCTTGAGCGGAGCAGGTTCGGCCCCGGCGGCAAGGGCAGCGGCCAGGGCGAGCCGGCCGCGGCCGGCCCGGTATAGGGCAGGATCGTGGCTGCAGCGGCTTCGGTACGCGCCGGCTCTCGCATTTCTACCAGCCAGATTTTTAACGGGGCCGTTGGCGTCATCGTCGTAGCGGCCTTGGTGGTGCAGTCGGTGCTGAATGTGCGGACCGGGGCGGTGCCGGTGCCGACCAGGTTCGTCCGGATGTTCAGTTTCTTTACCGTGCAGAGCAACGTGCTGGTCGCGGTCGCGGCCTTCGGGCTGGCGCTGGCGCCGGCCAGGGACGGCCGGGCGTGGCGGGTGCTGCGGCTCGACGCGCTCGTCGGCATCAGCGTGACCGGCGTCGTCTACACCACCGTGCTGCAGACCCAGCAGCAGCTGCACGGCTGGGCGATGGTCACCGACGCGGTGTTCCACTACGTCGTGCCGCTTGCCGCGGTGGCCGGCTGGCTGGCGTTCGGCCCGCGGCCCCGGTGCGACGCGCGGACAGTCTGCTGGTCGCTGGCCTGGCCGGTGGCCTGGCTGGGCTACACCCTGCTGCACGGCTACGTCACCGGCTGGTACCCCTACCCGTTCATCGACGTAGCCAGGCATGGCTACGGCATCGTCGCGCTGAACGCGCTCGCGGTCACCGCCGTCCTGGCGGTGATGGCCGCCGTGTTCTGGCTCGGTGACGCGTACCTGCCCGGCGGCCGGCCGCGGCGGCCGGCCAGCCCCCGGCGGTCGGAGCAGCCCCGGCCCGGCCCGTTAGCCTTCGGCTTCGTCGCCGCGCCCGCGATCGCCGACGAACATGTTGAGCAGCCATCCGACGATGCCCACGATGATGGCGCCCCAGAAGGCCGCCCAGAACCCGGTGATGTGGAACGGCAGCGATAGCTGCCCGGCCACCCAGCTAGTGAGCCAGAGCAGCAGCCCGTTGACCACGAGGCCGATCAGCCCCAGGGTCAGGATGTAGAACAGGCAGCCGACGGTTTTAACGATCGGCTTCAGCACGGCGTTCACGACGCCGAAGATCAGCGCGACCACGATCAGCGTGCTGACCTTGGACAAGGTAGTGCCGGCCTGCAGCTGGATGCCAGAGACAAGGCCAGTCGCGACCGCCAGCGCGGCCGCCGTGATCAGCACGCGTATCAGGACCTTCATGCGCACATCCTGGCACGGCCCGCCGCGTCCCGCGCGCACCCGCCGGGCCCGGGTTCATGGCACCCCGGCCGCCGGCCATGCCGCCGCGGCCGCATGCCGCCGTGCGGATGCCCGGGCAGCGCTCAGTCGTGCCCGGCACCGAGGTGACCGGCCGGCTCAGCCGCTACTGGCCGCCGCACCCCGCGACCGGCCTTTTTCCCGTGGCCGCGGCGCCGGCCCCCAGGGCGGCCCGCCACGCGGCGCCCCCGGATCGGTCCAGTCCTCGTGGCCCAGCAAGCCCGGGGAAAGCTTGTCGCGGGCGGGAAACAAGGTCCGTAGCATCTCCACCGGGGTCGGCAGCGCGGTAATGGCGCCGACGCTGATGACTTCGCCGCCGGTCGTGTTGTTGTGCTGCCACCAGGCCGCGAGTTCCGCGGTCATCCCTAAGTCGGGGTAGATCTTGTCGTCGCAGCATTCGCCATCGCGCAGCAGCACATAGCCAGGATGCATTCCCGGGTCAGTCATCACGGGTCACCACCCATCCAGATACGCAAGATCCGCGCGTCCCCCGGATAGTTCTCCGCTCGCAAGCCCGCTGCACAGCGTTCCGAGTTCCGGTTCCTATCCTCGGCCACACGCCTCGACTGCCAGGCTGAACGGGGCGACGCGTTCTCCGCGGCACGGGTCATCTACTCGGCGCGGCGACGTGCAGTCACTCCGTAACCGGCGCGGCCCATACCCGGCTCCGGGGTGAGCGTTGATGTCGGGCCGCGCAGGGCCTGATTTTACGACGCGCGAGCGCCCCGGCTGGTGCACTTGCGCGGGTTCGCATCAGCCCGCCGCGTCATGCCTATCCACGGCACGCGGCCGCCCGCCCGTCTGGCCGCCACCACCCGGTTCCGGGCAGGGTGCCATGGCACCGGCCCGCCTTCGGGACGAGGAGGCCGCCGCTGGGCATCTTCTGTCTGGGACCTGTTCTGTGGCCGGAGACCTGCTGCTGCAGCGATCGCCCTAGCAGCACCCGGTAAATGCCGTCAAGGCGGGTTCGCCGTCTGGGAGGCGCCGGAGGACCCGGAGAGCACCTTTGAGTACCTCCTGCAATTTGAGCCGTGGATCAAGGGCGAGGTGATCCCCATCACCACCGTGGAGGACGCGTTCCCGGTTATCCAACGGTGGATGGCTGACGACTCGAGATGAAGGCGAGCAGTAAGGATAGTCACTTCCAGCGGAAGTGGACGAACAGGCGGCCGAAGTTCTTGGAGTCCTTCTCGACGCGGTGGTAGAGCGCCTTGATCTCCTTCTGGTCGAGGAACCGGAGCACCCGCTTCTTGAGCTGTCCCGAGCCCTTGCCGGGGATGATCTCGACCAGTGGCGCCTTCTTCCGCACCGCCTCGTCGATGACATCCCGCAGCGCCCGGTCGATGTCCTGGCCGCGGTTGTAGATGTCATGCAGGTCGAGCTTGAGCTTCATCTCGCCGGGTCTCCGATCCGCCGCCTGCCCTCACGCTACCCGCGCGGCAGCGCGCCAGCGGGACCACCCGGCCGGGCGCCCGCGGCCGGCCGCTACGCTGGGTGCTGTCGTGATTACCGATTGCGCCGCGACGCCGTCTCCCGGGGGATCCAGATGCGCCTAGCCAGGCTGGCGGCTGCCGCCGGAGCCGCGGTGCTTGCCGTGGCGGCCGGCGGCCCGGCCGCCAGAAGCCCTGCCAGCGGAAGCCCGGCCGCCCGGGGCGCGGCTGGCCAGGGGCGGGCAGTCGTGGCGATCCGCCCTGCCCTGGTGCACATCGCCGGCCCGCGGTCAGCGCCGCCGACGAAGGCGTTCTGCGAGCGGGAATACGGCATCGCGTGCTATCGCCCGAAGCAGATCCAGCGGGCCTACCGGCTGCCCGCGCTGCTGCGGCGGGGCGTCGACGGCAGCGGCCAGACGATCGTCATCGTCGACTCCTTCGGATCTCCCACCGTCCGCCGCGACCTGCGGGTGTTCGACCGGGCGGCCGGGCTGCCGGCGCCACCCTCGCTGCGGGTCATCCATCCCGCCGGGAAGGTGCCCCGCTACCGGCCGACCGCCAGCCGGGTGGGCTGGGCCGGCGAGACGGACCTTGACGTCGAGTACGCCCACACCATGGCGCCGGGCGCGAGGATCCTGGTCGTCGTGACGCCCACGTCGGAGAACGAGGGCACCACCGGCTTCCCGCAGATCGCCGCGGCGGAGAAGTACGTGATCAGGCACCGACTCGGCGACGTGATCAGCCAGAGCTTCAGCGCGACCGAGCAGACCTTCCCGTCCAGGAAGTCCCTGGCCGCCCTGCGCGGCGCCTACATCGCGGCGGCGCGCGGCGGCGTGACCGTCCTCGCGGCAGCCGGCGACAGCGGCGCGGCCGACGTCAGGCGCAACGGGGTCAGCTACTACCTGCACCGGGTAACGTCGTGGCCCGACAGCGACCCGCTGGTCACCGGCGTGGGCGGGACGAGGCTGCGGCTCACCGCCCGCGGCAGGCACGTCGCGCCTGACACGGTGTGGAACGACACGTTCAACGTGGCGGCGAACAAGTTCATCGTGGGAGACAAGGGGCCGAACCCGCTGGCCGGAGCAGGCGGAACGTCGGTCGTCTTCGGCCGCCCCGGCTACCAGCGTGGCGTAGCGGCCATCGTCGGCTCGCACCGCGGCGTGCCGGACATCTCGATGAGCGGCGCCTGCAGCGGCGCGGCCGACATGTACCAGAGCTTCCGCGGCCAGCCCGCGGGGTGGTATCCGATCTGCGGAACCAGCGAGGCCACCCCGGAGTTCGCCGGTATCGTCGCGCTGGCCGGCCAGCTGGCCGGCCGGCCGCTCGGGGCGATCAACCCGTTGCTCTACCGCATGGCAGCGCGGCACCTGCCGGGCATCGTGGACGTCGTCTCCGGCGGAAACACGGTCAGGTTCCGGCAGCGCGGCAAGCTGCGCACCGTGCACGGCTTCCCGGCCGGGCCCGGCTACGACCTGGCCTCGGGGGTCGGTACGGTGGACGCGCCGCGCTTCGTGGCCGAGCTGGCGCGGGCGGCGGGCGCAGCGACCTGGCCGCCTGGCGGCGGCTCGCCCGCTCGCGGGAAAGGCGGCTACGCTGCCCGCCCCGGAGCCAGCGGCTAGGATTTGTCCGGCCAGAACCGGACAGTGGCGCGCTGCGCTGATCTGGGTGCCCGCGGACCAATCTGCCGCCCGGGCGGGCCCGAATGGACGGTATGAACACACGCGACATGCGGCCGGCCCGGCCGCGGCGCAGGGGAGTTTCAGCGCCATGCGGACTGGTTACGCTGCCTTCATGTGCACGGGCGAGGGGCCGGGCCGCTGCGGCATGGCCGCCGCGTCCTGCCGCCGCGCCGCGTGATCTGCGTCCTGGGCGATGCTCACATGGACGTCGTCGTTCGCCTGGCCGAGCCGCTTGCCGAGGAGACCGACACCGCCGCGGTCACCGCCGTGGGCGTCGGCGGGCAGGCGGCGAACGTCGCCGCCTGGGTCTGCGCGCTGGGCGGCCAGGCCCGGCTGGTCGCCGCGCAGGCCGGTGACCTGGCCGGCCGCCTGGTCGCCGCCGAGCTGGCCGGCCGTGGCGTCGACCTGGTGGGGCCGGTGCTGGCCGGCCGGACCGGGGTGGTGGTCTCGCTCTCCGACCGGGGCGCGGCGCGGTCGATGCTCACCGACCGCGGCGTCGGCCCGCAGCTTGCCGCCAGTGCCCTGGAGCCGCGGTGGTTCGACGACTGCACATGGCTGCATCTGCCGGCCTACAGCCTTGTCGCCGCGCCGGTTGCCGGAGCCGCGATCGCCGCCGCCGCCATGGCGCCGCGGCTGAGCGTGGACCTATCCTCGACGGCGGCCCTGCGGGCCTACGGGATCGGGCGGTTCCGCGCGCTGCTCGCCCGGCTCCGCCCGGCAGTGGTGCTGGGCAACGAGGCGGAGGCCGCCGCCATTGGCGACCTGCCGGGCTGCGAGCTGGTGGTGAAGCTCGGCCCGGCCGGAGTGCGGGCCGGCGGCCAGGTCTACCCGGCGGCGCCGACCCGGCCGGTCGACTCCACCGGCGCCGGCGACGCCTTTGCGGCCGGCTATCTGCTCGGCGGGATACGCCTCGGCCTGCAGGCGGCGGCCAGGGCCGTGGCGAGGATGGGAGCGATGCCGTGACGATCCAGCAGCAGGTGGCGCCCGAGGTCGCGGAGGCGCTGCGATTCGGCCGTCCGGTCGTGGCGCTGGAAACGACCCTGGTCGCGCACGGTTTCTCCGACGGGCAGGGGCTGCGCGCCGCGCTGGCCGCGGAGGAGCGGGTGCTCGCCGCCGGGGCCACGCCGGCCACCATCGGCGTGGCAGACGGCACGGTGCTGGTCGGGATGAGCCGGCCGGCCCTCGAGCGTTTCGCCGCGGCCGGGCCGGCCGCCCGCAAGGTCGGCGCCCGGGATCTCGCTCCGTGCATCGTCCAGGGCGCGCTCGGCGCGACAACGGTCGGCGGGACGCTGGCGATCTGCCGCATGCTCGGCATCAGGTTCCTCGGCACCGGCGGGATCGGCGGGGTGCACCGCGGCTACGCGGACAACCTGGATATCTCCGGCGACCTGCTGCAGATTGCCCGCACCCAGGCGGTCGTCGTCTCCTCCGGAGTGAAGTCCATCCTTGACGTCCCGGCGACGGCCGAGCTGCTCGAGACGCTCGGCGTCCCGGTGCTGGGATGGCAGACCGCCACCATGCCCGCCTTTTACAGCGCCGAGCCCGGGCCCGCCGTCTCCGCGGCCGCGGCCAGCGCCCCGGAGACCGCCAGGATCGCCGCCTGCCACTGGGAGCTGGACTCAGGGGCCGGCATCCTGCTGACCCGGCCGCCGGGAGCCGGCCTGGACATCGAGCCGCTCATCGCGACCGCGGTCGAGCAGGTCCGCAACGCCGGGATAACCGGGCAGTCCGTGACCCCGGCCGTGCTGGCCCGCGTGGCCGAGCTCAGCGACGGGCGCAGCGCCGAGGTCAACCGGCAGCTCATCGCCGACAACGCGGGACTGGCGGCAGAGGTGGCGGTCGCCTACGCGGCGGCCGCACAGTAAGGTCGTGGATCTCGAGATCGCGCACCTTGCAAGGTCTGCGATCGCGGGATTCATCACCTTGGCGCCGGGTCCGGCGCGCGGTCCAGTCCTGCATCGCGGCCGGGCCAGCTCAGCCTGCACCGGGCCGGGCGCAGTCAGAGGCGGCCGGCCGCGATGATCCGCCGCAGGAACCGCTGGGTGCGCTCGTCCTTCGGCTGGCTGAACAGCTCGGCGGGCGGCGCGTCCTCGATGATGCGCCCTTCCTCAAGAAAGCAGACCCGGTCGGCGATGTCGCGGGCGAACCCCATCTCGTGCGTGGCGATCAGCATCGTCATGCCGGAAGCGGCGAGCTCGCGGATGACGTCGAGCACCTCGGCGACGAGCTCAGGGTCCAGCGCGCTCGTCACCTCGTCAAGCAGCATGATCTGCGGCCGCATCGCGAGCGCGCGCACGATGGCCACCCGCTGCTGCTGGCCGCCGGAGAGCCTGTCCGGGAACTCGGACTCCTTGTCGTCCAGGCCGAACCGGCTCAGCAGCGCCCTGGCCTCCTCCTCGGCTCTGGCCCGGGGCGTGCCGCGGGCCTTCCTCGGCGCGAGCGTCACGTTCTGCAGCACGTTCATGTGCGGGAACAGGTTGTAGGACTGGAACACGATCCCGATGGACCGGCGGACCAGGTTATCGTCGACGCCCGCCGCGGTGATGTCCTGATCCCACAGGCTGATCCGGCCGGCATCGATCGGCTCCAGCAGGTTGAGGCAGCGCAGCAGCGTCGACTTGCCCGACCCCGACGCCCCGATGAGGCAGATCACCTCGTGCGTGCCGACCGTCAGGTCGATGCCGGTCAGCACCTCGTTGCTGCCGAACGCCTTGCGCAGGCCCTCGATCCTGATGGCCGTCCCTGGCAGCCCGGCCGGCTCCGGCGTCCCCGGGCATGGCGGTCCCTGCCCGGGCATTCCCTGCCCGGGCATCCCCGGGCCCGGCGTCCCGGCGGCCGGGGTCATGCCGCGACCCCGGCCAGCCGCCGCCGCCGGTCCCGGTCGATCAGCCGGTCGGTGAATCGGGCCAGCGGAATGGTCAGGATGAGGAACAAGATGGCCGCGACCGCGTAGCTGGAGTAGTTGAACACCGTGCTGCTGTAGATCTGCGCCGCCTCGTTGGCCTCGATGGCGCCGAGCACCCCGACGAGCGCGGTGTCCTTCTGCAGGCTGATGAAGTCGTTCAGCAGCGGCGGGATGATGTTGCGCACCGCCTGCGGCAGGATCACGTACCGCAGCGTCGTGGCCTGCGACAGGCCGAGTGACCTGGCCGCCGCGGCCTGGCTCCGGTGCACCGAGTTCAGCCCGGCCCGGTAGACCTCGGAGACGTACGCGGAGTACGACAGGACCAGAGCCGCCACGCCGTAGATGGCCGCTGACTGCGTCGACACCACCGGGAGCCTGAGCGCGGGCACGCCGAAGCCGATAGCCAGCAGGACGAGCAGCAGCGGCACGCCGCGGAAGAAGTCGACGTAGATCAGGCTGAGCACCCGGAACGGGAACAGCACCGGACTGACCGACTGCCGGATCAGCGCGATGAACAGCGCGAACGCGAGGATGAGTACCTCAGCGGACATGAACATCCGGATGTTCAGCCAGATGGCCTCGCCGACCGAGTAGTAGCCCTGCTTCGGGTTGCCGACGAACGACTGCCACATGTCGCTGGGGTCAAAGAACGTATGGCGCACCTGCGCGCTGCCCGGCGCCAGCAGGAAGGCCGCCATCAGCGCGCCGAGCACGACGAGGGTGCTGACCGTCGAGATGGCGGTGGCCCGGCGGCCGCCACCGGACAGCAGCCGCGGCCCGCGGCCCGACGCGCCGAACGATCCTGGCTGCCAGCCGCCGCCGACCGTCCCGGTCGAGGCGGCCGGAAGGCCCGCGAGCGGATCGACCGGGTCTGGCTGCCTGTTGTCGTCCATGCGTGCCGCGACGGGCCTAGCTTCGTCGCATCAGGGCTGCAGCGCAGGGATGCTGGTGTAGATCTTCAGGTACTTCTTCTGCAGCGCCGCCAGGGTGCCGTTGGCCTTCAGCGTCGCGATCGCCTTGTTGACGCAGGTGACCAGCGGGTTGCCCTGGCTGAAGACCAGGCCGAAATGCTCGCCGGAACTCGGGAACTGGCCGACCACCACCGATCCCTTGATCTCGTCCGCGGAGATGAACTGAGCCGTCGGGGTGTCGGCGACCAGCGCGGCGATCTGGTGGGTCTGCAGCGCCTGCTTGGCGTCGTTGAGGGTCTGGAAGACCTTCGGCCGGGCGGTCGGCTGGATCGCGCTGTTGATGAAGGCCAGGCTTGTCGTCCCTACCTGATCGCCGAAGACGTAGCCCTTCAGGTCCGCTGGCGTGTGGTGGGTCACGACCGGGGTGTTCTTCAGCGCCACGAGCGCCTGGGTCACGTCGTAGTAGCTGTCCGAGAACGTCACCGCGGTCGCGCGCTGGGGCGAGAACGAGATCTCGTTGATGTCGAAGTCGAACTTCTTCGGGCCAGGGGCATACGAACTGTTGAAGGGCTCACGGGTCCAGTGCACCTGCGCGGCGCTGAAACCGAGCTGCCTGGCCACCGCGTAGGCGACCGCGCTCTCGTAGCCCTTGCCGTTCGCCGGGTCGTTGCCCAGGAACCATGGCGGGAACGCGGGCTTGTCCGTCGCGACGGTCAGGGAGCCGCTGGCGTAGAGGTTCTTCTGGATCGCGGCGTTGGAGCAGCTGGCGGCGCTGGCACTGGCCGACGGCGAGGTGCTCGCCGTGCCGCTGCCACCGCCGGCCGCGCTGCTGCCGCAGGCCGCGAGCAAGGCTGTAGCGGCCACGGCGGCCATCGCCGGCAGAATCCGTCGCATCATGAACCCCCACTCATCGGAGCCGGGAGCGATTCCCCCAAAGCGGGCTGAGGCTGGCCAGCCTACCGGGCTGGGTCAGCCGGTGTTCTGCAGGCCGGCCGCGACGCCATTGACCGTGAGCAGCAGCAGCCGCTCCAGCCGGTCGGGCTCGGCGGCGCCGCCGCGCAGCGCGGTGAGCGCTCGCAGCTGCAGGTGCGAGAGCGCGTCCACGTACGGGTCCCGCAGTGCGACCGCCCTGGCCAGCACCGGCCGGTCCGCCAGCAGCCTGTCGTGCCCGGTCACCGTCAGCACCAGGCGCATGGTCCGGTCGTATTCGTCCAGGACCAGCGCGGTGAGGTCGGTCCTGCCGCCGAGCGCGAGGTAGCGCGCGGCAATCCGGCGGTCCGTCTTGGCCAGGCTCATCTGGGCATTGTCCAGCAGGACGGCGAACAGCGGCCACTTCCGGTAGGCAGCGCGCGCTGCCCGCAGCCCGCCGTCGCCGCCCGCGGCCGCCGCGAGGCCGCTGCCCAGGCCGAACCAGCCGGGCAGGTTCACCCGGGTCTGCGCCCACGCGAAGACCCAGGGGATGGCCCGCAGGTCATCGAGCCCGGCACCGGCGCCAGCGCCGCCGCGGCGGGTCGGCCGGGAACCGATCCGCAACGCGCTGATCTCCGCGAGCGGGCTGATCCGGGCGAACCAGGCGGCGAACCCGTCGGCCTGCACCAGCGCGCGGTAGGCGCGCAGCGCGCCGGCTTCCATCCGGTCAGCGAGCGGCCGGAACCGCCCTTCGGGACCCGGCGGGATGGCACCGGGCGGCGCGGGCGCGGGAGCGGCGGAGGTGAGCAGCACCGCGGACGCGACCTGCTCCAGGTGCCGTTGCGCGATCACCGGGTGCCCGTACCTGGCGAAGATCACCTCACCCTGCTCGGTGACCTTGAACCTGCCGGCGACCGAGCCGGGCGCCTGCGCGAGCACCGCCCGCCCGGCCGGTCCGCCGCCGCGCCCGAGTGCGCCGCCGCGGCCGTGGAAGAGCGTCAGCCGGATATCCCGGTCGGCCGCCCACCTGGCCAGCCGCCGCTGCGCGTCGAACAGCCGCAGCGTCGCGCCGACCGGGCCGAGTTCCTTGGCCGAGTCGGAATAGCCGAGCATGACCTCCAGGCGCCTGCCGGTGGCGGCAAGTCGCGCCGCTACCGGCGCAAGCTCCAGCATGTCGTCCAGCACCCGGGTGGCGTCCGCCAGGTCAGCCCCGCTCTCGAAGAGCGGGACGACGTCGAGCACTGGCGCAGGCTCGTTAAGAACGGATCGGCCAGCCAGCTCGTAGACGGCCGCTATGTCGGCAGCTGACCTGGTGAAGCTGACCACATAGCGGCGGCACGCCGCCTGGCCGAACCGGCGCTGGATCCACCCGATCGCCTCGAAGGTGGCGAGCACCTCGCTGGTCTGCGGTGAGCGGGCGGCGCCGCTGCGCAGCTCCTGGAGCGCCCGGGCATGCACCTCGCTGTGCTGGCGGACCTCGAGACCGGCCAGGTGGAAGCCGAAGGTCTCGGCCTGCCAGAGCAGGTGCTGGAGCTCACCGAACGCCTGCCGGGCGGCGCCCGCCCGCGCCAGCGCCCGCTGCACGAGGCGGAGGTCGGCGATGAACTCCGCCGGACCGCGGTAGGCCAGGCCGGCCTCGCCGTCGCCCTCGCCGACCCGGACCGCGCGCAGCCGCCGCGCCGCGTACAGCAGGTAGACGCGGTAGGGCTCCTCCGGGGAGCGCATCGTGATCTCGGCGAGCAGGCCGGGGTGCGCCCGCGCGGCCGCGCTGATGGCGCGGGCCAGCTCCGGCCCGGCCAGATTGGATCCGGCCAGGTCCGGCTCGGCCAGCGCCGGGCCGGCGTGCACGGTGAGAGCACGGCCGATGCGGGTGGCCGCGTTCTCCAGGGCGCGCAGCACGTGGTCGGCCTGGATTTCCGCCGTTTCCCTGGTGACCTGCGCGGTCACGAACGGGTTGCCGTCCCGGTCCGCGCCTACCCAGCTGCCGAACCGCAGGAACGCGGGCGCGGCCGCGGGGGCGTGCCCGGACGCGGGACCTTGCAGCGCCCGGTCGAGCGAGCGGTACAGGGCCGGGACCACCCGGAAGAGCGTCTCATCGAACGCGGCCATGGCCGTGCGGACCTCGTCCAGCGGCCGCATCGCCTGCACCCGGAGCGCGGCGGTCCGCCACAGCAGGTCGATTTCCTCCCGCAGCCTGCGCGTTGCCTCCGCGTGCTCGCTCGCGCCGAGCCGCCCGTCGTCCAGGCTGGCCAGCAGCACGCTGATCCGCCGCAGGATCTCGGTCACGGCACGGCGGCGGGTCTCGGTCGGGTGGGCGGTGAGCACCGGGTGCACCCGCAGGCCGGCCAGCAGGTCATCGGTCCGCTCCGGGCCGAGCTCGCCGCGGATGGCCGCGACGGCGGCGGCCAGCGACTCGCGTGGCGCTGCGCCCCCGGCGTCCCGGTGGCGCAGCGTGCGGATCCGCTGATGCTCCTCGGCCAGGTTGGCGAGATGGAAATAGACGGTGAACGCGTGCGCGACGGCTTCGGCCCGCTCCAGCGGCCAGGACGCGACCAGGTCGGTGATCTGGGCGACGATGTCGCTGCCGTGGTTGCCGCTGCCGCCGGTGCTGCTGCCGCTGCTGTCGTCGGCGGCGTCGAGATGGCGGGCCGCGATGACGGCGCGCCTGAGCCGTTCGACGTCGTCGAGCAGTTCCTGGCCGCCGGACTCGCGGAGCACGTCGCCGAGCAGCCCGCCGAGCAGCCGGACATCGCGGCGCATCGGCGCCGGCACGTGCTGACGGTCGGCGTCCCGGCTCACCGCGCCAGCGTAGCGACCGGGCCTGGCTGGTCCGGCCTGCCCGGGCGGGCCGGATCCGCCACGATCAAGGACCGGGCCCGGGACGCGCCGTGACCGGCAGCGACCGCCGGGCCCCAGGATCGGCGCCCGGCGCCGTGTCGTCGCGGATCCGCACGGCCGAGAATTCCGGCAAGAATTTTCCGGCCGGTGTCGATCTGGGGCCACGGCGTTCGACGCACGGGCAAGAAGGGGCGGGCGGCAGCGAAGACCGCACACGCCGGCCCGATCCGGCCGCCGCCAAGGGCGCCGGACATCGACAGAAGGGAGCAAGACAATGCGATTCCTCGGGTACACGCTGGGCGATCCGTCGATCCCGATCCCGCCGCCCACGCCAGAGCTGATCGCGGAGATGGGCAGCTTCGTCGAGGAGGCGACCAAGGCCGGCGTGCTGCTGGCCGCCGGCGGCGTCGGTCCGCCGGCCGAGGCCACCAGGGTGAGCTACCACAATGGTGAGTACACCGTCATCGACGGCCCGTTCACCGAGGCCAAGGAGCTGATCGGCGGCTGGGCGCTGATGGAGTGCCGGGACAAGGCCGAGGCCATCGAGTGGACCAAGCGGTTCCTGGCCATCGTCGGCGAGGGCGAGAGCACCGTCCGGACGGTCTACTGACCGCCGCACCGACCGCCGCGGCCGCGGCAAGCCTGGTCCGGCCATGCCCAGGCTTGCCCGGCCGCCGGGGCGGTGATGTGATCGGGTGTCGTGACGGCTGCACAGACCCATGCGGCGATCGAGGCCGTCGTGCGGATGGAGTCGGCACGGCTCATCGCCGGGCTCGCCAGGTACACCGGCGACATCGGCCTGGCCGAGGAACTCGCCCAGGACGCCGTCGTCGCCGCGCTGGAACAGTGGCCGGAATCCGGCGTTCCGCGCAACTCGGGGGCCTGGCTGATGACGGTCGCCAAGCGCCGGGCGGTCGACCAGTTCCGCAGGAACCGTGACCTGCAGCAGAAGTACGCGCAGATCGGCCGCGCGCTGGAGGCGGAAGGTGACAGCGTCACGCCTGACTTCGACCGCGCCTTCTCCGACGACATCGACGACGACCTGCTGCGGCTGGTGTTCACCGCCTGCCACCCGGTGCTGGGCGTGCGGGCGCGGGTCGCGCTGACCTTGCGGCTGCTCGGCGGGCTGACCACCGCCGAGATCGCGCGCGCCTACCTGGTGCCGGAGCCGACGATCGCGCAGCGGATCGTCCGGGCCAAGAAGACCCTGGCCAGGGAGCAGGTGCCGTTCGAGGTGCCGGGCGCAGCGGAGCGGCCTGCCCGGCTGTCATCCGTCCTTGAGGTCATCTACCTGATTTTTAACGAGGGCTACTCGGCCACCGCCGGCGACGACTGGATGCGCCCGGCGCTGTGTGCCGACGCGCTCCGCCTCGGCCGCGTGCTCGCCCAGCTCATGCCCGGCGAGCCGGAGGTCCATGGCCTCGTCGCGCTGCTGGAGATCCAGGCCTCCAGGGTGCGCGCCCGCACCGGGCCGTCCGGCGAGCCGGTGCTGCTGCTTGACCAGGACCGGCGCCGCTGGGACCGGCTGCTGATCAACCGCGGCCTGGCGGCGCTTGCCAGGGCCGAGGAGCTCGGCGGGGCACGCGGGCCGTACGCGCTGCAGGCGGCGATTGCCGCCTGCCACGCCCGCGCCTTCCGGCCGGCGGACACGGACTGGGCACGCATCACCGGGCTCTACGCGGTCCTCGCCGAGGTGATGCCGTCGCCGGTGATCGAGCTGAACCGGGCCGTCGCGGTGTCGATGGCGTTCGGCCCCCAGGCCGGCCTGGACATGGTGGACGCGCTCGTGGCCGAGCCCGCGCTGCGCGGCTACCACCTGCTGCCGAGCGTGCGCGGGGACCTGCTGATGAAACTCGGCCGCCCGGATGAGGCCAGGGCCGAGTTCGAGCGCGCCGCCGAGCTGACCCGCAACGAGCAGGAACGGGAGCTGTCCGCCGGGCGGGCCCGGGCGGCCGGGGCCGCGGCTAGCGAGGCCCCGGCCGCTGACGCACCGCCCGGTGACGCGCCGTAGTCAGAACAGGGACGCTCGGCCAGCGTGTCCAGCTGGACGTCGAGCGGCACGGCGATGCCCAGGCCGCACCGGTCCCAGCCCGCCCACGGAGCTAGATCGCCGGGCGGCAACCGGCGGTGGCGTGGCTGCGGGGCACAGCACAGTCTCCGGTGGCGGACGGCTCTCGCATCCTTCAGTCGGCGGGCGGATGCATCGTAAAGGCCAGGGTTCCGGTGAAGATCTCCTCGTTGATGATGAAGGCGAACCCGAGGATGAACGCCGTGGCGAGCGGCATGACGGCTAGCCACACCCGTCCCTGCCGCCCGGCCGCCCGCTGATCGGTGATCCAGCGTCGTACCGGCGGCAGCCGGAGAATGACCAGCGGGATGCTGATCGCGACGGCCTGGTAGAAACGCTGGTGGAAAACGGGGTCGCCATCTCCGTCGGCTGCGCCGAAGGTCCCGATTCCGTCGAGCAGCAGCAGGTGCACGACGAGCAGCGCCCAGATCACGTACGTCACCCGATGCAGCCGTTTCCAGTACTTTCCGAGCATCCGCTGCGCCGGGGTATTGGCCGTGGCCAGCAACGGGAGGGCCAGGAGGGTCACCAGGAACCCCGCCAGCAGGAAGGAATGCCCGGCGAGCCGGCCGAATACCCCTCCGGCGAAGTCCGTGGTAATGGCCGCGGTAGTCGCGTCAGCGATACCGACGAACGCGAACATGATGCCGTACCAGCGCCGGAGCGGGGCGATCCACCGCTGCCCGGTGAGGGTAATCATCGGCGTAATCGTCACGGCCAGGAAGAAGCAAATCTCGCCGCCTGTCCCCAGCACGTCGGCTTCGGTAAGGGTCAGCGTGTCCTTGGCGTTCAGCGATGTCCAGGCGGGGAGCAGGAAGATGAACGGGACGAACGCGGGCAGGCGCATGAGGAAGAGCGCGATGGACTTCTTCCTGATCGACCCGGCAGAGAATACCAGATCCCCGGCTAGCCAGCTATTCGCACTAGTTCTGGTGGCCATCTGAGGCTTTCTCCTTCGGTGGGCTGTAGCACCGCTCCCAGTGCCGGAAGCTCATGCGTCAGCCAGCTCAGTTCGATCTGCCCGTCTTGCCGCCTGGCTTGCTGCCCGGCTTGTTTCCCGCCTTGCCGGCCGGCTTGTTTCCCGCCCTGTTGGCGGGCTTGCTGCCCGGCTTGCTTCCTGGCTGGCCGGCGGGCTTGTTGCCCGCCTTGCTTCCTGGCTTGTTTCCCGTTTTGCCGCCTGGCTGGCCGGCCGGCTTGTTTCCCGCCTTGCTGGCGGGCTTGCTGCCCGCCTTGCTTCCTGGCTTGCCCGTCTTGCTGCCCGTCTTGCTTTCCGTACCTGCATTCGCCTTGTGATGTGCTCTCGGCGCGTCTCGCTGGCCCGGACCCTGATTCTCCTCGAGATTACGAGAATTGCCCGCGCCTGCCCCGGCGTTCCGGAAGACAAAGAAACTGAATCCGTGCAGCGCTATTTCCGTAGTTCCGCTGACAGCGCCAACCAGGAATACGGCCATGAGGGCAATCACTACCTTGCGCAGGGCCTTAACCTGCCGGCCGTTTGGCTTCGTGGCCGACCGGGCAGCGCGCCGGGCCGATGGCCTCGCGCCCGGGCGTGCCGTCGGCTCGGTGGCCGGCCGGGTCGGCCTGGCCTCTGGCCTGACGGTCGGCTCACTGCCTGGCTCCGCCTCCGGCCGTGCGGCCGGCCTCGTGATCGGCAGCCCAGGGCTGGTGAGATTCTCCGTGACGTAGGCAGCTACCCGGCCCAGCTCTGACGACATCGTCCTGGCGGATGTCAGCAAATCGGCGGCCTCCGCTTCAGCGGTGGCGCGCATCGCGGCGGCCTGCTGCCTCGCCTCGGCGGCCTCACGCTCAGCGGCTGCCCGTAGCGCGGCGGCCTGCTCGTACGCCTCTTGCCTTATCTCGGCAGCCTGGCTCTCGGCACCGGAGAGGATTCGCCCGGCCAGCCAGAGCGAGTGAGCGTGCTGGAATTCGCCGACATCCCGGCGGATTGCGTCAGCGAGCTGGGCAGTCTGTCCCCCGGCCAGCTGAACCAGGTCTTCGGGACGGGCATCAAGGCCTGTCGCCCCAGCCCAGCCGACAGCGGGAGTGCCCGTCAGAATGACCTGGAGCCTGCCGTCACCGAAGGCGACGTCCTGGTAGGCCTGGGTAGCCGCACCCGCCGTCCTGGCCACCTGCGTTGACTGTTGTTGCATCCGGTCAGTCGCGCCACCAGGCGGCGCGTCCGGCGGACCCCAGATACCGGCGGCGGTCCGCGCCCCTGCCGCCTGCGGTGACGCTGCCCGCGAGGGATGACCGTTATGCGGTTCCGGCGACGCCTGCCGCCGTGGCCCGGCGGGCCCGCCGGCGCCTCCGGGCCAGCTGGAGTGGTCGGCACCGGGACGGCGCGCGCCAGGACGGCGCGCGCCGGGATACCGCGGATCGGCGCCGGGGAAGCTGGGGTGGTCGGTGAAGTACGGGTCGGGGCTCGGGGCACCCGGGTAGCTGCCGCCGGGGAAACTGGGATGGTCGGTGAGGCGTGGATCGGGGTTACGCCGGCCCGGTCCGGTGCTCGCGGCGCCTGGGTAGCTGCCGCCGGGGAAGCTGGGGTGGTCGGTGACCTGGTGGTCAGGGCCTGGCCAGCGCGGGCCGGACGCACGAAGGTCGGGTGCGGTCGCTGCGGCGTCGTTTCCGGTGCCGCGCTGCGGCTGGGGTCTTCTGGTGTGCGAGTGCTTCCGCCTGCGGGCGGCACCGGCCCGGCGGCGGCGGATCACAACGGCCAGCCCGGCGGTGGCGAAGAGGACGATCGCACCGCCGACCACGACCGCGCTGCCCGTGCCCGCCGGCCCCGGCGTGAAGTGCGTCGCCGCCCCGCTGCCGGCCGGCGCAGAAGGCCGGTGCGACGCCGGCGCGGTGGCTGACCGGCTCACCCTGGGCAGCCGGCCGAACCGCACCCCGGGCCCGGACGCGTCCGCGGGCAGCTGCCGGATCCAGCCCGGGTCGATAATGCGGGGATTCTCCAGCCGCCTGCCATCCGGCTGGAGCCGGCCTTTGTTCAACGTGAAGATCTCGAGGTACCGGTGGGTGTCGCCGAGCGTCCTGGCCGCGATCCCGTACAGGGCCACGGCCTGCCCGTTCTTGGGTTGCGGGACGATGTAGTACTTGACCCGCTTGGCGGACGCGGACGCGGCGGCTCGCGACTGGGCCCGGGAGGCGCTCGTGGCCGCAGCCGGGCACGCCGACAGGGCGGCCAGCATCGCGGCGACGAGGAGCGCCGTGGCCACGCGGGCGGCCATTCGCCGAAACCATCCTGCATCGCCGCGGGAACCTCTGCTGAGGGTCATCGTCTCCGTCGTCTCGTGCCCGGCACTTGGTAACGGTGCGTGCATCCTTCGCGCGTGCCCGGAGCCCGCACTCCCGGCCGCGCATGCGTTGGTCTCCGGCAGAGGATCCAGCGATTTCCTCGCCTCGGGCGGCACACTAGGCCACTCGGGCAACCCCGGACAGAGACGAATACCCCTCGGGGGACGGAAAACCCTTGGGGGCCCAGCCGCGGCCACCCTAAGGGTGGCCGCGGCTGGAGCCATGTCCTGCGATGCCCGGCCGGGCGGCCACCTCCGTGCCGGGGTGAGGCTGTATTCCTACATGACCATCGGGCTGTCCGGGAGGTCTTCGCGGCGGACCCGGATGGCGATGAGGGTGACGATGAGCGCGAGCGCGGTTGCTCCCGCGCCTATGGTCAGGGCGGTGGTGACCCCACTGGACAGCGCGTGGTCGTAGATCGGGCTGCCCGGCCCTGCGGCGGCGTGCCCGGCGCTGGCGTGGCCGGCCGCGACATGACTGAGTGAGTCCCTGACATGCCTGTTGACCACGGACCAGGCCAAGCTGCCGATGACCGCTAGTCCGACGGCGCCGCCGACCTGCTGGCCGGCGTTGAACATGCTGGAGGCCACTCCCTGGTGCTCGTCGGCGATCCCGGCGACCAGGGCCATGGTGAGCGGGACGAAGATCAGCCCGCCTGCTGCGGCGAAGACGATGAGCGGCAGGGCAACGCCGGTCAGGTAATGGCTGTGCTCATGGACGCGGGACAGCCAGAACATTCCGGCGGGAGCGAGCAGGCCGCCGATGGTCATGGGCACCCGGGCGCCGAAGCGCGGGACCAGCTTGGTGCAGATGCCGGCCACCACGATGAACGCGCCGACGAACGGCAGGTAGGCAAGGCCGCCGCGCAGGGCGCTGTACCCCCACACGACCTGGGTGAACAGGGTGAGGAAGAAGAACATGCCGAAGAAGGCCGAGGCCAGGCAGAGCAGGATCAGGTACACGCCCGCCCGGTTCCGGTCGGCGAAGATCCACAAGGGCAGCAGCGGCTGCTGTGACCGTGCTTCGATGAGCACGAACGCGGTGATTGCCACGGCGGCGGCGGCCAGGGCAAGGAAGGTGCCGGTGTCTGCCCAGTGCGAGATGCCGTCCGGGCCGGTGGCGCCGCTGGTGAGGCCGTAGATGAGCAGCGCGAATCCAGCCGTGCCCGTGATGGCGCCGGGCAGGTCCCAGCGGCGGGGGTAGCGCTGTGACTCCGGGATGGCGAACCGGGTACCGAAGGCGAGCAGCAGCCCGATGGGCACGTTGACGAAGAACACCCACCGCCAGGACGCGTAGGTGGTCAGCAGCCCGCCGGCGACCACGCCGACGCCGCCGCCCAGCCCGGTCATCGCCGCGTACAGGCCCAGCGCGCGGGTGCGGAGCTTGCCCCCGGGGAACGTCACCGCGATCAGCGAAAGCCCAGCGGGCGCGGCCAGCGCGGCGCCGACGCCCTGCAGCACGCGGGCGGTGATCAGCATCCACGAACTGGTGGCGAGCCCGCCGAGCAGCGAGGCGAGGGTGAAGAACAAGATTCCCGTGCTGAACATGCGCCGCCGGCCGAGAATGTCGCCGGCCCGGCCGCCGAGCATCAGCAGCCCGCCGAACGTCACCGCGTATCCGGTCACTATCCATTCCAGGCCAGTGCCGGAGAAGTGCAATGCCTGCTGGATGTGCGGCAGGGCAGTGTTGACGATCAGCTCATCAAGGACCAGCATCAGCTGGGCCATGGAGATCACCACGAGGGCGAGCCCCAGGCGCCGGGATCTGTCCGGGACTGCGGAGCCGGCCGGCCGGATCAGGGTGGTATCGGTAGCCATGGGAATGTTCCTTCCTTGCGAAGGGCGTAGTGGGCCAGCGCCATGGCTGGTGCAGTCACGGCGTGTGCGTGCGGCGGTGTGCGTGGGAGCAGACCAGGCCGGCCTGGCCGGCCTGCCCGCTCGCGCTAGCGGGGGCCTTCTTCGCTGCGCGAGAACACGTTGATCAGGTTTCCTTCGGGATCTCTGAAGATCATCGACCGGCTGCCCCAGGGCTGGGTGGTCGGCGGCATGACCCAGTCCATACCCAGCGCCGCGATGCGCTCGTACTCCGCGTCAACATCGCTGACCAGGAAGTCGAGGACGGTCTCCTGCCGTTGCGGCTGGCCTGGCCGGTCAGCCCGGTACTCGGTGAACCGGCGCTTGGACAGGCCGACCGATGCCGCGCCGGCCGGCACCTCGACGTAGTACTCATTCAGCGCTACCGGCGTGCCCACCAGCGCGGCGTAGAAGGCGGCGAGTCCCGCGACGTCGTCGGTCACGATGCGGCTCTGGACGAGTTCCATGTCAGGTCGCCGCGCCGCTGGTGACGCCGGTCTGGCTGGCGCCGGGCTGGCCGGGCCCGGGCAGTTCTGCCGGGATGTCCAGCTCGGTGCCTGCGTAGTTGAGGAAGTAGCAGGTAAAGATGGTCAGCCCGAGGTAACCGAACGCCTCGGCGAGCTGCTCGTCGCTCCAGCCGTGCCCGACTGCACCGTCCCAGGTCGCGTCGCTGACGTGGCCAGAGTTCGCAGCGGCTTCCCGCACCACGCTGACCAGCGCGTCGGCTGACGCCTCGCCGGTTTCCTGTCCGGTCCGCAGGGCCGTTACCTGGTCCGGGCTCCAGCCGGTGCGCTGCGCGAGCATGGAGATGATGGCCAGCCCGTACTCATTGCCATCGACACCGGCGGTCGCGAGCATGAGCGCCGTGCGGACCGGCGGCGGCAGCGTGCCTGGCCGGCCCGTCGCCCGCCTGATCGACACGTAGGCCTCGAGGACGGCCGGAGCATGCGCCATCTGCGCGTGCAGGTTGAGCAGCCGGCCCGTCGGCGAGAACTGGAGCATGTCCGCCAGCAGCGGCCGGGCTGCCTCGGGTGCGTCCTCGATGGTATGGCCTGGTATGCGCGTCATGAGATTTCCTGTGTCGCTTGGCTGTCACGCCCAGAGCGGCGTGTCACAGGCAAGGACGGTGCCGGGAGACCGAAAGTGACATCGGGAACGCGGCCGTCGCCGGTGTCACATTCCGCCGTGCTGTGCCGTCGAGTTAGCAGAGGCATGCAGCGCCGACCGGGCCCGACCCGCCTGTGCCAGGCCGATCGCAGGAGAGGATCCGGCATGAACGGGAACCGGGATGACGGCAGGATCGGCCAGGCGTACGCCGATCATCGGCCCTACCTCGTCGACCTGGCGTTCCGGATGCTCGGGGACATCGGCGCGGCCGAGGACATCGTGCAGGACGCGTTCTCCCGCCTGATGCGCGTCGAATTCGACGAGATCGAGGACGAGCGCGGCTGGCTGACCGTGGTGACCAGCCGCCTGTGCCTGGATCGGATCAGGTCGGCGCACTCCCGCCGGGAGCGGGCCCATGACGCCACCGAGATCGAGTTCGTCGCGCCCCCGGCCGGCCAGCCCCTGGCCGATCCCGCGGACCGGGTCACCTTCGATGACGAGGTCAGGCTGGCCCTGCTCGTGGTGCTGCAGCAGCTCAGCCCGGCCGAGCGGGTCGTCTTCGTCCTGCATGACATCTTCCGGATGCCCTTCGACGAGATCGCCAGCACGGTTGGCCGGACTGCCCCGGCCTGCCGCCAGCTGGCCAGGCGGGCACGGAAGAAGATCGCCGCGGCCCCGGGCCGGGCAGGCTTCGGCATCGAGTCCGCCGAGCATCGCCTGGTCACCGAGAAGTTCATCGCCACATGCTCAAGCGGAGACCTGACCGGCCTGCTCGAGGTGCTGGCCCCGGATGCCTGGGGCGACGTCGACCTCGGGCCTGATGCCATCGAATCGCCGGGAGTCGTGACCGGCGCGCAGCACGTGGCACGGAACCTGCTGCGCTTCTGGGGGCATGGCGCGACGCTCGTCTCGCTTCCGGTCGGCAGCCAGCCAGCGGTGTTCGCCTTCCGCGGCCGGCGGCTGGCCGGCGTGCTGGTCTTCACCGTCCGCGGCGAGGTCATCCAGGCCATTCACGTCATCGGTGACCCGCGCACGCTGGCCTTCCTCGACGCGCAGCTGTCCGCGTCCGTTTGACGGCCGGCCGCGGCCGGGCCCGGCAATGGAAGCCGCGGCCCGGCCTGCCGATCCCGCAGCCCGCTGGCTCGCCGGCGTCACTATTCGCGCAGCTGTCCCGTCCAGTTCATGCGCCTGCACGTCGTCCCTCTCGGGCAACGGGCATGAGCGCCAGCAGCCAGCACCAGGCGGAGCCGGGACAGGTGCAGAGATGATCGACATCAGCCAGTTCGCCGGGCTCGTGTCACGGGATCACGGGCTTGCCGTGATCGCGCTGGCCCTGCCGGACGGGACCGTCCATGCCTCCGTCGCCAGCGCTGGCGTGCTCAGCCACCCGCTGACCGGCATCCCGGTGGTCGGCGTGGTCGCCGCCGGCCGGTCTCGCAAGCTCGTCCACCTCAGGCGCCATCCCCGCGCCACCGTCGTGCTGCGGGCCGGCTTTCAGTGGGCGGCGGTGGAAGGACCGGTCGGGCTGGCGGGCCCTGACGACCCGCTGGACGGCATCGACGCGGAGCGGCTGCGGCTGCTGCTCCGGCAGATCTTCACCGCCGCCGGTGGCAGCCATGAGGACTTCGGCGCCTATGACCGGGCGATGGCCGCGGACCGCCGCGCCGCGATCCTGGTCACCCCCGAGCGCGCGTACAACCACTAACGAGCCCAGAGCAGGAGAGCCCGATGACCGTCACCCGCGCGGCCCGGAACCGTCCAGTTCGACGGCACCGGGGACGCCATCGGTGACGCCGCGATCCAGCGGGTCATCGACAGCGCCAGAAAGGCCGCCGCGCCGGGCTTCGCGGTCCAGCTCGGCGGCACGCCGGTGCAGAAGGTCGAGAAGCCGCAGTTCGGGAAGAGCGAGGCGGCCGGGATACTCGCGGCCATCGTGATCCTGCTGCTGGCGTTCGGCTCGGTGATCGCGATGGTGCTGCCCGTGGTGACCGCGATCGTCGCGGTCGCCACCACGTTCGGCATCCTGGACGTGCTCAGCCATGCCATCACCGTCCCCACGTTCGGGCCCGAGCTCGCCGCATTGGTCGGGCTGGGCGTGGAGATCGACTATGCGCTCTTCATGGTCACCCGGTACCGGACTGCGCTGCGCTCCGGATCGGCCCCGGCGTAGGCAGTTCATGCAGGCCGCACCTATGAATAACGGGAAGAAACCCGTCATGGTTCCGCGTTATCGGGCGGAGATGCGCAATTTGTGTCAAGGAAGCGTCATTTAGCGGCAATCTGACGGCAAATTGCGCGCATTACTTGGGCATTCCGGCAGCCAGCTGTCTGGCCGAGCGGGTAGCGCCGGAGCGGCGAAGGACGCGCGGCTGCCGCATGGGGGCAGTGGCCCGCCTGGCCGGCCGGGCCGGCTGGCTTTCCCGCCGCGGCTGGCCGCCCATCCGGGGTGAAAAGCACGCCAACCGGGGTATCAGGGGTGCCCGGCCCGCAGTAACGTCGATGTACATCCCGCCACAGGAGGCTCAATGGGCTACGTGCTGACGGCTGCCATAGTCCTGGCCGTGGCGTTCGCCGTCGCGGGCGCCCTGCACGTACACCACGAGACCCGCCCCGCTGACCAGCCGTCCCGGGTAGTAACGAGCACCGTCGTGCGCCGGGCGCGGAGCGTCACGGCTGGCGATCACTGCCTCTGCGGCGGCACGGTAGGGAGAATCGCCGACCAGTCAGGGGCGCTGCTGGGCTGCACGGGCTGCGACCGCCTGTGGACCCTGGACGGGCGCAAGATCAACAAGATCGTCCGGCGCTGACCGGGCGCCGTCCGGCCGCGCGGCCTGGCCCCGCCATTTGCCGGATACCGGTCCTGCCTATTCACGTGGGCCGGCCATCGGTTCCGCCGAATACCAGCCGATCGGCCGGCGGCCGTTCCCGGAGACAGTTCCTGCCCGCCCTCAGGCGAAAGCCTGCAGGATTTATCCGTTGAGGTCGACCGGCTCAGCATCAATCTCTGTCCCGAGATCGTCGGCGGCGGCAGCCGCCTCCTCGACGATGGCCTTCCGGCCTCCTCATGGACCCTCTCCGACGAGGCTGCCAGCGAAAGCGGCGCTATCTGGATGCACTGACACGAAAACTGGGTCCCCGGTGGGCGCGCGGACCCAGTTTTCACGTCCCACGGCAGCGCCACGCAGTGGAGCATGATTTCTAAGACCGCATCCGCGAACGCCCCTGACCCGGCGCGGCGCGGCCGTTGCCTGCGGGCCGGCGGCCGGACGCGATGGGCTTCCCACCCGGGGTGCCGGGCTCGATGCCATCTGCCGATCATTTCAGCCCGGGCGGCCTCGGTCACGATCGCGGCGAGAGAGCGCGGCGGTTCGCCCACGGCGAGATGACGCAGGCACAGCTGGCGGAGCGCGTCGGAGTAACACGCCAGACCGTCATCGCGATCGAGCAAGGTCGCTATTCGCCGTCGCTGGAGATCGCCTTCCAGATCGCCCGGGTGTTCGGGTGCCGCTCGGCGAGGTGTTTCAGTACCCCGACGGCGAGGAAGGGCCGCGATGAAGGGCCCAAGCCGCCAGACATAGGCGGCAAGAAGACCGTGCCCGCCGCCAGCCTCACGGCCAGGCCGGCCCCGTCATTTCCGTATTATCCGTAATTATCCGGTACTTTCAGAAAGTACCGTCCGCAGATATGAGAACTAGTAGTAGATGGTATGGGTTGTTTTATTCCTGAGAGCCGGCCGGCGTTAGTGAAATTTCGCTCTAAAGCCGGCTTCTGCGCGTACGGTAGGTACCCCAAAGGCACCCAAGGGGAGGGGCTGCCAGATGTGGCATGCCAGCTCATCCGGCGCAGGCGCCGGTTATCGGACCCGGCTCGCCGCGGCGGGCACAGTAGTAGCCGCCGCGTTAGCGGGCATGTCGATAGCTGGCGTCCCGGCGGCGTCGGCGAGCCCGAGCGAGACGGTCATTGTCACCGCCGACGGGCTGTTGAGCCCGGCCGCGGCGGTACTGGAGGTGGGCGGCACCGTTCTGACCCAGTACCACCTCATCAACGGGGTCGACGCCTTGATCCCCACGGCTTCGGAGCCGCTGCTCGCGGCGCTGCCGGGCATCACCGTTACTCCTGATGCTTCGGTGAGTGTCAAGGCGGCACCGGAGTCGACCGGGCCCCATACGCCTTCTGATGCGTTCTTGCAGGAAACCGGGTCTACCCGGCTGGCCGCCGGTGGCGATACCGGCCAGGGGGTCACCGTGGCCGTGCTGGACACCGGTATCGCCAACCTGCCCGACTTCTCCGGGCGGCTGGTCGGCGGAGTGGACCTGACCAGCGGCAGGGGGCCATACCAGGACAGCTACGGGCATGGCACCTTCGTGGCCGGCCTGATCGCCGGCAACGGGGCCTCATCCGGCGGGCAGTACTCGGGTGAGGCGCCTGGCGCGAGGCTGGTGTCGGTCAAGGTGGCCGGGGCGGACGGCATGAGCCACCTGGGGACAATGATCTCCGGCCTGCAGTGGGCGGTCGATCACCGGAGCACCTACGGCATCAAGGTCCTCAACATCTCCTTAGGTTTCCAGCCCAGCATGTCCACGGTCAAGAACCCCCTGGACAACGCGGTAGAGGCGGTATGGAACTCGGGTATCGCGGTGGTGGCCTCGGCGGGCAATGCCGGGCCGTTCAACGGCACCATCCTCTCGCCCGGCGACGACCCGCTGGTGATCACGACAGGCGCCCTGGACGACATGGCCACGGCCCAGGTCGCCGACGACGAGATGACCGATTTCAGCAGCGTCGGGCCGACCTCGCCGGACGGCTGGGTCAAGCCTGACGTGATTACCTCGGGCCGGTCCGTGGTGAGCCTGGCGACGCCGGACTCGGTGATCTACAACGGCTACCCCTCGGCCCGGGTCGGCCCGGCGAACTTCGCCGGCTCGGGTACCTCGTTCAGCACGGCCATCACCAGCGGGGCGGTAGCGCTGGTGCTGGCCGCCAACCCGGGCCTGTCACCCAACCAGGTAAAGGCCCGCCTGCTCGGCACTGCCCGCCCTGGCCCGGTCGGCAATCCGTTCGCCGACGGCCACGGGGCTCTCGACGCCTACGCCGCGGCCACCTCGGGCGCGATGAACTTCAGCCAGTCGGCAGCCAACCTGGTGCCGACCTCGCCGGGCACCACGGTCTCACTGTCGCCCGCCCGTCCCGTCGACACGTGGAACCTGAAGCTGTGGTCGGGGATCTCCTGGAATCAGCCGCCGGCCACTGGCTGGGCGTGGAACGGCACAGCGTGGAACGGCGGCGACTGGAACGGCTGGGCCTGGAATGATAACGGATGGAGCGGCTGGGCCTGGAACGGCGCTGCGTGGAACGGCGCGAACTGGGTTGGCTGGGCCTGGAACGGCGCAGGATGGAACGGCTCTTCCTGGGGCGGCGCGGCGTGGAATGGCTCCGCTTGGACCAGCTCAGCCTGGGACTGACCGATGCCCGATCTGGTAGTCAAGCCATGAAGGTACCGCGTGCCACCGGGGCCGTCGTCGCTGCGTCGGTCCTGGGTGGTGCGCTTACCTTATCCGTCGCCGCAGGGAGGCAATCGGCCTCGTGGCACGTCGAGCAGAGCCAGTGGATGGTCGCAGCCGCGGTGGGCGCTCTTGCCCTGGGGAGCTGGGTGTGGCCGGTCGTGGTGTACCGGGGAGGCGAGTCCGCGGCCTTCAATATGGACGAGGGCTTCTTTGTGATCCTCGCCCTCCTCGTGCCACCGCTGGTCACTCTGGGGACCCTTGCCCTGGCGATCATCGTGGCGCAGGCCGCCCGCCGGCGCCCTTTGCTGAAGTCAGCCTTCAATGTCGGGCAGGTTCTGATTGCGGCGGGCCTGGGACTGGCCGTGAGCCGCAGTCTCGCTGCTCCCTCGAATTCCCTCACCACGGGTCAGATCGCGGCCATCATTCTCGGAGTGGGGGTGTACTTCGTCATCAATACGTTTCTCGTGGCCGCCGTTATGGTCCCGATGGGCGCGACCTGGAGAGAGCTCACCAGCGATCTTCCGATCCAGGTGACACATGCGGGCGCGGGAGCATTGGTTGGCGTGGTTCTGGCCCTGGCGATACAGGGTCACCCGTGGGCAGTGGCGCTGGCAATCCCGGGACTGATCATGGAGCGCCAGCTCATCAGCGCCCGGTTCGCGGCGCTGTACGACCGCGCCCGGATGGAGGGGCTGTACGAGGTAACCCTGGAGGCAAACCGGGGATTGCGGCAGCAGGCGGTGCTCGAGACGATCTTAGAGTCAGTACGGCGGCTGCTTCGTAGCCCAGAGGCGGCCCTGACATCTGACGACCCGGGCCCTGGTCAGCTGGCTGCGCCTATCACCGTTGCCGATCAGCGGCAGTGGCTGGTGGCGTGGGGCCGGCGCCGGGGCGAGCCCTTCGGCGATGCCGATCGGGGCCTGCTGAGAGCCCTCGCCGCCGTGGGCAACGGGGCGCTCAGCAATGCTGAGCTCTACCAGCAGGTCCACGTCGAGCGCGAGAGGCTCTCCTCGATCACCCTCAGCATCGGAGAAGGCGTCTGCGCCATCGACGCAGACGGGAAGCTGACCTTCGTCAACCGGGCCGCGGCCGACATGATGAGGCTGCCGTCGCTCAACATAACGATCGACGACCTGGTGAGCGATGGCGCCCTCACGGCACCCGACTTTCTGCTCGTACCGGCCAGCGAAGCCATGCGCACGGGCCGCACCATCCGGGAGGACGACGCCAGGTTCCCCGGCAAGAACGGCGGCACCATCCCGGTTGCGTATACGGCCTCTGCGGTCATGAGCGACGGCACACCGTCAGGAGCGGTGATCGCCTTCCGCGACATCACCGAACGCAAGGCCTTCGAAGACGAGCTCCACCATCACGCCTTCTACGACAGCCTGACCGGCCTGGCGAATCGCGGGCTGCTGGTGGAGCGGCTCGATCAGGCGCTGCGGCGGTCAGCCATGGACCGCAAGACCCACGCGCTGATCTTTGTCGATGTGGATCGCTTCAAGAGCATCAACGACAGCCTCGGCCACGTGACCGGCGATGAGTTCCTGGTGGCGATCGGGGCCCGCATGAAGGGGGTGGTGCGGAGTCACGACCTGCTTGCCCGCTTCGGCGGCGATGAGTTCGTGGTGCTGCTGGAGGACGTGGCCGGAGTGGACGTGGCGGTCGCCGCGGCGCAGCGCATCTGCGCCGCCGTTGAGCAGCCCATGGTGCTGCCCGACGGCTACGAGCTGGTCGCGAGCGTGTCGGTCGGCATCGCTCTTACCGAGCCGGGGAAAACCGCCGACGACGTGCTTCGCAACGCCGACGTGGCCATGTACGACGCCAAGGTCAAGGGCGGGGGCGGCATCTACAAGGTGTTCAACCAGGCTTCCATGGGAAGCCGCTCTTCCGAGCGGCTCCAGATCGAGGCCGATCTGCGCAAGGGGCTCGAGCGCGATGAGCTCGAGGTGTATTACCAGCCGTTCTACTCCCTCGACGAGCAGCGCATCGTGGGCGCGGAGGCGCTGGTGCGGTGGCGCCACCCCGCGAACGGCCTGATCAGCCCGATGAGCTTCATCCCGATGGCAGAGGAAACCGGACTGATACTGCCGCTCGGCCGTTACGTTCTGGACACAGCATGCCGGCAGGTGCGTTCGATCCGGGACCGGCTGGACGTGGACCTGCCCATCAGCGTCAACCTCTCACCTCGCCAGTTCCAGGAGAGCGGGCTCCTGTCGCAGGTGGCGGCGGCCCTCGACTCAGCTGGCCTGCCCTCGGAGTTGCTCATGTTCGAGATCACCGAGACCATGGTCATGGAAGACCTTTCCGGTGCTCGCGAGATCATGAAGAAGCTCAACCGGCTGGGCGTGCGCCTGGCCATCGACGACTTCGGCACCGGCCACTCCTCACTTGCGTACCTCAAGCAGTTCCCGGTGCACGAGGTAAAGGTGGACCGCGCCTTCGTGCAGGGCGTCGCTGAGAGCCCGGTGGACTCGGCGATCGTCCGTGCCATCATCGACCTGGCCAATGCCATGGGCATATCGGCGGTCGCCGAGGGCGTGGAAACCAAGGACCAGGCCGCTGGGCTCAGGATGCTCGGCTGCCCGGTGGGGCAGGGCTTTTACTTCTCGCGCCCGCTGCGCGCCGAGGCGTTCGACCAGCTGCTCACCCGCCACTTCGCGCGGACCGGGGGACCAAACGGGCGGGTGCTGATCAACCAGTGCGCGGGCACGCCGGGCAGCACCGCGGTACCCTCCGTCCTGGCCTGCCCTGCCGATGCCGCCACGCTGCATGGCTGAGCGCGCTGATCCGGCGCATGGCGGTCAACGTAGTCGCGTTGTCGGGCAGGTGAGCCACCCGGTTCGGTGATTCCGCGACGGGAACGCAACGGTCCGCAGCAGCGGCCGGCACGGCACGGCACCAGCGATCGCTGGGCAGGTAGCGAAGTATCGGTTCTAGGTGTCTGCGGAACGTCTGGTCAGGCGTGCGCGGTGGAAGACTACGGATGGTTATGGCGAGTAACCCTCGGGCTGCCGACCTGGTGCCTAACCGTTGCTGTCTTGCGGCCCAGCCTCGCTGGATCCTTCACGGGGCGGGGCAACCAGACGCCTCCGGTGGCCAGTCGCGCTGAGCCCCGGCCAAGTTCGAAGGGGCCAGGAACATGACCGATGGACTGGTACTACCACCCGGCAGCGGCCACCCGATCCGGGCTGCGAGCATGACCCTCAAGGTGGGTGCCGGGCAGTCGCGGAACTGGTCGGTGTTCGAGGCCGATGTCTCACCCGGGTTCGACGTTGGCGCACATCTGCACCGCGAGGCGGAGGAAGCGTTCTACATTCTGGAGGGCGAGCTTGACCTGCTCGCTTTCGAACCCCGCGTCCGGACCACTCGTAACTGGCGCAGCTGGGAATCAGGCGCCGGCGCCCAGGTAGCCCGGGGTGGCCCGGGAAGCTTCATGTTCGTACCAGCTGGATGCCCGCACGCGTTCGCGAACCCCGGACCAGAACCAGCCCGCATGCTCTTCCTGGTTACCCCGGCCGGCCACGAGCACTACCTCGAAGAACTCGCTGAACTGCTCGTTCAACCCGGAGCACCGGACCGGGCCGAAATAGCAGCCCTGCGCGCCCGCTACGACATCCAGCAGCTCACCGCCATGGTCCCAGGATAGCTATCAAACGATCTTAGGACGCTGGTCACTGACCGTTGAACCCCATGCTCGTGACCTGCTGCTCTACCCGCCTGGGTCAAGGGCACACGACAAGATTTGCAGGTCAGCACGCCGTGACTTGTGTCCGAGGCCGGGCCTACACCCTCGCCGACGAACTGGCAGCCGGCCGCACCGACCCCGAAACGGCGTTCCGCCGATGCGAAACCCGGCACCGGACCCTCGTGGACCCCAGGCAGCGGGGCTTCGCCGCAGCCGGCGCCCTGCTCATCCCGGCTACCCGGCGCGGAATCACGGTCCGGAACATGGCCACCCGCCTGTTTCCCATAATGACCGCTGCCGGGTCACTGCGCCGCCGCCTCCGGCCCGCCTGATCCAGACCACGGACATGGGGATCGGGACGCGATTCAGCGATACCGAGGGTCCCGCTCGTCCTTTGCCACGCCGCTGCCCGGGTCTTCACGGCGGGATAGCGCCGGATTCCGTTCGACCTCATGACGCGGCCCGAGCCGCCTGCGGTTTCGTCGTCGGTTGCGCGACCAGCGCCAGCACCTCGCGCGCTGTGAGATAGATCATCAATTAGAGAGTGTAAAACACCAGCCCTTTCGGCATCTTCTTGTCTGTGCCGCCCTGGACGTACTCGTTGAACTTCGCCAGGCTCGCATCATTGATGCCATAAAAGCCTTGGCCATGCTTGTGGCTTCTCCTGGTCCGTTGAATTATGGTGGTGACTAGCGTGCCCCGGTGATTCGCAACCCAGTCAAGGCTGGAATTGCCGCTAGCCTCGTGGCGATGGCAGTCGTAAACCGTCCGCAGGAATGTCGCCGGCTTACCGGTGAAGGATGATGTTTCGAAGCTTAGCCGGTGGCGGCTTGGGCCGTCTTCCTTGCCGTGCGAGGCGACAAACGGGTCAGGGTGTCCCGCAACGTCCTGAAGCAGGATCACGACGTGGTCACCATCGGCTAGTGTCCCGGTCTTGGGTTTTCTCATCACCACGTGAGTCGTGTTTTGTTTCAGATCCCGGCTTGGTGGTGACGAGGCCGTTGGCCCGCGGTCTGCTGGTGGCATGGGTGATACGAGGCTGGAGCCGCTGGTGCTGT
>WNGB01002127.1_pt1 | contig 50885 bp, 51 predicted proteins | sample 5400681 | NCBI WGS metagenome assembly WNGB01 (sample SAMN13153367, study PRJNA577476) | soil metagenome | isolation source: 115 cm soil or saprolite under grassland replicate 2 | place: USA:California | collected 2016-06-15
CGTCGCCTGCGCCAGCGCCCGCGACAGGCGGACATGCCACGGCAACACCAGCGAGGCGCCGGTGGCTGCGCCGGCAGTGAGGAGTTGGCGTCTGGACAACCGCATCGTTGCTTCCCCCGTTCTTGCTGGGCTCTCATGGTTATGACCGAAAGGACCGGGAGCCGCCGGCATCCTTCGAACCACGATGGGCAAGAGCTCCATCGGGGGACCTCGGGCCCGGACCTGGGCGGTGCTCGGGCACCGCGGAGGTGGGCGGGCCGCCCGACGCGCCGCCTGCTCCCGTGACGGGGTGCCCACGGCCACCACCTCGCTGTGCTGCTGGTCGACGGCCGCGCCGGCCGCGCCCGTATGACCGCCAGCGTGGCCCGGACGGCGGGCGCTGGCAGGGGTCCTTGGTCCCTGCGTGCCAGGGTGCCCCGGCTGTGGCCGCCCGGGGGTCAGCCCCCCGGCGGCCACAGACCGACAGGCACGACCAGGGATCGGCCAGGCACGACCAGGGATCGGCCAGGCACGACCAGGGATCGGCCAGGCACGACCAGGGATCGGCCAGGCACGATCAGGGATCGGCGTGGTGGATGCCGATGAGCTGCTCGGTGGTGCCGCCAGGGCCGACCGCCTGGACGGTCAGGTGGGCCAGCAGCGGCTCGTCGCGGTAGGCCCAGGCCAGGGTGAACCCGTCCGCCGGGCTGGTGTCGTGGCCGAGCAGCCTGGCGTATCGGGCGACATCTGTCCCTGTCGGGGTGAGCAGGAAGCGCACGCGCTTGGTGTGGGTGGCCTTGACTGAGACCACCAGCGTCCCGGCCCCATTGGGAAGCACGAGGAAGCCGCCGTCGGTCCGCAGGGTGGGCTTGGTGGTCACGGCCAGGATGCGGGGAGCTGGCTGGGCGGGGGTGAAGCGGACCCGCACCGCGGTGGCCTGGACGACCCCGCCGCCGCTGGCCGCACCCTCCTCGTAGAAGATCACCCAGCCGGCCGCCGCGGTCGGCTGCCGGAACGCGATCCGCCCGCCGAACGGGCCGAGGGTGGCGTCCCCGCTGCCGGTGACGAAGCCCTGGCCGAGGACCAGGTCCTTGCCGGACCGGTCCTGGGTGACCTTCACGTACACGGTGCCCTCGTAGGCGCTGGCCTTGCCGGACACCGTCACCGGCGAGCCGATCCGCTGCAGCCGGCCCGGTGTGCCTACCTGGATGCTCCGGCCGCGGACGGCCCAGCACCATCCACCCTCCGGCAAGCCGGTACAGCCGCACCACGGCCGCGGCTGGGCCGGTCTGCGGCAGGCGGCGCCCACCCTCGCCGAACCTGGGGCGGAAGCCGACCTCGCCGGTGCGGGCGCCGGTGGAGCGGAACGGCCCGGCGGCCAGGTTGGTCATCCCCACCTCGCGGCCGAGGAACGCCCTGGCCGTGGCCACCGCCTGGGCGGCGGTGGGTTGCCCGGCGGCGCTGGTGGTCAGGCCGGCGGGCCGGACGGTCTCGGTGGGCGCGCCGGCGGGAGTGGACGCAGTCGACGGTGTGGCGGGTTGCAGCCCATCGGGACGGGTGGAGGTGGCGCTCCGGCTGCCCTGCCCGAAGCTACAACCGGCAAGGGCAAGGGCGGTGAGCGCCGCAGCGGCCAGCAGCGGGCGAACAGGACGCATGGTGGGACCTCCCATGTGCGCACTTCCCGGGCGGAAGCTCACCCGGAGTCTGGGAGGGTCCGGTCTCAGAAGCCGATCGGGACCGTTCCGGCGGGAACGCGGATCGGTTACCGGTTCGGCTCGATCAGGGTACCGGCGTCGTTACCGGCCGGTCAGGCCCGGTGCGCGGGCTCATGGCGCCGGCCGCTCCACCGCCCGGCGGATGCGCCTGTCGGAGACCGGATGCGTGGTTCCCAAGGTACCGTGTGGCCAGCCATCGCCCGGCGGATGCGCCTGTCGGAGACCGGATGCGTGGTTCCCAAGGTACCGTGTGGCCAGCCACGCTCAAGGAGGTTTCATGCTCTACGGGAAGGAACACGTCCGCCGGTACCGCGAGACGGACGGTGAGGTCGGCTACATGTGGCGGAAGGGCGTCCCGACGTTGATCCTGACGACGACCGGCCGCCGCAGCGGCAAGCCGCATTCGACGCCGCTCATCCTCGGCCAGGACGGTGCCGCCTACGTGGTCGTGGCCTCCAAGGGCGGCGCCGCGCGCCATCCGGCCTGGTACCTCAACCTCGTCGACCATCCCGAGGTGGACGTGCAGGTGAAGGCCGACCGGTTCCGCGCCCGCGCCCGTAGCGCGGAGGGGGAGGAGCGGGCCCGCCTCTGGAAGCTGATGGCCGGCGTCTGGCCGGCGTACGCCAGCTACCAGAAGAGGACCGCCCGCCAGATCCCGGTCGTCGTCCTCGAGCGCCTGGACCCGTAACGCCTTGGCCGGGCCGGCGTGCGACCCAGCAGCGGCGAGCCGCACAGGCCCGGGAAGCGGCGAGGCGCCTACGACCACAAGCAGGGCCGGTGCCGCCGGCCCACTCCTGACCGGCCCACCCGGCGGGGTCAGCGCCCGGGTCCGTACAGGCCGAAGACGAGCTCCGGGTCGCCAGGGCGCCAGGTCCCCTCGAACTGCGACTTGTTGCCGTTGCGGCGGGACCGTTCGAGCACCGCCCGGCCGACGGCGAGCTGCTGCCGCTCCCACCGCGGCAGCGCCGCCTCGACGTCGCCCCGCTCCGCGGCGAGGGCCTCGGCCAGCGCCCACGCGTCGGCGGCGGCCTTGGCCGTGCCCGCGGCGGCGTGCGGGCGCAGGGCGAAGGCCGCGTCCCCGAGCAGGCAGACCCGCCCGAAGGCCATCCGGGCCACCTCGATGTCGAAGATCACCTGGACGAAGGGGTGTTCGGTGCGCTGCACCACCTCGGCGAGCTGCCCTGCCAGGTGCGCGGCGGCGAAGCTCCGCAGCTCGCGCAGGTGCGGCTCGCGCGCCGCGCCCGGGGGCAGGGTGACGTCGCGGCGGGCCCCGTCCCGGTCGGTCATCAGGTCGTCGAGCTCGTCCCCGGCGGCGTAGTTGCGGTACCAGACGAAGTTGGCGAGCCGGCGTCCCGGCTCCACCGACCCGTCCAGCGCGGGGATGGGGTAGAGCAGGATGTGGCTGCTCGGGATGACCTGGTACACGATCGAGTCGGCGAGCAGGTCGCGGACGCCGTGGCCGAGGTCACGCTCGGAGACCGTGCCGCGCCAGGCCACGTAGCCGGCGTAGGCCGGTCGGGCCTGCGGCTGCAGCGAGGCGCGGGCGGTGGAGGAGATGCCGTCGGCGCAGACCAGCAGGTCATACGCTGCCGAGACGCCGTCGGCCAGCTCCACCACGACACGGTCGCCCTCCTGGCCGAAGCGGCGCAGCTCCCGCCCGAGGTGGTAGGAGCCTCGCCCCAGGTGGCCGAGCAGCGCACGGTAGACCGTGTGCCAGGCCGAGTAGCGGTAGCGCCGCGCCTCCTGGTACACGACCGACCCGTCCCGGCCGAGGTAGCGGAGGTAGCCGGTGGACGTGGCGATCTGGTCGACGTCGAGCTCGGTCCGCTCCCGGATGTAGCGCAGCGTCGTGTCCAGCACCACGATGCCCACGCCCCGGCTCTCGAGCTCCGCGGTCGACCGCTCGAACACGTCGACCTCGCAGCCGAGGTCGCGCAGGACGAGCGCGGCGGTGAGCCCGCCCAGCGAACCCCCGACGACCGCGACCCGCGGCCACCGGCTCACGACGGCAGCTGGCTACGGCGTGCCGAACGTGGCGACCCTGTCCACGCGGCACTCGAACAGCACCCGCCGCTCGTTCATGCCGGGGTCGCGGAGGCCGTAGGGAGGGTCGACGCCGGTGTACTTGGTCCACGCCTGGTCGATGGTCTCGGTCGCGCGGTGCCCCTCATCGGGGTCGTCCTCGTGGGTCTCCCGCTCCACGGTGGCCTTGATGGTCAGCCAGTGGTACGGGTTGTCTGGGTTCATCAGGATGATGGTCACCTGCGGGTTGCGCCGGATGAACCCGGTCTTGCGGCGGTGCTCGGCGAGGTTGAGGAGCACCTTGTCCCCGGCGTAGTTGAACCAGACCGGGGTCAGCCACGGGCGTCCGTCCGTGCCCATCACGGCGATCACGGACGTCACCGGCTCGTCCAGCAACTGCCGGTACACCGGGTCGAGGTCGTCCAGGGACTCCTTCTCGTCCCGCGACCCGACCATGAACTGGTTCTCCTGGGCCCCCTGGGAGACGTCCCGGACATTGGCGACGGTGAAGGACACGGCACCTCCCTTAGCTGATTAGCTGAGCAGCTCCACAGTGACGAATCGCAGCCTCGTGCCGCCGACGTTCTCCAGGTCGTGGACCAGCGGGTCCGCCGGAGAGTGCTCCGAGTAGTGGGTGTCGCCCACCTCGTAGCCCCGGACCCTGAAGGTGCCGTCCGGCGAGCGCTGCCGGCCGGTCCCTGGCTCCACGACGGTCCAGAAGTACCGCCGTGTGTGGGCGTGGAACGGTCCCCGCTCGCCTGGAGCGAGCCTCACCTCCCACACCTTGATCCGGTCGTTCTCGAACCACAGGCTGGTGCCCACGTCGAAGTTGCCCGCGGCGGCCGCCAGCTCGTCGCTGAACTCCGCAGGATCGAAGGTGCCCTCGTCCACGACCTCGGCCACGGGCACACTCTAAACCAATCCGAAACCCTACCGCCTCCAAAACCCTACCGCCGCGGCCCGGATGCCACCAGCGCCGTCCGGCGGCACCGGGGGCGGAATCGCCTCGACAGGGCTCGGCGACCTGGGGCAAGATCGCGCGCATGACCCGATCCGACATCCCGCCCGCCTGGGACGAGCGCACGATGCTGGCCACCTTCCTCGACTACGCCCGCGCCACCGTGCACGCCAAGTGCGAGGGCCTGGCCGAGGAGGACGCCCGCCGCGCGCCGCTGCCCGGCTCCCCCCTGATGACCCTGTCCGGCCTGGTGAGCCACTTGCGCTGGGTGGAATACTCCTGGTTCGAGGTGATGCTGCTCGGCCAGGAGGACCAGGGCCCGTGGACCGACGAGGACCCCGACCGCGAGATGCGCATCGGCGTCGAGGTCCCGATCGCCCGGCTGCTGGAGGAGTACGAGGCGCAGTGCGCCCGCAACCGGGAGCTGGCGGCCGGGCTGGACCTGGACACCCCGTCCAAGCGCACCATCAGCACCGGCGAGCCCGTGACGCTGCGCTGGATCCTGTTCCACATGGTCGAGGAGACCGCGCGGCACAACGGGCACATCGACATCCTGCGGGAGCTGGCCGACGGCGTCACCGGCACCTGAGGCCCCCGGCGGCATCTGTCAAGCGGGCCGGCCGTCCACAGCCTCGCCAGGGTCTGCTTCGCCGATGACGCTCGTGCTAGCTTCCTTGCTCGGTCACAGCGGTCTCGTACCCTACGATGACGGCCGCGGCGGATCGCCGGGGGATGTCGGCTTTGGGGGCCTCGCGCCGAAAGTAACCAGGGAGCCTGTAGCCAGATGAGCCGCCTTGAGGATCTGACTGCTGGTGCCCTTGTGCGAGGCGTGCTGGCGGAGCGTCCTGTCAGGGTGGTCCAGACCGAGTGGCACGGCTCGAACGCGCTCACGCTCACCTATACCGACGAGTCGGGCAGGCCCGGCCAGGAGCTGCTGTACCGGGACGACGAGACCCGCCTTGCCGTCCAGGAACCGGGTCGCGCCTGGTCGCTGGACGCCGACGGCCACCTGTTCCGGCTGGTCTCGGAGGCCAAAAGGATCTCGCTCGCGTACCTGTTCGACCCGTTCCTGGCGGTGCAGGTCTCGACGCTCGAGCCGCTGCCGCACCAGATCGACGCGGTCTACTCGAGGATGCTCGCGCTCCAGCCGCTCCGCTTCCTGCTCGCCGACGACCCAGGCGCCGGCAAGACCATCATGGCCGGGCTCTTCTGCAAGGAGCTGGCGATCCGCGGCGACGTCGAACGCTGCCTGGTGATCGCCCCTGGCAGCCTGGTCGAGCAGTGGCAGGACGAGCTCTGGGCCAAGTTCCGCCTCGACTTCGAGATCCTGACCCGCGACATGACCGAGGCGTCCCGAACCGGCAACCCACTCGCCGAGCGCCCGCTGCTGATCGCTCGCCTCGACCACCTGTCCCGCAACGAGGACCTCCAGGCCAAGCTGGCCGCCACCGACTGGGACCTGGTGGTCATCGACGAGGCCCACAAGCTGTCGGCGCACCGGTTCGGCAGCGAGGTCAAGGAGACCAAGCGCTACAAGCTCGGCAAGCTGGCCGGCTCGGTAGCCCGCCACCTGCTGCTGATGACCGCGACCCCCCACAGCGGCAAGGAGGACGACTTCCAGCTCTTCATGGCCCTGCTCGACGGTGACCGCTTCGAGGGCAGGCCCCGCGACGGCGTCCACGCCGACACCAGCGACCTGATGCGCCGGCTGGTGAAGGAGAAGCTGCTGAAGTTCGACGGTACGCGGCTGTTCCCCGAGCGCCGTGCCGCCAGCCCCACCTACCCGCTCTCCGACGACGAGATGCTGCTCTACAAGCACGTCACCGAGTACGTCCAGGAGGAGATGAACCGGGCCGACCGGCTCAAGGCCGAGGGTGAGGGCCGCAGGGGGGCCGTCGTCGGCTTCGCCCTCACCACCCTCCAGCGCCGGCTGGCCTCGTCTCCGGAGGCCATCTACCAGTCGCTGGTCCGTCGCCGGAAGCGGCTGGAGGCCCGGATCGCCGAAGAGCTGCCGCGCCGGCGGGCTGTCGAGGTCGCGGCCGAGATCGGCGTGCCACAGATCCCTCATGAGTTCCGCGACGTCGACGAGGACTTCGACGTCGACGACCTTCCCGACGGCGAGCTGGAGGACCTGGAGGAGGAACTGGTCGACCAGGCGTCGGCTGCCCGGACGGTCGCGGAGCTCGAGCGCGAGATCGCCCGCCTGGTCGAGCTGGAGGAGCTGGCGAACCAGGTGCGCCGGTCGGGCGCCGACCGCAAGTGGGAGGAACTGTCGAGCCTCCTGCAGCACACCGCGGAGATGTTCGACGCCCATGGCCGGCGCCGGAAGCTCATCGTCTTCACCGAGCACCGTGACACGCTCACCTACCTGGTCGACAGGCTGCGCGGGCTGTTCGGGCGGGCCGAGGCGGTCGTGGCGATCCACGGCCAGATGCCACGCCAGGAGCGTCGCCGGACCCAGGAGGCGTTCACCCAGGACAAGAGCGTGCTGGTGCTCGTCGCCACCGATGCCGCCGGCGAGGGCATCAACCTGCAGCGGGCGCATCTCATGGTCAACTACGACCTGCCGTGGAACCCGAACCGCATCGAGCAGCGGTTCGGTCGCGTGCATCGCATCGGCCAGGCCGAGGTCTGCTACCTGTGGAACCTCGTGGCCGAGGACACCCGCGAGGGGGAGGTGTTCCAGCGGCTGTTCGAGAAGCTCGAGGAGCAGCGCAAGGCCCTCGGCGACCAGGTCTTCGACGTGCTCGGCGAGTCGTTCCGGGGCAGGAGCCTGCGGGAGCTCCTGGTCGATGCCATCCGCTACGGCGAGCAGCCCGAGGTGAGGCGGCGGCTCGAGCTGGTCGTCGACGACACCGTCGGCGACACCTTGCGGCAGGTGGTGCACGAGCGGGCGCTGGTGACCGACGTGATGACCCTGGCCGACGTCGAGCGGATCCGCGACGAGATGGAGCGCGCCGATGCCCGCCGCCTCCAGCCCCACTTCATCCGCTCCTTCTTCCTCGCGGCGTTCGCCCTGCTTGGCGGGACCATCCGCGAGCGCGAGCCGGGCCGCTACGAGATCACCCATGTGCCCGCCGAGCTCCGCCGGCGCGACCGCCGGGACGGCGGCCGCGCGCCGCTGCTGCGCCGGTACGAGCGCGTCACCTTCCACAAGGAGCTGATCGCGGTCGATGGCCGGCCACTCGCCGAGTTCTGCTGCCCCGGGCATCCGCTGCTCGACGGCACGATCGACCTGGTGGTCGAGCGCTACGCCGGCCTTCTCACCCAGGGCGCCGCGCTGGTGGACGAGAGCGACCCGGGGGAGGCGCCCCGCGTGCTCGTCTACCTGCAGCACGCCATCCAGGACGGCCGCCTCGACCGGGGCGGCAACCGGCGGGTCGTGTCCAAGCGCTTCGAGTTCGTCGAGGTCGACCAGGACGGTGGCGCTCGGAGCGCCGGCTGGGCACCCTACCTCGACTGCCGGCCGGCCACGCCCGAGGAGCTGGAGCTGGCCAGGCCCGCGCTCGACGCCGGGTGGGTGCGCGACGACCTGGAAGCGCGAAGCCTCGACCACGGCGTGGCCCAGGCCCGTGACCACCTGGAGGAGGTCCGCCGCCGGACCCTCGACCGGGTGGAGCGGACCACCGCCGCCGTGCAGGAACGGCTGCTCACCGAGATCCGCTACTGGGACCACCGAGCCAACCAGCTCAAGGACCAGGAGCTGGCCGGCAAGCTGCCGAAGAGCGGCATGAACTCGGCCAAGGCCCGCCAGCGGGCCGACGAGCTGGAGGCCCGGCTCAAGCGCCGGCTCGACGAGCTGGACGCCGAACGCCAGCTCTCGGCCCTTCCACCTGTCGTCGCCGGTGGCGCGCTCATCCTGCCCGCCGGCCTGCTGGCAAGGCTGCGCGGGAGCGTTGCGGACCCGGCCGGGCGGGCCCGGGAGACGGAGCGGGTCGAGCGGGCCGCGGTCGACGCCGTGCTCGGGGTCGAGCGCGGCCTGGGCCGCATGCCGGTCGAGATGCCCCGCAACAACAAGGGCTATGACATAGAGTCCAAGGACCGCGACGGTCGCCTGTGGTTCATCGAGGTCAAGGGTCGCGTGGAGGGCGCCGAGACGGTGACGGTCACCAAGAGCGAGATCGGGGTCGGCCGCAACAAGCCCGGCCAGTTCATCCTCGCCCTCGTCGAGGTGCCGACCGACGGCCAGCCCTTGGTCCGCTACCTGCGACAGCCGTTCGACGGCAGCGGCGACCTCCCCTTCGGTGCCATCAGCGTGACCTTCGACTGGAAGCAGCTCACCAAGCGCTTCGAGGTGCCGGCGTGACTGTGGCATGGAGGAGCTGAGCTGTGCGGATCACCCACCTGACCCTGAAGAACTGGCGCAACTTCCGTTCTGTCGACGTCGACGTGCAGGAGCGGCTGTTCATCGTCGGACCGAACGCTTCAGGGAAGTCCAACCTGCTGGACGCATTGCGGTTCCTGCGCGACATCGCACGCGTGGGTGGTGGATTCCAGGAGGCAGTCGCCACCCGGGGCGGGATCCCACGGGTCCGTAGCCTGGCAGCCCGTAGCTTCAATCATGGGCGTGTGCAGGTCGCGATCTCGCTCGGTAGCTCGAAAGAGCCGGAAGAGTGGTCATACGTCCTTGACTTCACGGCCCAGCAGCGCGGTCAGCATCGTCCAGTGGTCACGCAAGAGCTGGTCCGTCACCGGAATGTGACCGTCCTCAGTCGACCCGACGACGAGGATCGGCAAGACGAGGAGCGGTTGACGCAGACTGCCCTTGAGCAGGTCAATGCGAACCGCGAGTTCCGCGAGGTGGCCGACTTTCTCGAGTCGATCCGATATCTTCATCTGGTTCCCCAGGTCGTGAGGGAGCCGGATCGTGCCGGCGACCGAACTGAAGACCCCTATGGCGGAGACTTCCTTCTCCGGGTCGCGCGCACTCCGGACAAGACAAGGCGGAGCCGGCTACGGAAACTCAACGATGCGCTGCGCCTCGCGGTTCCTCAGCTCGACCAGTTGGAGCTCATCCGCGATGCGGACGGAAGGCCACATCTTCAGGCCCGGTACCAGCATTGGCGAGCTCGAGGTGCGCGCCAGGATGAGCGTGACTTCTCGGACGGGACGCTCCGACTGATCGGGCTGCTGTGGTCACTGCTCGAGAGTGGCAAGTCGGCCGGTCCCTTGCTACTAGAAGAACCTGAGCTCTCACTACACGCCTCTGTTGTGCGACAGTTGCCGACGATCCTGAGTGGGATGCAGAGGACCGGCGGCCCCCAAGTGTTCCTTAGCACCCATGCAGGCGAGGTTCTTGCCGACGAAGGTCTTGGTCTTGACGAGGCGCTCGTGCTCTTTCCGGGAGAGGAAGGCACAACGGCGGCGCTCGCCTCTGAGATCCGAGATGTCAAGGAGTTCATCGATACGGGCATGAATCTCGAAGAAATCCTTCGCCCTCTGACAGAGCCTCAGGATGTGAATGACCTACCTCGAGTAACGGCATGACCGAGGTCGCCTATGCCGTCGAGGGCTGGGGAGATGAACCCGTTGCCACCAAGCTGATCAAGGTGGTTGGTTGCATACCGCGAAGGGTTCTCATTGCTGACGGGAAGAGCAGGCTCGATCCAAAGATCCAGGATACAATCAAAGCGCCGAGCGCCGATGCTGGCTCGTTCTCCGCGACCTTGATCACGACGATCTTGCTACCTGCATACCAGATCTTCTCCAGGTTCTGTTGAAGGGTCCTCCTGCGTCTCGCCTCGCGCTGCGACTTGCCGTACGAGCCGTTGAGGCATGGCTTCTCGCCGATAGGCAGGCGTTCTCGGAGTTCTTCCGGGTGCCACTTCGGCGAGTTCCCACCAACCCGGATTCCCTTGATGACCCCAAACGTGCGCTGGTGGATTCCTGTCGTGCATCCACGGCGCGAGGCATGAGGCGTGCTATGGTCCCGCACGAGGGAAGCGGCCGAGCGGTGGGTCCTGAGTACACCTCCACTATTCGTGCCTTCGCGGCAGACCACTGGGATATCCAACGGGCCAGCGACGGCTCGCAAAGCCTCCATCGGGCGGTGCAATGCGTCGAGCGCATGGTCACGGCAGGAGCGTGGTCACATTGAGGAGGAAGCTCATCGAGGTGGCGCTGCCGCTCGAGGCGATCAACCGGGAGTCGGCCCGGGAGAAGTCCATCCGCCACGGACACCCCTCCACGCTGCACCTGTGGTGGGCGCGCCGACCGCTGGCCGCCTGCCGGGCGGTGCTGTTCGCCTCGCTGGTCGACGACCCCTCCGCGCACCCCGACCGCTTCCCGACCGAGGAGGCCCAGCAGGAGGAGCGGGAGCGGCTGTTCCGCATCATCGAGGAGCTGGTGAAGTGGGAGAACACCACCAACTCCGAGGTGCTGAAGGCCGCCCGGGCCGAGATCCTCGCCTCCTGCGACGGCGACCCGCCCCCGGTGCTCGACCCGTTCTGCGGGGGTGGGTCGATCCCGCTCGAGGCGCAGCGGCTGGGCCTTGAGGCCCATGCGAGCGACCTCAACCCCGTCGCAGTACTGATCACCAAGGCGCTGATCGAGATCCCGCCGAAGTTCGCCGGCCGCCCGCCGGTCCACCCCGACGACGGCAGCTCGAAGGCGCTCGGCTCCTGGGAGGGCGCCCGCGGCCTGGCCGAGGACGTCCGCTACTACGGTCGCTGGATGCGCGACGAGGCCGAGCGCCGCATCGGCCATCTCTATCCCAAGGTAAAGCTGCCCCGCGAGCACGGCGGTGGCGAAGCGACCGTGATCGCCTGGATCTGGGCCCGCACCGTCAAGTCGCCCAACCCCGCCTGGAGCGGCCTCATGCCGCTCGTGCGCTCGTTCGCCCTGTCGACCAAGAGGGATAAGGAGACGTGGGTGCAGCCGGTCGTCGACCGCGAGAACCGGTGTATCCGCTTCGAGATCCGCACCGGCCCCGGCCGCCCCGAGGGCACCGTCAGCCGCAATGGCGCTGTCTGCCTCGCCACCGGCACCCCCGTCCCCCTCAGCTACATCCGCGCCGAGGGCAAGGCCGGCCGCATGGGCGCCCAGCTCATGGCAATCGTCGCCGAGGGTCGGGGAGAGCGAGTCTACCTGCCGCCCGACGAGGAGCACGAACGGATCTCAGCGAGCGCGGAGCCGTCGTGGATGCCCGAGGAGGAAGTCACAACTCCAAGTCATGACGTGGACCGGCTACCGATGTACGGCATGAGGCGGTGGGGTGACGCCTTTACCAAGCGCCAGCTAGTTGCCCTGTGTACATTCTCGGAACTTGTACTAGAGGCACGAGAACGGGTGCGTGTCGACGCAAATGTTGCTGGTTTGCCAAGCGACAGCACGCGCATGAGCGATGGCGGCAGAGGCGCCGACGCCTATGCGGACGCCGTGGCGACCTACCTCGCTCTGTCATTAAGTAAGGCCATCGACGCCGGCTCCACCGTCTGCACGTGGCATAGCCACCCGAGCAAAGAGACACTTCGCAACACGTTCGCCCGCCAGGCTATTCAGATGACCTGGGACTTTGCCGAGGGCAACTTCTTCGCGAGATCGACAGGAAGCATCGGAGAGGCGCCAGAGTGGATCGCCCGAGTAGTCGATCGGCTCATGGCAACTCCGGCGATCGTTCAGCAGTTCGACGCCACGGCGGTCGCGCCGCAGCACCCGGTCATCTTCGCCACCGACCCGCCCTACTACGACAACATCGGCTATGCGGATCTCTCGGACTTCTTCTACGTGTGGCTACGGCGGTCGCTCCGCAACGTGTGGCCAGAGGAGTTCAGCACACTGCTCGTCCCCAAGGTCCAGGAGCTTATCGCAAGCCCCTATCGCTTCGGTGGGAGTAGGCGCGCAGCGGAGGACCACTTCGAAGCCGGACTCGCGACGGCCTTCGAGCAGATGCGCAAGTCGCAGGCATCCGGCTACCCCCTGACCGTCATTTATGCCTTCAAGCAGTCCGAATCCGATGACGGGACCAGCCGAGTCGCCTCGACTGGGTGGGAGACCATGCTCGACGGATTGCTGCGCGCCGGGTTGTCAGTCCACGGCACCTGGCCAATTCGAAGCGAGCTCGGAAACCGGATGCTCGCTTCCGGAACCAACGCCCTCGCCTCTTCAATCGTGCTTGCCTGTCGCCCTCGCGCCGACGGCGCCCGACTGGCCACCCGAAAGGAGTTCTTCGCTGCGCTCAAGACCGAGTTGCCGTCGGCACTTCGACGCCTCCAGCAGGGCAGCATCGCCCCAGTGGATCTTGCCCAAGCGGCGATCGGGCCGGGCATAGGGGTGTTTTCTCGTTTCTCGAAGGTGGTGGAGGCCGACGGCTCGGCGATGACCGTCCGCGCGGCGCTCGGGCTCATCAACCAGGTGCTCGACGAGACGTTGGCCGAGCAGGAGGCGGACTTCGATGCAGACACCAGGTGGGCGCTCGCCTGGTTCGAGCAGCATGGAATGAACCCTGGCCCGTACGGTGTGGCCGAGACGCTGTCGAAGGCCAAGAACACGGCGCTCAACGGGCTCGTTGCGGCCGGGATCGTCGAGTCCAGGGCGGGGAAGGTGCGGCTGCTGGATCGGCACGAGCTGCCGCTAGCGTGGGACCCAGCGGTCGACGGCAGGCTCACGGTCTGGGAGGTCGCTCAGCACCTGATCCGGGCGCTGGACACCGGAGGTGAGGCCAAGGCGGCCGAACTTCTCCGTCGTGTTGGGGGAATCGGGGAGGCGGCTCGGGAGCTGGCCTACCGGCTGTTCACGCTCTGCGGGCGGAAGAAGTGGCCCAAGGAGGCGCTCGCTTACAACGCGCTCGTCGTCGCCTGGCCAGAGATCGCGCGCCTTGCCGCAGAGGTTCCTGCCGAGGCGCCCGCGCAGCAAACGCTGGTGTGAGGGTTGCAATGACTCAGGTCCAATGGCAGGTCATCGGTGGCAAGATCCGGTACGGCGGTCGCAGTCTGGCTGACTGGGTGCCGGAGGTGGTCGCGGATCTCGCTGCGGTCGGCGACCCACTGCGCGTGGTCCTGTTCGGCTCGGTCGCCCGGGGGGACGACGGGCCGGACTCCGACATCGACCTGCTCGTGGTGCTCCCAGCAGTCGAGCTGCGCCGCCGGCACGAGGTGACCGTCAACCTCGCCCGCGCCATCTCGACTCCCGCTCCGGTCGACCTCCTGGTCACCGACCCGGTCGAGATCGCCGAGCGCGGCGACCTTCCGGGGGTCCTCCGGGTGGCGCTGCGCGAGGGGCGGGTGGTGCATGAGCGACCGGGCTGAGCGGCTGCGGCGCGAGGCATGGCGCTGGCTGCATCTCGCTCGGGAGGACCGGGCCGCGGCGACCCATCTCGCGGGTGCGGCCGACCTGCCGTACCGCGTCGCCTGTCTGTTGGCGCAACAGGCCGCGGAGAAGGCCATCAAGGCGGTCCTCGTCGCCGAGGACGTCGATCCCCCGAAGCTGCATGATCTGCGGAGACTCCTCGAACGGTGCTCCTCCCCCATAATGTCCGAGCTGAATGAGCCGGCCCTCGAGGACCTGAGCCGGTGGTCGATTGCCGGCCGCTACCCGGCCGACGTGGCCGAGGGGACGGCCGCTGACGCCGAGGCCTGCCTGGCCTCGGCGAGCCAGGTCCTCGGGCGTGCCGCCGAGGTGGTGGCCAAGCTCGTCGGCACCGAGCCGGATGCGCGGACGCAGCGAGAAGGGGAGTTCTGATCGATGGTGACCACCAATTACGAGCGGGTGGGCAGGGCCCTCGGCCTGCTGGGCCAGGGGCTCACCCCGTTCGTGGCCAGGGAGTGCAAGGCGAGGTACGGCGACGGGTGGGTCCAACGCGTGGCCCGCCATGGGCGGGCGGACCCGACCGACACCCAGCTCGCCGTGCTGATCGACGAGTGGCGCGAGGTGTTCGCCAAGGTGCTCGGCCACGCCGAGCGCAGCTACGTGAGCGAGCTGGTCGAGACCCGCAACCGCTGGGCCCACCAGGGCACCTTCTCGACCGACGACGCCTACCGGGCGCTCGACACGGTCCACCGCATGCTCACCTCGGTCGCCGCCGCCGACGAGGCGCTCGAGGCGGACCGGTTGCGCCAGGACCTGCTGCGAGGTCGCTTCGCCGAGCAGGCGCGCCAGACCCAGCGCCGCGCGGCCGTGGCCCCGATCGAAGGGCAGCCGGCGGGCGGCCTGCGGCCCTGGCGGCAGCTCGTCACCCCCCATCCGGATGTCGCCTCAGGCCGCTACCAGCAGGCCGAGTTCGCCGCCGACCTCCACCAGGTGTGGCGCGACGAGGCGGCCGCCGAGTACGGCGACCCGGTCGAGTTCTTCCGCCGCACGTTCCTCACCGACGGCCTGCGACGGCTGCTGCTGAACGCGGTGCGCCGGTGGCGGCGGGACGGCGGCGACCCGGTGGTGGAGCTGCAGACCAACTTCGGCGGCGGCAAGACCCACTCGATGATCGCGCTGTTCCACCTGGCGGCCGGCTACCCGCCACGCCAGCTCCCCGGCGTCGAGGCCATGCTCGCCGAGGCCGGCCTGGCGGGACTTGAACCGACGCAGGCCACGGCCGCCGTGCTGGTCGGGCAGATGATCCCCCCGGGGCAGGTCAGGACCAAGAACGACGGCACCGAGGTCCACACCCTCTGGGGAGAGCTGGCCTGGCAGCTCGGCGGCGCCGAGTCCTACCGGCTGGTCGCCGACGCGGACCGCTCGCGCACGAGCCCGGGCGTGGCCCTGGTCGACCTGCTCCGCCAGCATGCGCCCTGCCTGGTCCTGATCGACGAGTGGGTGGCCTACGCGCGCCAGCTCTACGGCGTGGACGGCCTGCCTGCTGGGTCGTTCGACGCCCAGTTCACCTTCGCCCAGGCGCTGGCCGAGGCGACTCGGGCCGTCGAGGGCGCGCTCATGGTGGTATCGATCCCCGCCTCGGACATCGAGGTCGGTGGGGAGGGCGGGCGAGCGGCGCTGGAGCGGTTGAAGAACGTCATCGGCCGGGTGGAGTCGTCGTGGCGGCCCGCGTCCGCCGAAGAAGGTTTCGAGATCGTCCGCCGCCGGCTCTTCGACGACCTGCCCGCCGACAAGGCCCCCCAGCGGGACGCGGTGGTCAAAGCCTTCGGTGGCCTGTACCGCAGCCAGCGGGGGGAGTTCCCGGGCGGCTGCGCCGAGGGCGACTACGAGCGGCGCCTCACCGCCGCCTACCCGATCCACCCGGAGCTGTTCGACCGGCTCTACGGGGAGTGGTCGACGCTCGACAAGTTCCAGCGGACCCGAGGGGTGCTGCGGCTCATGGCCGCGGTCGTCCACGAGCTCTGGGAGCGCAACGACCCAAGCCTGCTGATCATGCCGGCGACCATCCCGATCGACGCTCCGGCCGTGTCGTCGGAGCTGACCCGCTACCTGGAAGAGGGCTGGACCCCGGTCATCGAGAGCGACGTCGACGGGCCGAACGCCCTGCCGCTGCGGCTCGACCGGGACAATCCTAACCTGGGGCGCTACTCCGCCACGCGCCGGGTGGCGCGGACCATCTATCTCGGCTCGGCACCGACCCAGCAGGCGGCCAACCGGGGTCTTGACGACCGCTCGATCAAGCTCGGCTGCGTCCAGCCGGGCGAGGCGCCCGCCACCTTCGGCGACGCCCTGCGCCGCCTTACCGACCAGGCGACCTACCTGTACGTCGACGGGCAGCGGTACTGGTACTCGCTGCAGCCGTCGGTGACCCGCCTGGCCCGCGACCGGGCGGTCTCGCACTTCTCCGACGACGACGTCGACGAGGAGATCCGTCGCCGACTCAGGCCGGCCGAGCGCCAGCGCGGCGACTTCGCCGCCGTCCACGCCGCGCCCGCCTCCCCGGGTGACGTGCCCGACGATCCCGAGGCGCGGCTCGTCGTGCTCGGTCCCGAGTACCCACACTCGGGCAAGAGCGTGGACAGCCCGGCTCGGATGGCGGCGCAGCAGTTCCTCGACAAGCGGGCAGCTGGGGACCGGTTCCACCGCAACATGCTGGTGTTTCTCGCCGCTGACCGGAGCCGCCTGCAGGACCTGCGCCAGGCGGTGCGCGAGTTCCTTGCCTGGGGGTCGATCGAGGCCGAGAAGGAGATCCTCAACCTCGACAACTTCCAGCGCCGCCAGGCGGAGACCAAGCGCGAGCAGCTCGACCTCGCTGTCGTCCAGCGAGTCGGCGAGACCTTCGTGTGGGTGCTGACGCCGAGCCAGCCCGTCCACGACCCCACCGTCGTCTGGGAGGAGACGCGGGTCGGCGGCAGCGACCCCTTGGCGGTGCGGGCCGCGAAGAAGCTCGGCAACGAAGAGGGCCTGATCACCGACTACTCCGGTGTCCGGCTGCGCATGGACCTGGATCGCGTGCCGCTGTGGCGCGGGGACCACGTCAACCTCCGGCAACTCTGGAGCGACTACTCCCAGTACCTTTACCTGCCGCGCCTGCGGGACTCAGCCGTCCTGCTCGGCGCCGTGCGGGACGGCGTGGCCTCGCTCACCTGGCATCCGGACACCTTCGCCTACGCGAGCGCGTTCGACGAGGCGAGCGGCCGGTACAGCGGGTTGGTCGCCGCCGCTTCACCGGCCGTCATGCTCGACGAGGTGAGTGTGGTGGTCAGGCCCGACGTGGCCCAGCACCAGATCGAGGAGGACCGCAAGCGCGCCGACGACACCAGCGGCGCGGTCGGGCTCGGCGACGCCGGTCCGGCCATGGGGGGCGCGGTCGCTGGTGGGGAGGCGACCGGCGAGACGGCCAGGCCGCCGGAGCACCGGCTGCCCGTCCGGTTCTATGGCCGCATTACCCTCGAGCCCGTTCGCATGCTGCGGGACGTGAACGACATCACCGACGCGATCGTCCGGCAGCTCGGGCGAGCGCCTGACGCCCGCGTCAGCGTCACGGTCGAGATCGAGGCGACGTCGGCCGGCGGCTTCGACGACGATGTCCGCCGCACCGTGACGGAGAATGCCCGCACGCTGAGGTTCGACACGCACGAGTTCGAGTCGGAGTAGGCGGCTCGCCGCTGGTGTCAGAGGGTCGTCCAGTCGGTCAGCACGCTGGTGCGCTCGGCGGTGCGGCAGTGCAGGCGGAACCGGCCCGACGGGATGGGGCGGACCACGAAGTAGCCGACCTCGTCGACGGGGACGGTCAGGTCGCCGCCGCGGAGGACGGTCGGGTCGCCGCCGCGCTCGACCACGACCTCCACCCGGCCGGGTTGGGGCGGCACGAACTGCCCGAGCAGCGCGTCCTCGGTGACCTCGACCTCGATGGTCAGCTCAGGGGACCGGAACGTCATGGTGCGGAGCGGGGCCGGCTCGGCTCGGGTGGCCGCCGCCACCAGCTCGTCGTCGAGCGCCGAGTCGTGGGCCAGGGCGGCCAGTTCGGCGTCGACGTCGCGCCACGTCCAGGCCGCCTTGCCCGCCTCGACGAGCTCGCGGGGGACGGCGGGCGCTGCCCGCAACGCCCGGCCCAGCACGGCGAGGAGCTCGTCGTCGTCGCCCCAGGGGTGGCTGCGCACGTCCCTCACCTCCTTGCCCCGTATGGTAGCGGAGGGTCGCCGGCGGGCAGCGCCGGCCGGCTCCCGCCCGGCGGGTACCCCGCGGCCGCGTGGACGACGCCCATCTCAGGTCCGGCGGAGGACGAACGGCTTGCCGTTGCCGGCCAGCGGCTGTGGCGACCGCAGGAGACCGTCCAGCGCCTCACGGGCGCTCTTCCGGCCGGGCTCGGTGGCCCTGGCGATCGCGCCGCTCACGATGGCGGTGGCGAACGAGGTCCCGCTCCACTGCGCGTACCCCGGGAAGCAAGTCGGGAACGGGTCGCCGTCGCCGTCGACGTCACCGGTCAGGTAGGTGCTGGTGATGTCGGCGCCGGGCGCCATGAGGTCGACCCAGGGTGCGTCCGGGCTGAACCGGGCCGGATCGCGATGGTGGTTGGTGGGGCCGTCGGTGGCGCCGACGGCGACCACGTCGTCCAGGGCCGCCGGCCAGATCGGGGCCCGCGGCCTGACCTCGCCCGCCTGGCCCGCCCCGTGGTCGCCCGCCTGGCCCGCCCCGTGGTTGCCCGCCTGGCCCGCCCCGTGGTTGCCCGCACCTCGGCGTCGAGCTTGTCGATCGCCCTGGCCAGCACCAACGGCGCCGCGCCGTCCTCGGTGAAGCAGCCGAAGGAGAGGTTGAGCACGTGCACGCCCGAGCCGGTGAAGCGCACCAGCTCCTTGGCCACGTTCCAGGTGTCGGCGGTGGCGTCCTCCCGGGTGAGCCCTGGGCGCACGTCGAGCTGGACGGCGGGTGCCTCCCACACGATCAGGCCGGCGACGAACGTGGCGTGGCCCTGCGGCCAGCGCCGCTTCGCCTCCTCCGACGGGTCGAGCCACATCGCGCCCGGTCCGGCGACGTAGGTGCCTGCGAGCCACGGATGGGCGGCGAGCTCGGTGTCGAGGACGCCGACGCGCACCCCCCGGCCCGCGTCGGCGCCGGCGACCTGCTGTGGGTGCAGCGGGTGCTGTCCAACCGGGGCGTGCTGCACACCTTCCGGCACGCCTACGCGGCCGCCGAGACCGACCTGCAGGAGGCGGAGCGCCTCTGCCGCGAGCTGGACCTCGGCCTCTTGGCCGCGTTCGTGCAGGAGAACCTCGGCTTCGTCAACGCCCGGCGCGGCGACGTGCCGGCCGCGCTCCATCACTACGACCTCGCCGAGCGACGCTACCGCGCGCTGCACGCGCAGCTCGGCTCGCTGCTCGTCGACCGGAGCGAGCTGCTGCTCTCGGTCCGCCTGGTGTCGGAGGCGCGCGAGGCCGCAGCGCAGGCGGTCGCGGAGTTCGAGCGTGAGCGGCGGCGGATCGCGCTGCCCGAGGCGCGGCTGCTGCTGGCCCGGGCGGCCGTGCTCGACGGGGACCCGGCCGGGGCGCTCGAGGAGGCCCGCCGCGCCGCGCGCGAGTTCGCCAGGCACGGGCGTCCCGAGTGGGTCTGGCTGGCCCGCTTCTCGGTGCTGACGGCCCGGCTCGACGACGGGCGGCCGCCGCGCGTCGCGATCGGCCAGGTCGAGCGGACCGCGGAGGCACTCGCCGCCGCCGGCTGGCCCGCCGCGGCCCTGGACGCCCGCCTGCTCGCGGCACGGCTCGCCCTGGACCGGGGCCGGACCGGCCAGGGCTGCCGGCAGCTCCAGCAGGCCAGCCGCGGGCGCCGCCGAGGCCCGGCCGCGCTGCGGGCCCGGGCCTGGTACGCGGAGGCGCTGCTGCGCCTGGCGGCCGGGAACCGCCGCGCCGCCACGGCCGCGGTCGGCGCCGGGCTGCGCATCCTCGACGAGCATCGGGCCACGCTGGGCGCGACCGACCTGCGCGCGCACGTGGTCGGGCACCGGACCGAGCTGGCCGAGCTCGGGCTGCGCATCGCCCTGCACGAGGCGCGGCCGCGCCGCGTGCTGGCCTGGGCGGAGCGGGGCCGCGCCCGCCACCTGCTGATGCGGCCGGCCCGGCCGCCTGACGACCCCGTGCTCGCCGGCGCGCTGGCCGAGCTGCGGGCCACGGTGGCAGAGATCGACCAGGCCCGCGGCGCGGGTCGCGGTGCCGCGCGGCTCGTCCAGCGCCAGGTCGAGCTCGAGGAGGCGATCCGCGACCACTGCCGCCGGCAGGTCGGCGAGGCGGCCCTGCCCGCCCAGGGCGCGGTCCCGCTGGACAGCCTTGGCGATGCGCTCGGCGACGCAGCCCTGGTGGAGTTTGTCCAGCTGGACGGGGTGCTGCACGCGGTCACCATGGCCCGCGGGCGGGTGCGCCTGCACCAGCTCGGACCGGTGGCGCCACTGCGGGACCTGGTCGAGCGGCTGCCGTTCGCGCTCCACCGCCTCGCCCGCCACCACGCCGCCGCGGCCAGCCGCTCGGCCGCCGCCACCGTGCTGCAGGACGCGGCCGAGCGGGCCGACGCCATCCTGCTGCGGCCGCTCGCCCCGGAGCTCGGCGACGGGCCGCTGGTGCTGGTGCCGACCGGACCGTTGCAGTCCCTGCCCTGGTCGATCCTGCCGTCCTGTGCGGGCCGGCCGGTCAGCGTCTCGCCGTCAGCGGCGTTGTGGCATGCGGCCAGCCGCCCGGCCGCGGCCGCGGCCGCGGGGCGGGTCGTGGTCGCCGCCGGCCCGGGGCTGCCCGGCGCCCGGGTCGAGGCGGAGCAGGTCGCGGCCGTCCACGGGACGACCCCCCTGCTTGGCCAGGCCGCGACCGTGGAGGCGGTGGCCGCCGCGCTGAACCGGGCGAGCCTCGCCCACCTGGCCGCGCACGGGCGCGTGCGCGCCGACAACCCGCTGTTCTCCTCGCTCCGGCTCAGCGACGGTCCGCTCACCGTCTACGACCTTGAGCGCCAGGAGCGCGTGCCGGACACGGTCGTGCTGGCGGCATGTGACAGCGGGCGCGCGGTGGTCCGGGCCGGGGACGAGCTGCTCGGGCTGAGCGCCACCTTCCTTTCCCACGGCACCCGGCAGCTCGTCGCCTCGGTCGTGCCGGTCCCCGACGCCGAGACCGCCCCGCTCATGGTGGCGTTCCACCGCCTGCTGGCCGCGGGCCGCCCGGCCGCCGCCGCCCTGGCCGAGAGCCAGCAGCAGGTGGCGCGGGAGCAGACCAGGGCGATGGCGGCGTCGGCCGGGTTCGTCTGCATCGGCGCGGGCTGACGCCGGCGCCCCCGTCGACAAACATCGCAACCGAAGTTTGGTGGCTGCGACCGACGACGCCGCACCCCCGGCGCCCCGTCGACAAACATCGCGCAACCGAAGTTTGGTGGCTGCGACCGACGACGCCGCACCCCCGGCGCACGTACCGTTGGACGTGTCAACGACCCGCCGGGCGGCGAACGCCGCCTCCTTCTGGCCCGGCGCACGTACCGTTGGACGTGTCAACCCTGGTCGCCCCGTCCCAGACGATGGGTTACGTTCCCGACCGGTGTTGAGCATACTTGGCGTTCCAGGCATCTGAGATAAATCAACCACAGCCCCAGAAAGGGCTGAAATGTCGTTGCTGCGGGTGGATCGGCTCACGGTCCGGTTCGGTGGCGTGACCGCCCTCGAGGGGGTGTCGTTCGAGCTGGAGCCGGGACAGGTGTGCGGGCTCATCGGCCCCAACGGCGCCGGCAAGACCACCCTGTTCGACTGCGTCAGCCGGCTGACCCGCCCGCAGGGCGGGCGGGTCGAGCTCGACGGGCAGGACCTGCTCGCCATCGAGCCGCACCAGGTGGCCGGGCTCGGCATCGCCCGCACGTTCCAGCACCTCGGCCTGTTCGGCTCGCTCACCGTGCGCGAGAACGTGATGCTCGGCGGGCATCACACCTGCCGGTCCGGGTTCGGCGCCGCCGCCCTGCGCCTGCCGTCGGTCCGCGGCCAGGAGCGCGCCCTGCGCCGCCGGGCCGACGAGGTGCTCGAGCGCCTCGGCCTGGCCCACCTGGCCGCCCGGCCGGCGGCCGGGCTGCCCTACGGCACCCTCAAGCGCATCGAGCTGGCCCGCGCGCTCGGCGCCGCGCCCCGGCTGCTGCTGCTCGACGAGCCCGCCAGCGGCCTCTCCCATGGCGAGGTCGACGAGCTGGCCGAGGCCATCGCCGCCGTCCGGGCCGACGGGGACCTCACCGTGCTGCTGGTCGAGCACCACATGGGCATGGTCATGCGCATGTCCGACAAGGTCGTGGTGCTCGACTTCGGCCGCAAGATCGCGGAGGGCGCGCCAGCGGCGGTGCGCGAGGACCCCGCGGTGGTCCAGGCCTACCTCGGGGTGCCCGCGTGACCCCGGCGGGCGCACCGGGAGCCTCGCGTGGGAGGGTGGCGCGCCGATGACCCCGCTGCTCGAGGTCGAGGACCTGCGTGCGAGCTACGGGCCGGTGCGGGCCCTGCACGGCGTCGACGTCGCCGTCGAGGAGGGCGGTGTGGTCGCCATCCTCGGCCCCAACGGCGCCGGCAAGACCACCACCCTGCGGGCGCTCACCGGCATGGTGCGCGCCAGCGGCAGGATCACCTTCGACGGCCACCGGCTGGCCGGGCTGCCGACCGAGCGGATCGTGCGGCTCGGCGTGGCCCACGTGCCCCAGGGGCGCGGCACCTTCCCCGCCCTCACCGTCGACGAGAACCTGCGGCTCGGCGCCTACCTCCGCCGCGACGCCCCCGCGGTCAGGGCCGACCTCGACCGCTGGTACAAGGTGTTCCCGCGCCTCGCGGAGCGCCGCGGCCAGGCGGCCGGCAGCCTGTCCGGCGGCGAGCAGCAGATGCTCTCGATCGCCCGGGCGCTGATGCTGCGCCCCAGGCTGCTGCTGCTCGACGAGCCGTCGCTGGGGCTCGCGCCGCTGGTCGTCCGCGAGCTGTTCGAGGTGCTCGGCCGGGTCAAGCGGGAGCAGCGCACCACCATGCTGCTGGTCGAACAGAACGCCAACCTCGCCCTCGAGCTGGCCGACCGCGCGTACGTGCTGGAGGCAGGCCGCACGGTGCTCACCGGCCCGGCCGCAGAGGTCAAGACCGACGAGAGCGTGCGCCGGGCCTACCTCGGCTATTGAAGGAGCGGCCATGGGACGGTTCCTGCAGGTCGTGGTCGACGGGATCGCCGACGGGTCGATCTACGGGGCGCTCGCGCTCGCGCTGGTGCTGATCTTCCGCTCGACCGGGATCGTCAACTTCGCCCAGGGCGAGATGGCGATGTTCGCCACCTTCGTCGCCTGGGGGCTGCACGACAGCGGCCGGCCGCTGTGGCTCGCGTTGCTCGGCGCGTTCGTGCTGGCGTTCCTCGGCGGCATGGCGGTCGAGCGGGTGATCATCCGCCCGGTCGAGGGCGGCCGCCCGCTCAACGTGGTGATCGTCACCCTTGGCCTGTTCATCCTGGTCAACGCCCTGGCCGGGTGGATCTGGGGGTTCACCAACCGCGGCTTTCCGCGCATCTTCCCGAGCGGGACCGCGGGTCTCGGCGAGGTGGCGCTGTCGGTCGAGTCGCTCGGGATCATCGCGGTGCTGCTGGCCGTGGTCGGGCTGCTGTGGCTGTTGTTCCAGCGCACCAAGCTGGGCCTGGCGATGCGCGCGGCCGCCCAGGACCCCGACTCGAGCCGCCTTGTCGGCATCCGCGTCGGGCGGCTCCTGATGCTCGGCTGGGGGCTCGCCGCGCTGCTCGGCGCGCTGGCCGGGGTGCTGGTCGCGCCCCGGCTGTTCCTCGACGTCAACCTGATGGGCGGGGTGCTGATCTACGCGTTCGCGGGCGCGGCCCTCGGCGGCTTCGACTCGCCCCTCGGCGCGGTCGTGGGGAGCTGGATCATCGGCGTGACCGAGAACCTGGCCGGCACCTACGTGAGCGCCATCGGCGCCGACCTCAAGGTGCTGGTGCCGCTGGCGATCATCTTCGTCGTGCTGCTGGTGCGCCCCTCGGGGCTGTTCGGAGCGGCGGAGGTGACGCACGCGTGAGCGGGGCGGGCGCACCCGGAGCCCCCGCCTGGCGGGGGAGGCGCCGATGAGCACGGCGGGCGTCCTCGAAGCCGTGCCTGCGAGGAGGGTGCGCCAGTGAGCACGGCGGGCGCCCTCGAAGCCGTGCCTGCGAGGAGGGTGCGCCGATGAGCCTGGTCCGGGTCGAAGCGGGCAGCCGGCGCCACCGCTGGCTGCGCGCCGGGGCACTGGCCGCGGCCGGGCTGGTCGCACTCGGCCTGCCGTTCAACTCCGACCCGGTGGTCAACGCCGAGCTGACCCTGGTGCTGGTGTACGCGGTCGCCGCGCTCGGCCTCAACCTGCTGGTCGGCTACTGCGGGCAGATCTCCCTCGGCCATGGCGCGTTCTTCGCCATCGGCGCCTACACCGCCGCCGTCCTGACCGCCAAGGCGCACGTGCCCTACCTGCTCACCGTGCCCGCGGCCGGGCTGGTCACCTTCGCGCTCGGCCTCGCCTTCGGCGTGCCGGCGCTGCGCCTGCGCGGGCTGTACCTGGCCCTGGTCACCCTGGCCCTCTCGGTGGCGACGCCACCGCTGATCAAGCGCTTCGAGGGGCTCACCGGCGGCGTGCAGGGCCTGGCCGTGCCCCAGCCGGCGGCGCCCGGCTGGCTGCCGCTCGACCCCGACCAGTACCACTACCTGCTGGTGCTCGGCGTCGCGGCGGTGCTGTTCCTGCTCGCCGCCAACCTCACCAGGGGCGGGCTGGGGCGGGCGCTGGTCTCCATCCGCGACGACGAGCGCGCGGCGACCACCATGGGCGTGGACCGCGCCGGGGTGAAGACCCGCGTGTTCGCCTGCAGCGCGGCCTACGCGGGCGTGGCCGGGGCGCTGTTCACCTTCGCCCTGGGGTTCGTCGCGCCGGAGTCGTTCACCCCGCTGCTGTCGTTCAGCTTCCTCGCCGCGATCGTGGTCGGCGGGCTCGGCACCGTGGCCGGCGCCCTGCTCGGCGCGCTGTTCATCGAGTTCGTGCCGCAGTACGCCGGCAGCGTCAACCAGGCGCTCACCGGGGTGCTCTACGGCGCGACCCTGATCGCGGTCATGTACCTGCTGCCCGGCGGCGCCGCCGGGCTGCTCGGGCGCCTGCGGCGGCACCTGGTCGAGGTGGTCGAGGCGCCCCCGCCTGGAGGGCGGTCCACCGGCGAGACGGCCATGGAGGCCGGCACCGTCTCGTCCTCGCAAGGTGGTGGCCTGCCGGCCATGTAGGCCCTGTAAGGAGGGATCCCCATGGTGGGAGGGATGACGGCGACAGCCCGGAGGAGCGTCCGGCTGCTGCTGCTGGTGGTGCTCGCCCTGCTGGTGGCGAGCTGCGGCCGCGACGAGGGCGGCGGCCAGGCGGGCGCGACCGACCCCGGCATCACGGCCACGTCCGTCAAGCTCGGCAGCACCTACCCGTTCAGCGGCCCGGCCTCGGCGTACGGCACGATCGCCAAGGGGGTCAACGCCTACTTCAAGTTCACCAACGACAAGGGCGGCGTGAACGGCCGCAAGATCGAGTTCGTCACCTACGACGACGGCTACGAGCCGCAGCGCGCGCTCACCAACGCCAAGAAGCTGGTTGAGCAGGACAAGGTGTTCGCCCTGTTCAACCCCTTGGGCACCGCCAACAACCTCGCCATCTGGGACTACGCCAACCAGCAGAAGGTGCCCCAGCTGTTCGTGGCGACCGGCGCCTCCGACTGGGGCAAGGACGTCGCCAAGCACCCGTACACGATCGGCTGGCAGCCCAACTACGTGACCGAGGCGAAGGTCTACGCCGAGTACCTGAAGCAGAGCGCGCCGAACGCCAAGGTCGCGGTGCTGTACCAGAACGACGCCTACGGCAAGGACCTGCTCGGCGGGTTCGAGGCGGGCATCGCCGGCTCGGGCGTCAAGGTCGTCGATGAGCAGAGCTACGAGGTCACCGACCCGTCGGTCGCCTCGCAGGTCAAGAAGCTGGCCAGCTCCGGCGCTGACGTCTTCCTCGACGTCACCACGCCGAAGTTCGCCGCCCAGGCGATCGCCACCATCGCCCAGACCACCTGGAAGCCGCTGCACATCCTGAACAACGTGGCCGCGTCCAAGGCGCAGGTACTCGAGCCCGTCGGCCTGAAGAACGCGCAGGGGATCGTCTCCACCGCCTACCTCAAGAACCCCGAGGACCCCAAGTGGGCCAGCGACGCGGCGATGACCGAGTACAAGACCAACCTGGCCAAGTACGAGCCGGGCACCGACGCCAACGACCCCTACAACGCCTACGGCTGGGCGGTCGGCAACACCATGGTGAACGCGCTCGGGCAGATGAAGGAACCGACCCGCGCGTCCCTGATGGAGGCGGTTCGCAGCCTGGACCTCGAGATCCCGCTGCTGCTGCCGGGCCTCAAGGTGCAGACCAGCGGGACCGACGGCTACCCGATCGAGGCCATGCAGATCCAGAAGTTCCAGGGTGAGAACTTCGAGCTGGCCGGCAGCGTGATCCAGGCCGGCGCGCAGTAGCGCCCTCGCGCCGCCGCCGTGCGCCCCGGCCGGCCCGGCCGGGGCGCATCCCGTGACGACCCTGTCCGCAGCCTGGACCGAGCGCGCGGACGCCCTCCGGGACCCGGTGCGAGTGGTGGCGCCGAAGTGGGATAGTTGCGGCCATGACGACGCCAGCACCCACCTCCACTGGGCAGGTCGAGCCGTCGCGCCGGGCCGCCGAGGCGGTCGCCCGCGCCGCCGGTGTCGCCGTGGTCGAGCTCGCCAGCGTCGAGGAGACCGCAGCGGCCACGGCGGTGTTCGGCGCGATCTGGGGTGTTGCCTCGTCCTCGGCCATGCCCGCCGAGCTGGTGCGGGCGCTCGCCCACGCCGGCAACTACGTGGCCGGCGCCTACGACGGCGAGGAGCTGGTCGGCGCCGTCGTCGGCTTCCTCGGCATCCACCACGGCGGTGTCCACCTGCACTCCCACGTCGCCGGCGTGCTGCCCCGGGCCCAGGGCCGGTCGGTCGGGCTCGCGCTCAAGCTGCACCAGCGGGCCTGGGCCCTCGCCCGCGGCATCGAGCGGGCCGAGTGGACCTACGACCCGCTGGTGCGCCGCAACACCTATTTCAACCTCACCAAGCTGGGCGCGACCGCGGTCGCCTACCACGCCGACTTCTACGGCGGCATGGACGACGCCATCAACGCGGGCCACCCCACCGACCGGTGCGTCGCGCTGTGGGACCTGGCCGCCCCGCGGGCCGTGGCCGCCGCGGCCGGCACCGCCGCCGGGCCCGACCTCGCCAAGCTGCTTGCGGCCGGCGCCAGGGTGCTGCTGGCCGAGGGCGAGAACGGTGAGCCGCTGGTCAGCCCTGGCCGGGTCGCCCCCGTGCAGCTCTGCCAGGTGCCCGCGGACGTCGTGCGGCTGCGGGCGACCAGGCCCGCGCTGGCCAGCGCCTGGCGGCTGGCCGTGCGGGAGACCCTGGGCCAGGCCCTGGACGGCGGCTGGGTGGCCACCGGGGCGACCCGCTCAGGCTGGTGCGTGCTCGAACGCGGGGAGGGACCGCCGTGAAGCTCCGCTCCGTGGAGCTGCGCCGGGTGCGGATGCCGCTGGTGTCGCCGTTCCGGACCTCGTTCGGGACCGAGACCGACCGGGACGTGCTGCTGGTGCGGGCCCGCGCCGACGCCGGCGACGGCTGGGGCGAGTGCGTGGCCGCGGCGGAGCCGCTGTACTCGGCCGAGTACGCCGACAGCGCCCAGCACGTCATCCGGCGGCACCTGCTGCCACGCCTGTTCGCCCTGCCCGACGTGGGCGCGCACCTGGTCGGGCCCGCGCTGGCCGAGGTCAAGGGTCACCCGATGGCCAAGGCCGCGCTCGAGATGGCCGTGCTCGACGCCGAGCTGCGCGCCGCCGGAGTCCCGCTCGGCGCCCACCTGGGCGCAGTCCGCGAGGCGGTCGACTGCGGTGTGTCGGTCGGCATCATGGGGTCGATCCCCGAGCTGCTCGACGCGGTCTCCGGCTACCTCGCCCAGGGCTACCGCCGGGTCAAGCTCAAGATCGAGCCGGGCTGGGACGTCGAGCCGGTCCGGGCGGTGCGCGAGCGCTTCGGCCCCGACCTGCTGCTGCAGGTCGACGCCAACACCGCCTACACCCTCGCGGACACCCCCCGGCTGGCCCGCCTCGACCCGTTCGACCTGTTGTTGATCGAGCAGCCGCTGCCCGAGGACGCGGTGCGCGCCCACGCCACCCTGGCCCGGTCGCTGCGCACCCCGATCTGCCTGGACGAGTCGATCACCTCCGCCCGGGCCGCGGCCGACGCGATCGCGCTCGGCGCCTGCGCGATCGTCAACGTCAAGGCCGGCAGGGTCGGCGGCTACCTGGAGGCCCGCCGGGTCCACGACGTCTGCGCCGCCCACGACATCCCGGTCTGGTGCGGCGGGATGCTCGAGACCGGGCTTGGCCGGGCCGCCAACGTCGCCCTGGCCGCGCTGCCCAACTTCACCCTGCCCGGCGACACCTCCGCGTCCGACCGCTACTACCACGCCGACCTCACCCCGCCGTTCGTGCTCGAGGACGGCCGCCTGCGCGTCCCGGCCGGGCCCGGCCTCGGCGTCGACCCGCTCCCCGAGCGGCTCGAGGAGCTGACCGTCTCGGTCGAGGAGGTGACCCCCGACGCCTGAGCCCCTCCCTGGCGGGCGGCGCCCTGCCCGCCGGGCTGGGAGGCTGGCCCGATGCTCGACCCAACGGGCCACCTGGTAGAGCCGGCTGGGCGCCGCCGTTGGGTCGGGGGGGAGCTCGGCCTTGGCACCCTCGACGGGGTGGCCGTGGGCGGCGGGTCGGACGGCAACCGTGCCGCGGCGGTCGGCGCGCCCGTGCTCGACGGGCTGGGCGCGGTCGGCGACCACATCCACGCCGAGGGCGAGTACGTGGTCGTCCCGGCCATGGCCGAGCGGGCGGCGCTGCTCGCCGCCCTGGTCGAGGAGTGCCCGGCCCGGGGGGGTTGACGCCGACCGCTTGCAGCACCCGAGTCGGGTCGCCCCTTGCGCTGCCGGGGAATGACAAGTTTGTCATGGGGGGGTTGGCGGCGGCCCTGTTCGGCCGCCCCGCGTCCCTCGTGGAGCATTACAGTGCTGTCATGTTCCTTCTCGGTGCCGAACGTGCCACCTAGCGTAGCCATGCCACGACAAGGGTGGGGCCTACGGCGAGGAGGTCGCGATGGGCTGGCAACCGGGGAACGACGGGTGGCGGCCACGTCCCGGGTCGCTCGGCGTGCTGTGGGTCGCGGTGGTGGCGTTGGCGCTGGCCGGGTGCAGCAAGGGGGAGGCGCAGGGGCAGGCGGCCACCGGGGCCGGACTGCCCGTGTACAAGGCGTCGGTGCAGAAGTTCAAGTACAGCGGCATGCCGGTGAGCATCAAGTCCGGCGAGTCGATCATCACCCTGACCAACCGCGAGGCCGGCTCGGTCACCCACGAGTTCGTGCTGCTCGCCCTACCCTCGGGCAAGAGCACCGATGACATCGCGGCCGACGCCAAGAAGAAGGGCGCGGACGCCGAGGAGGACTTCCTCAGCTTCGGCGAGGTCGCCGACGTGAATACCGGCTCGACCCATGCCGGGGTCTTCTCGCTGCCGCCGGGCACCTACGCCCTGGCCTGCTTCGAGGACGGCAAGATCGGCGGGGGCAAGGGGCAGGTGCACGCCACCATCGGCATGGTCCATCAGTTCACGGTCACCTGAATCGGATGGCCGCCCCGAGGGTCGCCCGCGTTGGGCTGGCGGGCCTGGCCGGCGCACTGCTGGCCGGCTGCGCCAAGCAGGGCGCCACCGTCCAGGGCCAGGAGATCCACGACCTGTACGTGACGATCGCGATCCTGGCCGCGCCGGTGTTCCTCGGCGTGGAGGGCGCGCTGCTCTGGTGCGTCCTCCGCTACCGCCGGCGGCGGGGGAGCGACAGCCGGCCGGTGCCCCAGGGGGCGGGCGGCCCGCGCTCGCTGGCGGTGTTCTTTGCGATCCCGACCGTGCTTGTCGCCTTCCTGTTCTTCTTCGGCGAGCGGACCCTGGCCGACGTGCAGGGCCCGGAGCCGAACCCAGCCGTCGAGCTGCGCATCGACAGCTTCCAGTGGCAGTGGACCTTCTACTACCTCAACGAGGGCTTCTTCGTGACCGGCAGGACGCTGACCAAGGTGCCGGTCATCGCGCTGCCGGTCGGCGCGCCGGTCCACGTCCGCCTCGAGGCCCGCGACGTGGTGCACGAGTTCTACGTCCCCGAGTTCCTGTTCATGCGCAACGCCCTGCCGGGGCGCCCCACCGAGTTCACCTTCACGCCGACCCGGATCGGCACCTTCCGCGGGCAGTGCGCGGAGTTCTGCGGCCTGCACCACGACCAGATGCGGTTCGTGCTCAAGGTGGTCAGCCAGGCCGACTACGTCGCCTGGGTGGAGCATGCGCGCCAAGCGGCCCAGGACGTCGACTGCGACCCGAGCGGGCCGCTGCGGCTGGTCTCCAAGGACAACGCCTGGAACACCGGCTGCCTGGCCGTGGTCGCCGGCGGCCCGTTCACGGTGTCGCTCAGCAACCTGGACGCCGGCATCGAGCACAACTTCGCGGTCTATGACAGCGCCAAGCGCAAGCGGACCTACTTCCAGGGCCCCCGCTTCGTCGGCGTCGCCGAGCAGACCTACCAGCTCCGGCCCCTTCCCAAGGGCAGCTACCACTTCGAGTGCGACGTGCACGGCCCGGCGATGTCCGGGGCGCTGGTCGTCAAGTAGGGCGAGGAGACCACATGGCGATCGTCGAGCCGAGGACCACCACCGAGTGGGCCCCCCAGCCGGGGCGCCGCGGCCGGCTGGTCGCGTGGCTGACCACCACCGACCACAAGCGGATCGGCATCCTGTACCTGCTCAACTCGTTTGCGTTCTTCTTCGTGGCCGGCGTCTTCGCCCTGCTGATGCGCACCGAGCTGGCGGCGCCCGGCCGCCAGCTCGTGACCACCAACGGCTACAACCAGCTGTTCACGCTGCACGGGACGCTGATGATCTTCCTGTTCATCCTTCCGGTGCTGTTCGGCTTCGGGAACTACCTGGTGCCGCTGCAGATCGGCGCCCTGGACATGGCCTTCCCGCGTATCAATGCGCTGTCGTTCTGGCTGCTGCCGGTGGGTGGGCTCACGATCCTGTCGGGCATGCTGGCCAAGGGGGGCGCCGCCTCGGCCGGCTGGACCAGCTACGCGCCCGTCTCCGAGCAGGGCGGGGCGGGCCAGGACCTGTGGATCGTCGGGCTGGTCGTGGTCGGCACGGCCTCGATCCTGAGCGGCATCAACTTCATCGTGACGATCCTGCGCCTGCGCGCGCCCGGCATGACCATGACCCGGCTGCCGGTGTTCGTCTGGAGCATGCTGGCGACCTCGCTGCTGGTGGTGCTGGCCACCCCCGTGCTCACCGCCGGGCTGATCATGCTGTTCGCCGACCGCCGCCTCGGGGCCTTCTTCTTCGATCCCGGCCACGGCGGTGACGTGCTGCTGTGGCAGCACGTGTTCTGGTTCTTCGGCCACCCGGAGGTCTACATGCTGATCCTGGGCGCCTGGGGGGCCGTGAGCGAGATCCTGCCGGTGTTCTCGGGCCGGCCGCTGTTCGGCTACCCAGGGGTGATCCTGGCCTTCGTGCTGATCACGGCCCTGTCGTTCAGCGTCTGGGCCCATCACATGTTCGTGACCGGCCAGGTCGAGTTCCCCTTCTTCAGCGCCACCACCGAGCTGATCTCGGTCCCGACCGGGGTGCTGTTCTTCAACTGGCTGGCCACCCTGTGGCGGGGCCGGCTCCGCTTCGAGCCGCCGATGCTGTTCGCGCTCGGCTTCATCGCGCTGTTCCTGGTCGGCGGGGTCGACGGCGTGTGGATGGCCTCGCCGGCGATGGACTTCGCCATCCACGACACCTACTGGGTCGTCGCCCACATCCACTACGTGCTGTTCGGCGGCACCGTGTTCGGGATCATGGCCGCCACCTACTACTGGTTCCCGAAGATGACCGGGCGCCTGCTGTCCAGGCGGCTTGGCCAGTGGCACTTCTGGCTCATGTTCGTCGGCTTCAACCTCACCTTCTTCCCGATGCACGAGCTCGGCCTGCGCGGCATGCCCCGCCGGGTCGCCGACTACCTGCCCGACCTGGGCTGGAGCTTCCTCAACCTGGTGGCCACGGCCGGCTCGTTCGTGATCGCCGTCTCCCTGGCGGTGTTCCTCGTCAACGTGCTGCTCAGCATGCGCCGGCCGCGCACCGCCGGCCCCGACCCCTGGGAGGGCAACACCCTGGAGTGGGCCACCAGCTCACCGCCGCCCGCGCACAACTTCGACGAGCTGCCCGAGGTGCGCTCCAACCGGCCGGTCTGGGACCTGCGGCAGCGCGAGCTGGCCGAGGAGCAGGCATGAGCACCCTGGAACTCACCAGGGACGAGCGCGCGGTCCGCCAGACGAGCGGGCCGGTGCTCGGCATGGTGCTGTTCGTCGCCTCGGAGGCGATGTTCTTCGCGACCTTCTTCGGCGCCTACTTCACGATCTACTCGGTCAACCCGGTGTGGCCGCCGGCCGGCTTCCCGCGCCTCGAGCCCGAGCTGGCCGCGGTCCTTACCGCGGTGCTGGTCAGCTCAAGCGGCACCCTGCAGCTCGGCGTCCGCGCGATCCGCCGCGACCGCAGCCGCGCCCTGCTCGGCTGGCTCGGGCTGACGATCCTGCTCGGGGTCGCCTTCCTCGGGCTGCAGCTCTACGACTACTCGCTGCTCGGCTTCGGCGTCCGCGACGGCATCTTCGGCTCGCTCTTCTACGTGATGACCGGGCTGCACATGGCCCACGTGTTCGGCGGGGTGGTGTTCCTCGCGCTGGTGCTGCTGCAGGGCGTCGGCGGGCAACTGTCGGACGCCAGCCACGACTCCCTCGAGGCCGGCGCGATCTACTGGCACTTCGTGGACGTGGTGTGGATCTGCCTGTTCACCACCTTCTACGTGGTGGGATTGAGCTAGCCGTGCGGCTGCTGGTGCGCATCCTGTTCGGCCTCACCGGCTTCCTGGTCCTGGCCGCCGCCGTCTACTGGTGGACCTCCCACCGGGGGCTTGGCCGCGACCCGGCCGGGCCGGCCCTGCTGCTGGTGGCCGGGATCGCCTTCGGCTATGCGGGCCTGGTCCTGCGGGGGGCGGCCAGGCGGGCCGACCGCGAGACGGCGGTTGCCCAGGCCGCCCCTGGCGGGCAGGTGGCAGGCGCCCACGTGCGCCCGACCATCTGGCCGTTCGCGTTCTCGATCGCCGCGCTCGCCCTGGTGGTCGGCGCGGTCGTCGCCACCAGGATCCTGGTCCCGCTCGGGCTGGCGCTGTTCGCGGCGGCCGCCGTCGGCTGGTTCGCCGACGTACGTCGCGCCCACCGCCGCTGAGCCAATGGTACGGCGCGGGCGGCGCGGGCCCGAGCGGTCAGCGCCCGCTCAGCAGCAGGAGCAGCACCAGCACGACCACCCCGGCCAGGACCGCGAGCATCACCGTGCCGTGGTACTGGGACGGGCTCGGACTGGGCAGCCCGGCCGGGTTGCAGCGCCGGCACACCGACTGGCCCCAGGCCACCCTGATGCCGCAGCGAAGGCAGCGGTCGTAGCGGGTTCTCATCGGCTACCTCCGGGTGGGACGGCCAGGTGGGCGTCGGCCCGGCGGGCGGCGCGCTCCTCCCGTGCCAGCCAGTCGAGCAGCAGGGCGCCGGCAGCCGGCACGACCACCACGATCCCGCTGCCCCCCATGAGCGCCCCGGCCAGACGCTGGTCGGTGAGAGCGGCCGCGCCCACCCCGTAGGCGGGGTAGAGCACGTGCCTGGCACCGTAGACGGCGAGCCCGAGGAAGGTCATCTGCGGCATGGCGAGGAACAGGTAGAGGATGCGGGCAGGCGGCGACAGGCGGGCCGGGCTCGGGTCGACCGCGGCCACCACCGACCAGAACAGCAGGGCCGAGCCCAGGTAGGCGAGGTGCTCCAGGGCGTGCAGGCCCGGGTTGGCCAGGGCGGCCTCGTACAGCGGTGAGAAGTGGGTCGCCCACATGACCATGGCGAAGCCGCACCACGCGACCGGCGGGGAGGCGAGCACGGCCACTGGGCGGCTGCGCAGCGCCGGGAGCAGCAGCTGCCTCCGGGCCGCCGGGGCGGCCGCCTGCAGCGCCAGCGTCACCGGCCTGGCCAGCACCAGCAGCGGCGCGGCCACCAGGGTGAGCAGCAGGTGCTGGACCATGTGGACCGAGAAGCGGGTGGTCGCCCCGGCGTCGACCGGCGACTCCAGGGCGACCGCGACGACCGCCAGGCCGGCCAGGAACAGCGCGGTCCGGGCCCGGCTGACGGCGGCCGGGCCGTGGGCGGCCCTTGCCCGCCGGGAGCCGGCCAGCCACAGCACGGCCGCCGCGGCGAGCAGCGCGCTCGCGGCCGGGTCGAACGTCCAGCCGGCCAGGATGCGGCTAGCCATGGACGGTGTCCGCTCGCAGGTGGCCCGCGGCCGGGGCCTGATGGCCGCCAGGCGCGGTGGCCGGGCCGGGGACGGGCTCAAGCGGCAGGTCGAGCTCGAAGATGCTGCCGACCCCGGCCGTGCTGCATGCCCGGACCGACCCGCCGTGAGCCTCCACGATCGCCTTCACGATGGCCAGGCCGAGGCCGACGCCGCCCAGGTCGCGGCTGCGGCTCGCGTCGAGCCGGGTGAAGCGCTCGAAGATCGCCTGGAGGCGGTCGGCCGGCATGCCCACCCCAGAGTCAGCCACGGTGATCACGACCCGGTCCCCGTCACGCCGGGCCCCGAGCCGGATCTCGTCCCCCGGCTCGGTGTGCTTGACCGCGTTCTCGACCAGCGCGTCCAGGGCAAGCCCGATGCGGTCGGCGTCACCGACCACAGTGGCCGGCTCGCTGGGGCCCAGCCGCCAGCGGCGAGGGACCGGGGCCCAGCGCTGCAGGACTGCGGCCAAGAGCTGCTCGACCTCGACCGGCGACCGCGACAGGAAGTCGGGGTCCTCGCTGGTGGCCAGCAGCAGCAGCCGGTCGGCCAGGCGGCGCAGGCGCTGCAGCTCGTCGACCACGACGCGGGCGTCCTCGGCCCGCTCGGGGTCGCGGCTGGCCCGCTCGACCAGCTCGGCGTGACCGAGGGCGACCGTGATCGGGGTGCGCAGCTCATGCGAGGCATCCTGGATGAACTGGCGCTCGCGGTGCAGCAGGCGCAGGTTCGCATCGGAGACCCGGCGCAGGTCCTCCATGGCGCTGCGCCGCCGCTGAGCATGCCAGACCATCGCCAGGAACATCGCCGCCATCAGCGGCACCTCGGTCAGCTCGTCGGCGAGCTGCGCATGGTGAAGGACGTCGTAGAGGAGCAGGGCGCCGGTCGACGCCACCACCGCGGCGAGCACGGCCGTGGTCACGTTCAGCCCCCACACCCGGTAGCCGTACAGGATGGTCAGGCTGACCCAGATGAAGTGGAACGGGACGGTCTCCCACTCGGGGACCAGCGCCATCGCGACCAGGTTCGCGAGCGCGAAGCCGACCCAGGCCAGGTCGAGCCAGAAGCGGCGCGGCGGCCAGCCGAACAGGTCAGTGCGCGGCGATTCGATACCCCTCACCTCGCATGGTCGTGATCGCATCGGCGCCCAGCTTGGCCCGCAGCCGGCGCACGTAGACGTCGACCACGTTGGAGCCGGGATCGAAGTGGTACTTCCAGACCGCCGACAACAGCCGCTGCTTGGAGACGGTCCTGCCGGCGTGCTGCATGAGCTCGCGCAGGAGCAGGAACTCGCGGTCGGCCAGTGGGACCGGCCCGGAGCCACTGTCGGCCTCCCGCCGGATCAGGTCGAGCCGCAGGCGGCCGGCGGCCAGGCTGGTCGCGGGGCGACCGGCGGCGGCCCGCAGCCGGGCGCGGACCCGGGCCAGCAGCTCGTCGAGCGAGAACGGCTTGGCCAGGTAGTCCTCGGCGCCGGCCTCCAGGCACCGGACCTTGGTGGCGGTGGCGGTCAGGCAGGACAGGACGAGCACGGCCTGGGCTGGACGCTCTGCGACCAGCCGGCCCAGCACCGAGGCGCCGTCCATTCCCGGCATGAGCAGATCGAGGATGACCAAGTCGTAGCGGCCCTCCAGCGCCTTGTGGAGGCCGCAGACGCCGTTGTCGGCCGAGTCGACCGCGAAGCCCTCGGCACGCAACCCTCGCACCACGAACCGGAGGATCCGCTGTTCGTCATCGACGACCAGGATCTTGCCGGGGAGCACAGCTCGTGCGCCTTGGTCGGCTTCAGCCAGCATGCGCAGCTCCTTGCCGCCAGTGTAGGTGCGCAACCACTCGCCAGCCAGGGCCGCCGCGGCGGCATGACAACTCTGTAATCCGCCTACCCGCCGCCGACGTAGGGGATGGCGCGCAGGATGTGGTCGCGGGTGCGGGCGGCGGCCAGGTCGGCGTCACCCGCCTCGAGCGCGTCGAGGATCGCCGCGTGCTGCGCGGTCGAGTCCTGGTGGGGCCGGAACACCCGCGGGCCGCCCGGGAAGGCCCGCCACAGCAGGCGCAGCATCGACATCAGCAGGGGCGAGCCGGCGCACTCGTAGATGCGGAAGTGGAGGCGCCGGTTGAGCCCGTGGATCCTCGGGTCGTCGTCGGTGCACGCCCCCAGCTCAAGGTGGATCGCCCTGGCGTCGCGCAGGTCGGCACGGCTCAGCCTGCCGGCGGCCAGGCGGACCGCGAGCGACTCCAGCTCCGCGCGGATCTGGTAGCTCTCCGCGACGGTCTCCGCGTCCAGCTCGGCAACGGTCGAGCCGCGGTTGACGTCGTTGCGCACCAGCCCCTCGGACTCGAGCCGGCGCAGGGCCTCCCGGACCGGCGTCGGGCTGACGCCGAACCGCTCGGCCAGGTGACGCTGGCGCAGCGGCGCGCCCGGGGCGATGTCGCCCTGGACGATCAGCTCGCGGAGGGCGGCCGCGACCTCGTCGGCCTTGCTGCGGCCCTGGCCGGGCTCAGCGGGCCGCGCGACCGCCCCGCCGCCGGGCATGTCAGGGGGTTGCCCGGGCCGCGCGACCGCCCCGCCGCCGGGCATGTCAGCGCGCCTCCTCGTGGACCTCGAGCCGGGCCGGGCCGTCGGGGCGGCGTACCCGCAGCCGCCGCTCGGCCGGGCTGGGTGGGAGCGTCGCCTCGGCCAGCCCCCCCTGCACCCGGACCCGAAGGACCCCGGGGCGAGCCAGCGGCGGCACCGTCAGGCTGGCGTCGTCGCCTGCCAGGCGGAGGTCGCGGAGCCGGCCCCGGAAGCCCGCCTCCAGCACCACCTGCCCGTCGAGCAACAGGCAGGTGCTGTCCTCGCCCAGCTCGACCCGCCAGGTGCCCGCCGGCCCGGGCAGCTCGGCCTCGCCCGGCGCGGTCCCGGCGCTGCCGGCCACCAGCCCGTCCCACGGGTCCAGGTCGAGCAGGTCCAGCTCGCCGAGCAGCGGCAGCAGCGCCCCCCAGGAGTAGAACGGCTCGGCGTCCACCGAGTCGCCGCCCTCCCCGGTCCGCTGGTTGAAGTTCTCGTACGAGCGCCGCTCGGCCCAGCCGCGCTCGAACAGCGCCACGCTCCGGGCGGCCAGCCCGGCGGCGGCCTCGTCGCACCGGTAGCGGCGCAGCCCACGGTAGACGAGGAAGTTGAAGCAGGGCCAGACGCGGCCCCGCCAGTAGACGTTGTCGAGCGCGGCCGGGTCGTCGTGGGGGGTGCCGGCCACCGGCCAGGGCCCGCCGAACCGGCCTGGGTCGAGCAGGTGCTCGCGCACCATGGTGGCCGCCTGTTCGGGGGTGGCGATGCCGGCCAGCAGCGGGTAGAAGCTGGTCGGGGCGAGGCTGCGGGCGAAGCGGCCGTCCCAGCGCCGGTTGGCGTAGATGCCGCGCCCGGCGTCCCACAGCCCGGCCCTGACCTTGGCGGCCAGGTCCGCGGCTTCGGCGGCGAGCGCCGCCGACTCCCCGTGGAGGCCGAGCAGGGCGGCGATCCTGGCCAGCAGCTCCGCTTCGAGCACGAGCAGGCTGTTCAGCCCGACGTCCTCGGTGTCCAGCGTATGGGTCTGGTCGTCGAAGCTGGCCTCGTCGTGGACGGGGGAGTTGTCCATGGCCGACTCGTCCATGGCCGCCAGCTTGGTGTGCACGAAGTGGCCGTCGCCGACCGGGGAGGACCCGTACTCGAGCAGGCCGTTGCCGTTGCCGTCCCTGGCAACGAACCACCAGCGGTGGGCGCGGGCCAGCACCGGGTAGGCGCGCTCGAGGACCGCGCGGTCACCGGTGGCCTCGTACAGCGACCAGGCGGCCAGGGCGCCGATCGGCGGGTGGGAGCGGTCCACCCAGTCGGTGCGCCCGCTGCGCACGGCGGCCAGGTTGCCGTGCCCGGCGACCTGCATGGCGAGGCCCGCGTCGAGGTTGGCCGCTGCCGTGGCCCGGTCGCCGGCCCTGGTGGCCAGGAGCACGTTGAAGAAGGCGTCGAGCTGCCACACGACCCAGCCGCCGAACTTCCCGGCCACCCAGGCCCGGGTGGCCGCCGTGTAGGGCCGGGCGTTGACCGGGTCCCAGACGGTGTTCCAGGCGACCACGTCGCGGATGGCGGCCGCGCGGGCCCGCTGCCCGGCCGCGGCCGCCCGCTCGGCCAGGACCTGGGACGCCGCACCGGTCTCCGCGCCCAGCCCGGCCGTTGCCGTGGCGGCGTCCGGGCCTGGGGCGACGGCGAACCCGACCCGCGGGGTGACCGCGTTGAACCGGTAGACCGCCCACCGCCCCTCGGGCCGGACCGGCGGCCGGTAGTAGTACCCATGCGTTTCCAGCTCGGCGGCTGCCTCGCGCCGGTGGTCGTAGAGGTGGGCGGCGACCGGCCGGGCCGACGGGGTGAACGCGAGCGCGCCGCCCGGCCACTCGGCCACGGCCACGGGCGGGTCGACGTACCGGGCGGCCTCCTCCGGCTCGCGGAGGAGCATCCGGCCGGCGCCGGCGCCGAAGCCGACCTCGACGAGGAACCAGAACCGCAGCCCCCACTCGCGGGTCTCGAGCACCTCCACGTCCCCGGCCATGCCGCCGCCCTGGGTCTGCGCGAACCGCACCCGCAGGCGGGCGCCGTCGTGGGGCAGCTCGACCTCGGCGTACGAGCCGCCGGCAAGGTGCGGGCCGAGGCGGATCCCGGGCCCGAACGGGAAGTCGGTGGCGCGGCCGCTGCGGGTGCTGAACGCCGACACGCGCACGGCCAGCCCGCTCGGCAGGTGCGTCCAGCACGCGGGGTGCTGGGGGTCCCAGGTGTTCCATGCCAGCTCGGGTGCCACCGGCCCTCCAGCGCGCCGATCCTCGCCTTTACCAGCCCAACCTCGGATGATATACCATCCGTGTTTCTTGGTCCCGGTGCCGGGTGGGCCGCTCGCCGCGCAGGCCCGGCCCAGCAGAAGGGGAGCAGGTCATGCAGACGGTGGAGGGACACGGCACTGGCCAGCCGCAGAGCGACCGCGTCTGGAGCATCGAGACCAACGGGATCAACGCGATCCCCGACAGCGAGCGTCACGGCCGGCCCGCAGAGCTGTTCTGGGTCTGGTGCGCCGCCAACATCAGCATCCTCGGGGTCACCTACGGGGCCTTCCTGGTCACCTTCTACGGCTTGAACCTGGCCCAGGCGCTGCTGGCCGGCACCCTCGGCGCGGTGCTGTCGTTCCTGCTTGTCGGCTACGTCAGCCTGGCCGGCAAGCTCGGCGGCGCCCCCACCCTGGTGCTGTCCCGGGCGCCCTTCGGCGTGGCCGGCAACGCCATCCCCACCCTCATCAGCTACATCTCGCTGGTCGGCTGGGAGACGATCCTGGTCGCCCTGGCCACCCTGGCCGCCGACACGCTGCTCGACCGGCTCGGGGTGGCGACCGGGACCGGCACCCTGGCGGTCTCGTTCGTGGTCATCGCTGCGGTCACGATCGCGATCGGCCTGCTCGGCCACGCCACCATCGTGCGCATCCAGACCTGGTTCACCTGGGCGTTCGCCGCGCTCACTGTGGTGTTCGTGATCCTCCAGCTCCCCGAGATCGACTGGGGCAAGGTGACCTCGCTGCCCTCGGGCGAGCTGCTGTCCGGCTTCGTGGGCGGGATGTCGGTGGTGATGGCCGGCCTCGGCATCGGCTGGGTCAACGCCGGCGCCGACTACAGCCGCTACCTGCCCAGGGCGTCGAGCTCCGGGTCGGTGGTGTGGTGGACGACCTTCGGCGCCAGCGTCGCGCCGGTGGTGCTCATCTCGTTCGGCGTGCTGCTGGCGGCCAACAACGCCGACCTGGCCGGCTCGGCCAACCCCATCGGCGACCTGGCCGAGCCGCTGCCGACCTGGTTCCTCGTGCCCTACCTGCTGGTCGCGGTGGGCGGGCTGATCGGCGGCGCCCTGCTCGACATCTATTCCAGCGGGCTGAACCTGCTCACCCTCGGCGTGCGGCTCGAGCGCTACAAGTCCGTGGCCATCGACGGGATCCTCATGGTCATCGGCTGTGTCTACATCCTGTTCAGGGCCAACGACTTCGTCACCCCGTTCATCGGGTTCCTGGTCACCCTGGGCGTGCCGCTGGCCGCCTGGGCCGCCATCTTCCTGGTCGACGTGTGGACGATCCGGCGCAGGGTCGGCTACGACGAGCGGGACCTGTACGACCCGAACGGCCGCTACGGCGCGGTCAACCCGGCCGGCGTCGGCGCCTTCCTGGTGGCCACCTTCGTCGGGCTCGGCCTGGTCAACTCCACCAGCCCGGTCTTCTCATGGGTGGGGTACCTGCTCCGCTTCGTCGGCGGCCGGGAGGGCGCCCTCGGCGGCTCGAGCATCGGCCTGTTCGTCGGCTTCGTGGTCGCCGGGGTCCTGTACGCCCTGCTCGGCCCGGTCGCGGCCCGTAGCCGCCGTGCCGCCGCCACCACGCCCCGATGACCACGGCGGGCGCGCCCGGGGGGGTGGCCGGGCCGGCGGGTGCGCCAGGCCCCACGGGGGGCGTGCCCGGGGGGGTGCCCGCGTCGGCGGGTGCGCCAGGCCCCACGGCGGGCGCGCAGGGGCCGCTGCTCGTGGTGATCGACATGCAGCGGGTGTTCGGGGAGCCGTCGAGCCCCTGGTACACGCCCGGGTTCGGCACGGTCGTGGAGCCGGTGCGCCGGCTCGTGGCGGCCTTCGGCGACCGGGTCGCGTTCACCCGCTTCCTGGTCCCCGAGGTCCCCGAGGGGAGCTGGACCGGCTACTACGAGCTGTGGCCGTTCGCCCGCGAGCCCGGGGCGGCCCCGCTGCTCGACCTGGTCGCGCCGTTCGCCGGCGGCCCGTGCCCGCTGGTCGAGAAGCCGACGTTCTCCAAGTGGGGGCCGGAGCTGCGCGCCCTTTCGGGGGAGTCGCGCACGCTCGTGCTGTGCGGGGTGGCCACCGACTGCTGCGTGACCGCCACCGCCGTCGCCGCGGCCGACGCCGGCATGTACGTGCGCGTGGTGGCCGACGCCTGCCGGGGGGCCGACGACGCGGCCCACGAGCGGGCCCTGGCCGTGATGGCGGGGTTCCCACCCCAGATCGAGGTGACCACGGTCGAGCGGGAGCTGTCGCCCGGCCCGCGTCGAGCGTGACGATCTCGCGGTTCAAACAAGCCGGCGGATACCCAAGCGAGCACGAATCCGGCCAGCCCGTGGGTATCCGGCGCCGCCAACTCCTCGGCGCTCGCCCGGCACGCCAAGCTCTCCCAGTTCACGGACAGCCGCCAGTCCTACAGCGCCTCCTGTCGTTCAGGCCGACTGGAGAATGGCGAAGGCAAAACGATGATCCTTCATGAAACGCGAAGCATCTCCATCGAGCCTCACGTCAGTTCTGGGGCTGGGAACAGCCTGATCAGGGAGCAGATCACTTCGTAAGCTCACCCAGGAGCCCCAGGGCCATCTGTTACCAGGCCGGGTTACGTGCCAGCAGCCTGAGGGGTGCCGGCAGCTCGTACCCGAACTTGAGCAGGTTCAGTGCCCCCCGCCGGTACCCCTCCTCGTCCATGAGGTCAAAGCCGAGCGCGTCGGCGACGCGGTCGATCAGGTTGAACGCAAAACAGACGTACATCGCGTCGGTCACGCCGTCCTCGCTCACCCCGGCACCCAGGGTCGCCCGGAGGTCGTCGGCGCCGACCTCCTCAGGTGCCAGCGTCAGCTTCCGCACCAGCCCGAGGGCGGCCTTGAGCTTTGGCGAGATGGGTGCGGTGTCGGGGTCGGCGAACACCGCCTCGGTGATCTCCGTTCCCAGCACCGTCGACGCGACCGCGCCGTGGGCGCCTGTTCAGTACGGGCACTGGTTCAGATACGAGGTGTAGGCGGCGAACAGCTCGCGCTCGCCGACCGTCCACTCCGAACGGCCTCGCATCACCGGCTGGAGCAACGCCGTGTATGGCCCGCCGAAGAACCCGGAGCGGTAGCTCATCGTCCGGGCCACGTCCGGCGGGTCCATCCTTGCCACCGTCCCGACCAGCCAGATGAACAGGCGGTTCGGCCAACGGTTGCCCCGCCTGACGGCCGCCAGCCGCATCCCTCATCCCCCCCAGCCGACGGGCGCGTCCCCGCAGCCGCACGAAGCGCCCGCAGCCCGGCGTCCAGCCGCCGCTTGGACGCCCCGAACGCCGCGGCGGTGGCAGGTGCACTTGCAGTAAAGCGCAATGCACGGCGTCAACCACTCATACCCCTTGCACGCCTCGTGCTCGCCGTCGCGGCAGGCCTCAGATTGCACGGGCAGGCTCATACAGCTCACCTCCCTGACGACATGACCGTCCCGCAGGGGTCGGATCGGGATCGGGCCGGCCGTCGGGCGCGGGATCCGGGGTACTCATCGCCATACCGCTGACCGTGGCTGCTTGCCGCTTCTCGGAAGGGAGATCGGGTGCGCCCGGAGCCAGGGAGCAAGCTCAGCTCAACCTGACTCCGGGCCTTCCCGCCCCAGGGCCGGCTGGGGGATGGGATGCCGGCTCCGAAGACCTGACCTACAGACGTTCGTCACGCCGCCGGTTCTGCTCGACCAGGCGTAGCTGCTTGACGTTCATCGCCCAGCGGTGCAGCTCCGGTATGGCGTCGATGATCTCGGGCGGGAGCGGTGTGCCGACTGGTAGGCACCGAGGCTCAGCACCAGAAGCACCCGCGCCATGCCGGCCGCAGCCACCATGTACGTGTTCACGTCCGGCGTCTGGCGCAGGGTGGCGGCCACCTGCTCCAAGTGGTCGACTACGGCCAAGGCGAGCGCTCGGTGCAGAGCTCGGTTCGCTTGTCCCGCGAGGCAAACTGCTGCTGTAGCGTCGGGTGCCACCGTGCGGGTGGGTTGGCCATGTCCGGTTCCCCTCCAAACCACTGGCGAGGTATGGTCTCGGAGGAAACCTGGTCTGGTTGGGCGTGTCGAGGGAAATTACGGTTCCTTCCATTTCCTTCCGCAGTCGCTGGAAGCAGCATGGACGGGCTCGCTGGTTCGCAAGGTCAGGCAGAGGCAGCCCGTACCCTGTTGGCCCGTGAGCTGCGTCGACTCAGGAAGGAGGCCCGCCTCACACAAGCCGCCCTGGCGCGGCAACTCGACTACGTGCGGGAATACGTGGCCTTGGCCGAGAGGCATGAACTGCCCTGGGTTTGATGGAGGGCTGGGCGGCCGGCATGGCCGAGCCGAGCGGGATCTGCGCATGGTCAAGCTGCACGAGAAGATCTCCGGGTGCTGGCGTTCGGCCGCCGGGTCCGAGGCGTTCCTGGCCATCCGCGGGTACATCTCCACCGCCCGCAAGCAACGGGTCGGCGTGCTCGCGGCGCTGCGCCGGGTGGTCCAGGGCAACCCCTGGGTGCCGGCCGCGGCGGGATCTTGCGCGCACCGGGCTGGCGCGCTGGTGGCCCATACTGGTGGGCCATGAGCAACCGTGCCCGCCGCCGCAACCGGCCACCTGCCGCCGTGGACGGCGCCGCCCAGCCCGCCGACCTGTACGCCACGGTCGTGGCCGCCCTGCTTGAGGGGATCGCCGACCTCTTTGGGCAGGGGGAGATTGCCCGGTCTTGGAAGCAGGTTACGAGAGGAGGACCGCTCATGAGGACGTATGGGGTCGCGGTGGCGCTGGTCGCGTTCGCCGCGTTCACGTTTGATGCCGCTTCGGCCGCCGACGTCGCGGCAACCGCTTCGGCCGCCGACGTCAAGGTCACCGACCAGTCCACCTACACCCGCCACGATGGAGGCTCCGACGGCACAATCGTTACGTGCGGTAGCGAAGCCACGACGCCTACTCCCAGGGGCGAGGGCGGGGGCGAGCTGATGCAGAACGAGCCCGCAGTCGCGATTGAGCCGGACGAGACGAGCTTCATCGTCGCCGCCGCGAACGACTACTGCACCGGTCCTATCAGCGGCGACTCCTGGGAGGGGATCTACACGTCGAGCGACGGCGGAGCGAGCTGGAAGAACTCGCTCCTGCCCGGCTACCCGGGGGACACAAGCACCGAAGGGCAGCAGTCGCCGCTCGTCGAGAGCAACTTCTCCGCCGGCGACCCGCTACTCGACTGGGACAACGACGGCCGCCTGTTCGCGGGTGGCATCTCGTTCAACCGGACAAGTCCGAATGAGAGCGGGTTTGTCACGCCTGGGAACGGCCACGTCTTCGTCGCGACGTACCTCCGCAGCCCGCTGGCTCCGCTCGGGATCGACTACTTGCGCACGGTGATTGTCGGCGAGGGCACGCCGGGCGCGTTCTTGCTCGGGCGGTGGAACGACAAGCCGGCGTTGAAGGTCGACGACTGGAGCTCGAGCCGGTTCGAGGGAAACGTCTACGTGTCGTGGACGCTCTTTCCCGCCGGCCGGTTGGTTGGTGACCACATCTTGTTCTCGCGCTCGACCGACGGCGGACTGACGTTCTCGAAGCCGATCAAGATCTCGAAGGGCCTGGCGAGCGCCCAAGGCAGCGATATCGCGGTCGCACCCGACGGTACCATCTACGTCTTCTGGCGCGAGTTCAACTCGCCGCCCCCGACCGTCAACGCCGAGATGGTGTTCGTGAAGTCGACGGACGGCGGCGAGCACTTCAGCGACCCGCAAACGATCCGGCCGCTGGTCGGCTACGACCGGCGCGACCAGTACGTCTCTGGAGGATCGGCGCGTGACTGCGGTGACGGGCCGTCCCTGTGCATGACGAGCTTCGTGTTCCACCGCTGGTTCGCACTCCCGCAGGCCACCGCCGACAACGACGGCAACGTCTACGTCACGTGGGAGCAGGTCACGCCCGTTGCATCGAACGGCGATACGTATCGACCCGACGGCCAGTCGCGCGTCGTCGTGACGAAGTCGACCAACGGGGGGACGAGCTGGACCACGCCACTCGCCGCAGATCCGCAGACGCTCGGCCACCAGCTCGCGCCGAACATCGAGTACAACAAGGCTCAGGACAGGCTCGTGCTCATCTACTGGGACTCGCGGTTCGACGCCTCCTACTCCGTATACCGGCCGCCCGGTAACCTGGCGAACGGCACGAGCGTGTGCGGCGTTCCGGCGTCCGCGGTCTGCAACGTCCTGAACACGTTCATCGCGACGTCAAGTGACGGCGTCGGTTGGAGCCCGAGCCTCGTCTCGACGGTCGGGCACCAGCCCGAGTACGAAATGTTCGGTGAGGCCGACTTCCCCTTCCACGGGGACTACAACTGGGTCGACTCGGCCGGCAGCACGACATTCGGCGTTTGGGCCGACAATCGCGATGTGATTCCGGGCAGCGACGCGCGTGAAGCGACCCAGGACGGCTTCGACCCCTTGCAGTGCCGAACTGCAAATCCGGATGGCTCGTTCAGCGTCAACTTCTGCGCCAACGCGGGGGGCTTCGACCAGAACATCTACGGTGGGAGACCATAAGGGATCGCCGGCCAATAACTTGGTCGTTCCAGCGCCAGCATGTCGAGGTGAGCGCACTCGACATGGCCAGGTTATTCGGCAGCGAGCCCTAAGCCTACGGGCCGAGCGCTCGACAACGAGGAAGGGCGGCCAGATGGCCGCTCTTCCGCGCCCGTAGGCGCCAACGCAGACGCGGCGCTTCCGCTTCTTCTGTGAGTCCAACGAATAAGGCCTGCATGAAGGAATCGCAGCCTCCTGGACAATCAGAGGTCAAGCCCGCTTGCCCATGTGCCACACCCAACAGCTACACCAAAGAGCCCAGCTAGCCAACTCGTCCACGGTGCGAGGACGGGTGCTGAATCGTTACTACGGGTGAAGGTATGATAAGTATACGCAGGACCATCCGCGATGCCATCGGCTGGTTCATTTCAGGTCCGGTAACGGAGGGCACATGCGCCATCCGTGAACACGGGCAGCCACCGGGTGTGTTGGTGTTGCTGCCGGCGTTGAGGTTGAGGGTTACCACGCGCCTGCGGTCCTGGCCGGAGCCTACGGGTTCCGCCAGGCGGCCAGGGCCCGGTCGATGGCGGGCCGCACCTGCTGGCGGGCGTCCGCGCGGGGCACGCCGGACATCAGCAGCTCGTCGTAGCCGGTGTCCGTGTGCCGCACCGAGGCGACGACGGCGAGCGTGACCGCCTCCTCGTCCAGCGCCCGCCCGGCCGCCGAGCGCCCGACCCGGCCGCTGCCGCGGGTGCCGGCGTGGCGGGCGATCGCCTCGGCGCGTTGGGTGGGGCAGCCCGGAAACAGCCGCACGACCTCCTCGGCCAGCCGAGCCTGGAACGCCAGGTCCTGGCCGGCGCGCCGCTCCCGGTCCCGCTCGCGGCGGCGGCTGCGAGCGTCCTCGTCGGCCAGGCACTGCGCCTCGGCCGACTCCAGGGCCGCATCCTCCACCAGGATCCCCTGCCGCTCGTACCGCCTGCGGGAGCGGCTGAAGCGGACCACCACGGCCGACAGCCCGCTTGCCTGCTTGGCGCGCCGGCTCAGCGCCGCGTTGCCGGCGGGCAGGAAGACCAGATGGTCCATGTCCGCGCAGCCGAGGCAGAGCGGTCCGTGGTCCTCCATGAGCAGGTAGGACCCAGAGCCGCCGCAGCCCGTGCAGGTCCACTCGGTGAGCGGCTCGATGACCACCAGGTCATGGGACTGGCTGACGGCATCGGCCTTCTTCGGCATGGCACGACAAGGATAGTGTGTCAGCGGACCGCGGGATCCCCGCCCGGTGCGGAGGTCTGAGGGGGGCACGCGGCTTCGCCGCCCCCCCGATTGCCCGGCCGGGTCTGCCGCGCTATGTTCCAGGCCCGGATCGAGCATGGAGGTTGCGATGGACGAGCAGCGCACCACGCAGGTCACCGACGAGGAGATCGAGACGGTCTGGACGGGCACCGGCATGGTGGCCACGGTCGCCGATCCCCAGGATGCCGACGGCACCGACGCCGACGACGCCCAGGACGCCGACGGCACCGACGGCACCGACGGCGACGCCACCGACAGCACCGACGGTGACTCCGCCGACGGCGGCGCCGGCGACGCCGACGGCCGGGACTCGTAGCGGCCGCGGCCGCCACAGGACGACGCCCGTGCCGGACAGCCCTGCGGCGCTGCGGCGCTGCGTCGGGGACATCGACCGCTTCGTTGGTGAGCGCTGGGCCCGGCGCGTCCACCACCACCGCGGCGAGGACTTCTCCGACCTGCTCTCGCTCGAGCACGTCGACCATATCGTGGCCACCATGGCGCTCCGTGCGCCGGCCTTCCGGCTGGTCAGGCAGGGCAGGACCCTGGAGCGGGCTGCCTACACCAGGACCGCGCGGGTCGGCTCCCGGTCGGTCGACGACCTGATCGACGTGGGCCGCGTCTACCGGCACTTCGGCGACGGCGCCACCATCGTCCTGCAGGGCCTGCACCGCTACTGGGAGCCGGTGACCCGCTTCTGCCGCGACCTGGAGCTCGCGCTCACCCACCCGGTGCAGGCCAACGCCTACATCACCCCGCCTGTGTCCTCCGGGCTGAAGGTGCACCACGACCCCCACGACGTCTTCGCGCTGCAGACCTACGGCCGCAAGCAGTGGGTGACCTACGAAGGGCCTGGCGCGGCGTTCGGCGCCGCCCCGGCGCTGGACGTCGAGCTGGTCCCCGGGGATGCCCTCTACCTGCCCAAGGGCACGCCCCACGCCGCCCGGACCGTGGACGTGGCCTCGGTGCACCTCACCATCGGGATCCGCACGGTGGTCTGGCGGGACCTGGCCCGGAGGCTGCTCGACCAGGCCCTCGACCGGCCGGACCTCGACGAGCCGCTGCCGGTCGGGTTCGCCCACGACCCCGCGGCCCTGGCCGGCCTGGTCGCCGCACGGCTGCCCGCGCTGGCCGAGGCGGTCGCCGGCGCCGACCCTGGCCCTGCCGCCGACGCGGAGTCCAGCCGCTTCTGGTCGGGCCGGCCGCCGCTGCTCACCGGGCAGCTGCGGCAGCTCCTGGAGCTGGACCGGATCGACGACGGCGTGCAGCTCGCACGCAGGGCCGGGTCGGTCTGCGAGCTGGTGGCCGGCAACGGCCGCCTCACCGTGCTGCTCGGCGACCGCGAGCTGCGCATGCCGGCGGCCCTGGAGCCGGCCATGCGGCTCGTGGCCGGGCGCGACAGCTTCCGCGTGGGCGAGCTGGCGCCCCACCTCGACCTGCCAGGCAGGCTGGTGCTCGTCTGCCGGCTCGTCCGCGAGGGGCTGCTGACGGTCGCCGGTGGCTGAGCGGTTCCGCTGCGCCGAGGCGTCACGGGCCAAGGACGAGCCGCGCTACGGGACCGCCTCGACCGTCCGGCGCTGGATCCTGGTCGAGGAGCCCGGCCCGTGGGGCAGGGACGCGGTGCGCGAGAGCCGCCTGGCCGACGGGGTCGGGCCGGCCCTGAAGGGGCTCGCGCAGGCCATGGGCGCGCGGGTCCTGCTCATCCGCAGGCACGGCCGGTCGGGCCCGGCCGAGCGGGCCTGCCTAGTCGCCTGCACCACGGTGGACACCACCCGGGTCGAGCGGCTCACCTTCGGCACCGCCGCCGATCTGCTCGACCTCGACTGGGCCCCGCTGGTCCGTGACGAGCCGGTCGGCGGTGACCTGGTCAGCCGGCCCGTGTACCTGGTGTGCACCAACGGGAGGCACGATCTCTGCTGCGCCGAGCGCGGCCGCCGGCTGGCCGCCGCGCTCGAGCCCGCGCTCGGCGAGGACCTCTGGGAGTGCTCCCACTTCGGCGGCGACCGCTTCGCCGGCAACCTCGTCTGCCTGCCCCACGGGGTCTACTACGGGCAGGTGGAGCCAGAGCGCGGGCCCGGGATCGCGACCGCCTACGCCGAGGGCCGCCTCGACCTGGAGCACTACCGCGGCCGCTCCTGCCACCCGTTCGTGGTCCAGGCGGCAGACCTCTTCGTGCGCCAGCGGGAAGGGCTGCTCGGCCTCGACGACCTCGTCTGGGGGCGTCGCGTCGGCCTCGACACCGCTGGCAATGCGGTGGTCCCGTTCGTCGACCGGTCCGGCCGGCGCCTCGTCGCCACCGTCGAGGTCCGCCGCGACCCGGAGGGCCAGCTCCTCTCCTGCGCCGCCCGGAACCATTCCCACCCGCCCCGGTACCGCCTGGTGCATCTCGAGTCGGTCCCCTGAGCTCCCCGTTGCTGCTGGTCGGTGGGGGTGGGCTGGTTCGTGTGGGGGTGGGGGGCTGGGGTGGCCGGGCCCGGCCCAGGGGAGGTCGCCGGGCATGGGCACCCGCGGCCCGGCGGCCCCGCCGCGCTGCAGGCCGGGTTGCTCCGGCCCGGCGCCCCCGCCACGCAGGCGGGGGCGCTCGGCGGTCATCACCGGCGGTCGACCAGCAGGCTCTGCAGGCCGCGGCCGACCGGGCCGCGCTGGTCGTGGACGACGCACTCGACCAAGCCGACCCCGGTCGGCTCGGCGGTCGAGCGGGCGACCAGGCAGACCCACTCGCCGACCGGCAGCCGGTGCAGGTAGACGGTGAGGCTGTCACCATAGCACAAGCTATAGCAACACGACAGCGCCTCTGAGCTGCACTGATGGGCCTTGACGATGGGGGAGAGGCGAACTAGTGTTCCCTACCGTGTCGCTTCGGTGCTGTGAACGACTTGGGTGGAAGCTGTCTGATACGCACACCTGTGGACAGGTCTGTTCTGAGTTCCCCGCGTGCCTTCCACCCCTCACTGCGTTGAAGGCTTCGCTCGCACGGTTCTATATCGAAGATGCCGCAGCGGAGCAGAACGACCAAGCCTCAGCAGCTCTCTTACAAACGCTACTCGCGGCAATCACAGAAGGCATGAAGCTCAAAGACGACCGGGAGGAGTCGTCTCCTAACGATCAGTGAGAGCGACTGCACGCTACCGCTGACCAGCTCGTCTCCGAAGAACTGGAAGGCGTGCATGTAGGGCATGGGTGCAGGACTCACCTGGGGAATGATGCCAAGCGTGACATTACTCACCCTCGCGCAATGGATCTTGCCCACCGCTCAATGTCTGTGGTAATGACAAGGATGGAGTGAGGAACGGCAATGCTGAGCTCTATCGCAGCGGCAACAATTCGTGCGATCAGTTCTTGCAGATCGACCAGCTCATCAAGTAGCTGGTTTTGCCGCCTGATAGAATCTTCTTCATCCATCAAGGCAGCCGTTCCCGCTTTCCGTTCCATGCTGGAAATGGAGTGGGAACGGAGTACTGCACTTCCTCAGGACGGTTGAGCCTTCGCAGTACGCGGAGTTCATACGCAATAACGATGCACAGACCAAGAATCATGACGATGCCGCCAAGCGTCAGGATAATGAGCCCGTTGTGCACCTGCGGACCCCCTACGCGGCGCTGTCGAGCGCTGCGGTCAGCGCGGTGGTGGTGCGGGCTTGCGACCGGGCGGGGCTGCCCCGCGTGCGTGCCCACCGGCTGCGGCACACCGCGGCTGCGGCCATGCGCCGCGCTGGCGCGCCGCTGTTGGAGATCGGCCAGGTCCTGCGCCACCGCCACGCCGCCACGACCGCGTTGTACGCCACAGACGACCGGGACGCCTTGGCGGCGGTGGCGCGGCGGT
>WNGB01002010.1_pt1 | contig 50878 bp, 42 predicted proteins | sample 5400681 | NCBI WGS metagenome assembly WNGB01 (sample SAMN13153367, study PRJNA577476) | soil metagenome | isolation source: 115 cm soil or saprolite under grassland replicate 2 | place: USA:California | collected 2016-06-15
CAGCCATTGACCGTAGGTCACCAGGCCATCGGTATGCGTGATCGGCGTGGTGTCGTCGAACCAGAACAGCGTCAGATCTGGCTCGGCGATCCCCAGCGCGTCCAGCTGCTCGGGCGTATAGCTCATGGTGATCGTGAGTGGCGCGGTAAACTGGTGTACTGCGGTGCCCTGCGCATCGGTCGCATCCAGGAAAAACGCGCCCATGCCACGGTGGAAGTTTGCCGTGGCCGGCGGGATGCGCGCGCCGTCCAGCGGCGTGGTGCCGTAGCGGAGCGTCAATGCCTGTGCGGCGGCGCGTGCGGGAACCTGCACCTGGATGCGGCCATCGCGGCTGCGCACGGTCACCGGGCTGCCGGGCGTAAACGGGCTAGTCACCGGCCCCAGCGTGCGATCGACCACCAGCGCGCCGCCCACACCCGGAAGCGGCTGAGCGAGCCCCTGTGCAATCACCGTGGCACGCAGCAGTAGGGCATCGCCGGCCGGGCGCTGCACCATGCGCAGGCTGCCGGTCACGCTCGTGCTACTGCGCCCATCCAGCGATTTCAGCGCCCATTGCCAGCCGCCGGTCGGGCTGATCGTGTTCGGGCCAGGCACCGCCAGCGCGCCATCGGGCGTCGGCAGCGTGATCACCACGTTGTTGGCCGGGTCGGGCGCGTCGTTCATCAGGGTGATCGTCAGTGCTACCGTATCGCCCAGCGCCACCGGATCAGGCGCGACAGTAATGTGCAGCGAGAGGCTGGGCAGGTGTGGGTCGGTGACTGGCGCGACCTTCAGCGGCGCGGGTGGGGCAGGCGGGTCGCCCAGCGCGCCGCCGGCCGGCGCAGCCAGCGCAACCGGCGCGGCCGGCAGCGGCGCAACGACCGCCGCCTGCGGCAGCCAGCCGGAGATCAGCGCGATCAGCAGCAGATAGGCGAGACGGCGGGCGGCGATCATCAACATAGCGCAGCGCTCCACATACAAACGAGCCGCATCCCGCAGCACAGCGATAGTGCAGAAAGGTGCAGATTGTCACACAGATCGGATCAGGGCCGATGGCGCATGTGTGGTGACTCTAGATGCTCAGCGCAGTGCAATCGATCGGCGAGGGTGCCTCCAGTATAGCGATTGGGGCCGCGTTTGTGATAGAGTAATTCCCAACTTTTCCCAGTTTTTTATCCACCAGCCACATGCCGTTCGCCGGCGCGGCGGCGATGGCGTGACCGCTCAGCGATCTCACCCGTTCAGCGCCTCAGCGGTTCGCAGACTCCTTCAGCGTGGCGCCGCGATGATTGTGACCGCTCAGCGATCTCACCCGTTCAGCGCCTCAGCGGTTCGCAGACTCCCTCAGCCCATCAGCGATTCGCAGGATCACGTACAAGTTGACGTTTCGCGCCCGAATGGCGTACAATGCCGCTGTTTGATCTGGCATAGGCATCAGGTCTGAGGGGCCTTCTACTATGAAATATCTGTCGAGCGCGGAGATACGCCGGCGCTACCTAAAGTTTTTTGAAGCTCGCGGTCATACGATCGTGCCGAGCTCATCGCTGATACCCGGCAACGACCCGACGCTGCTATTTGCCAACTCGGGCATGGTGCAGTTCAAGGATACCTTTTTGGGCCTGGAGCAGCGGCCATACTCGCGCGCCACAACTGCCCAAAAGTGCCTGCGGGTCTCGGGCAAGCACAACGATCTCGAAGAGGTCGGCCCTTCGCCGCGCCACCAGACATTCTTTGAGATGCTGGGCAACTTTTCGTTCGGCGATTACTTCAAGGCCGATGCGATTGCGATGGCCTGGGATCTCCTGACGAAGGAATTCGAGCTGCCGATCGAGCGGCTGTGGTTCACGGTCTTCGCCGGCGACGACGAGCTGGGCCTGCCGCCCGACGAAGAGGCCGAGCAGCTGTGGATCAAGGCCGGCGCCGACCCCAGCCGGGTGCTGCGCTTCGGTAAGAAGGATAACTTTTGGGTGATGGGCGATACCGGCCCCTGCGGCCCCTGCTCGGAGATCACGGTCTACCTTGGCGACGACCTGAGCAAGATCAGCGCCGACGGCGTGAATAGCGACGATCCTGACTATGTCGAGATCTGGAACAATGTGTTTATGCAGTTCGACCGGGGGACGATGGAGCCGCTGCCGCGCCCTTCCGTGGATACCGGCATGGGATTGGAGCGCATGGCCATGGTCATGCAGGGCGTCAGGGCCACCTACGACACCGACTCGTTTCTGCCAATCATCCAGCGCACGATCGCGCTGCTTGGCAGCGACGAGGGACATTATCGCGCGCACTTCGCGCCCTATCGCGCCGTGGCCGATCACAGCCGTGCCGTGGCTTTTCTGATCGCCGATGGCGTGCTGCCAGGCAACACCGGCCGTTCGTATGTCCTGCGTCGTATCCTGCGCCGCGCAGTCTATCAGGGCCAGAGCATTGGCTTCGCGAAGCCGTTCCTGGCGCAGATCGTCGACACAGTGATCGACGAGATGGGCGATGCCTACCCCGATCTGCGCGCCCGCCGCGACTTTATTCTGGAGACGACCGACGCCGAGGAGCAGCAGTTCCTGCGCACGCTGAACGGCGGCATTGGCCGGCTGACGGCGGTGATCGACCAGGTCAAGGCCGCCGGCAGCACGATCATTCCAGGCGAGGACGCCTTTATGCTCAAGGATACCTACGGCTTTCCGCTTGACCTGACCCAGAAGGTCGCTTCCGAGCAGGGCTTGACAGTCGATGAGGAGGCCTACCAGCAGAAGATGCAGGAGCAGCGCACGCGCGGCCGCAAGGCGGCACAGTTCAAGCGCGGCGCCGATGCCGAGGTCTGGACAGAGATCGAGCTGCCGGCGACCGAGTTTACCGGCTACGAACATTACGCCGACACTGGCCGCGCGCTGGCGCTGATCAGCGGCGGCGACTCGGTCAGCGGCGCGAGCCAGGGCCAGTTGGTGCAGATCGTGCTGGATCGCACGCCGTTCTACGCCGAGAGCGGCGGCCAGGTTGGCGACACCGGCTGGCTGATCGGCGCATCCGGCCGAGTGCGGGTCGAGGACACGCAGCGCCCGGTGCCGGGCGTGATCGTTCACTTCGGCGCGGTCGAACAGGGCACGGTGGCGGTACACGAGACGCTGGAAGCGCGCGTGGATGCCGAGCGGCGGCGCGACATCATGCGCAACCACACCGCGACGCACCTGCTGCATCGTGCGCTGCGCGATGTGCTGGGCGAGCATGCGGCGCAGGCCGGCTCGCTAGTCGCGCCCGAGCGACTGCGCTTCGACTTCACCCACAATCGCCAGGTCACACCCGAGCAGCAGCGCGAGATCGAGCGCCGGATCAACGCCTGGGTGCGCGCCGATACGCCGGTTGTGTGGGAAATTACCGACCACCAGGATGCGATAAACCGCGGCGCGATGGCGCTGTTTGGCGAGAAATACGGCGACCGCGTGCGGATGGTCACGGTCGGCTGCGCCGACGATAGGACTGAGGTTCGAGGACTGAGGACTGAGTTGGAGACCGCTGACTCAGTCCTCAGTCCTCAGCCCTCAGTCCTCTGTTCCCGCGAGCTGTGCGGCGGTATCCACGTCGGCCGCACCGGTGAGATCGGCTATTTTCGGATCATTGGCGAGAGCAGCGTGGCGGGCGGGGTGCGCCGGATCGAGGCGCTGACCGGCGTGGGCGCCGAGGCGTGGGCCGACGCACAGGCCGCCGCCGTGCGCGAGATCGCCGCGCGGCTGGGCGCGCCGCCGGCGCAGGCGCTGGAGCGCGTCGAGGGCCTGCTGCTCGATCTCAAGCAGCGCCAGCAGGAGCTCGACGCGCTGCGCGCGCAATCGGCGCGCGGCGCGCTGGATGGCCTACTGAGCCAGGTGCAGCAGCAGAACGGCGTGAGCTTTCTGGCCGCGCGCGTGGAGGCAACCGACGCCGCGCAGCTGCGCGAGATGGGCGACTGGCTGCGCGACAAGCTTGGCAGCGGTGTGGTGGTGCTTGGCGCGGCCCTGGGCGACAAGCCGCAGATTCTGGCAGTCGTCACGCCCGATCTGGTCAAGCAGCGCTACCACGCCGGCAATCTGGTCAAGGCGCTGGCCCAGATCGTGGGCGGCGGCGGCGGCGGCCGGCCGGATATGGCTCAGGCCGGCGGGCGCGATCTGGCCAAGCTGGATGAGGCGCTGGCGCAGGTTGGGCGGTTGGTGAGCGAGCAAGGAGTCTAGCGATGACAACATTTGTCGTGCCAACTGAAGCGCCGACGGTGCATGGCCCGCCGCAAGGTCAGTGGACCTATGCGGACTGGGAGCAGTTGCCGGATGATGACAACCGCTACGAGGTCATTGATGGAGTGCTGTATATGACGACCGCGCCAAGCTACTTTCATCAATGGATCATACAAGGGCTTCAAGAGTACATCGGTATTCCGGTTCGACGGCAGAAGCTAGGATTTGCGGTTGCTGCCCCGATCGGTGTCCTTATGCCGAACTGCCAGCCGGTGCAGCCTGATTTTGTTGTGGTGCTTCAGTCCAATGCCGCGATCATCTATGATCGTCGCATTCGGGGCGTGCCCGATGTTATGATTGAGGTGCTGTCGCCAAGCAACGCGGTGTATGATGAAGACATCAAGTTCGAGGCATATGCGCGCGCCGGTCTGCGAGAATATGTGATTATCGACCCACGCTCGCGCACGTTCAATCAATACCTCTTGAAGCCGCCGGGGCTATATGCTGCGCCGCGGACATTTGGTGAGTCGGATACAGCGTATCTCGATTGTCTCTCTAGTTTGCCCATTCCGGTCGCCGAACTGTTTGCGGGCGCGCCGGATACGACTCTGTAGAGTCATCTGCCAACGGAGGAACGCTCATGGCTGGCGGCGAATCGGCCCTAGTCCCTATCTCGCCCGATGATTCGATCGAATCGATCGCCACCCGAATTCGTAGCGAGGGCGCGACGCATGTGCAGCTGCTGGTGCCCGATGGCACGGCCGCACTGCAGTCGCTGGGCGGCTTTCAGCGCTTGCTCCAAAAGCTCGCAGCGGATCGCGTCAGCCTGCTGCTGATTAGCTCCGACGAGCAGACGCTCAACGCGGCGCGGCTCAGCCAGGTCGAGACGGTGGGCGTGCAGGGGGCGCGCGTGTCGATGCCCAGCAAGCGCGGTGTCGCCGCGAACGAAGGCGCGGCAACCGATCGCTATGCGACGCGATCCTTTAGGGCCGAGCCGATCGACCGTCGTGAGGCCGAGTTCTTGGAGGCACTCGACCATGTGCCGGCCGACGATCGCCCGCTCGATCTGTCCGACGAGGACGCCGATCTGTATGCGGCGCTGGATGATCTTCCCGATACATTTCAGCAGCCCGATCCGGCTAGGCGCCCGGCCGGCAGAGCGGACGCGCGTCGTGATATCGGCGGCGACGACGATTTCGCCGCCGCGCTCGATGAGTGGTCCGACCTTGACACCACCAACATGCCCACGCGCCCATCGGTGCGCCCGGATCGCGGCCTTGATCTGGAGCCGCGGCGCTTCAACGCGGCCGATTTTGATCTGGCCGAAGATGATACTCGCGGGCGCAGTGGCCGCCGTGCGACCGGCGCACAGCGCGCCCGCGCCGAGGCGAAGCTGGCGACCGCCCGGCGCCCGCGCGCCAGCACATCCAGCCGGCTGCGCGATTACGACGAGGATGAAGATCTAGCGCCGCGCCGCGACCGTGCGCGAGCGCTGACGCCGCTGCTGATCGTGCTGGCGCTGGCGCTGGCGCTGGTGCTGGCGCTGGCGATCTGGTTCCTGAGCAGCCGGGTGACGATCACAGTCGCCCCGCCGGTGTCGGCCGCCAGCGAGCATCCCTTCACAGGTGAGATTATTCCGCTGGTTCAGCTGGGTGAGAACAGCAACGCTGCCGTTCAGGCCGTGCCTGTCGGCGCCAGCGCCGAGGCGGTTGTTACCGGCCAGGTTCAAAATGAAACGATGTCGCCCTCGGGCACGGCCAAGGGCGAGATCACAATCATCAATACGATCGGTAACGCGGTGCCAATTCCAAAAGGCTCAGAATTCATTGGGAAAAATAGCGCCGGGCAGGAAGTGCGGTTTTCGATCGACAGTGACGTGACCGTACCAGGCGCCACCAGCTCGAGCAGCTTGACCGGCAGCAGCACCACCTACGGGCAAATTGTTGTCGGCGTGACCGCTCGCTCGCCCGGTAGCGCCTCGAATGTTGACGTCAACAGCGTCACGCAGCTGCTGATCCCTGGGCAGCAGCCGATCGTCAGCCAGAACAGTAACTTCATTTTTCGAAACGCTGCAATCGGCGGCGGCAGCGAGCAGCCGCAAAGGATAGTGACCGAAGCTGATGTGCAGGCCATTCTGGGGCAGGCGCTGACAACACTCTACGGCAATGGCATACAGGCGCTGCGTGGCCAGATCGACGAGGCCAAGGTTGCGATCGATGCAACGACGATCGCGCCGTCGGCCGAGGCGCTGGGCGATCCCAAAAATTACACCCCGCCGCTAGTCGAGCCAGCGATCGGTCAGCCGGTCGATCCAAACAATCCGGTCTTCAAGGTCACAGTGCGCGCGAATTTTAATGCACTTGCGACACCAGTGGGCAAGGGTGTGGCAGATCAGCTCGGCGAAGTGGTAAAGAATCATTTCGCACAGCAGGTCGATAAGCCATGTAAAGCGAACGAAATACCATCGCAACGGGTCGAGCAGATCCGCTGGGATGGTGAGAAACTGTCGATCGACGGGGCGAACATCTGCGCGCCGATTGGCGGGTTGCCGCCCGAGACGATCAGTAAGGTGCGGGATTCTGTCAAAAATCAGCCGCGCGATGCTGCCGTGCGGGGCCTGGAGCAGCTAAAGCAGGAAGGCCTGATCGGCGACTATCAGCTGCCCGACCAAGCGCAGTTTCCGCGCTTCGACTGGCTGATCACCGTGCAAACCGTCGAGACACAGCCGGCGCAGCCGCCGCCAACGCAATCGCAGCCCACACAAGGGGCGCAGCCGTGACAAGCGAGCCAGGTCGGGTGATGGCGCTGGATGTGGGCGGGCGGCGGATCGGTGTGGCGCTGAGCGACCCGACCCGCGTGCTGGCCTCGCCGTTGACAACACTGCGCGCCGAGCCGCGTGATCGCGTACTCAGTGAGATCGCCACGCTGGTGCAGCGCCACGAGGTAGTTGAGGTAGTGGTGGGGCTGCCGCTGACGCTCAGCGGCGAGGTCGGGCCGCAGGCGCATCTCATTCAGCTGTTTGTCGAGCGGCTCAAAGGCGTGCTGACCGCGCCGATCCACATGTTCGATGAGCGCCTGACCACTGTCGCGGCCGAGCGGATGATGCTCGATCTGGGCATGAAGCCCGAGCAGCGCAAGGCCAGGATCGACGAGGTCGCCGCGTCGATTATTCTCCAGGATTTCCTCGACTCGAAGCGTGATAGAGGTTAGGGGATAGGGGTTAAGGGTTAAGGTCGCTGATCGACGCTGATTCACATTGATCCCATCGCTTCTAACCCCTTACCCCTATCCCCTAACGATGAGGTCGCGCGCCGCCGGCAGCCCGCCCACACTGGTCGCCTCCAGCACACTGCGCTCGATCGCATGGGCCAGCACATCGGCGGCGATCGCGCCGAGGATCGCCAGTGGTGGCCCCGCGCGCCGGCCAGTGGCGAGCGCAAAGACCGTGTCGCCGTCGAACGGTGTGTGAACCGGGCGGATGGCGCGGGCCAGCCCATCCTGCGCCATCTGGGCCAGCTTGGTCGCCTGGGCTTTGCTGAGGCGCGCGTCGGTGGCGATCACTGCCAGGGTGGTGTTCTGGGCGGCTGTGGCGCTAGCTGCAGCCTGGTAGGCCGGCTGGCGCAGCAGATCCATTGAGTCGATCAGCCGGCCGCTTTGCGGATCGCGCGTCCCGGCTATGATCTGACCGTCGGTCTGGCGGTAGATATCGCCCCAAGCATTGCAAACCACCAGCGCGCCGATCAGAGTGCCATCGGCCAAGGTCTCGCTCCAGGTGCCAATGCCGCTCTTGACAGCGCCGGCCGGCCCCAGCAGCTTGCCGACTGTCGCCCCGATTCCGGCGCCGACGCAGCCCTCCGCCACCGTTGCGCCGGCCGCTTCGCATGCCGCATAGCCCATCCCGGCGTCGGCCCAGCGATCGGCGCGTCCGATCTGCAGATCGAAGATCACGGCGGCCGGCACGATCGGCACCTTTGCGACGCCGGTATCGAAACCGATCGCGCGCTGGCGCAGCCACTCGACCACGCCGGTCGCCGCCGCGAGCCCAAATGCGCTGCCGCCACACAGCGTGATCGCGTGAACGACCGAGACCATCGCAGTCGGATCGAGCAGATCGGTCTCGCGCGTGCCGGGCGCGCCGCCGCGCACATCCACCCCGCCGGTTGCGCCCTCCGGCGTCAGCACAACCGTGCAGCCGGTGAGCGCCTCTAGATCCTGCGCGTGACCGACCAGCACGCCAGGAACATCGGTGATTGCGGGAGACATAGGTGTCATCGTATGTCGTACTATCGCGCCAGCAGGTTATCGAGGTAGCGCTGCCAATCGGCGTAGGGGCGTGCGCCAACGAAGGGCTGGCTGTTGATAAGGAAGGTGGGCGTGCTGCGTACCCCGCGCTCGGCGCCCGCACGATAATCGGCCGTGACCCGCGCTGCCTGCTGGTTACTATTCAGGCACTGCTGGAGCTTGCCGACATCGAGCTGAAGATCCTGAGCATAGCTCACCGCAGGGAGGTATACGCTGGTTTCAATGGTGCTATGGCCGCTGTGAAAAGCGCTCGATCTGCTCGGGATCGCGCTGGCGGCGGTAGTTCGGGCGCAGCAGGCTGGTCGAGCCATCGTCGCCGCAGTAAGGGCAGACCACCCATGTCAGATCGACCACGCGATCGCATGCGCCACAGCGGCGGCGCAGTGCGGTGTGGCAGTGCGGGCACATCACGAAATCCGGCTCGATGCCGCGCTGGCAATGCGGGCAGACATATTTCTCTTCCAGATCGCGCCGCAGGTACTCTTCTTCAAGCGAGCGCTCGTACTTTTCAGTCAGCGTCTGGCGCGGGCGCAAAATCATATGCAGCAGCACGCCAGCGAAGGGCAGCAGCAGCGCCAGCGAAACCGCCAGCACTTGCACCACCACATCTTCGCTGCGCGCGTGAATATCGCGGTAGGTCCACAGCACCGAGGCGGCCCATAGCAGCACAATATAGGCAGCTAGCGCCCAGCCAATCATGGTGAGAATAGGGACAACATTTGTTAAAATCGACCGAATATCCAATCAGAATCCTCCTCATAGCTTCTGTGTATTTTCGCGCACTTCTTTAAAATGTCAAGCACACCCAGGTGATGGCGGGCTGAGATCCACCTACAGCCGCGCAACATCGGCGGCGCGCAGCACGAACACCGTCGCACCGCCGACCTGCACCTCAACCGGCGATGGTGGGTAGAACTCGCCCGATTCGGCTACCGGCGGCAGCGGAGAGACATAGCGCGTGCGGGTGTAGCAATGTTCGCGCACACTCTGGAGCAGCGGCTCGACCTGGCGATCCTCCACTGCGATCAGCAGTGTCACGTTGCCCTCGCGCAAAAAACCGCCCTCGCTGCTGATGCGCGTGACGCGCAAGCCCTGGGCGGTGAGCGAATCCAATAGCTCCCCGGCATCTTGGCGCTGGACCACGGCGAGTACCAGTTTCATGAAATTTGCCTTTTCAAATATGATATATCACGGGGTGGTCGGCTCGAGAGTCTGGATATGATCTAGCCAAGGCGCCAGCTCGTGTGCGATCTGCTCGGCCAGCTCTTCGACCGGCTGGCGTGCGTCGAAGATGTGCCAGCGCTGGGGTTCCTGCGCGATTAGCTCCTGGTAGCCGGCCGCGACCTTCTGGTGGTAGGCCAGCTCGCGCGCATCGAGCCGGTTCCATTCGACTACGTTCTCGCGCGCGATCGCAGGCGCGATCGGCCGCGGGGGAACCAGGAGCGAACTCTCCGCTTGGCCTGGTCGCGCGGCCGCCTGGTCGATCTGGCGTTTGCGGCGCTTGCGCTCCAAGCCCTCGTCGGCGGTGAGGTCGAGGTAGACGGTCACGTCGGGAAGCAGCCCGCCGGTGGCGGCCGCCGTGATCGCGCGCAGCTCATCCAGATCGCGCCCGAGGCCGTAGCCCTGATAGGCGTAGGTCGAGTCGGCGTAGCGGTCGCACAGCACGATCCCGCCCAGATCGAGATATGGCCGGATGGTCTGGCTCACCAGCTGCGCGCGCGACGCCGCGAACAGCAGCGTCTCGGTGGTGGACGCCATCTCGGTGTTTTGCAGATCCAGCACGATCCGCCGGATCATATCGCCGATCCGCGTTCCACCTGGCTCGCGAACGAGAATAGCTGGGTAGCCGTGCGCGCTCAGCCAGCCATACAGCAGGCGCGCCTGCGTGCTTTTTCCGCTGCCTTCGGGGCCTTCGAATGTTACAAATAGGCTCATAGTTTGGAGACTGGAGGCTGGAGATTGGAGATTAGGGCTGGCGCGAGATGCCTAGCCTCCAGTCTCCAGCCGCTAGCCACGAAAGATCTTCACCCGTCGGTTCGGCTCGCGCCCGCGGCTTTCGGAATGCACATTGTAACGCTCAGCCATCTGATGTTGCAAGCGGCGCACATAGCTCCCGCGCGGCGCTAGCTCAACAGCGCTGCGTTCGCCGTTCATCACCTGCGTGATCGCCGTCTCCGCCTCCAGCATTGCGTCGGTCACATGCACCTCACCATCGGCACTCGCGCTGCGCGCCGGTGGAACATACTGGTCGTCGTTCTCGCTGGAGCTGATATGGAAGACATCGGAGAGCTGGCGCTCCATCTGGGTGATCGTATTGTTGCGCAATACATATACCGGAACGCCGCGATCCTCGGCCTGGCGCACGCGCTGCGAACCCTGGCGATAGTAGCTCTTGAGCGTCATCACCATGGTCGCCTCACTCATATCGCGCACGATCGTCGCTGGCACATGCAAGTTGGCGATTGAGCGTTCGAGCCGATCGCGGCTGACACCAAATGGGTAGATCCGCTGCTGCGGCGGCGCTGCCGGCGCACCGGGCGCGATCGCCGCGCGGGTGCGGTTGCGCCCGTTGCTGGTGCGCTCGCCCCGGCCACCGTCGGAATTGCGCTGCCAGCCGTCGCGCCCGCCATCGCCGTGCCGACGCCCGACATATGTTCCGCCATCGCTGCCGTCGTTACGTGGCAACAAGCTGCCGCCCTCGATCGCAACCTGCCCGTCGACATCGCGCCATCGCAGCTCGGCCAGCGGCTCCTCGCCGCGCAGGATGCTGTCCACCGCGCTCGCAACATCGCTGTAGACCGAGACGCGATCCCAGCTTTGGATCTCAACCAGCACGTCGAAGGTGGGCGGGGCCTTGCGCTCCAGCACGGTCTTCTGCGTGCCGCGCCGGCGGGCCTCTTCATCGCCCAGCGTGACCGCCTGGATGCCACCGATCAGATCCGACAGCGTCGGGTTGGACATCAAGTTATCGAGTGTATTACCGTGGGCGGTGCCGATCAGCTGCACGCCGCGCTCGGCGATCGTGCGCGCGGCCAGCGATTCCAGCTCGGTGCCGATCTCGTCGATCACAATCACTTCGGGCATATGGTTCTCGACAGCCTCGATCATGACGGCGTGCTGCTCGGATGGGCGCGGCACCTGCATGCGGCGCGCGCGGCCGATGCCGGGGTGCGGGATGTCGCCATCGCCGGCGATCTCATTCGAGGTATCGACGATCACCACGCGCTTGCGCAGATCCTCGGCCTCGACCCGCGCGGTCTCGCGCAGCATCGTCGTCTTGCCCACGCCCGGTTTTCCGAGCAGCAGCAGGCTTCGGCCCGACTCGACCAGGTCACGAATAATCACGATCGTGCCCAGCACTGCGCGGCCGACCCGGCAGGTCAGCCCGATCACCTTGCCGGCACGATTGCGAATTGCCGAGATGCGGTGCAGCGTGCGCGGTATGCCGGCGCGATTATCTTCGCCGAATGCGCCGATTCGTGCGATGACATAATCGATATCTTCTTGAGTTACCTCATGATCGCTCAGGAAGCGCTCACGACCGCGGTAGCGCGCCTCGGGCAGGCGTCCCAGATCCATGATTATTTCGAGCAAGTCCTCTTTATCATCAGGTCCCTGATCTAATGACTGCTGGATGTACAGCGGCAGCGTTAAAAGCAAGAGATCGATATTGCTTGTGATTGCCTGTGGGTTTGTCATATTACCTCGCATCCTCGCTGAGCGAAGAGATCGTCGGGATCGATGTTCGTGGCTCGGGTACCGGCTCCAGAGCTGGGATCAGGCTTGGCCGCCGCACGGCGACCGTGGTATGCTTGACCATCAACGCCTGCTCGCCGATCGGCTGGAAGCCCAGGTCGCTCGCCGGTGTGAGCAGCTCGCTCTGGTATTCTCTTAGCAACAAGTAGACCGGCAGGGTATCAGAGATCTGGCCCAGGCCAAAGCGCAACACATCGGTGACGATGTCGCGCGTCTCGGGGTGGATCAGCAGCGTCATAACATGCGCGGCCGGCCCGCTGGTCAGGTGCAGCGCGGCGGTCAGGCTGCTGTCGGGCCCAAGCACCCAGCCGCGCCGGCGCGCGCGGCGCCAGCTTTGGGTCAGTGGCATACGCCAATCGCGCGCAACGCGCGCCTCGGCCTGCTGGACAGTGTGCGGGGTGGTGGCGCCATACAGCCGGTGGATCGCCCAATCGTCGCGGCGGGATTGTGGGCGCATCGGCGCGAGCGTAATGCCCTGATCCCAGTCAGGGCCTTCAAGCCGCAGCACGATCTGCTGCGCGTAGCCGGCGAAGCCGAGCTGTCGGAAGATCTCGCGCAGATCCTCGTGGCGCTGGGAGAGCGCGGCGTAGAGCCGCTGCACGCGGTGCTGCCCAGCGTGGACACACAGCCGCTCGATCAGCCGGAACCAGACATCCGGGTCGGTCGGGTGGCCCTGGCCGCCGCCATAGGCCGAGAGCATGACAATATCCTGCTCGGGCTTGCCGCCCCGGCCGACCGCCTGGGCTGCCGCGCGCATGCCGCGCTCGAGGTAGATGAAGGTTGCCACATCGCGCCCACTGCCCTCTAGCAAGCAGCGCACGGCAAACCACATCTGTCGATGCGGGTGCGCGAGCATCGCCTCGTTATAGAGCCAGACCTGGCTGCGCGGCTTCCGCCGCAATGTCCATAAGTCACCGAGTGTGACGGGTCGTATCATAATTCAGGACTGAGGGCCGAGGACTGAGGGCCGAGTGGGTTAGACTCAGTCCTCGGTCCTCAGTCCTCATAACTCCAGGAAGTAGCGATGAAATCGGTGATCGCCAGTCAGCTCAGGATGAAAGCAGGTGGCCAGCAGGTTGCCCTGCTGTGCTGCGACGATCCGCCCATCCGCCAGGGTCGCGAGCGTTGTCACCGCTTTGCCAGGCGCCTCTAGGATCGGCGCGCGAATAAAGACAGCATGCAGTGGTGCCTCGCCGATCGCGGGGATGTCGAGATCGGCCTCGAAGCTATCCAGCTGCCGTCCGAATGCGTTGCGCCGAGCGGTAATGTCCATCAGATCCAGCGACGGCTGCCCGGCCGGCCGGCCCTCAGCGATATGCTGAGCCATCAGGATCGCACCGGCGCAGGTGCCCCACAGCGGCATGCCGCGCCGCGCTCGCTCGCGGATGGGGTCGAGCAGCTTGTAGAGCACCAGCAGTTTGCCGATCGTCGTGCTCTCGCCGCCTGGAATAATAAGACGATCGACGAGCTCAAGATGTTTCGGGAGCCGCACCTGCAACGTCGGCGCGCCAATGCGACCTAACGTCTGCTCATGTTCGCGGAAATCGCCTTGGAGGGCGAGAATGCCTACTGTCATATGAATTGCAAATTGCAAATTGCAAATTGTAGATTGGATCGTATAATTTGCAATCTACAATCTACAATTTGCAATCACTACCAGCCTCGTCCGGCCATCAGCTTATCCTGCGACAGGCTGCCGACGCTGATGCCGACCATTGGTTCGCCCAGGCCCTTGCTGACCTCGGCGAGGATCTCGGGCTCGTTGTAGTGCGTGGTGGCCTCGACGATCGCGCGCGCTCGCCGGGCCGGGTCGCCCGATTTGAAGATGCCCGAGCCGACGAATACGCCGTCCACGCCCAACTGCATCATCAGCGCTGCATCGGCAGGGGTGGCGATCCCACCCGCGGCGAAATTGACCACCGGCAGCCGGCCGGACGCGGCGACCTGCTTGACTAGCTCATACGGCGCCTGTAAGTTCTTGGCGGCCGTGAACAGCTCGTCCTCGTTCATTGCCCCTAGGCGGCGGATCTCGCCGAACACTGTGCGGGCGTGGCGCACCGCCTCGACCACATCGCCGGTGCCGGCCTCGCCCTTGGTGCGCAGCATCGCGGCGCCCTCGGCCACGCGCCGCAGCGCCTCGCCCAGGTTGCGGCAGCCGCACACAAATGGCACCTTGTAGTTGTGTTTGTTGATATGGTGCTCCTCATCGGCCGGCGTCAGCACCTCGCTCTCGTCGATATAATCGATGCCGAGCGCCTCAAGGATCTGGGCCTCCACGAAGTGGCCGATCCGCGCCTTAGCCATCACCGGAATTGTGACCGCCTCCATGATCTGGAGGATCAGCTCCGGCTCGCTCATGCGCGCCACGCCGCCCTGGGTGCGAATATCAGCCGGCACGCGCTCGAGCGCCATCACAGCCACCGCGCCGGCATCTTCGGCGATGCGCGCCTGCTCGGGGGTGACGACATCCATGATCACGCCGCCCTTGAGCATCTGCGCCAGGCCGACCTTGGTCGTCCAGGTTGATTTATCCATAGCAGCAAGCTCCTTGGTGATGCCATATGTTTTCGGCAAACATGCCCGCTTCTATTTTACCATAGGCGCGGATCGGCGGCAATAAACTGGTTTGGGGCCAAGTTGCCAGCCCTTTCTCACCATGCTATAATAGGCTATCGGCAAATGGTCACGGTGCCGGATTGTGTAATGGTAGCACTACGGACTTTGAATCCGTCTGTCCAGGTTCGAACCCTGGTCCGGCAGCCACGCTCACATTAGTGGAGATGTCTCACTTTTTTGAACGGTACCAGATTCAGGCGATCCCGGCCGGGCGCGGCAGTGGGATCGCGTGGCATAGCATAGGCGAAATGCGTAGGGGCGTTCGATCGAACGCCCCTACGCTGTGTTTACCGATATGAATCAGCGCCAACTCGGGGTTGTGGTGATTGCGGCCGGCAAGGGTACGCGTATGCGCTCGGCGCTGCCGAAGGAGCTGCACGCGCTGTGCGGCCGCAGCATGATCGGCCATGTGCTGGCGGTCGCCGAGGCGCTTGCTCCGGCGTATACGGTGGTCGTGCTCTCGCCCGATAAGCTCGGCCTAGTGCGTGCACAGTGTGGTGAGGCTGCCCACAAGGAGCGCCCATACATCTACGCCGTCCAGGCCGAGCAGCTCGGCACTGGTCACGCGGTCTTGCAGGCGCGCCCGGCGCTGCCCGGCCCTTCCGACGATGTGCTGGTGTTGTATGGCGACACGCCGCTGCTGCGGCCTGAGACGGCCAGGGCAGTGGTGGATCTGCGGCGGGCTAGCGGCGCGCTGGTGGGGATCCTGAGCATGCACGCCCTGCCGCCTTCCGGCTACGGGCGGATCGTGCGCGATGCGGCCGGGCGGGTGGTGGCGATCGTCGAGGAGCGCAATGCCACGCCGGAGCAGTTCGCCCTGACTGAGTGCAACAGCGGCGTGATGTGCTTCGACGCGGCCTGGCTGTGGCAGGCGCTGGATGGTATTCCGCGCAACCCGGCCAAAGGTGAATATTACCTGACTGACTTGGCCGAGCTAGCGGTGGCCGAGCGCGGGCCAGGCGCGGCGGTGGCGCTGCCGGCTGCCGATGCTCGCGAGGCTGTGGGTATCAACGACCGGGTGCAGCTGGCGCAGGCCGAGGCGATCATGCGCGAGCGTATTCTGGATGGGCTGATGCGCGCAGGCATTGGCGTGACTGACCCGGCGAATACGTATGTCGATGCCGATGTAACGGTCGGCGTCGACAGCACGCTGCTGCCGGGCACGTATTTGCGCGGGGCGACCAGCGTAGGGGCCGGCTGTGAGATCGGCCCGGCGACAATGATCGTAGACTCATCAATTGGCGATCGCGCGCGCGTGCGCTACGCGCTGGTGGAGCGGGCAATCGTGCCGGAAGCGGCCGTGATTGGGCCATTCGTACATCTGTTCAGCGACGATACAAGTATACAACGTGACGAGTAACGAGTAACGAGTAACGCGTGACGAGCGACGACGCCCGGCACCCGGCACCCGGCACCCGGCACCCGGCACCTCACGTGGAGCTATGGAAGGTCGATTACAAATCTTCAGCGGCAATGCCAACCTGCCCCTGGCGCAGGAGATCGCCGGCTATCTGAACATCAACCTGGGCCGCGCGATCGTCAGCCAGTTCAAGAATGGCGAGTCGCGGATCAAGCTCGAAGAGAACGTGCGCGGCTCGGATGTATTTGTGATTCAGCCGACATGCACGCCGGTCAACGAACACCTGATGGAGCTGTTGCTGCTGATCGACGCGCTGCGGCGCGCATCGGCCGCGCGCGTGACGGCGGTGATACCATACTACGGCTACGCCAAGCAAGAGAAGAAGACCACCGGACGCGAGCCGATCTCGGCCAAGCTGGTGGCGAACCTGATTCGCACCGCCGGCGCAAATCGCGTCCTGACGATGGATCTGCATGCGCCGGCGATCGAAGGCTTCTTCGATATCCCGGTCGATCACCTACAAGCCGGCCCGCTGCTGGCCGATTACCTGCGCGAAAAGAATCTGTTCAATCTAGTGGTTGTTTCACCCGATGCGGGCGGCGTGGGGCGCGCGAACAGCTTCCGCGAGCGGATCGGTGCCGGGTTGGCGATCATCGCCAAGCAGCGCCCACAGCCGGATGTGGCCGAGGTGCTGGAGATGGTCGGCGAGGTCGATGGGCGCACGGCGATCATTGTGGACGATATGATCTCGACCGGCGGCACCCTGTCCGAGGCGGCGCGCTCGCTCAAAGATCGTGGCGCGATCGGCGTGTACGCCTGCGCCACCCACGGCATCTTCGCCGGCGATGCGATCACAATCATGGCCCGATCCATGCTGCTGGAAACGGTGGTGACCAACACCATCCCGCTGCCGCCGGACTGCGATGGCGCGCGGATCAAGGTTATCAGCGTCGCGCCGCTGTTCGCCGAAGCGATTATGCGCATTCATAAAGATCTGTCGGTGAGTGCGCTTTTCTCGTAGGAATTTTGAAAATAACCCCTCGAGGGGGGTGCGGGGCGAATGCCCTTCACAAATCTTTTTTCTACCGCGCCGTCTGGCGGCGCGGCAGAAGACGATCTCTCGGGGCCTGCGCCCCGCACCCCACCAATGGAACAGTAGGGTACAAGAAGATCTCTCGGGGGCCTGCGCCCCGCACCCCACCAATGGAACAGTAAGGAACAAAAGGAATTGGACCCAGAACCTAGTCTCTACGCCATCGGCATCGCGCTCTGCCTGGTGCTGCTGGCGTTTACATCGGCGGTCGATGCCGCCCTGACGGCGATCAGCCGCCATCGCCTGAGCGTTCTACAAGAAGAATCCGCCGCGCGGGCGACCGTGATCAGGCGCCTGCTGGCCGACCCATACCGCTTCAAGGCGGCGATTCTCCTGATCAATACCGCCACGGTGATCGCGGCGACCGCTTTCATGCTGCTGTTAACCTACGGGCTGGCGATCGGTTGGTGGTTGGGGGCGCTGACGCTGCTGCTGGTCATGATCGTGGTCTTCAGCGGGGCGCTGCCCAAGGCGCTGGCGATCCGCAATCCCGCCCGCACCGCCGCGCTGCTGGTGAATGTCGGCGAAGAAGAAGGGCTGATCGAGCCGGATGAGCGCGAGATGATCGAGGGCATTTTCTCGTTCGGCGATACTGTAGTGCGCGAGGTGATGGTGCCGCGGGTGGATATCATCGCACTGGAGCAGAACGCCTCGCTTCAGGAGGCGCTGGAGACGGTGATCGCCCACGGGCATTCGCGCATTCCGGTCTACGCTGAGACGATCGACAATATCACCGGCATCTTGTATGCCAAGGATCTGCTGCCGGGCCTGCGCGCCGGTCAGGCCGGCATGTCGCTGGTGGGTTTGCTGCGGCCGCCGCACTTCGTGCCCGAGGCAATGAAGGTCGACGCGCTGCTGAAGGATTTGCAGGCCCGCAAGGTTCATCTGGCGATGGTGGTGGATGAGTACGGCGGCACGGCCGGCCTGGCAACGATCGAGGATTTGCTTGAGGAGATCGTCGGCGATATTCAGGATGAGTATGATGTCGAGGAGCCATCGGTCAGCTTTGTTCATGAAGGCGAGCTGCTGGCCGATGCGCGCGTGCTGCTGCATGATCTGAACGACCTGACCGACCTGCATCTCCAATCACAGGAGTCCGACCGGCTGGGTGGGCTGGTGTTCGAGCGGCTTGGGCGTGTCCCACGAGTTGGCGACCAAGTGCAGTTGGAGAATGGCGTGACGATCACCGTGCTGTCGATGGAAGGGCTCAGGCCGCGCCAGCTGCGGCTGAACTATACGCCGGCCGGTGCGCTGGAAGTGAGCACGCCGCAAGAGGAGGAAAATCACGATCACGAACACGCCTGACTACACCGAATTGGTGGCGCAGGCCGCCGCGGCGCGCGAGCGGGCGTACTGCCCATACTCGGGCTTCGCGGTCGGGGCGGCGGCGCTCACGGCGTCGGGCCGCGTCTTCCCTGGCTGTAACGTCGAGAACGCGGCCTACCCAGCGACGATCTGTGCCGAGCGGTCTGCGCTGCTGGGCGCCTACGCGGCTGGCGAGCGCGAGATTGTGGCGTTGGCGGTGATCGCCGATACACCTGGGCCGGTCAGCCCATGCGGAACCTGCCGCCAGGTGATCTACGAGCTGGCGCCCGGCTGCACGGTGGCGCTGGCGAACACGCGCGGCGACATACGGCTGACCACGCCGCAGGATCTGCTGCCGGGTGGGTTTAGGCCTACTGATCTGCCGCGGTGATTATATCTGCTGTCGCAGCACGCTCTTCACAACGAAAAGGACCGCGAATGAGGTTCCGAGCAGGATCACCGCCAGCGTCAGCGCCACGTTCAGTTCCAGCTCGAAGCCGAGATAAATTGCGAGTGGCATCGTCTGCGTTCGGCCGGGGAAGTTGCCGGCGAAGATGATCGTCGCACCGAATTCGCCCAGCGCGCGCGCCCAGGTCATCACCGCACCGGCGAGCAGCGCGCCACCGGCGAGCGGCAACGTGACATACCGCAGAACCTGGAATCCGGCGGCGCCGTCGAGCGCGGCGGCCTGCTCCAATTCGCGATCCACGGCCGCGAAGCCGGCCATAGCCGCCTTGATATAGAACGGCGCGGCCACGAATGTTTGCGCCAGCACCACCGCCGCCGGCGTGAAAGCTATCTCCAGCCCGGCCGCGCCTATGTATTGCCCCAGCAACCCGCGCCGGCCGAAGGCCACCAGCAGTGCGATCCCCGCGACCGAAGGCGGCAGCACCATCGGCAGGTCGATCAGCGTATCCAGCAGCGTGCGCCCGCGGAACGTGCGCCGCGCCAACAGGTAGGCTAGCGGCGTGCCGGCTACGATCGTCAGCGCCAGCGTGATCAGGGTTGTGATCATGCTCAGCCGGATCGCCTGGGCGACCTGCTGGTTTAGCAGGTTGATCAGCAGCTGGGTCGGCGAGATGCGCAGGATCAGCGCGACCAACGGCAGTAGCAGAAAGATCGTGATCGGCAGGCTCGCGAGCAGCAGTGGTAGCTTCTGGCGATCGGCGCTCCAGTTCCACTCGGATGTCTGGCGGGCATGCCTGGATTGAGGAATTGACGTTTCGGCCATAGCGTTTCCTAGATCGGGATAAAGCCGTATTTAGCTAAGACCGCCTGGGGCTCGGGCGCGAGCACGTAATCCACAAATTTTTGGGCCAGGCCGGTATTCTTCGCGCCCTTGAGCGGTGCAATCGGGTAGCTAGCGATCGTATTCAGATTGTCGGGGATGTCGATCTTGCCAACCTCGTCAGCTGCGTCGAGCGAAATATCCGTCACGTACACAATCCCGGCGTCGGCCTCGCCTAGCGCGACTTTGCTCAGCACCGCCTTGACATTCTCTTCATACGATACCACATTTGCCAGCACCGTCGGGCTGTAGGCTTCGGTATACTCGGGCAGCTTGGCGGCCTTGCCGAGGAAATCGAGCGCATACTGACCGACTGGGACGGCCTTATCGGCCAGCACCAGCTTGAGGCCGGGATTAGACAGATCTTTAAGCGACGCCAGCTTGGCTGGGTTGCCTTTAGGGTAAATGACAACCAAACGGTTGTGGGCGAATGTGCGCTCGGCGCCGCTGATCACCTGGCCGGATTTGATCGCCGCATCGATCTGCTTTTGATTGGCTGAGGCGAATACATCGGCGGGTGCGCCCTGGCCGATCTGCTGGGCCAGCTGTTGCGATCCGGCAAAGTTGAAGGTCACTTTTGCACCGGGGTTGGCAAGCTCGAAGCCTTTGCTGATCTCGTTGAACGCATCGGTCAGCGATGCGGCTGCGAAGACTGTCAGCTCGCCCGTTGTCGCGGCGGGGGCCGCCGTTGGCGCTGCTGGTGTGACAGCGCCGCAAGCGCCCAGTGGCACAAGTAGCGCGACTGATACGATCGACCAGAGGATGCGGCGCATATGGGTGCTCCTTTCATTCGCACTGCCTGCGTAAGTCCTATTCTTAGGACTGACGCATAGTCGGAATAGGCCTGTGGCAGAGCGGTGCTCCATTCTCTTTTTGTTGTTCGTTTTTCGCTCGCAGAGCGAAAAACGAACAACGACTTACAGAGGAAGTACCAGAGCGATCACCGCAGGCAAAAAGCACTGAGCGGAAGTGCTTCGGTAAGTCCAAATATGTTAGTGCGGCGCCGAGTGTGGGGCAACTGTGTCTGCACAGGTGTCCAACCATACCAAAATAGCCTTGATCTGGCCAATCCGAAACTGGAGCACCAGCCAGTCGTAATCGCGCGCATCACTCAGCGCAGCGGCCTGGGCCTCGAGCTCGGCCAGCCAGGCTTGGCATGCCTGCTGCTGCCCGGCGAGCAGAGCTGTCGCGTTGACGAGATCATCCAGGCTAGCGAAGTAGAGCTTGGCCAGAAACTCCAGCCGAAAGTCGCGCCCGTGCGCCACCGGCGCCACTAGCCAGCGCGCGAATGCGGCCTGCCCGCTGGGCGTGAGATGCAAGATCTTGCGCGGCGGCCGGCTGCCCTGTGGCTCCAGCGTGACGCTGATATAATCAGCTTCCTCCAGTCGATCGAGCATCAGATAGACCAGGCTCTGTTTGAGGTGCCAGACCAGGCCCAACGCCTCGGCGCGCAGCAATGTCTGGTGAATCTCGTATGCGTGCATTGGCCGCTGGCGCAAAAATCCCAGCAGAGCGTGCTCGATCGTGAGCGGCGTTTTGATCATTGGGCTCATAGTGCGCTTATTGTATTGGTATTTATTGAATAAGTATAAGATGATTATCGCATAGAGCGGCCGGCAAGTCAATAAACCTGCTTGCAACATCGCCGTAGCTGGCGTACAATCCTGAGCCATGCCGTGATCAGTAATGGAGCAGAGCGACATGCTCGACACAACCAGCACGCTGGATGGGCAGGCGGATGAATTCTTCCTCGACACGCAGGAGGTGCGCGCGTTTGTCGCCGATGTCCGCCGTACGTTGGCCGAGCACGCCGATGTGCTGGCCGGGCTAGTCGCGCTGCGCTCGCGCTTCGCCGCGCTGCTAGCCGACCAGGCCTGGCTTCCCGATGCGTTCGCGGCGCCGTATGCCGCCAGCGGAATGGGCGGCGGCATCGCCACCTGGCTGATCTTTCGCGCGGCCGATCGCTCGCTGTCGCTGTTTAGCCTGGTGGTTCCGCCCGGCGCCGCGACGCCGATCCACGATCACCTGGCCTGGGGCTTTGTTGGCCTGTATCGTGGCGAGCAGGCCGAAACGGTCTACCAGCGCACCGACGACGGCATGCAGGATGATCGTGCGACGCTCGATGTCGCCCAGATCAACGCGCTGCGGCCAGGCGATTTCTATACGCTGCTGCCGCCGGATGGCGACATCCACGCCGTTAGGACAACATCGGCCGAGCCGTCGATCTCGATCCACCTGCTGGCGAACGATACCGGATGTGTGCTGCGCCATGCGTTCGATCCGGATCGCGCGCAGGTCCGCCCGTTTCGCTCGGGCTACTCGAATGTGGCCTGTGCGGCGGATGACAGGTGACAGGGTGACAAGGTGACAAGATATACTATCAGCGACCACTATCTTCGGTTTTGTCATGCACACCCAGAGGGCACCCGGCAGCGAAGCATCGCTCATTCTAGAGTGCCGAGTGGCCCTTCGCTGCGGCTCAGGGTGACAGAACGCAATGGCCGTTGTCGATATATCGACGCTTACGGCCGACGTGCCGCCAGCGCCGCGCGGCCCACCTGCCCCAGCGCCAGATCATCCTGCGGCGGGTTGAACAGGCCCGCGCGCGCATCGCGAAAGTAGCGCTCCAGCGGCAGGGCGCGGGTTAGGCTGAAGCCGCCGGCCACCCGCAGGGCTTTGTCGGTGGTGGCGCAGGCGGCGTTGGTGCAGAGGTATTTGGCGGCGGCGATCCCCGAGACGAGCGTCGGGCGCGCGTCGGGATGTTCGATCCATGTGCGCGCGGTGCCGTACAGCAGCGCGCGGGCGGCGTCGAGCGTGATCTGCATTTCGCCGATCCACTGCTGGATATGCGCGAGCTCGGCGATCGGTTTGCCGAGCGAGGGCGGAATGCGATTGTTGGCGTAGTCGCAGGCGGCGTCGCAGGCGGCCTGACCGATTCCAAGGTAGACCGCTGAGATCGTGAGGCCCCAGGCGCTCAGTCCCGGATACTGGCCGGGTGGTGTAGGCATGCCGATCGCCCGCCGGCCGATCAGCCACGCATCCGGCACGAACACGTTCTCGTAATACACATCATCGTTGCCGGAGGTTCGCAGGCTCAGGCTGTCGCTCCAGGTGCTCTCCAGCCGTAGGCCGGGCGAGCCGGCCTGCACGATCGCGCTGGCGGTCTCGCCGCGCGGGGCCTGCTCGCTGGGCGGCAGCACCACGCCGGTGACGAAATAGCGCAGCGCCGGCGCGCCAGTGGCGAATATTTTATGGCCGTTGATCAGCCAGCCGCCATCGGTGGGCGTGGCGCTAGTGGCCGGCACGCCGCCGCGCGACACGCTGCCCAGCTCGGGTTCGGTGACGACGCTGTTGATCAGCCCGCCCTCGGCCGCGATCACCTGGCAGATCGTTGCGAAGACCGGCGCTGGCCAGTGGCGTGCCTCGCTCTCGCGGCCGATGATCTGAACTAACATGCCGGCCGCCAGCGCGGTCGAGCCGTCGCCGCGCGCCAGGTGCTCTTGGGCCAGCGTCATCTCGAACACATCGGCGCCCTCGCCACCAAACTCTGCCGGAATTGCCAGCCGCAGGTAGCCGCTTTGGTGCAGATCGGCGTAGTTTTCAAATGGAAAAGACCCGTCGCGATCATGTATCGTCGCGCGCTCGGTAAAGCGCATCGCCAGCCGATCGGCCAGCGCCACGAAACGCTGCTGCCGCTCGGTTAGCGCATAAGGAAGCGCCATATCTCTCTCCTCTTCCGGCGACGCGCGGAGAGCGCGCGTCGCCACTGGTGTATGGTAAATGAGTTGATTGGGAGAGTCAAGTATGCCCTCGGCCCTCACCCCGCCACTGCGGTGGCACCCCGCTCCCGCTGTGGCAGGCGAGGGGAAAGTTTGCGCCCCTCGCCTGCCACAACGGGAGCGGGGTTGGGGGTGAGGGCTGGCGAGCTGGAGCGGCGGCACGCTTCTTGCGTTTAGCCACTCGCTCCAAAATTGTATGTAGTTAGGTGGAAGTGGAGGCAATCCGCATATGCTATCTCAGGCACCGCAGGTGGCCACCGCGCCGGCCAGCACGCCCAATGGCGCGCGCGACCGGGGCGATGGCACGGTCACGTTTGCGCTCTGGGCGCCCTGGAAGAAGAGCGTTCATCTGATTGGCGATTTTAATAACTGGAACATGCAGGCCGACCCACTGGCGGTCGACGAGCGCGGCCTGTGGTGGATCGAGAAGCAGCTAGGCCCGGGCACGCACGCCTATCAGTTCGTAATCGATGGCGAGACGACCGTGAGCGACCCCTATGCGCGCGGCCTGCGCTGGGCCGGAGGCTCGCCGCAGCCGCACGCGCTGGTCGAGGTCGGCGCGAAACCATACCAGTGGGGCGATGGCGGCTTTGGGATCAAGCCGCTCAATCAGCTGGTGATCTACGAGCTGCACGTCGGCGATTTCAGCCTCGAGGGCACCTTCGAAGGTGTGATCGCAAAGCTCGATCACCTGGCCGGCCTGGGCGTGGACGCGATCGAGCTGATGCCGATCCAGGAATTTCCCGGCGACCGCAGCTGGGGCTACAATCCGGCCTATTTCTTCACGCCCGAGGCGAGCTACGGCAGCGCCGACGATCTGAAGCGGCTGATCGACGCGGCGCATCAGAAGGGCATCGGCGTGATTCTGGATATGGTGTTCAACCACACCACCGGCGATTCGCCGATCAACCTGCTGTACCATTACGATCAGAACCCGTACTTCAGCACCGACGGCAATCCGTGGGGATTTCCCGATTTCAATTTGTGGAACGACGCCACCAAGCGGCTGCTGCACGACATCCAAGATTACTGGCTGACCGACTATCACATCGACGGCTTTCGCTACGATTACGTCGAGGGCATGCGCTACGATGGCATCGGCGGCATGAGCTTCATTGCCTGGGCGGCCCGGCAGAGCAAGCCATATGCCTACCTGATCGCCGAAGACATTGTGGCCGACCCGGCGGCAGTGGTGCGCGATACCGAGATCGACGCATCGTGGCATTGGCAGTTCACCAAGGTGCTGCGCGCCCAGCTGCGCGAGGGCGAGTACCAGGGCAACCAGTATGGCGACCTGGATGCATTGCTGCGCGTGCTGACCTTTGGCGGCGATGGCTACGCCGACAACGCCCAGCCGGTCAACTACCTGGAGAGCCACGACGAAGAGCGGATTATGCTCGAAGTGATGACCAACCCGGCGATCGATGAGGCCGGCGCGCTGCGCAAGAGCATGCTCGGCGCAATCATGCTGTTCACGGCCCAGGGCGTGCCGATGCTGTACCATGGCCAGGAGTTTGGCGCGCGCGCCCCCAAGACGATCGATGTCAGCAAAATCCCGTGGGAGCATATGGCTAGCGATGCCGGCCAGGCGCTGTACAAGCACTACGCCGCGCTGGCCTACCTGCGCCATACCCAGGCTGCCCTGCAAACGAACAACTTCGAGCCGCTGCTGGTGGATCACGAGCGCAAGCTGCTGGCCTACCATCGCTGGGCCGATAATGGCAGCGATGTTGTGGTAGCGATCAACCTTACGCCCGAGTCGCAACATGTCGCGATCGACTTCCCGCGTGCCGGCCGCTGGCACGAATGGCTGAACGACTACGACGAGGGCGTGGGCGAAGGGCCGCAGGATGTCGAGATACCAGGGTCGTTTGGGAAGGTGTGGGTGTTTCAGGAATAGGCAGTAAGGTACTTCCCTTCTTTTGTAGGTCATTTTTCGCCCCGAAGGGCGAAAAATGACCTACAGGGGTAAGAAATCCATAGTTTGCGTAAGTCCTAATTTATCGTTGACTGCCTACTGCCTACTTCCTACTGGAGGGCATTATGGTGCGACGCCGAGTTTATGAGATTATCGGCACACTGATTATCGGCGATGGGTTTGCCTTTCTATTCGCGCCGCGCCCGCACATGCTGATCTGGGTCGACGCGATGAAGCTGCCGCTTTGGCGGCGTTTGGTTCAGTGGTTTGCCGACCATGCGCCAGCCGCTCGAGCGACCGGTGTCGTGGAAATCGCCTTGGGTAGCTGGATCGTAGCACGGGCGTATCGGGATGTAGAATAAGACAAAGATGACTATGTTTTACATCGATAACAAAGGAATGCATCGTAGGGACGCGATATATCGCGTCCCTACGACGATGATCATTGAAATCCAGCGAATGTTAGTGTGAAGCCTTTGATCAAATCACTCCAATATCGCCCGAATCCGCCGCGCGCCGGCGCCGACCGCCTCCTCCTTGACGATTCGGAAATGCCCCAGTGCGCCGGTTCGCTCGACATGTGGCCCGCCGCAGATCTCCTTGCTCCAGTCGCCGATCGTATAGACCTTAATGTATTCGCCGTAGCGCTCGCCAAACAGGCCGATCGCACCGGCGTCGCGCGCTTCGGCCACGCTCATCTCGGCCCAAGTGACGGCCAGATCGCGCGCGATCTGCGTGTTCACCAGCGCCTCGACTTCGGCCAGCTGCTCGGCGCTAAGCTTCTCGGCGTGTGAGAAATCGAAGCGCAGCCGCTCGGCGGTGATGTTGCTGCCGCGCTGCGTCACATGCGGCCCCAGCACCTGCCGCAGCGCGGCGTGTAACAGATGCGTCGCTGTGTGCAGCCGGGTGGTCTCGGGCATGCGCTCGGCCAGGCCGCCGCGAAAGCGGGCCGCGCTGCCCTGGCGCGATCGCGCCTGATGCTCGGCGAACGCGGTCTGGAAGCCGCCCTCGTCAACCGTTACGCCGCGCCGGCCGGCCAGCTCCTGCGTCAGCTCCAGCGGGAAGCCATAGGTCTCGTACAGCCGGAACGCCGCCGGGCCAGGCAGCGTATCCCGCCCATCGGCCAGCGCCGCAGTGATCGCTTTATTGAACTCGATCTCGCCGCGCGCCAGCGTGCGCTGAAAGCGGCCCTCCTCGTCGTCGAGCGCCGCGCAGATCTGCGCGCGCTGCTGCTCCAGCTCGGGGTAGGTATCCGCGAGCGTGCTGATCGCCACCTCGGCTAGCCGCGCCAGGAAGTTCTCGCCGATGCCCAGCTCACGGCCGTAGCGCACGGCGCGGCGAATCAGGCGGCGCGCGATATATGGCTGGTCGGTGTTGCCCGGTGTCACGCCCTCGGCCAGAATGAACATCGCGGCGCGAATATGATCGGCGATCACGCGGATCGCGAACGGCTCGGGCTGCGTCGCCAGCGTATGGATGGCCTCGACGATCGGCAGCAGCAGGTCGGTCTCGTAGATCGACGGCACGCCCTGCACGATCGGCAGCAGCCGCTCCAGGCCCATGCCCAGATCGACATTGCTGTGTAGCAGCGGCAGGTAGCGCCCATCGGCCTGCTTGTCGTACTGCAGGAACACATTGTTGCCAACCTCCCAGAAGCGCGCCGGATTGCTGATCAGCGTCTCGCCGGGCGGGCCATCCGGCTGGGTGTCGTAGAACATCTCCGAGTCCGGCCCGCACGGCCCAGTGGCGCCGGCTGGCCCCCACCAGTTATCGTCCTTGGGCAGAAAGAAGATCTGCTGCTCGGGGATGCCGAACGAGCGCCAGATCGCAGCCGCCTCCAGATCGCGCGGCGCGTCGGCATCGCCCGCAAAGCAGGTGACCGAGAGGCGATCGGGATCGAGATGGAGCCGCTCGGTCAGGAACGTGTAGCTCAGCCGGATGGCCTCGGCCTTCCAGTAATCGCCGAGCGACCAGTTGCCGAGCATCTCGAAGAAGGTCAGGTGCCGGGCATCGCCGACCTCGGCAATATCGTTGGTGCGCAGGCACTTCTGGACGTTCGCGATGCGTGTTCCGGCCGGGTGCGGCTCGCCCAGCAGGAACGGCACCAGTGGGTGCATGCCGGCGGTGGTGAACAGCACGCTCGGGTCGTGCTCGGGGATCAGTGGCGCGCCGCCGATAATCGCGTGGCCGTTCGCACGCATGTGATCGAGAAAGGTTTGACGTAGTGTTTTCGCATCCATTGTTTTCTCCTTTTTGTAAGCGTAATGCATTGCTCACAATTGTTCGTTCGCAGCGGTACTTTTCTTCTTTTTGTGCGTCGTTTGCAGCTTTCGCCTGCGGGCGAAAGCTGCAAACGACGCACAGATAATGGCGAAGTACCTTGCTGCCGCAAGCTCGTGGGGCGGCGAGCTGGCAGCGGCACCACAATTCGGACATCCTACGAACCAGCGGCGCAGCCAACAACAAAAACGCCCTTGAGCTTAGCTCAAGGACGGAAAGACCGCGGTACCACCTTGTTTGGAGCGAAATGCCCCCACTCTGCCGCCACCGCCGGCGCAGATCGTCGGAGAGGGCGCGTCCCGATCACGGGGGACTCAGCCGGCCTACCTTACGCCGGGTGTTGGGGGTCAGGTGTTGGGAGTTGGTTCTTTTTCACCATCACCCATCACCCATCACCCATCACCCGTTCTCGGTGGCAACTCGGGTGTGGCTTCGGCGCGTGCCTGCTGGTCGAGCTCACACTCTCCTCGACTCGCTGGGTGCCCGGCGCGGCGCGTACTCTTCACCGTCGGCGTTATTCGCTCTTTGGTTGTAGGCGGTACTGTACCACGCGCTATGGCGATATGTCAATCCGTCGCGCGGCGGATGCTGCTGTGCAGCCCAGGCTCGTCCTGTATTCGGCACCTCCAGCATTAGCCTGCGGCAGCATGGTACTTCATCATTAAAGTTCGTCGCACGTTTCGCGCCGTAGCGCGAAAGGTGCGACGAACAAAGACAGAAAAAGTACTGCTGCGAAAAGGTGCTTCCGGGAACCGAGAAATGAGGCGCTAGCCTTACTCATAGCGCAGCGCGCTGATCGGCTTGAGCCGCGCGGCCCGCAGCGCTGGGAAGAAGCCGAAGAACATGCCCACGCCGGCCGCGACGCCGGTGGCCAGCACCAGTGAGCCGAGCGAGACGATCGCGCGCGAGCCCTTCAGCTGTAGCATCGTTTCCAGCACGTACGTTCCGCCGAACGACAGCAGGTAGCCGAACATGATCCCAATTCCGCCGCCGATCAGGCAGAGCATGATCGCCTCGACCAGGAACTGGAGCAGGATATCGCGCCGGCGCGCGCCCACGGCTTTGCGCAGGCCGATCTCGCGGGTGCGCTGGGTTACGCTCACCAGCATGATATTCATGATCCCGATCCCGCCGACCAGCAGCGAGATGCCGCCGATCACGCCCAGGAACACATTGAAGCCCACCAGGATGGTGCGGAACTGCTGCATCAGCTGCTCCGAGCTTTCGATCACAAAGTCGTTGCTCTGGTAGCTCAGCCGGTGGCGTTCGCGCAGCACCTGTGTCACCTGCGCGGTGGCCGCCTTGTCTAGATCGAGACTCTTGATCTTGACGGTGATCTGCGAGACATCGACCCGGTTGGTCATATCGTTGCGGAACAGCCGCGTTCGGGCGGTGCTGTAGGGCACATACACCGTTTCGGCGGGGTCGCCGCGGCCGGCCAGGCTGGATTTAGTGAACAGCACGCCGACAACATCGAAGCCGACGCCGCCAAGGTTGATGCGCTGGCCAACCGCGCTCTCGGCGCTGCCGAAGAAGGTCTCGGCGATCTTCTTGCCGATCACCGCCACGCGCGCGGCATTGCGCTCCTCGTCGGCGCTGTAGTAGCGGCCCGTCCCCAGCTCGTTCGGCGTGATCACAAAGTTGTTCGGCGTCACGCCGATCACATTATAGTAGTAGCGATCCTTGCCGGCATCGACCACCGCGTTTCCGTCGTATTGCACCACCACGGTCTCGACCGCTGGGGCCGCGCCGGGCTGAAGCAGCGCGTCGGCATCGGCGGCGGTCAGATGCGGCGTCAGCGTCTCGTCGCCGGCGGCCGGGTCGAGCTGCGGCGAGATCGTCAGGCGGCCGATGCCGAGCTTGCCGAACTCGCTCTCGATGAAGTTGGAGTAGCCGTTGCCGATCGCCAGCGTGCCGATCACGGTGCCTACGCCGATGATAATACCCAGCATCGTCAGCAGCGCGCGCATCTTGTTGGTTACCAGCGCGATCCAGGCGACACGGAAGGATTCGATAATATTCATTATCTACCGCTCCTAAAATGACATCACTCGCAGCGGTACTTTACTTCCTATTGGGTTTCATTTTCGCTCTACGAGCGAAAAATGAAACCCAGGAAAAAGGCCAGTACCTTGCTGCCGCGCATCCCGAGCTTGACGAAGGGGGCAGGCAAAGCAGCGCCTGAGATGGCAATTGCGCATGCCTTGACGCAATTACTCGGCGCGTAGCGCGGTGATTGGGTCGAGTCGGGCGGCGTGGAGCGCGGGGAAGAAGCCAAAGCAGACCCCCACCGCCGACGCCACGCCGGTGGCCAGCAGGATTGAGCCGGTTGTGACGGTGGCCTGTGCGCCTTCGGCCTGGAACAGCCCCACCAGCACGGCGGTTCCGGCAAACGAGAGTAGATAGCCTAATCCTAGCCCGATCGCGCCGCCGGTCAGGCACAGCACCACCGCTTCGACCAGGAACTGGAACAGGATGTCGCGCCGGCGCGCGCCCACGGCTTTGCGCAGGCCGATCTCGCGGGTGCGCTCGGTCACGCTCACCAGCATGATGTTCATAATCCCGATCCCGCCGACCAGCAGCGCGATCCCACCGACGATGCCCAGGAAGGCGCTGAAGCCGGCGATGATCGCGCCGGCCTGATCGGCAAAGGCCTGCGGATTGAGCACAGTGAAGTCGCTGTTCTGGTAGGTCAGCCGGTGGCGCGCGCGCAGCAGCGTGGTGGCCTGGCGAATGGCGGTCTCGACCTGGTCGCGGCCGCGCGCCTTGATCAGCAGAAAGTCGACATCGACCTTGCCGGATGCGATCTCATTGCGGAACAGCCGATCGCGTGCGGTGCTGTAGGGCACATACACGGCCTGGTCGGGGTCGCCCCCCACACCGAAGCCGCGCTTGGTGTTCAGCACGCCGATCACCTCGAAGCCCACGCCATTGACGGTGATCCGCTGGCCGACCGCAGCCGAGCGGCTGCCGAATAGCTTCTCGGCCACCTTGCCGCCAAGCAGCACCACACGGGCGCTGTCGCGCTCCTCGGCGGCGCTGTAGAAGCGACCGGCCGCGAGCTTTTTGGGCAGAACAACGAAGTAGCTCGGCGTCACGCCGCTGACCTGGTAGGTCAATGGCTTGCTGCCGGCGCTCACCTGCGCGGTGCGGCCGAGCTGGGCCGCCACGCCATCGGCGGCCGGGATGGCCCCCGGCTGCGCCAGCGCCTCGGCGTCGGCGAATGTCAGCTGCGGCGCCTGCTGATCGCTGATCTTCTTGCTGTCGGTGCCGGCGAAGATGTAGAACGACCCAATGCCAAGCTGGTCGAACTGGCTGTCCAGGTACTGCTGAAAGCCATTGCCGATCGCCAGCATGCCGATCACCGCGCCCACGCCGATGATAATGCCCAGCATCGTCAGCAAGGAGCGCATCTTATTTGTTCGCAGCGCCACCAGCGCCACGCGGATGGACTCAAATAAGTTCATTTTACCCCCGCCTGATCGCATATTGTAAATTGCAAATTGCAAATTGGAGATCCGCAGAATTTGCAATTTGCAATCTACAATCTACAATCGTTACGCGGCCATGCGCTCCGGTATCTGGATCGAAACCTCGAGCGGCTCGGGCACGCCTTCGTCGCTGGCGACCGCGCCATCGCGCACGCTGATCACGCGGCGAGCGTGCTGGGCCACCTCCGGGTCGTGGGTTACCAGGATCACGGTGATGCACTGCTCGCGATTGAGCTGCTGGAAAATGCCCATGATCTCCTCGCCGGTGCGGGTGTCGAGCGCGCCGGTCGGCTCGTCGGCCATGATGATCCGCGGGCTGTTGACCAGCGCGCGGGCGATCGCCACACGCTGCTGCTGCCCGCCCGACAGCTCGTTCGGCTTGTGGTGCATGCGCTCGCTCATGCCCACGGCGTGCAGCGCGGCCTCGGCCTTGGCGCGCCGGTCGCCCGATCCGCCGTAGAGCATCGGCAGCTCGACATTGCGCAGCGCCGAGGTGCGCTGAAGCAGCATGTACTGCTGGAACACGAAGCCGATCTTCTGGTTGCGAATGGCGGCCAGCTCATTATCGTTTAGGCTGCCCACATCCACACCGTCGAGCAGGTAGGTGCCTTCGCTGGGCTGGTCGAGGCAGCCGATAATGTTCATCAGCGTGCTCTTGCCGCTGCCCGACGGCCCCATAATCGCCACCATCTCGCCTGCGGCGATTGTCAGTGAGATGCCGCGCAGCGCCTGAACCTCAACATCGCCCATTGTGTAGGTCTTGGTCAGGTTTTGAACTTCGATCAGGTTGGTCATTGTTCTATCTCCACAGTTTGTGGTTCTTGTCAGCATATCTGTCGCTCGGCCTTACAAGCGGTACTTTATCTTCTTTTTGTGTTTCGTTTTTGCGCTCGCAGAGCGCAAAAACGAAACACAGATAAAATGGCAAGTACCATGCTGCCGCAGGCTCAAAGACGTTTGCGTGCGGCACCGCGTACGTCCTGTCATTTATTGTTGGTTTTTCTTTCGTCCCGCCGGGCGAAAGAAAAAGAACAACAGAAGGGAAGAAAGTGCCGCCGCTATTCAAAGTGTTTTCGAAGAGCAATGCTGCCAACTACCGATTGGCGACTATGGGCCATCCTGCGGCGTAATCGTGCTCACGACATCCTTGACCAGCACCTTCTCGCCGGGCTTGAGGCCGCTGGTGAGCTCAACCGACTCGCTGTTGCTCAGGCCGATTGTGACCGGCCGCTTGTCGTTCGCCGGCGTCTGGGTGGCGCGATCGACCGGGCCTTCCTTGGCGATCAGCACGAAGCTCTGGCCGTTCTCCGATTGCACCGCGCGGCGCGGCACCAGCACGATGCCTTCCTTGTGCTGCGTGACGATCTGGGCTGCCGCGGTCATGCCCGGCCGTACCGCTGGATCGGTCGCAGTGATTGTTACCACCACGTTGTAGGTGTTGGTGCCTTTATCGGTCTTGGTTGCCAGCGGGTCGATCGTTGTGACGGCGCCGGTCAGATCCTGGCCGGGCAGCGCGTCGAGCGCGACCTTGACCGGCTGGCCAGGCTTGATCTGGGCCACGTCCAGCTCGTCGACCGGGATGTCGATATGGAAGCTGCTCAGGTCGGCGATCGCGATCAGGCCGTTCTGGCCGGAGCGCTCGCCCACCCGCAGGTCGATCCGCGCGACGGTAGCGGCGAACGGCGCTGCCAGCGTGGCCTGCTCCAGCTCGTGCTGAGCGACCTTGAGCGCCGCCTCACTGCGCGCCACGCCGGCCTCGGCGCGCGCCAGGTCGCTGGCGCTGGGGTCGTTGGTTAGCTTCTCCAGCTCGGCCTGGGCGATATCGACGCCGGCCTGGGCCGCCGCGACATTGCCACTGCGGTTGGCGCCGGTCAGCTGATTGAGCTGCGCCCGCGCGCTCTCAACCTCAGCGCGCGCCGCCGCTAGCTCCTCGGTCGCGCCGCCGCTGCGCTGCTTGTCGACTGCCGCCTGGGCGACAGTCACATCGCGATCTGCCGCCTGAATGCCGGTGATCTCGGACTGGCGCGCGCTGTCATAGGCCACCTGGGCCTGCTGGACTGCGTTTTCGGCGCTGTGCAGGTCGGCCTCGGCCTGGACGAAGGCCTGGTAATACTGCTGGCGCTGCGCGTCGTTCAGCCGGTTTGGCTTCGAATCGCCCTTCGCGTCGGTGGTGGATGGCGTGATCGGGTCGCGGCCGGTGTCCTTGACGTACTGCCAGCTTTGTAGCGCGGTCGAGTAGGCGGCCTGGGCCTTGGTCAAGTCATTCACGCGCTGCTGGAGCGCGTTCTGGGCGTTGGCCTTTTCCAGCGAGAGCTGGTCGCGCTTGGCGGCGAGCTGATTCTGGGCCGATTGGAGGCTCAGGTCGGCATCGCTGGCGCCAGTGTGGCCGGCTTGCAGGCTCGCAAGCTTGGCCTGAGCTGCCTCTAGGCGCGCCTTCGCGGCGGTGATATCGGCCTTGGTGACGCTGCCGGCGGCCTGCTGATACTGACCCTTGGCCTGTGCGACACGGGCCTGCGCGGCGCTGATCTCCTGCGGGCTGGCCTTGTCCTTCAGCTGCTGATAATCGGCCTGGGCCTGCTTCAGATCGGCCTGCACCTGCTCGACCTTTAGCTGGAGATCGGTGGCGTCCAGGCGTGCCATCGCCTGTCCGGCCTGAACCTGCTGGCCGGGCTTGACCAAAATCTCGGTCACGGTGCCATCGGCGGCAAAGCGCAGATCGGCCTGGGCCTGCGCCTCGACGCTGCCGGTGGCGCTGACAGCGGCATCGATCGTGCCGGTATTTGCTGTGGCCGTCGTCCAGCCGGGCGTCTCGGTCGCGGCTGCGCCGGTCGCGCCGCGCGATATCAGCAGCGCGCCAATCGCGCTTAGCACGACGACGGCGGCGACGATCGCGATAACCCACTTGCGACTCAAGCGCGCGCGTTTGCGCTGTGTTGCAATTGTTGCCATTATTCCACGCTCCTCAGGTTCTAACGTGTCCCGATCCGGCCATAGTATCGCCGGTTCGACGCGAATTTCCTACCGGCGGTTGCATTATTTGGCTCTGTGTCTTTCGGCATTCCAACAATCATCTTCAAGGCTGAGCACGCATCCGACTTGCGATGGAGCGCGAGCAGCCTTGGACTGAAGTTCGGGCTACTTGCCAAAGTCAGCTAAAGTTGACTGGAATGCCTTAAATGTCGCTGTATCTTTATGTCAGTTGTATCGAAATAAATATTTAGCCTTGGCTAAATCGATGCTATTATACGCCTGTTTTGCTGCTTGTCAAGACGCAATTCAGGTGCGTTCAGATTGATTTCCAACACCACAGCGCGCTTTTTTATGACAGTCGCAGCGTGTGTCTGTGGCGTACAGGAGCGGGCAATTCGGCCGCTCGGTTCCGATCGCACGCCTTTCGTCCGCGCGCCGCACCGGTACATGTACGCACAGCGCGAGTAAAGGTAGCAACTGATATGAGCTCAGATGGCAAGCAGCGATGGATGGTGCAGGAGCAGGTGGACTCGGTGACGCTCAGCGCTTGTACCAACTTCCAGGCCACACAGTTAGGGCCGCTCCCCAACAAACAGCAACTCGTGGTATCATGCCAGACGCTCAATTCGTGATCAATCACTGTGCTGATCCAAGAGGTGGCGTGTATCGGATGCACGGCGGTGCGTTCGAAAGGAGGTGGCCGATGCCCACCCAGCCCCTGCCGACCATCACCCGCGACCAGATCACTGTCGTGGAGGCGTCTTTCGATTCCTTCTATCCTGACGCGTACGATGCGGTTGCGAGCACCTTCTACGACGAATTGTTCCGCCGGGACTCGGCCCTGCGTGGGTTGTTTCCCGACGACTTACACCAGCAACGCCGCAAACTGATGATGGCCTTCAACATTGCCGTGCATGGCCTGCGACACCCGCGTTCGATCTTGCCAGCCTTATCTGAACTGGGATACATCCATGCGCGGCTTGGCATTCAACGGTCGCACTACCTGACCATGCAAGAGGCATTACTGGCGGCGATGCAGCAGCATGCCGGGCCGAGCTGGACGCCCGACGCCGCTGTGGCGTGGCAAGCTGCATTTCGCGTGATTGCTGAGACCATGCTGACGGCTGGTGGAGCTGACGAATAGCCGCCTGTGCTTTCTGGGCAATCAGGTGCTTCATCGGCACGCACCCCAACACGCACCTTTACGCCCTTGGAGCAGCGCAATGACCAACCCATCTTTGGAATTAGCCGGTCGTATTACGTCGGCCGATCACCAGTTTGCGTCTGTTCGCCAACGCTTTGATCATCCGGGCGTCGAACGTGGTGGCTGTCCACGTGCCGGGGTCACGCCCGTCTATGTGCGGAAGTTCGGCGATCACGCTGCGACGATCTTCCCGAATCTCACGACCGTGGAGGCATCGTTTGATGCCGAGCAACTCCAGGCCGTCACGACGACGCTCCTGCTATTGAAAAGCTGGATTACTGGCGACACAGACCGCGCTCCGCTTGCCGAACGTATTCTTGACGCCTATCTGCGCCATACGCGTCCCTATTTTGTTGCAGCACTTCTACAGGCCACCGAGGCCGTTCTGGCCGACTTCCTGACCGCCCATCCTGATCACGCACCGGTAATCGACGCGATCTTTTGCGTTGCGGGGAGCGAAGGTTTCCGCGATCTGGTGCGCCTGTATGACGCACGCGCGCTGGAACACGCCAGCGCTGCGACCACGATCACCTTCCCGGATATTCTGGCCTTCGTCAATTTGCACGAACGAACGAGCCGCACCGCTGATGGCACGTGGCAGGAATCGCGCTACGAAGTGTGGTGTCCCGGCTATGATCTCGCCAAGGAGTATCACCGGCAATGCGTGCAGGCGGCCCACGCCTTGGTCGACCAGCACCAGATTGTGTTCGTGCCGAGCTTGCAGGAGGAAGTAGGTATGATTCCCGATAATCTGGTCGCACACTTCACAACCTTTGTACGCACCAAGACAATGCAACTTGTCCACGAATCGACGAAGTACTAACGAGCGGCACGCATCACTGCTACCGCAGCTTGCCGGGCCGCTCAACACGGCGTATCAGCTGACCGCCTTCGGTGCGCGAGATCGGGCTTTTTTGAAGCGCTCCTGTGCAGCGCGCCTTGGCGGCAACTGAAGCGCAGGCCGTAAAAGCCGCCGAGGAAGCTGAGCGGCATCCAAAGGGCACCCGGCCACCCCAAACCGCGCCGGTGCGTAAATCGTGCATATTAAACGACCATTCGGCCGCCTGTTTGCATATCGACGACATTGGATCATGACACCGCCAGCATGGGCGCATGGAGGTCTGTCGGTGTAATCGCTTTGATGCCGAAGCCGGATCGCCAGCGCGTGCATGTCACCCGATTGAAACCAGCCTTGAGACGCGTGTTTGCTATGCTGATTATGAGTGAGAAGGTGCGGCGATCCTTCGAATGTGGATGCATCGGCACTCACTGTATCGACAGCTGCATATCCTTAATCATACCTTATTCCAACATTGCGACAGAGCTATTGTTACGGTGATAAGATTTATGGTACTTTACAGCTATGGTATGTTCTTTTTTCGCCCCGCAGGGCGAAAAAAGAACATACCATAGCAAAAATCTGTGTGCTTGCATACGTCCTAATTCATGAACATTGCTGAGCGTCTCTGTGCATTATATGGAGGTTCCTGATGAAAACTGTCGTTGCCGGGGCGCTCGGCGAGTGTGTCCATGTCGCCGGAGTCATGAACTTTCTGCGGCTGGCCGAAGCCGCTGGCTGGCGCACGGTGTTCCTCGGCCCAGCCGTGCCGGTAGAAGAGATTGTCGCTGCCGCCCGGCGCGAGCAGGCCGATCTGGTCGGCGTCTCGTATCGGCTTACGCCCGAAACAGGCGCCCAGCTGCTGGGCGCGTTCGCCGAGGCCGCCGATGGGTTACACGCCTCGGGCACGCGCTTCGTCTTCGGCGGGACACCGCCGGTGGCTGCGCAGGCCCGCAGCATCGGTTTCTTCGAGCGCGCGTTCGACGGGAGCGAGCCGGATGAGGCCGTGCTGGCCTACCTGAAAGGCCAGACTCAGCAGCATGAGATGACTGATGTCGCCCCCCAGACGACCGTCGCGCGCATCGCCTGGAAGGCACCGTTCCCACTGCTGCGCCACCACTTCGGCCTGCCGTCGCTCGAAGCGACCCGCCAGGGCATCGCACAGATCGCCGAAGCACAGGCGCTGGATGTGATCTCGCTCGGCATCGACCAGGATGCCCAGGCGAACTTCTTTCACCCCCAGCGACAAGATCGCCGTCGGACGGGCGCGGGTGGCGTGCCGGTGCGTGCCGACGACGACTATCGCGCGCTGTATGCCGCCAGCCGGCGCGGGAATATGCCGCTGCTGCGCACCTATTCCGGCACCGATGACTTCATTCGCCTGGCGGACATGTATGTCGAGACGATCAATATTGCATGGTGCGCCATCCCGCTGTTCTGGTTCAATCAGATGGATGGCCGCGGCCCGTGGGATGTCGAAGGCTCCATCCGCGAGCACCAGCAAGTCATGGCCTGGTACGGCCAGCGCGGCATCCCGGTCGAGCTGAACGAGCCGCACCACTGGGGTATGCGCGATGCACCCGACGTCGTGTTTGCCGTCGCAGCGTATCTGTCGGCCTACAATGCCCGCGCATGCGGCGTGCGCGATTATATCGCCCAGCTGATGTTCAATAGCCCGCCCGGCCATTCCGACGCAATGGATCTGGCCAAGATGCTGGCCTGTCTGGAGCTGATCGCGCCGCTGGAAGGGCCGGACTTCCGGATCTGGCGGCAAACGCGCACCGGGCTGCTGAGCTATCCGCTCGATCCGATCGCGGCCCGCGCACATCTGGCGGCGAGTGTGTATGTGCAGATGGCGCTGCGCCCGCAGATCATCCACGTGGTGAGTCACACCGAGGCGCACCACGCCGCCACTGCCGACGATGTGATCGAGGCGTGCGGCCTCGCGCGACGGGCGATCGAAAATGCGCTGCGCGGCCAACCGGATATGACCGCCGACCCGGCGATCCAGCGGCGCAAAGACCAGCTGGTGCATGAAGCCCAGGTTACGCTGGCTGCGATCCGCGCCTTAGCGGAGCCAGGCGTGACCGACCCGCTGGCCGACCCGGCGACCCTGGCGCGCGCCGTGGCATGTGGCATCCTGGACGCGCCGCAGTTGCGCAACAACCCGTTTGCGCCGGGCCAGGTCGTGACGCGCATGATCGACGGGGCCTGTGTGGCCGTGGACAGCGCTGGCCGGCCACGCACCGAGATGCAGCGCATCGACGCACTGTCAAAGGAGCACCACGTATGAGCACAACCACGCGCTACACGGTCATCGGTGCCGGCCACGGCGGCAAAGCCATGGCCGCACACCTGGCACTGATGGGCTTTCAGGTCACGCTGTACAACCGCACGTCTGGCCACGTCGCCGCGATCGCCGCACGCGGAGGAATCGATGTGGAGAGCTACGATGGCGGGCCGCGCGGTTTCGGTCAACTGGCGCTGGTGACATCCGATATGCAGGAGGCGCTGGCCGGTGCCGACGTGGTGATGGTGGTGGTGCCATCCTCCGCGCACGCGGCCATCGCCGTAAGCGCCGCGCCGTACTTCCGCGATGGGCAGATCGTCGTGCTGCACCCCGGTCGCACGTGTGGGGCGCTAGAGTTCGCCAAAGTGCTGGCCGACCGCAGCTGTCTGGCCGATGTCACCGTCGCCGAGGCCGAGACGTTTCTGTACGCCAGCCGCTCGGATGGGCCGGCCCAGACGCGCATCTTCCGCATCAAGGAGGCGGTGCCGCTGGCGGCGCTGCCGGCCACGCGCACGCAGCGGGTGCTCGAAGCGCTGCGCGAGGCCTACCCGCAGTATATCGACGGCGTGAATGTGCTGCATACTGGGCTGAATAATATGGGCGCGATCTTTCACCCGGCGCTGACCCTGCTTAATGCTGGGCGGATCGAGTCGACCCACGGCGACTTCCAGTTTTATATCGATGGCGTGACACCCTCGGTCGCCGGGGTGCTGGAGGTACTCGATCGTGAGCGCGTGACCGTGGCCGCATCGCTGGGCATCCGCGCGCGCACGGCGATGGACTGGCTGGAGATGGCCTACAACACCAGCGGGGCAAACCTGAACGAGGCCATCCACAACCAGCCGGGCTACTATGGCATCAAGGCACCGAGCACGCTCAGCCACCGCTACATCTTCGAGGATGTGCCGATGAGCCTGGTGCCGATCGCGGCGCTGGGGCAACACTACGGCGTGTCGGTGCGCGGGATGGACAGCATCATCCAGCTGGCGTGCATCATCCACAAGACCGACTACTGGCGGCGTGGGCGCACGCCCGAGAAGCTCGGGCTGGCGCAGTTGAGCGTGAGCGAGCTGACGCGCTATGTCAACGAGGGCGTGCGCGAGTGATCGACGAGATCCAGCCGTGCGCCATGCACGCGGGCTAGGTCGAGCACGTGCGCCTCCACGCCTCGTGTTGCGGTGAACGCCACTGCGTACGGCCCTTCGCCGCACATCGCCAGGTGTTCGCGCAGCGCCAGGCCGGCTGGCCCACTGTCACTTGCAGCGGTGTCCGTTGATGATGCTGAGCCGAACAGCGGCAGCTCGCGCGTCCTGAGTGTGCGGCGCGTGACGATGCCCAGGCTGCCGCCGCCGCCGCCCTTGATGCCCCAGAAGAGATCCGCGTTTGTGCAGGCGTTGGCGATCAGCACGGCGCCGTCGGCCGTGACGATCTCGGCTTCGAGCAGCGCTGCCGCCGCCAGACCGTCGTTTTTTGAGAAGCTGCCGAAGCCACCGCTGCGGATCAATCCGGCCACCCCGACGGTGGCGCACCCGCCACCTTGCACGTCGCGGCCGGCGCGGGTGGTGACAGCTTGGTAGGCGGCGCGCCACTGTGCGCCGGCCGCGATCGTGCCGGCGGGCTGCGGCGCGTGCACATGTGCGCAGCCGCTGGCGACCAAGGCCGCATGGACGGTGACGGCATGCATCTCGCGCGTCCAGACCAGCAGGGAGTCGGCAGCGTTGGAGGTGCCCTGATAACTGTGGCCGCCGCCTTTCACGACCAGCCGCAGATTGTTCTCGCGGGCGAAGGTGACTGCCGCGACCAGGTCCTCCGTCGTACGCGCGACCACCACGTAGGCGCTCGGTTGCGATGTCCATGCGCCGACCCAGCCCGAGGTCTGGGTCAGGCCGGGCTGCTCGCCGATGGAGTACGGATTTCGTAGCCGCTGCAAGACCGCCCTGGCCAATGCGCTACTGGGTGCGTCCCGGCAGGCGCTCAATGGCGACTGCGGCGTGATCAGGCGCCCGCCAACCTCGCGTTTGAGCCTGTCCCAGTTTGCTTCGGAAGGCCACCCGGGATCGCTGGGGCGGACGCGGGAAGCTGGACGGCCCTGGACACTGCCTTCTGCCCACGCTGCTGCCTGCGGTAAACGGCCTCTGTTCATGGATCAGCCTTTCCCAAGCGGTCGACAGCGGTAAGTATCGCACCGAATCGGCCACACCGGCGCGACAATGCAGCCGGCTGAGTGTGGCACATATTCTTGCAGATTAGGAGTCAGCGTATTTTTTGGGAAGATATACGCTAAAGGCAAATGCTTCGTTTAGCGCTTTGTGATGCGCTTACCACCGCGCTGAGATCCGAGCGTATGTCTACAACTGCATTCCTTATTAACAGGACTTAGGCGGTCGCACGTTCAACCGCCGCTTTGCCTGCCCTTCGACAGGCTCAGGATGTACGGCAGCATGGGACTTCCCATTTCAGCTGTTGTTCGTTTTTTCGCTCGCAGAGCGAAAAAACGAACAACAAAAAGAAGATAAAGTACCGCTGCGAATGACCGCATCTGGGCACCGCGTAAGTCCTGTAACTGAGGACTGTATTAGGCGAACTTGACGGCACTAGGACGATACGAACTGATCAACGACAGCAAAAGCGGCTTCGATAATGCTCTCGCTATCGATGCCGGCAGAGCGATAGAGGTCATTGCGCGCCCCCGACTGCCCAAATCGGTCGACACCCAGGGCAGAGACGGGCGCGCCATGTACGCTGCCTAGCCACGCCAGCGCATGCGACGCCGCATCCTGCACAGTAATGATCGGCGCGTGGCGCTCCCCCGGCAAGATCAGCCAATCGAGTGCGGCGCTGCTATTGTCCGCGCGCCGGGCTGCCTGCCAGCGCTCGTACAATCGGCGCGGGCTGGTCAGATTCAGGACATTGGCCGCAATGCCCTCACGCTGTAGGTACCGCGCCGCCGCGACCGCCTCAGGCACAGGTGCGCCACTGACCGCAATCTGTACTACCGGCGCATCTCCATCGGTAGCTGTACGTCCTTCGATCAGCCGGTAGCCGCCGTTAATCACCTGCCGCCGCAGCGCCGCTGTTCCGATTCGTTCTTGTATTGGGTTGATCAGCGCTTGTTCGATCGGGCGAGTCGAAAGGCGTAGGTAGGTCGAGCGTCCCTGGAGCCGGTCACAGCATTCTCGCAACGCCTCAAGCATGATCCACTCGACTTCACAGCTGAAACACGGCTCGTAGGCGTGCAGATTCGGTAGCTCCATGCCGATCGAAGCGGTGATGGTTGATTGGTGTGCGCCGCCCTCTGGCGAAAGCGTGATGCCGGAGGGCGTTCCGACGAAGATGAACTTTGCGCCGGAGTATAGCCCATAAATCAGTGCATCAAGGCCACGACACACAAATGGATCGTAGACGGTGCCAATTGGGATGAGGTGCTGCCCGTTGATCTCGGCCGACAGCCCGAACATGCCTAACAGCATAAACAGATTCATCTCCGAGATTCCTAGCTCGATATGCTGGCCACTCGGCCCGCGTCGCCAGCGCATCAGCATCTGGCCTTCGCCTTCATATTCTGGCTCTTCAAGCGACGAGAAGACACCTGTTTTATTGATCCAACCCGCTAGATTCGTCGAGATCGCGACATCTGGCGCAGTAGTCACAAGCCGCTGTCGTAGCTCTGGCAGGTCAGCCAATCGCACAAGCACACGCCCGAACGCCTCTTGTGTACTCGCCGTGCCTGTGCCGGGCAGGCCGACCTGCTCGGGAATTGCGGTGGGCGCGAGCAGCGCCGGCTGGTGCTTCGGCGTAGGGTACAGCCGGTTTGCCGCTGCCGCGCACAATCGTCCCTCCGGTGTGTCGGGGTCGAATGCGTCCCAAATGGCCTCCGGTGCGATCCCGAGCGTCTGGCGCAGCGTTTCGATCTGGGCATCGTTGAGCAGCATTGAATGGTTCAGCGGGTGCCCAGCGATCGGCAGCCCCCAGCCTTTAATCGTGTAGGCAAATAGCACCGTTGGGCGCTTTGGCTCGCGTTCAGCCTGTGCCAACACCGTGAGTAACTCCTCGAAATCGTGTCCGCCCAGGTTTGATAAGACGCTGGGCAGCATGGCATCGTCGATCGTGGCTATCAGCGCGGCGAGATCGGCATTCGGCGCGCCGTGGAGCTGTGTCAGCCGTGGGCGGATCTGCGCGCCGGGCAATCGAATCAGGGTCTGATACTCTTCGTTCCCCATCTCATCGATCCGCTGGCGCAGCAGCTGGCCCTGGGGTTGAGCCATGAGCGACTGCAAGGTGTGCCCATATTTAGCCTCCAAAACCTGCCAGTTCGCGGTTGCGAAGAGCTGCTTGAGTTTTGCTACGCGCACCCCCGGCACCACACGGTCGAGGCTTTGTCGATTCAGATCGACAATCCACAGCACGTTCTCGATCCCATCAAGTGCGGGATCGATGATCGCCTCCCAGATATTGCCCTCGTCTAATTCAGCATCACCGATCAGCGATACAAAGCGGCGTGGTGCTACGCCCTCGAAGTGCGTGCGCGCATAGTGATGTGCCAGCGCAGCGAATGTGGGCGCGACCGCCCCCAGGCCAACCGAACCAGTGGAAAAGTCGATCGGGTCCGGATCTTTGGTACGGCTCGGGTAGGCTTGCAGCCCGCCGAACGCGCGCAGTGTCGTGAGATAGGACTGTGGTAATTGGCCGAGCAAATAGTTGATGGCGTGTAGCACGGGCGAGGCATGCGGCTTGACCGAGACTCGATCGCCTTCCCGCAGAAAGTGAAAGTAAAGCGCAGTCATGATCGTTACCATGGAAGCCGAAGACGCCTGATGCCCGCCGACTTTTGTACCATCGTTGTTCGGGCGCACGCTATTGGCTTCGTGAATGATCCGTGTAGCCAGCCATAGCACTCGCCGCTGAATCTGCTCCAGGGCATCGAGCGATGGTGCCGCGTTCAGGTCGAGCGAGGGTGCTGAGCTATGATTGAACCCTGCGCGAGATATCGACGTAGCCTTCTGCATACGATCATTCCTTCCAATTCTAAGTGTGGGCTTGTCGCCCAGGGTCGATGCCGCGCAGAATATCGCGGATCAGCGTCAGGCGCGGCACGGCCAAGCCGATGTGCTCGGCGCGCTCGACCAGATCGCCGAAAACCTGGTCGACCTCGATCGCGCGGCCAGACACCACATCGTGTGCCATCGACGAATATGCCTCAGGGCCACCAGCGCTGCGCATGTTGGCCGCGTTAGCAGCGAATGTAGCGAGCGTCGCGCTGTCCGGCTGATCGAGATAAGTTCGTATCGGGAAGCCCGCGTAGTCGCGGAGTGCGATTCCATAGGCTGCGGCGATCGAGGCGCTCTCGCGAAGCAGCGCAAGATAAGCGTTTGCCAGGTCGGGGCTGGACATCAAGCCAAGCAGGCTAGCGCGCGCCGTGGCCGTGGTGCCAAAAATACCCGCTGCATGGCAGGCCTTGCCCCATAGGACGCTCTGGATGTCGTCGGCGGCTGTGGCTGGGATACCGGCCTGATTCAGCGCCGCCGTCGCTGCGGCGACCCGCGCCGAGCCACCACCGGCGAACTCGCCAAGATACGTCGTGCCGAGGCTGCGCACATTGATCCGGCCATCGGAGTCGCTCTGGCCCGATAATATCGTGACCATGCCGACTGAGCGCTCTGTCCCAAATGCTTCGACGAGCGTTGTATCTTTCGCGAGTCCGTTCTGCGCGCCGGCAACCCAGGGTATCTGATCGCCGGCTGTCTTCCAAGCGCGACGCACTGTCGCGATCGCATTGGGTAGCTGATGCGCCTTGGTTGTGAAGATCAAACCACCGACAGCTGGTAGCTGCGCCGGGTCGGTCGTAATGCCGATCGTGCCAGCGGGAGCTGGCGCTGCCGCGATTGGAATCGCGAGCTCCTGCACACCATAGATTCGGACATACTGATCATTGTGAAGCTGCGCCGCGCGCGACTCGGTCGCCAGGATCGTCACGGGCTGGCCGCTGGCCGCCAGGAAACCGGCGAACGCTTGGCCCAGCGCTCCCGCGCCGACAAATGCAAGTGCAGCATGGTGTGTGCTCATGGATCCTCGTATATATTAGGGACTTTCCAAATCTTCTTTTGTGTTTCGGTTTTGCGCTCGTAGAGCGCAAAAACCAAAACACAGATGAAATGGGAAGTGCCATGCTGCCGTTTAAAGCAGGCGCTGGGCCAGCGCTTCCGCCGGATGGATCGCTGCACGCCCGGCCAGGTCGCCTATCTGCGTGCGACAGCTCACCCCCGCGGCGATCACCACAGCATCCGCTGCGGCACGTACGGCTGGTAGCAGCGCCCGCTCGGCCATGGCGCGGCTGATCGTGTCGTGCTCAGCCTCATAGCCGAATGAGCCCGCCATCCCGCAGCAACCCGAGTCGGCCTCGCAAACGTCATACCCGCCCAGCGCCAGGGCTGTATGGATGGCAGACATGTTCGTCAGGGCTTTCTGGTGGCAGTGGCCGTGCAGCAGCGCCTTGCCCGACGCGCGCGCATCGAGCACGCCGGCGAACCGGCCGGCATTCGCGGCCACAAATTCCTCGAAAGTCACCGCAACCTGGGCCAACCCTGCGCGCTGTGGGTGCTTGGTCAAGTCGAGATATTCATCGCGGAAGCTCAAGATGCACGATGGCTCGAGACCAATGATCGGTGTGCCGCGCGCCACATGTTCGCCAAGCAGCTCGAACACGCGCTCGGCAGCCAGCTTGGCCTCGGTCAGCATACCCTTGCTCAAGAACGTACGACCGCAGCACGCGTATGTCGGCACGATCACCTCGTAGCCGGCCGCGATTAGAACATCATACGCTGCCTGCGCGATCGCCGGGTAGTGATGTTCCGACCATGTGTCCACATACAACACCACAGTTGAATCCGGGCCGCCGTGCCCATTCAGCAGCGCTCGTCCATGCCCCCTGGCACCGCTGGCGGAGGAAACCATCTCAGCGCGTCGCGCCTGCTTACGGAGCCAGCCTGAGAAGCGCTCGGGAGCGAAGCGCGGGAGATGCCGCTTTGGCGCGATTCGCAGCGCCCGGCTGACGAGCGCGGCCACCGGCGGGATTGCCAGCATGGCGTTGGAAAGGCGTGCAAGTGCGCGATTGCTGGTCATCACGCGGCTCAGCATCGGCATCATGCCAAACGCGCGCGTGCGCAGATCCAGGCCGTGCTCTTGATGATACAGGTACAGCAGCTCGCTGCGAATCCTGGTCATGTCGACCGACGACGGGCATTCACTCTGGCAGGCTTTGCAGCCCACGCATAGATCCAGCACATCGAGCATCTCGTCGCTCACCAGCTGTTCATGCGGGATGCGCCCATTCAAGGCATTCCGCAGCGCATTCGCACGCCCGCGCGTCGAGTCGCGCTCATCGTGGGTGACCATGTAGCTCGGGCACATGGTGCCGCTGGTCACTTTTCGGCAGTAGCCCTGGCCATTGCAGACTTCCACCGCGCCGGCGAAGCCGCCATCCTTCGACCAATCGAATTGCATTTTGAGCGGAATCGTCTGATATTCCGCCCCATAGCGCAGATGCGTGGTCATTGGCGTCCCATCGACAACTTTGCCGGGATTCATACGATTATCGGGGTCGAAGGCGGCCTTGATCTGCTGAAACGCGCCATATATGCCATCGCCAAAGACATGCCGGTTCAGCCAGGTGCGGGCCAGGCCATCGCCATGCTCGCTGCTCATCGCGCCGTGGTAGTGCAGCACCAGATCGGCGGCGGCGCTGCTGATCTGACGCATCTTCTCGATATCATCGGCGCGCTTGAGGTTGACGAACGGCATCACGTGCAGGCAGCCGGCGCTCGCGTGCGCGCCCATGGTCACTTCGACACCCAGATCATCGCAAACATGCACAATATCGCGAATATAGGCCGCCAGCTGCTCGACCGGCACAGCGACATCCTCGATGAAGTTGAGCGGCTTGATATCGCCACGCCGCCGCGCGAGCAGACCAGACTGGGCCTTGCGCATCTGCCAGATCGCGTATTGCGACGCCTGATCCGTAAAGCGATAGATCCGGCAGCCGGCCGTATGATGCGCGAGATCGCGCTCAAGCCGCGCAATTTTCGCATTGACCTCGGCCGGGGTGTCGCCATAAAACTCCGTCACCAAGACCGACTCGGGGTCGTCGGCGCCAATGAAGCGCGTGATACTGAATTCACCGCCGGCATCGCGCTGCATGCGCATCAGGAAGCGATCAATCTGCTCAACTGCTGATGGATCGCTCTGGAGAATCAGCGGGACGGCTTCGAGCGAGGCGTTCAGATCGTCGAACGCCAGCAGCGCCATGGCAGTGTAGCGCGGCAGAGGAACCAGCTTCAACTCGGCTTCAGTAAGCGTCGCCAGCGTCCCCTCGCTGCCGCAGATCAGCTCGGCAAGATTGATTGGGTTGGCGTCGAGCATGCGATCGAGGTTGTAGCCACCGCAGCGCCGCCATGTGTTCGGGCGTCGCGCATCGAGATCCGCCCGCGCGCGCGCGGCGATCGCTGGCACCTGCTGCCAGATCGAACCTAGCAGCCCGCCACGCATCACATGCTCCGCAATCGCCGCGCGTGGAGTTGGCGCGAAGCGCGCCGGTGTGCTGTCGGACAGCACCACGTCGACGGCGTGGAGGTTATCAGCGGTCATATGGTAGAGAATCGAGTGCGAGCCGGTCGAGTTATTACCGATCATTCCGCCGACCGTACACACCACTGCCGAGGCCGGATCGGGCCCAAACTTCAGCCCGTGTGCGGCGAGTTGCTGGTTGAGCGCCTGGAGCGTCATTCCCGGCTGCACTCGCGCGCGTCGCGCATCCACATCAATGGCGATCAGCTGGCGCATGTGCTTGCTGAGGTCGAGCACCACCGCTGCGCCGACGGCCTGGCCGGCCAGGCTGCTGCCTCCGCCGCGCGGCAGCAGCGGGAGCTGGAAGCGTGCCGCCAGCGCCATTGCCGCGATCACATCATCGCGGTCGCGTGGGGTGATCACCGCCAGCGGCTCGATCTGATAGTTCGACGCGTCGGTCGCATACAGCGCGCGCGTAATCATGTCGGCGCGTACCTCGCCGCGCACCTGGGCCGCGCACGCCTGGACAAATTCGTTCACAAGATCATGTGTCGATGTGGTTTGCATACGATATTCCTCAGTTGAGGTCCTTAGAGCTTGTCTGAAAGTTTGGAATGCGGGAGCCATACTCCCGCACACTGCGCAAGCATGGCTTGCGCACTCCAAAATGTTCAATCAGAATGAAACGCCATTCGAACCGCGCGATTTAATCTGCAATCTGCAATCACTCAGGGATGCACGAATGTGACGCTGAGCCCGCCATCAACCACCCATGATGCGCCGGTCACGAAGCTCGCCCGATCGCTGGCCAGGAATGCCACAACCTCCGCCACTTCGCGCGGCTGGCCAACTCGACCGATTGGATGCGAATCGCCGGTTTGCCGAATGATGGCTTCCTTCTGCTCGGAGCTCGCGTTGATCTCCTCGGCGGCCTGAAGCGCCCGCTCTGCATTGCGGTCGGCGATTACCACCGCCGAGCCGCGCTCGGCGAGAAGATCGGCAACCGCGCGCCCGATGCCGGATGCGCCACCAGTAACAATTGCGCCCTGGCCGTCAAAATCGCTCATTTGCTCCTCCTAACAGCGAACACCATAACAGGCTATGGTTCTTTATCCAGTCACGAATTTCGATTGGACATCGTGATGACCCGCACTCCACCTTCCGCAAGGCCGGCAAGGATTGGTTTTCGTCCGGAGAGTCCGTGGGGCGCTGCCAGGGCCATAATGCCTGTGCTGGCTGCCCACAGCGCCCATGAATCGCCATAATCATGCGAGATATAGAGGCCGTGCTCGGTCGCGACAAGGATATCCGGCTCGACGGGGAAGTGTGGCGATAGTGTGATAACGTTGATTGATCCCTTCAATACATCGGCCCCGATCGACGACCATTGTTGCCCATGTTTCGAGACAAGCAGGCCATGCGATTCGGTGCCGGCGTAAAGCAGACCGTCGTTGGCAAAGCCGGGCGAGATGGCCAGGCAGAGTATGGATGCTGATCCACCCGGCAAATCAACCTCACGCCAGGCGCGCCCGCCGTTCTTACTCCTGAAGAGTCCGCTCGGAGTTCCGACGAACAGCAATTCATCCTGCTCATGCGCCGGAGCGACAACCATACTCAACACGCTCCGATCGAGTAGCCCAAAGTTCCAGGCCTCCCACGAGACGCCCCGATCGCTTGAGCGAAAGACCCCATCAGCGTCGGTGCCTGCGAACAGCGTGCTGTTCTTGGCATAGGAAGGCGACAGCACCACAGTCGTCACGGTGGGCGGTGGGGGTGGTAGAACACTGGCGATCCAAGTCTCGCCACCGTTCCATGAGCGCATCACTCCGCCGCTGAGACCGGCGAATACCGCCCGATCGCTCACGTATTCGGGAGACATGGCGACGGCCATGATCGCGATGCGCTCTTCAGATTGAACCACTGATCGCCAGGTTTGCCCGCCGTCATCAGAGCGATACAGACCAGCCAAACTGGCGGCAAAGCATGTTTGTTCGAGCTCGAATGCAGTGCTGATGGCAATACTCAACACCGCACCTTCGATCTGTGTCATGCGAGCAACTCCTGTTAATCAAGCGAGCAGAGCAAGGCGCATGGAGCAATTTTTGGATTGTCGACTGGTAACTGTTAACAAACGTACAATACTTGAACGATGAATGATTGTCAAGCTTGGGTGGTTTGACAATCGCTCATCGTTCAAGTATATTCGACGAGCATGATTTTGTTAACAATTATCAGTTAACAGTTAGGTGATCATGGAGGGCGAAATCCTTCTAACCGAATAATTCTGGAGGAGGCACTCTGATGGAAAACGCGCACAGGCTTGCCGATCAGCGAGCGCTCATTACGGGCGCCGGAACCGGTATCGGTCGTGAGATCGCCGTAGAATTTGCTCGGCAGGGGGCGCATGTCGCATTGCACTACGCGCATAGTGCTGAAGGCGCTGATTCGGCCACCCAAGCGATTCTTTCAAGCGGTGGGAACGCAAAAGCATTCAAAGCCGACCTCCAGCATGTTGAGGAGGCGACCGATCTGGTCGACCGCGCGGTAGATTTTCTTGGCGGTATCGACATACTCGTCAATAACGCCGGAATTACGTATAACAAACCCTTTATCGAGATGAATCCGAAAGAATTCGACACACTGTTCCATGTGAATGTTCGCGCTCAGTATTTTATTATTCAGCAGGCACTGCCGCATATGCTGAAGCAGGGCCACGGCGCGATCGTGAATATGACCTCGATTCACGGCCTGCAAGGCGCTCCTGAGCACTCCGCGTACGCGGCGACCAAAGGCGCTATCATCGCCATGACGCGTCAGTTGGGGATCGAGCTGGCACATCGGGGCATTCGCGTAAACGCGATCGCGCCGGGCTGGATCGAGGTCCCGAACCATTACAAGGCGGTTGAAGGGTATGATCCGCGAGCTGCGCAAAACCAGATACCGGCTGCGCGCGCAGGCCAACCGATCGATGTTGCCAAGTTGGCAGTGTTTCTATCTTCGGGTGATGCTGATTTTATTGTTGGCCAGACAATAGTCGTCGATGGTGGAACCACGAGCCTGATGTCGCTTGTGAATGATTTTCGATCCCGATCGACAGCTAAGTTCGGTGCGGAGTACATAGCCTGAGCTACCCGCAGCAGCTCGGACACCTAACCTTTTCAATTTTATAGGACGTACGCGGTCGCACGTTCAACCGCCGCTTTGCCTGCCCCCTTCGTCAAGCTCAGGACGTGGCTTCGACCCTTCGACACGCTCAGGGCGGGCAGGCTCAGGCTGCACGGCAGCATGATACACTAGGTTTATGCGTAAGTCCTATTTTACTCTTAGCTGAGCCCAGCGCCTGCCGGCTGTAGCTCCCCGTCGATAACGTAGCGCAGGCCGATATACAGCCCGATCAGCGCCACACCGGCGGCCAGTGTGGCGTTGGCCGACATGCCTCTCCACAGCCACAGGTTACTGCTGGTCACGCCAGCGATCGTTCCCGCCAGCGCTCCGGCCGCGCCAGCCCACGACAGCATCGCGCCGCGTTGCGTGGGCGCCTGCTCGGATACCAACGATATATTTGAGACGATCGAAAACTCAAAGCCCAGCCGCATCAACATCAGGCCGGCCATAGCTACAAGCAGGCTGCTATTCCCGAACGGCAGGATG
>WNGB01001440.1_pt1 | contig 50850 bp, 51 predicted proteins | sample 5400681 | NCBI WGS metagenome assembly WNGB01 (sample SAMN13153367, study PRJNA577476) | soil metagenome | isolation source: 115 cm soil or saprolite under grassland replicate 2 | place: USA:California | collected 2016-06-15
CGGCGGCGCGAATGAGCGCCTTCAACGCCTTTTCATCAATCTTGTCGCCCTCATGGAAATCGATGGCACGCCTGGTGTTGCCTTCGAGGCTGGAGTTGAAGAGGCCTGAAGGGTCCTCCAACGAGGCGCCCTTGGCGAAAGTCATCTTCACGACATTCTTGTACGTTTCACCGGTGCAGATCACTCCGGCGTGCGACCACACCGGAACCCCTCTCCACTTCCACTCCTCGACCACTTCGGGGTCGGCCTGCTTGATGAGCAATCGGACCCGAGCGAGCGTCTCGTCCCGCCAATCACTCAGCTCCTTGATTCTCGCATCTATCAGCTGAGAGGGAGAGTCTCCTCCTTTTCTTTCCTTCGAGCCGTTCTTCCTTTTCTTCATGGTTGTCGTCGCTTTCTTCATGGTTCTTGTCGCTCGCTCGTCACTTGAGTATCACTAGTCAGCACGCGGCGGGTGCCCCGCGCCTGGGTCCCGTCCCCGCGACATCCTCGGCGATAGCGGCGCCTATTCCTTTCGCCGCCCTAGTGACGATCGCGACTTTGCCCTCGAGCCGCATCGGGCGCTCCTTTCGCTGGACTGGACCGATAGCATACATGGAGAGCCGGTGTTAGTCTTGGGCGCCGGGAAAGGGGACCGCATGGGCCGCGTCGTCGATCTCTCCGTCACCGTGGACTCGAGCACCATGAGCCCGCCGTCGACCAATATGCGACTCGAGGTCACGCCGCATAATCGGGGCCCGGGCTTCTGGCAGGTGTCGAGCGTGCACCAGAGCCTCCACACGGGGGCGCACATCGACTCGCCGCTCCACGTCTTCAAGAATGGCATCACCACCGCGGAGATCCCGCTCGACCAGGTGATGGGCGAGGCGCTCGTGGTCGACCTGTCCGGGGTCGGTCCCAATCACCGGGTCACCATCGACGACCTCAAGAAGGGCGGCGCGAACGACGTCAGGCGCGGAGACATCGTGCTCCTGCGCACGGACTGGACGGACAGGATGTACGGGACCTGGCCCGACTACTTCACCCAGTCCCCGTACTTTCCCCCCGAGTCCGCGCAGTGGCTGGTGGACCGGGGCCCCAAGAACATCGGCTTCGACTTCTTCGAGGAGTACTGCGCGCGGCTGCCCGATTTCGGCTCGGAAGACTTCGCCATGCACCGGGTCATCCTCGGCGCGGGCGTGGTCATCATGGAGGGGCTGACCAATCTCGGCGCGCTGCCCCGGCGCCGCGTCGACTTCGCGGCGCCCTTCTACAAGATCGCGGGCACCGAGGGCGCCCCCGCGCGCTTCTTCGCCACGGTGTAGGGGCCCATGCCATGAGCTGGCAGGGGATCGATGAGCGAGACATCCAGGTCGAGAAGCAGGCGGCCCTCGCTTTCGATCTCCAGCGCCTCGAGCCCGGCTTCCTCGAGGATCCGTACCCGACCTATCACCGGCTGCGGCGATGGGATCCCGTGCACCGTTGCCCTGACGGCTCGTATTTCCTGACACGCTACGACGATGTCGTGGCCGTCTATCGTGACCATGCGCGGCTCTCCTCTGACAAGAGGGTCGAGTTCAAGCCCAAGTTCGGCGACTGCCCGCTCTTCGAGCACCACACCACGAGTCTCGTCTTCCGCGACCCACCCGACCATACGCGGCTCCGCCGCCTCTTCGCGGCCGCCTTCACTCCCAGGGCTCTGGCGGCGCTGCAGCCCCGCGTCGTCCGCCTCGTGGACGGTCTGCTCGATCGCGCGGAATCGCAGGGCGGCATGGACCTGATCACGGACTTTGCCTTCGCGCTGCCCGTCGAGCTGATCGGAGACATGCTGGGCGTGCCGCGGGCCGACCGGTCGCGACTGCGCGACTGGTCGCTCGCCATCCTGGGCGCTCTCGAGCCGGTGCCCGGACCCGACAGGCTCGAGCGCGGCAATCGTGCCGTGGAGGAGTTCAAGGCCTTCCTGCGGGGTCTCTGCGACGACAGACGCCGACACCCTGTGAACGATGACGGTGAGGTCTTGAGCAAGCTTATCGCCGCCGAGGACGAGCAGGGGGCGTTGAGCGAGATCGAGCTCCTCCACCAGTGCATCTTCCTGCTGAACGCGGGGCACGAGACGACGACCAATCTCATCGGCAATGGCGTGTACGCGCTGCTCGAGCATCCCGGCGAGCTGCGGCGGCTGCGAGACACCCCCTCGATGATCGAGACGGCGGTCGAGGAATTTCTTCGCTACGAGAGCTCGAATCAGCTCGGCAATCGCCGGGCGCTCGCCGATGTGAAGATCGGAGGCGTGGCCATGCCGGCGGGGACGCTCATCACGCTCTGCATCGGCGCCGCCAACCGGGATCCGTCCCAGTTCCGGGATCCGGACCGGCTCGACATCGCGCGGACGCCCAACCGGCATCTGGCCTTCGCGACCGGCATCCACGCCTGCGCCGGGATGTGGCTGGCGCGCATGGAGGGGCAGGTCGCCATAGGCCGGCTCGTGCGCCGCTTCCCGAAGATCGAGGCGGCCGGGCCGGTGGTGCGCGGGGGACGCGCCCGATTTCGCGGACTGGCGCAGTTCCCGGTGAGCGTGTAGGCTCCCGCCAAGGAGGAGGTCGGGATCATGGCCGACTTCCTGAACCCGGCCCGAATCTCCGATTTCGCGCTCGCCCTCTCGCGCCCCGATCACATGAAGAGCTGGTCGGGATATGTATCCGATTCACGCTTCCAGCACAGCCCGGGGCGGCTCGGCGAAGTCCAGGCCGCCGCCGAGGGCACGGCGGACGCGCGCGACGCGCTCAGGCCCAAAGGTTCGGAGGGCGAGGGACGCTCGCTCTGAGGATGGCCTGCGGCGCTCCGCGCACCATCGAGGCGAACGGTCTGCGCCTCCGGATCTACGAGTGGGATCGGCCCGGGCGCAGGCCGGCGCTCCTCCTCCACTCGCTGGCGGCCCACAGCCACTGGTGGGACTGGACGGCGCCCCTCCTGGCGGAGCGCTTCTCCGTCGTCGCCCTCGACCTGCGCGGGCACGGCGGCAGCGCCTGGGTGGAGCCGCCGGCGTACCGGGCCGCCGATTATGCGGCCGACATCGTCGCGGTCCTCGACGGCCTCGGTTGGCGCTCACCCCTCGTGATCGGCCACTCGCTGGGCGGCTACATCGGCGCGTACCTGGCGGACCGCTTCCCCGATCGCGTGGGCGCCCTCGTCATCGCCGACACCATGACGCAGTGGACAGAGGACGAGGCGACCTGGGCGCAGAGACAGGCCGAGCGCCCGGGCCCCGAGTTCGCGAATCCGTCCGAGGCGGGTGCGCGTTACCGGCTTTCCCCGCCGGAGACGAGGGCCCTCGGTGACTGGATCCGCCATCTGGGCGAGGCGGCCGTCGTGGAGCGCGCATCTGGCGTCTGGCAGTACGCCGTCGACCGCCGGGTGTTCGCCCAAGCCCGCCCGGACGCCTGGCCGCTACTTCCCGGCGTCGTGTGCCCCACGCTCGTGATCCGCGGCGAGGCCAGTCCGATCATGGACCGCGCCGCGATGCTGCGCGCGGCGACCACGGTCCGGCAGGGCCAGTTTGCCGAGCTCAAGGCCGCCGGGCACCACCTGATCCTCGACGATCCCGCGGGCTTCGTCTCGCTCGTGACCGCGTGGCAGGGAGCCATCGCGCCGTCTGCAATGTGACCGGGCGCGATGCTTCTTGACGGTACCGACGGGCCCCCGTATGCTGAGGCACCTTTTCGCCGAGCCGGAAACGCGACGGCCGAACAGGAGGTCGAGATGGATCCTCTCGCGATGACGACGCGCGATCCGAACTTGCCCGCCGAGTACTCGGCGGGGCTCGATCGGCTCTCCATGGCGCCCCTGTGGACGGCGCTGCACTCCCTGCTGCCTCAGGAGCGCGCGACGCGGGCGGTGCCGCACCGCTGGCGGTGGGCCGAGATGCGCGGGCCCCTCCTCGAGGCCGCGCGGCTCGTGCCCATGGAGCAGGCCGAGCGCCGGGTCCTCGTGCTGCGCAACCCGGGGCTCGGCGGCGCCTACGCGGCGACGGCCACCCTCTTCGCGGGGCTGCAGATCATCCTGCCCGGCGAGACCGCTCCGAGTCACCACCACACGCCCGCGGCGCTCCGGATGATCGTGGAAGGCCGGGACGCCTATACCACGGTGGACGGTGTCAAGTGCGCGATGGAGCCGGGTGACCTCATCATCACGCCGCCGATGCGATGGCACGACCACGGGCACGAGGGGACCAAGCCGGTGATCTGGCTCGACGGGCTCGACATCCCGCTCGTGCGCAGCTTCGAAGCGGCGTGGGCATCGAAGATGCGTCCGGCGGCAGCCCCCGCGACGGCGACCGACTCCTCGCAGGACGAGTTCACGGCCGCGGGCGTGGTGCCGCGCGCATCGCGCTATGAGGACACGGGCTATCCACAGGTGCGCTGGCCGTGGAGCGCGGTGCGGGCCGCGCTCGAGGCGATGGCGGGCCACGCGCCGCCCGGCCGGCCCGTGATCCTCCGCTACGTCAACCCGCGGACCGGAACCTTCCCGCTTCGGACGATAGGGTGCGAGGCGCAGTGGCTTCGGCCTGATGAGAGCACCGCCGCCGAGCGTCGCACGGGCAGTGGCGTCTTCCACGTGATCGAGGGCCGGGGCGAGACCAGGATCGGCGACGCCACCTTCACCTGGGAGCCGGGCGATTGCTTTGTGGCGCCGCCCTGGCACTGGCTCCAGCACAGGAACCCGGGGTCGTCTCCGGCCTGTCTCTTTCACTTCAACGACGAGCCGGCGCTGCGCGCGCTGGGCCTCTGGATGGAAGAAACGCGTTGATCCGGGAGGAACATTGCGCATGAGGCACACGACACGCATCACCGTGGCCATCGTGGCCGTGTGGCTGGCCGCGCCAGGGCCCGCATCGGCGCAGGAGGTCAGGCTCAAGCTCTCGCACTTCACGCCCACCGCCCACAATCACCACGTCAACGTGATCATGCCGTGGGTTGAGGAGGTCAAGAAGCGGACCAACGGCCGGGTGGAGATCACCGTCTTCCCCACCGCCTCGCTCTGCAAGCCGCCCCAGCAGTACGAGTGCGCAAAGTCCGGGATCGCCGACCTGGCCTGGGGTGTGACGGGCTGGACACCCGGGCGCTTCCCGATGTCGAGCGTGATCGAGCTGCCCTACATGCACCGCACGGCGGCGGTGGGCTCGCAGATGCTGGCCGATCTCTGGCCCAAGTATCTCTCGAAAGAGTACGACGACGTCTACGTGCTGTACATGAACGTGCATCCGGCGGGTCACATCCATACCCACTCCAAGCTCGTGCGGACGCTCGACGACTTCAAAGGGATGAAGATACGCACGCCGACGGCCGTGGTAGGCGATATCCTCGACACCCTGGGTGCCACGAAGGTCGGGATGCCGGCCCCCCAGATCTACGAGGCCATGTCCAACAAGGTCGTCGACGGCTTCGGAATGCCGTTCGAGGCTCTGCCGTCGTTCCGGCTGATCGAAGTCTCCAGGTACCACACCGAGGTCGGCATGTACACGACGGCCTTCGCCATGTTCATGAACAAGGCCAAGTTCGACTCCCTGCCTCCGGACGTGAAGAAGGTCCTCATCGGCACCACGTCGCCCGTGAGCGGGTACTGGCGGAGGGTGGGCGAATCCTGGGACAAGGCCGAGATCGTCGGCCGGAAGGCGGTTCTGGACCAGAAGGGCGAGATCTACGTCTTGCCCAACGATGAGCGTCGGCGCTGGCGCGAGGCCGTGAAGGGCATGGACGAGAAGTGGGCGGCCGACCTCGAGGCCAAAAAGCTCCCGGGCCGGGCGCTGCTCCAGGAGGCGCGCGCGCTCTCCGCGAAGTACGGCGAGGCCGAGTAGCCCATCCGCTGCGTGAGCCCGCGGGCCGTTCGATGACGAGCGCGCTGCTTGCCGTCGAGCGGTTCGCGACCGTGTGGACCCGCCGCCTGGCTCTGGTGGGTGGCTGGATCTTGCTCACGGCGGCCATCGTCACGGTGGCCGACGCCCTCCTCCGCAAGTTCTTCAGCCGGCCCATCCAGGGCACTTTCGAGACGACCGAGCTCCTGCTCGCGGTCATTATCTTCTTCGCCTTGCCGTATACAGGGCTCACGGACTCGCATGCCGTGCTGGATCTCACCGTGACCCGGCTCACCAAGCGCACGCAGGACGTCATCATGGGCCTCAACGGTCTCTTTTGCGCCGTCGTCGTGGGGGTGGTCGCCTACGAGATGGGGCTGCTCGCGGCGGAGTACGGCAGGACGGCTCGCACCAGCATCACCATGAGAATCCCCATCTATCCGTTCATCCTGCCGGCGGTGGTTGCGAGCTGGCTCGCCTCGCTCGGCTTCGTCATCCAGGCCCTCGGGTCATTTGCCCGCGCCGCCGCGGCCGGCCGGATGCCTCGATGAGCGTGCCCCCTCCATGAACGTCATCGTTGTTGCCGCGCTTGCCTTCCTCCTCTTGATGATTCTGATCGCGTTGAGGACCCCGATCGCCGTGGCCATGATCGTGTCGGGGCTGGCCGGGACGACCGCCATCAGCGGATGGTCCACGGCGCTCGCCACGCTCAAGCAGGGTCCATTCGAGCGCGCCACCTCGTACACCCTGCTCGTCATTCCTCTCTTCGTGCTGATGGGCTACCTCGCCTCGCAGTCCGGTCTCTCCGCGAGCCTGTTCCGCGCGGCGAACGTGTGGCTCGGCCACCTGCGGGGCGGTCTCGCCATGGCGACCGTGGTCGGCTGCGCCGGCTTCGGGGCGATTTGCGGCTCGTCGCTCGCGACGAGCGCCACCATGGCCACCGTCTCCCTGCCGGAGATGAAGCGCTACCGGTACGCCGACTCCCTCGCCACGGGTTCCGTCGCGGCGGGCGGCACTCTTGGCATCATGATTCCGCCCAGCATCATCTTCGTGCTCTACGGGATCATGACCGAGCAGTCGATCGGGAAGCTGCTCCTGGCCGGGGTGGTCCCCGGCATCCTCGAAACCGTGCTCTTCTGCGTCGCCATCGCCGTCGAGACGGCGGTAGTTCCGAGCTTGGGCGCGGCCGGCCCACGGGCCGCCCTGCGCGAGCGCCTGCTCGCGACGCGCGACGTGTGGGAGGTGCTGGTCCTCTTCGTGATCGTCATCGGCGGGCTCTACGCTGGACTGGCCACGCCCGCCGAATCGGCCGCCTTCGGCGTGGTGGGCGCTCTCTTCTTCGGAATCGTCAAGCGCACGCTGACCTGGCGGGGGCTGCTCCAGGCTCTGGATCAGACCGTGCGCACCACCTCGATGATCTTCCTGATCGTCATCGGCGCGGACCTTTTCGGATACTTCATGGCGCTCTCCCAGCTGCCGCTGGCCATGGCCAACTGGCTCATCCATCTGCACGTGGGGGCGCTCGGCGTGCTGTGGATCATCCTCGTCCTTTATCTGATCCTGGGCTGCGTGATGGACGAGCTGGCCATCATCCTTCTCACCGTGCCGATCTTCTTTCCGGTCGTGATGCAGCTCGGATTCGATCCGATCTGGTTCGGCGTGATCATCGTGGTGACGGTGCAGATCGGGCTGGTCTCACCGCCGGTGGGGCTCAACGTCTTCGTGATCGCGGGCATGGCGCGGGAGGTAGGCTTGCCGAAGATCTTCCGCGGCATCATGCCGTTCCTGGCCGCCATGATCGTGTTGCTCGTGGCCCTGACCGTGTGGCCCGACCTCGCGCTGATCCTTCCCCGGAACATGAGGTAGCCAGGCTGGGTCTGCCAGACTCGGACACCGACCGCCCAAGGAGCCGATGCCACAGCCGAGGTAGGCTTCGAGTTGATGCGCGTGTGGGAAGCGTCCGACGTCGTCGAGAGGCCAGCCGCTTCATCCCATCTATCCTCCTAGCCCTGAGCCGGAACTCGTCGGCGCGATGACAGGCGGCGAAGTGCGCCGGTCGGGGAGCGGGTCTGCCGGAGGATTGCAAACAAGAATCGCTCTCGTGCTAGAGTTCCACGCACGTCCAGGGAGGGGCACACACATGTGGTTCCCCGTCACGGTCGTCCTGTTCGTCAGCGCGGCGCTCGCCTTGTACAGGCTCTACCAGAGGAGCCTCCGGCCAGTGAGCGGGAACCTTCTGGACAACGGGAGCTTCGAGGATCACCCGCTGTTTAGCGGCGATACCGGGCAGTCCAAGTACGCGCCGGACAGCCGCTGGGGCCCGGCGTTCGCTGTCACGTGGATGAAGCTCACGAACGACCCCACCACCATCCCATCCTGGGAGGTGGTTGGCACCGTCGGCTGGCACGGTGGCGATGACAGCGGCGAGTTCGGGCCGGCGGATGGCCACTTCTTTCTGGACTTGCGCAACAACGACGAGAGGGCCGGTCTCGGCGGTGTCAAGCAGGGGCGGTGGCTGAAGAAGGACACGGATTACGAGCTGAGCGTCGCCATCGGCACCAGTCCGCCGAACCACCCGGGGCCGGTGGCCGTCAGGGTGGACCTCGACAACTTTGGCGGCACGCTCCATTCACTGCCGCCGCAAAGCGCCGCGCCCACCAGTGGTGGTCGTCAGTGGACCCCGGTGCGCTGGCGGTTCGACACGGAAGGGTGGAACGAGACGCAGGATGGTGTCGGGGTGTGGATCACCATCGCAGCGCCGCCCGAGCTGAACGCGGGGAAGCGGCTAGTCGGCCTCGATCGCGCCTCGCTGGTGGAACTGAGAGGCGGGATCTTCAGCCGCATCGGCCGGTGAATGACGATGGCGTGGACGGCTCTCTCCTGTCCGTCGCGCTCAACTCCATCCTCGCCCTGGCGAACAATGCAGGCAGGTGGAAGTTGCCTCGGTTCGCTGAAGGATTCACCGCTGCCTCCGCCGTGTCCGCGCCAGCAAGTGCCGTCTTCCTGGGCGCCGGCCTCGTCGGCCTGCTTGGCTGTGGCTGGTGGCGGCGTTGGGAGGCAGGCTAAAGCCTACTCTACGGATTTCGCAGCGCGCCTCTTGTTCGGGGCGAGAGTGATACACCGAGCATGGTGGGGACCGCCCCGTGAATTCGTCGCAGACCCAGACTACCGGTAGAACTTCTCCGGGTCGGGGTCCTTCCGCTCGTTGAAGGAGCGGCCCATCTCCTTGGCCTCGTCGGTGTGGTAGTAGTTCGCCACGAGGTGGTCGATGGTCACGCGGCTCATGCCGAAGGCGCCGTTGTGACGAGCGTGGAAGGCCGCTTTGAGCGCGGCCAGCGCCTGCGGCCCGCGCTTCTTCAGCTCCTCGCACATGGCCTCGGTGCGCGCGCGCAGCTCCGCGTGCGGCGCCACCTCGTTGACGAGGCCCAACGCCTGCGCCTCCTTCGCGCTGTACTTGCGATTGAGATACCAGACCTCCCTCGCCCGCTTGCGGCCCACCGAGTCCTCGAGGTACCAGGTGCCGAACCCCGCGTCGTAGGAGCCCATCATGGGCCCGACCTGGCGAAAAGTCGCCTGCTCGCTCGCCACCGTGAGATCGCACATGTTGGCGAGCACGTTGCCGCCGCCGACCGCGAAGCCGTTGACCATGGCGATCACCGGCACCGGCATCAGGTCGATGAGGCCGTAGAGATCCACAACCGGCGGCACGTTGTGATAGTGGAGCTGGCCGTCGTTGGGCTCCTTCTCCCCCCCGATGCAGAAGAAACGGTCGCCGGCGCCCGTGAGCACGACCACGCGTACGCCCGCGTCATTGCGCGCCTCGTTGAGGGCGGCGATGAGCTCGAGCACGGTCTGGCGGCGAAAGGTGTTGCCCTTGTCGGGCCGGTTGATGGTCAGCCACGCGATCTGATTCTTCACTTCGTAGATGACGTCGGTATAGGACATGGTCGGGCCTCCGGGAGATCAGGTTAGGTCAGGGTGATGCCGAAGAGAGTGGCCGCATTGGCCGTGATCGTCGCGCCGAGCGCTTCCGGGTCGACGCCCCGCAGCTCGGCGACGAAGGCGGCGGTGAGCGCCACGTAGGCGGGCTCATTGCGCTTTCCCCGATGCGGCGTGGGGGGCAGGTACGGGCAGTCCGTCTCCACGACCAGGCGGTCGTCGGGGACGAAGCGGGCGACCTCGGGCAGGGCCCGCGCGTTCTTGTAGGTGACCGGTCCGGCGAGCGAGATGAAGAGCCCGAGGTCGAGGCAGCGCCGCGCGATCTCCACGTCGCCCGAGAAGCAGTGCATGACGCCGCCGATCTCCCCCGCCCGCTCGTCGGCCAGGATGGCGAGGGCGTCGTCGTGGGCGTCACGGCAGTGGATGACCACGGGCTTGCCCAGATCGCGGGCCATGTGGATCTGCCGGCGGAAGACTTGGCGCTGCGCCTCGGGCGGGGAAAGGTTACGGAAGTAATCGAGGCCCATCTCGCCGATGCCGACCACCCTCTTTTCCGAGCGCGCCAGCTCCTCGATCTCGGCGAAGTCGGCCTCGACCGCGTCCCCGGCGTCGTGAGGATGGATGCCCACGGTCGCCCACACGTTGGGAAGACGCCGGGCCAGGGCCACCACGGCCTGATTGGTCTCCCGGTCCGTTCCGATCGTCACCATACCGCACACCCCGGCCGCGTGTGCCCGCTCGAGCACGGCGTCGAGGTCGTCGGCGTAGTCGGGGAAATGCAGGTGGGCGTGCGTGTCGAAGAGCCGCATCAGGCGCTCATAATAGCTCAGGGCGTGACGGTGAAGCGGAGGCGTCCGATGAGCTGGCCCGAGGCGGTCATCACGTCCACGTGGTAGCGACCCTCGTACGGCGTCTTGAGATCCGTCTTGCGCGAGTAGGTCCGGAAGCCTTCCTTGCGGCCGCCCCGCACGGGTGACAGCGCGATGCGCGCGAAGCGTCGACCGTCCTTCCACCAGACGTGCTCGATGCCCTGGTTGAGCCCCGCCGGAGCATAGACGGCGGTGAAGGCGGCGAGCCCTCCCCAGTCGGCGACGGTGGCGGCGGGTATGGGACTCTCGATCGGCTCCACCGGCTCGAGCATGGTCACGTTCCGCGCCACGGTGGCGCGGGCCACGAAGAGGGGCGCGGGCGGCACGATCACGCGCGCGAACCACACGAGAGCGAGAGCGACCACGGCCAGCGCGGCCGATCGCAACCCAGCCCCGAGCCATGTGAGGGCGCCCCGCTCACGGAACACGGGCATCATGGCCAGCGCGGTGAGCGCGGCCGAGCCCTCCAGAGCCAGGATGGGCCGGATGCGGAGGAGGGGCAGGGCGACATTGAGGGCGGCAAAGATGGAGAAGGCGAGAAGGGCGCGGCTGAGCCAGCGTCGCGGCCGCACCACCGCCGCGTACCAGGGATCTACCGCGGTGATCAGCGCTCCCGCGACAACGCAGGCGAGGAAGACGACGTTCGGCGAATCGAAGGTCGCGCTCGCCCAGTAGGCGGGGAGCACGAAGAGGAGGAGGCCGTGATAGAGGGTCTGCACGGCATACTCGGCGGCGCCCACCACGAGCCGCTGGCCCCTCTGCTCGAGCGGCTGGCGGAGCTCGGTGATCGCCGCCACGAGGAGCACGAGGAGGAGCAGGTAGCCCACGATCCACCCAACGTGAGGGAGGCCGCGCCGGAATACGAGGAGGGTGGCCACCCCAAGCCCGAGCGAGCAGAGCGAGATCCCCCATCGCCTGATCCAGGAAAGCAGATGGATCATCATGATCAGGCGCGCCGAGCACCCGAGCCGCGCCGCCAGAACCCCGCGAGCCCTGAAGGGAAGAGCAGGACCACCACGATCAGCGTCAGTCCCAAGGCGAGCATGTAGACGTAGCGAAAGCGGTGCAGGAAGAGCTCAGAGGCGAGACCGAAGAAGACAGCGCCTACCACCGGCCCCGCCACGCTCGTGGCACCCCCGACCAGGGCCATGATGACAGTCTGGAAGGACACGAGCGGGCTGAACACCTGGGGATCGAGATACGTCCAGCGAGTTGCCATCGCCGCGCCCACCGCCCCCATGAAAGCCGCGCTCAGCGCGAAGGTACCAACCTTGACCCGCGTCGCATCGATGCCCAGCGTCAAGGCACGCTCCTCGTCCTCCCCGATGCCGGCCAGCGCATAGCCCCAGCGCGAGCGCCGAAGCACGACGGCGGTGCCGATGGTGAGCGCGGCCAGGGCCAGGACTGTGTAGTAGAGCGCGATCGGGCCCGGAGGCGCCAGCAACAGTCGTCCCACGGTTCCCGTCACGCTGGTCTCGTACCAGATGAGCACGTGTTTGGCGAGCTCGGCCAGCCCGAAGGTGAAGATCGCGAAGTAGGGACCGCGGAGCCGCAACGCCAGAACACCCACGGCCAGGGCCATCACGGCGCCCACCGCCGCGCCCGCGAGCACAGGCAGCGGCCACGCCAACCGGCTGCCGACCACCGCCGTTGTGTACGCCCCCGCGCCGAAGAAGGCTCCGCTGGCGAGCGACAGATAGCGGCTGGGCCCAGAGAAGAAGGCCCACGCCACGGCCAGAGACACGTCGGCGAGGATGGCGAGGAGCAGCGACCGCTGGTAATTGGACATGAGCCCTGGGGCCGCCAGCAAAGCCAGGCCCGCCACGCCGAGGAGCGCGCGGCTAGCGGGCAAAGAGGCCAGAGGGCTTGAGGATGAGGATGAGCGACAGGACGGCGTACGAGGAGATGAGCCGGATGTCCGAAGACACGAGGTAGACACCAGCGGTTTCCACCACGCCGAGGAGGAGAGCGCCGAGCAGGCTCCCCATCACGTTGCCGAGCCCGCCCAGGATGACCACCACCAGCGCGGTGACGGTGTACGGGAGGCCGATGAAGGGCGTCAGCTCGAAGAGCATGCTGATGAGCGAGCCGGTGACCGCGGCCATGGCAATGCCGAGACCAAAGCAAATGCCGTGAAGCCGTGTCAGGTCGACACCCACGAGCTGGGCGCCCTCGGGCTCGTCCATGAGAGCGCGGATGGCCTTGCCCGTGAGGCTACGCCGCAGATAGACATAGAAGCCGACGCTCAGCGCGAGCGCAACCGTGGCGGCCAGCGCGCGATTGGCGGGAAACACGGCGCCCAGAACGCGGAGAGGTGTGGCGAGATAGCTATAGCCCTTGAGGTCGGCCGACCACACGAGCAGAGCCGCGTTCTGGAGCGCGAAGAGCAGGCCGAAGGAGAGGAGGAGCGAGCGGGACTCCAGCGATTCGCGCGCCTCGGTCTGGGCGAGCGCGCGCGCGTAGAGCACGCGGTGCATCACGAGGCCGGCCCCGAAAGCTCCCGGCCCCGTGATGAGCAGCGTGAGGAGCGGGTTGACCCCCCAGCCCGTGTGCAGCGAGTACGACACGTAGGCGCCGAGCATCAGGAACTCCCCGTGCGCCACGTTCAGCACCCGCATGAGCCCGTACTGGAGGTTGAGCCCGAGCGACACGAGGGCGTAGATCCCTCCGGTGATCAGGCCCGTGACGACGATGTCGAAGAGGAGCCCTGCGGTCATGAGGAGAGGCTGACGGGATCAGGCCCACGCGGGCTTTGGTATCAGGAGGGTGGCAGTGGCCAAGCTCTTCGGCCACACGATCTCGAACTCCCCCTTCTGCCACTGGCCGACCATTCCCGGCGTACTGACATTGACGCCCTTCACGAACTTGATGGGGCCGGCCACCGTCTGGAACTCCGTGGCGTCGATCATCTCCTTGATCCGCTTGCGGTCGAGCCCCACCTCGCCCACGCAGCGCTCGAGGATCTGCAGCGATGCATAGGCGAAGGCGCTGGCCCAGCGATCGGGCTCCTTCTGGTGCTTGGCGACGTGGGCGTCGTAGTACTCGCGCGCCCCCGCGTACTTCATCTTCGGGTTCCAGCCGGCTATGCCCGACACGCCTTCGGCGCCCCTGAAGCGGTCGCGGTAGAAGGGAAAGGCGGTGCCGACGGCCGAGAGGTAGACGGGCGGATTGAAGTCCACCTCCTTGGCCTGGCTGGCGGCCAGGATATTGTCGGGCGGGTAGGTCAGGCCGAGGAAGACGTCGACGCCGGCCGCCTTGAAACCCTTGAGCACGGGAGAGAGGTCCTTCACGCCCAGCGGGTAGCTCTTGGTGTCCACGATGTCGAGCCCGGTGTCCTTCAAGGATGTTGCAAGGCTGGCGTGCATCTCGATCCCGAAGAGGTCATTGACGTAGGCCACGCCGACTTTGGACGCCTTGCCCTGCCCCTTGAGGTCCTTGAGGAAGGCCGTGAAGGCGCCCATGCAGGCATCGGGCTGTTGCAGGATGGCGTAGAAGTAGGGGAACGACAGCTCCTTGAGCTTGTTGGAGCTGACCGTGGGGCCGATCATCGGATAGCCGTACTTGTTGGCGATGGGCGCCACCGCAAAATTCATGGCGGTGCCCCAGGGCGGCAAGACCAGATCGACCTTGTCGTCGCCCATCAGCTTCTCGTAGAAGCGCACGGACGTCTCGATCTCGCTCCGGTCGTCGATAGTGACGTATTCGATCGGCCGCCGGCCTCCGCCCTTCACCGCGAGACCACCCTTGGCGTTGACCTGATCCAGCCACAGCGCATAGCCGGGGCCCTGCGTGATCCCCGCTCCGACCGAGTACGGCCCGGTGGCCGACAGGGTGTAGCCGATCCTGATGGGCTTGGTCTGCGCCCATGCGCGGCCCCGCAGCACCGCGGCCGCCGCCACGCCGCCCCCGGTCGTCTTGAGGAACTCCCGTCGCCGCACGCGCATGATGGTCTCCTCCTCTAGGTTGAGCGGGCCGATGACTTGCCCAGATAGGCCTCGAGCACCCGTGCGTCACGCGCCACGGCGCGCGGCGTTCCCTCCGCGATCACTTCGCCGTGATCGAGCACGATTGCGCGCTCGGCCGTGGTCATGACAGCCTGCATGACGTGCTCGATCCAGAAGAGTCCCACGCCGTGCTCGTCCCTGATACGACGCAGCATGGCGGCGGCTCGGACCACCTCGGTCGGCGTCAGGCCGGCCAGGATCTCGTCGAGGAGAACCAGGCGCGGGCCCTGCGCCAGCGCCATGGCCAGCTCGAGCAGCTTGCGGTGCGGGCCGGGCAAGTCCCGGGCGCGAACCTGGGCCTGCTCCTCGAGCTCCACCAACCGGAGCAGCGCCGTCGGCCCCGCGGGCGCCGCCCGCGCTCCGAACAGGGCGGCTATCCGCACGTTTTCAGTCGCCGTGAGATCGAGGAAGGGGCGCGGTGTCTGGAAGGTGCGCGCCACGCCAAGCCGCGCGATGCGGTAGGCCGGCTGCGCCTCCACAGCCTCCCCGGCCACGCGGATGGCCCCGGCCGAGGGCCGCTGGAGCCCGTTGATCAGATTGAACAGCGTGGTCTTCCCGGCGCCGTTCGGGCCGATGAGCGCGACGATCTCCCCCTCGGCGACCCGAAACCCCACATTGCTCAGCACCTGGAGACCGCCGAAGCGCTTGCTGATGCCGGTGCCCTCGAGGAAGGCGACCCCCATGAGTGCCCCTGTTAGATCACACCGCGCGGGAGAGTGTCAACGCGCCCGCCTGCGGCGAGCGCCGCCGCCGGCTAGGCGGTGGGAGCGGTAGCGGGGGCGTGCCGCGCCTCCCAGTAGAAGAGGAAGAGGGCTATGGTGAAGACGCATTGGGTGACGGCGATCGCGCAGTCGGCGAGCACCTGGGCCACGAAGTGCTCGGCGGCACCCGCGAGCACGGAGAGAATGGTCGCGACGGAGAACACCCCCACGAGGAGGGTGCCGCCCGTCCAGAAAATAGCCGCGCGCCGGCCCGCGGTGAGAGCGTTGCTCAGGCGCAGCGCGGCACCCAGGGGCGCCCCGTCGAGGACGACCAGCGCGTCCACGAAGGACACCCGCACGAGCAGGATCACCCCAGGCACGACGAGGGCGACCAAACCGACCAGCACAATGGCCCCCTCGACGAGCCGGGCGATGAAGAGGCGGGGCCACCCGGCGAGACCATCGGCGAGAGCCTGGCCATAGCTCGCCGGCTCGCCCCGCTTGATGCGGGCCAGGGCAGCCAAGGTTGCCGCTCCCACCAGGGGGCCGAAGACGGCCTCCACCACGAGAAAGACACGGATACCGCGCGCTGCAGCTACCGTCGAGCCCGGCGGCCCGCCCCCGAAGAAATCTAGATAATTGATCACCACGTGACCGGGCAGCCACACGGTGAGCGCGATCATCGTGAAGAGATGGAGGTGGGATGTGAAGAGGCGCAACGTCTCCCGGAGGAGGTCCCGCCGCACTAGCTGACCTTGGAGCCGGGAGGCACGTCCTTGTCGAGCGAGAGAAGGGAGAGGGCGCCCTCGTGCGAGGCGGCCAGCACCATTCCGTTGGACTCGATGCCCATGAGGGTCGCTGGCTGGAGATTGGCGACCACGACGATCTTGCGGCCGACGAGCGACGCGGGCTCGTAGTGCTCGGCAATGCCGGCCACGATGGTCCGGACCTCTTCGCCCACCTTCACCGTGAGCCTGAGGAGCTTCTTGGACTTCGGCACGCGCTCCCCCGCCAGCACCTCGGCCACGCGGAGCTCGACTTTCGTGAATTCGTCGATGGCGATCTTGCCGGCGGGCGGCGACGTCGCCGCGCTCCCCTCGCCCTGCCCTCTCCCCTGAGGGGAGAGGGATTTTTCGGATTCGATTCTTGGGAAGAGGGCGGAGACCTTCTGTACGGGGGTGCCGGGAGCCAGTCCGCCCCAGCCGAGGTCGGCGAGGCGCGGCGAGCCGGCTCCCACCGCCGCGCGAATCTTCACCGCGGCGTCGGGAAGGAAGGGGTCGATGAGGATGCCGATGGCGCGGAGCGATTCGGCGAGCGTGTAGAGCACGGTGTCCAGTCTCGGCCGCTTGGCCGGGTCCTTGGCGAGCGCCCACGGCGCCGACGTGTCGACGTAGCGGTTGACCACGCCGAGAAATTCCCAGATGGCCGCGAGAGCCTTTTGGAAGGCGAAGTCCTCCATGGCCTCGTCCACGCCCCGCGCCGCCTGCTCGAGGGCGGAACGCAGCGCCGTGTCCTCGGCCGCCGCTCGCCCCGGCCGAGGAGCGCGCCCGCCGCCGAAGTTGACGATCATGGTGGTGGCCCGGCTCGCCAGGTTGCCGAGGTCGTTGGCGAGATCGGCATTGAGGCGACCCACGAAGGCCTCCTCGCTGAAGCTCGCGTCCAGCCCGAACGTCATCTCGCGGAGGAGGAAATAGCGGAAGGCGTCGTGGCCGTACTTGTCGGTGAGCTGAAAGGCCTCCACGACATTGCCGATGGACTTGGACATCTTCCCGCCGCCGATCGTCCAGTAGCCGTGGACGTTGAGCCGGCGATAGAGCGGAATGCCCGCGGCGTGGAGCATGGTCGGCCAGTACACGCCGTGCGGCTTGAGGATGTCCTTGCCGATGAGGTGCTCGGCGTGGCCGGCCGCCCACAGCTCCCTGTAGAGGGCGCCGTCGGGGTGGCCGAGGGCGGACACGTAGTTGATGAGGGCGTCGAACCACACGTAGGTCACGTACTGGTCGTCGAAGGGCAAGGGAATGCCCCACTGGAGGCGCGCCTTGGGCCGGCTGATGGAGAGATCCTGGAGGGGCTCGCGCAGGAAGCCCAGCACCTCGTTGCGGTAGCGCTCGGGCTGGATGAAGCCCGGGTGGTCCTCGAGATGCTTGATCAGCCACTCCTGGTACTTCGACATGCGGAAGAAGTAGTTCTTCTCCTTGATGAAGGACAGCGGCCGCTGGTGATCCGGGCACTTGCCGTCCACGATCTCCTTCTCGGTGTAGAAGCGCTCGCAGCCGTAGCAGTACCAGCCGCCGTACTCACCGAAGTAGATCTCGCCCGCGTCGTAGAGCTTCTGGAGGATGGCCTGGACCACCACCTTGTGGCGCGGCTCCGTGGTGCGGATGAAATCGTCGTTGGTGATGCCGAGCCGACGCCACGTCTCGCGGAAGGCGGCGGAGATCTCGTCCGCGTAGGCCTGGGGTGACACACCCGCCTTGGCCGCGGTCTGGGCGATGTTGTCGCCGTGCTCGTCGGTGCCCGTGAGCAAGTACACCCGGTCGCCCCGCAGGCGCCGGTAGCGGCACATGGCATCCGCCATGATGGTGTTGGCCGCGTGCCCGAGGTGGGGGCGCGCGTTGACATAGTAGATCGGCGTGGTCAGGTAGAACGTGCGGTCGGTCATCGAGCCCTTACTTGGCGGCGATCCACGTGTTCCAGAAATAGAGATAGGGGCCGGGCTTGAATCCCCGGACTTCCTTGCGCGTCACGTCGAGGGTGAAGTAGTCGCCGAACTTGATGCGGCCGACGTCGTCGTAGAAGATCGTCTGGACCTTGTCGATGAGCACTTTACGCTTCCTGGGGTCGGTTTCCCGCGCCATCTCGGCGAGCAGCTTATCCTTCTCCTCGTTGCACCACCAGCCCGGCCAGTTGCACTGGATGCTCGTGGCGATGGCCGGATCGGCTCCGAGGGTGAAGCCGGTGGAGAAGACGTCGAAGAGCTCGGGCTTGCTGCGCCGCTGCACGAGGGTGGCCCAGTCCACGACCTGGAGATCGACCTTGAAGCCCACGTCTTCCATCTGCTGGGAGGACATGAGGGCGGTGTTGTACATCCACTCGTATTCTTTGGTGGTGACCCAGCGCACGGGCTGGCCGCTATAGCCGGCCTCCTTCAAGAGCTGGCGCGCCTTGGCCTTGTTCCTCTGGTTGTAGGAGGCGATGCCGGCTTCGGAATGCCAGACTCCCTGCTCCGGATAGAAGAGCGCGCCGTCGAGCCGGTAGAAGGCCCGGTTGCCGATGCCTGCGGCCATGATCGGCTCCATATCGAGCACGGCGAGGAAGGCCTGCCGCACCTTGCGGTTGGTCATCACGCCTTCCTTGTGGTTCGGCACGGCGGTGATCCAGCCGTACGGCTTGGTGATCTGCGCCTCGACCGCCGGCTGGCTCTTGACGCGGTCATACTGATCCTGGCGCAGCTGCTGGGCGAAGTTATACTCGCCGGTCTCGGCGCCGGCCAGTCGCACCGAGGCCTCGGGCACGGGGATGAAATAGATCTCGTCGATATACGCCGTGCGCTTGCCGCCGTAACCGTTAGGTGGCTCCGCGCGGGTCGAGTATTCCTTGAAGCGCGCCAGGCGCACGTGCCGATCGGGCTTGTGCTCGACGAGGCGATAGGGGCCGGTGCCGATGTACTCCTTGACCTGCCCGTCGCCCGCGGCCGCCACCACCTCTTTCGGATAGATCGCGCCGCCGTTGTTGGGCGAGCCAAGGGCAAAGAGGAGGGAGCCGGACGACTCCTTGAGATAGATGACGACGGTGTAGGGGTCCTTGGCCTCGAGCGCCTCGATGTTTTTCCATATCGCCTTGGGGGTCGTCCCCAGCTTGGCCCAGTGCTGGAGGGAGGGCACCACGTCGGCCGAGGTCATCTCCTTGCCGTTGTGGAAGCGCACGCCCTTGCGCAGCGTAATGGTGTAACGGCGACCGTTGTCTGCCACCGTATGGCCTTCCGCGAGCATGGGGATGGGATTCTGGCTCTTGTCGTACGTGTAAAGCGTCTCGTACATATGCCAGGTGATCTGCTGGGTGATGACGGCGGTGGTCGCATGCAGATCGAGGGTCGGCGCCTCGCCGATGAGCCCCGCTTTGAGCACACCACCCATGCGCGGCTGCTCCTGGCCGTGGGCGCCGGGCGCGGGAGCGAGGATCAGCAGCGAGAGCAGGGCCACGGTGCGAATCAGCATGGAACCCTCCTCAGAGCGGTTTGACGTGCGGACGGCCTTCCCAGGTCAGGGCCGTCAGCGGCACTTCCGCTTCCGTCCCGTCCTGGAAACCCACCACCACCGTCTGCTTGAGCACGCGCAGCGAGCGTACCTTGCCCGTCATGCAGCCCTGCGCGCCGCAGTCGGCCTGGCAGGCAGAGCCGACCTTGGGCAGGTGCTTGCGCAGCTGGTCGTAGGTGGAGAACTCGTAGAGCAGGCAACACTTGAGCCGGCCGCAGTTGCCGAGGAGCCGGCTGTCTGTGAGCGGCATGTCCTGCGCCTTGGCCATCTTGACGGAGATCGGATCGAAGTTCTTGAGATAGGACGAGCAGCAGAGCTGGCGGCCGCACGGGCCGATGCCGTCCATGAGCTTGGTGGTGTCGCGGGCCCCGATCTGCCGCATCTCGATGCGGGCGTGGAACTCGTGCGCGAGGTCGCGGACGAGGTCGCGGAAGTCCACCCGCTCCTCGGCGCTGAAGAGGACGGTGACCCGACGATGACGCGGGTCGATCTCGACGTCCACGATCTTGAGCTGGAGCCCGCGGCCCCGGGCGCGCCGGCGGCAGGTCTCGGCGTGCTTGAGCTCGCGCGCGCGGCGATCGTGCCACTCCGCCGTCTCGGCGTCCGTGGCCCGTCGCAGCACCGTGCGATAGAGCCGGCCGCGCTTGAACTCCGGCAGCGGGCGCTTGGGCCGCCGCACTTCACCCACGACGGTGCCCTGCCCCGTTTCGACGACCACGAAGTCGCCGACGTGCAGGTCTTCCATGGCCGTCTGGTGATCCTCCGCCTGCAGCGGCTCGCGCAGGCGCACGCCGATCAGATACGGCAGGTTGGCCTCCGGCTCGGACGGAGGGGCCTCGGGAGTCTCGGTGATTTCGCTCATGATGTCCTTACGCCGCCTTGGTCAAGCGGCTCAGCAGCACCTCGACGGTGAGTCGAGGTGAGACGTTGCCTTGGATAGCCTGCCACGCTTCCCGGCAGGCGGATAGTCCGGCCACGATCTCGTCGAGTGACCGGCGGCCGGCCGCCGCCCGCCCGGCAAACACGGCGAGACCGCTATCGCCGCCGCCGTGGGCACAGAGGAGATCGCGATACCACAGCCAGCAGGTCTCGACTGCGGCCTCCGCGGCCTCGCGATCGCGCCCGAGGGCCTCGCCGATCTGAAGAATGGCCTCGGGCCCGCGCGACTGCGCCTGCCCGAGCCAGCCCAGCGCACGCTCCCTCTCCGGGCCCGCGCCCGACGGCAGCAGCGCCACCACGCCCTCCGCCGGGCGGGGACGGAAGCGGACGATCTGGCAGCGCGAGAGCACGGTGGCGGGCAGAGCGCGCGCCTGGCTCAGGATCAGGATGATCACGGTGCGTCCGGGAGGCTCCTCCAGCGTCTTGAGAAATGCCTGCGGCGCCGCGCCGGTCATGGTTTCCGCCTCGTCCACGATGAAGACCTTGCACGGCGCCTCCGCCGGTCGGAGCGCGGCCATCCTCTCCAGCTCTCGGATATTGTCCACGCGAATCGCCGGTGTCCCCTTGGGGTTGCTGGCGGGTGGCGTGGGGCCGACGAGGTGCACATCCGGGTGCATGCCACGGTCGGCTCGGCCCGCCGCGGCGCCGCCCTCCGGCGCCACCAGCGCCTTGGCGAAGGCCAGGGCGGTGGTCCGGCGGCCAACGCCGTGGGGGCCGATGAACGCCCACGCGTGGGCGACGCGGCCGCTCTCGAGGGCGCGGCGAAGCATGTCGACCGCATCGTCCTGCCCGCGAATCGCCTCAAGCGCCACGAGGCGCCTCATGCCGCTCGAGCCGCTCGAGCCGCTCGCGCACGGCGCGCACGCCGGCGGCATGCAGCGCGTCCTTGGCCTGCGCGGCGTCCAGCACGACGAAGCGACTCTTCTCGGCCCGCGCGATCTCGAGATAGCCGTTGCGCACGCGGCGATGGAAGGAGAGATCCATCTTCTCGAAAGCATCGAGGGGGCGATCGCTGATCCGCCCCATGCCCTCGGCGGGATCGAGGTCGAGGAGCAAGGTCAGATCGGGCATCACCCCACCCGTGGCGAGAGCATTGAGATCGCGAATGGTCTCGAGGTCCATGCCGCCGCCGAAACCCTGATAGGCCAGGGTGGCGTCGGCGTAGCGGTCGGAGATGACGACGGCGCCGCGGCTCAGAGCGGGACGGATCACCTGCGCGACGTGCTGCTGCCTCGCCGCCATGAAGAGAAAAGTCTGGGCGAGGGGGGTGGGCGGAACGCCTTCCACCTCGAAGAGGCCGCGAACGGCCGCGCCGAGCGGGGTGCCATCGGGCTCGCTCGTGAGAACGACCTCGCGCCCCTGGCTGCGGAGCCAATCGGCGAGGAGGCGACAGTGGGTGGACTTGCCGGAGCCTTCCACACCCTCGAAGGTGATGAGGAGCCCACGCATGGAGCAACTCTAACACATTGAAATAATTGATGGTGGCCAGTGATGGGGGCGGGCTGGGAGACCGGCCGTAGTCTGCATCTGAAGCGAGGGATTCTCGGGGGGAGTCGACTACCCTAGAGGAAGCTGATGCCCGTTCTCGAGGTAGGCCCTCTCACGGCACCCGGACAGGAGCGCCATGGCCACGCCATCGTCAAAGCCCGCTGAGACCATACTCGTCGTGGACGACGAGCCCGAGGTGCTCTCCATGGCCGCGGACATGCTGCGGATGATCGGGTACTCGGTGCTGAGCGCGGGAGATTCGCTCGAAGCCATCCGGATTGCCCGCACGCGAAGCGGGCCGCTCCATCTGCTCCTGACGGATATCGTGATGCCGGTCATGACGGGCCGGGATCTGGCCGAAGAGTTCCGCGCCATCCGCCCCAGCGTGAAAATCCTCTTCATGTCCGCATACAGCCCGGCCTCGATCGAGAAGTATCGCGTGCGTCTGGGTCCGGGGGAGCCCTTCCTGGCGAAGCCGTTCACCATCGGCCAGCTTCGGGCCACCGTTCGTGCCGCGCTGCTCTACCGTCGGCCCTCCTCGTCGGACCGCGCCGCCGTCAACGACCTCCGCTCGCGACCTCGCAACGCCAGCTGATCATCGCCGTCACCTGCCGGGCCCGTCGACTTTCCCCGGGCTCTGTGGTACGACTGACTTCGCCGCCGAGTCCCGCACACCAGCACCGGAGGTCGTCATGGAAATCCAGGATCTGCTCGAGCGCCGCGTGGCCCGCTTCGTCGATCGCGTGGCCGATTGGGACGCCTTCGCTGATGCGAGGGTCGAAGGCTTTCGCCGCGCTCAGCACCGCTTCATCGGGGCGGGCGCTTCCGGCAAGGGCGATGCCAAGGCCATTCCCGCGGAGCGCTTCACGCTGTCGATCATGTACGTACCGCCGGGCCAGGGAAATGCCGCGCACACCCATCCCGTCGAGGAAGCCTTCTTCATTCTGGAAGGCAAGGTGAAGGTCTTCCTCGAAGACGGCACGGGCCAGCGCGCCGAGACGGTGCTGGGGAAGTGGGACTGCATCTCGTGTCCGGCCGACGTCATCCACGGCTTCGAGAACGTGGGGCTGGAAGGCGCGTACCTGCAAGTGATGCTGGGAGCCGGGCAGCCCGGCCTGATGAGCTATGCGGACCCTGAGCTCGCGAAGCAGCGCGACGCGCATCTGAAACCCACCCGCGTCTGAGCGCTCCCCTGGATTCCCGCCGGACCCTCGTCGGCGCTTCCGTCCGGCGCAGGGAGGACGATCGCCTCCTCCGCGGCGCCGGACGCTACACGGACGACTTCACCCTGCCGGGCATGCTCTGGATGGCGGTGGTGCGCAGCCCCCACGCCCACGCGCGCGTCGTCGGCATCGACGTCGCCCCCGCGCGCCGACTCGCGGGGGTCGTCGCCGTGCTGACGCGGGCCGAACTGCCGGAATCCGCGGGTTCCGTGCCACCCCTCGTGCCCGCGCCCGATTTCCATCGCTATCACCACCCGGTGCTCGCCGCCGAGCGCGTCATGCACCTTGGTGAAGGCGTGGCCGTGGTGGTCGCGGAGAGTGCCTACATCGCCGCGGATGCGGTGGAGCGCGTGGCCGTCGAGTACGAGCCCCTGCCCGTCGCGGCCTCACCCGAGAGCGCGCTGGCCGCGAAAGCGCCCCGGGTACACGAGGGCTGGCCCGACAATCTCGCCGGAACCTCCGAGTCGGGGACGGGCGATACGACGACCGCTTTCGCCAAGGCCGACGTCATCGTGGAGATGCATCTCGACTACCCGCGGGTGACCGGCATGCCCATCGAGGGCCGCGGCGTGCTCGCTTCCTGCGATGGGGCAACCGGCCTCCTCACCGTCTGGCTCTCCACGCAGGTGCCCTTTGCCGTGCGAAGCGGCATCGCGGCGGTTCTCGGCATGGCGGAAGAGCATGTGCGAGTCATCGCGCCCGAGGTCGGCGGCGGATTCGGCGTCAAGGGGCACGTGTACCCGGAGGACATACTCGTACCGGCGGTGGCGCGCAGGCTCGGTCGTCCCGTCAAGTGGATCGAAACGCGGCGCGAGCATTTCCTCACCGCGGCCGCCGACCGAGATCAGGCCCACCACGCCCGCCTGGGCGTCTCCCGGGACGGGGCCATCGTGGCCCTGGAGACGGAGTTCACCCGGGATCACGGCGCGCACACGACGCTCGGCGAGGCCATCACCTACAACACGATCAACCATCTCGTCGGCCCGTATCGCGTGCCCCACTACCGGGGCGTGGGACGCAACGTCGTGACCCACAAGACCTTCAGCGCCGCCTATCGCGGGGCGGGACGGCCCGAGGCGAATTTCGTCCTCGATCGCCTCCTCGATCGCGCCGCGCGCGGAGTCGGCCTGGACCCGGCCGCGCTCCGGCGCCAGAACCTCGTGCGCTTCGAGGAGATGCCGTGGCGGACGGGGCTGACCTATCGCGACGGTGTGTCCATCGCCTACGACCCCGGCGACTACGTGAAGATGTTCGACGTGGCCCTCGAACGTCTCGACTACGCGGGCTGGCGCGCGGAGCAGGCGAGGCGCCGCGGCACGTCGAAGCCGATCGGGCTCGGTGTCTCCGCGTATGTCGAAGGCACCGGCATCGGCCCCTTCGAGGGGGCGAACGTGCGCGTGGATCCCCACGGCACCGTCTTCGTGGACATCGGCGTCTCCTCGCAAGGCCAGGCGCACGAGACGACGCTGGCCCAGATCTGCGCCGACGAGCTCTCCGTGCCCATCGAGCAGATCGTGATCCGCGGCGGTGACACGCAGCTCCTCGGGTATGGCCTGGGCACCATCGCGAGCCGCGTGGCGGCCGTGGCGGGACCGGCCGTGTCGCGAGCCGCGAAGGACGCCGCGCACAAGGCGAGACTGGTCGCGGCCAGCCTCTTCGAGTGCGCGCCTGAAGACGTCGTGCTGGAGCAGGGCCGGGTGATGGTGGCCGGCGTGCCGAGCAAGAGCCTGCCTCTCGCCACGGTGGCGAAGGCCGCGGTGAGAAGCCGCGCCCTCGCCGATGCGGGAGGGCCCGGCCTCGATGCCTGCGCCTTCCATTATCCCGGCACGGTGGCCTGGGCCTTCGGCGTGCACGCGGTGGCCCTGGAGGTGGACGTGGAGACCTGCGCGCTGAAACTGCTCAAGTACGTCGCGGCGCATGACTGCGGACGCCCCATCAACCCCATGATCGTCGAGGGACAGATCCACGGCGGTATCGCTCAAGGCATCGGGACGGCGTTGGGCGAGGAGCTGATCTACGACGAGGCGGGCCAGCTTCTCACGGGCACCTTCATGGACTATCCCATGCCGCGCGCGGAAGACATGCCGCCGCTCTCGATCGAACACCTCGACTTCCCGTCGCCTGTCAATGAGCTGGGGATCAAGGGCGTGGGGGAGAGTGGCGTGGTCTCGCCGGCCGCGGTCATCGGCGGCGCGGTGGAGGATGCCTTGTGGGAGCGCGGCGTGCGTGTGACGCGCGTGCCTCTCACCTCTGCGCGAATCTTCGAGCTGCTCCAAGCGGGGGCGAAAGGATAAGGTCTGCCCCGTTCAATGGGCGGGGAGTGGGGGGTGCCCTCCCCAGACCACGCTGGCTCGCATTGCCCTTGGCCACCCTCCGCGCTGTTTCGATTCCCTCTCCCCGCCTCGGGGGAGAGGGCAGGGTGAGGGGGCGAGCCAGATAACGCTAAGCGGAGCCGGCTGCGCGCTGGGGCTTGGGCTTGTTGAAGCGGAGTTTGTAGTAGGTGATCCAGATCGCGATGAGGGGTGTGCCGATCATGGTGGGCCAGAGCCAGCGGATGGTGGTCGGCAGGACATGGAAGTTCACGACGGAGAAAGCGGTGACCGCGGCGATGTAGGAGCCGATCATATTGGCCATGTGCTTGTACCACCAGGCCATCCTCTCCGTGGGCGGCCTCCAGAAGCGCCAGACATCGAGACCGGAAAGGGAAAGGCCAACGAGGCCGAAGACGATGGCCACGGTGGAGAGCTCCTGGAAGCGTGGGGTGGGCCTGGTGATACCCAGGATGATGAGGGCCGCGCTCGCCACGAGCGTGACCACCGCGGCAATCCAGTCGAGGGCGCCGGGGCGCTCGCCGAGATCAGGCCGTTTCCGGTAGAGGACGCGGTAGCCGGAGAGGGCGGCGTAGAAGCTGAAGACCGCGGTCAGCATCAGGAAGAGGATGGATCGCCAATAGCCGACCACGATGGCGGTGGCCGCTACCACCGCCATCGCCCAGAAGTAGACCTTGCCCCAGCGGCGGTGGGTGAGGCCACCCTTGGCCGTCACGAGGGCAATGGGCGCCACGACGAGCGCGAGGGTGCCCGCCAAGACGTGGATCCAGAGAATGCCCGTGATCGCGGTATTCATGGAAGCCTCCCCGGCGACTCGCGGCCGTTTGGCCGGGGCGCAGCCGAGCCTCTCCAATAGATACGCATTCGCCGACAGGATCAAGCCCTCGCGCACCCGAGGCGCCGCGTAGTGGTAGGCTACGGCGGTCGACACTTCATCGAGCGACCACAGGAGGGGCTAAACCATCATGCGCGGCGTCGTCTTCCTCGGAGAGCGGAAGCTGGAGATTCAGGAATTCCCCGACCCCACGCCGGGGCCGGGCGAGGTCGTCATCGCTATCAAGGCCTCCGGCATGTGCGGCAGCGACCTCCACCCCTACCGCGCCGTCGGCAATGCCGCAGCGGCGCTCGGCTTGGGCAGCGGCGGGCCGGTCATCGCGGGCCATGAGCCGTGCGGTGTGGTAGCCGCCGTCGGGACGGGCGTGGCCCCGGATTTCGCGCCCGTCGGCGCCCGGGTGATGAACCACCACTACAAGGGCTGCGGGCGCTGCAAGCATTGCCGCGTCGGCTGGTCGCAGCTCTGCCGGAACGGCATCACCGTGTACGGCATGACGGGACACGGCGGGCACGCTCCTTTCATGAAGGCGCCCGCCTTCACCATGGTCCCCCTCCCCGACGAGATCTCCTTCGAGGAAGGCGCGGCGATCTCCTGCGGCACCGGCACCGCCTACGGGGCGCTGAAGCGGATCGACGCTTCGGGGCGCGACACGCTCGCCGTCTTCGGCCAGGGACCCGTCGGTCTCTCCGCGACCATGCTCGGTCAGGCCATGGGCGCACGGGTCATCGCGGTGGACGTCTCCCCCGAGCGGCTCGCCCTCGCCAAGGAGTTCGGGGCCGACGCGGTGGTCAATTCCAAGGAGACGGATCCGGTGGCGGCCATCCACGACCTGACCCACGGCGAGGGCGCCGAGACCACAATGGACTGCACGGGCGTGGCCGAGGCGCGGGTGGCCGCGGTGCGGAGCGCGGGGACGTGGGGTCGCGTCGCCCTCGTGGGCGAGGGCGGCACCACCACCTTCGACATCAGCCAGCATCTCCTGCGGCGCCAGCTCACCATCCACGCCTCGTGGACCTTCAGCGCCATGGGCCAGGCGGAGTGCGCGCGCTTCATCGTGGACCGGAAGGTCCCGCTCAGGAAGCTCCTCACCCACCGCTTCAAGCTCGACGAGGCCGACCGAGCCTACAAGCTCTTCGACACGCAGACGACAGGAAAGGGCGTGTTCGTCTTCTAGGAGCCGCTTCGGGTCAGGGCCTTACTGGATGACCTCGTCCGCCTGACGCAGCAGCGCCTGCGGGATGGTGAGGCCCAGGGCGATGGCGGTCTTGTGTAGGCACGCCGCTACAGGCCGTGGAGGGGGAAGATGTGCTCGCGGATCGCCTTGACCTGCCGCATCGCATAGTCCTCCGCCCACTGCCGCGTGTCCGCGGGCAGCTCGAGGGGCGCGTCCCACAGGCGCATGCTCTTGAGCCCGTGCGCGGCGAGATCCTTGTGGCAGGCGCGCGGGATCTCGGCGGACAGCTCCACGCGGTTGATGGCGGCCCACGCCGCCGTCCACGCCCTCGCCACATTGGGCAGGTCGTAGCCGCCGCCCCCCAGCGCCACCACGCGCGGTGACAGCTCGAGCAGGCGCGCCACGATGTTCGCGAAGCCCTGCACCGTCCACGCGAGGTGGGTGAGCGGGTCCGTGCGGTGCGAGTCGATGCCGAGCTGGAGCACCACCACGTCGGCCTCGAAGGCCCGGAGGAGCGGCGGGACGACCGCCTCGAACGCGGGTGCGTACACCGCGTCGTCCGTATAGGGCTGCAGGGGCAGGTTGACGGAAAAGCCGACCCCTTCACCCTCACCCATCTCCTCGACGAACCCCGTGCCCGGAAAGAGCCGGTCGCCGCGCTCATGGCTCGAGATGGTCAGCACGCGCGGGTCGTCATAGAAGGCGAACTGCACGCCGTCGCCGTGATGGGCGTCGATGTCGACGTAGGCGACCTTCCAGTCCCGGCGCCGCAGCTCCATGATGGCGAGGACCGCGTCGTTGACGTAGCAGAACCCCGACGCGCGATCCCGCATGGCGTGGTGCAGCCCGCCCGCGAAGTGAAAGGCGCGCGTCGCCTCGCTGTCGAGAACGAGCTGGGCGGCGAGCATCGACCCCCCGGCCACCAGCTCGCCCGCCTCCCACAAGCCGGGGAAGATCGGATTGTCGCCCGCCCCGAGCCCGTAGCGGGAGGCATGGGGAACCCACTCTCCTGCGCTGACCGCGCGCAGGATCTCGAGGTACTCGCGGGTGTGGAAGCGCGCGATCTCGTCGACGGTGGCGGGGCCGGGTGTCAGCACCTTGACCTTGGGCCCCGCGGTGAGGCCGTAGGCCTCCATGAGCCGCCAGGTGAGGCCGAGCCGCTCCATGCGCAGCGGATGCTCCGGCCCGTAGTCGAAGCGCCGCCAATCCTCGGAGTGCACGAGCGCGGTCTTCACCGCTTCGTCCGCCGCCACGGGCCCGACTTGCCGCCTGATTTCTCGAGGAGGGACAAGCCCGAGAGCACGATGCCGCGGTCCAGGGCCTTGACCATGTCGTACACGGTGAGACCGGCCACGGCGGCCGCGGTCAACGCTTCCATCTCCACACCGGTCTTGTCCACGGTGCGCACGCGAGCCTGGATGGTGACGGTGGAGCGCTTGTCATCGAGGGCGAAGGTCAGATCGCAACCGGTGATCCGTAGCGGGTGGCAAAGCGGAATGAGATCGGACGTACGCTTGGCGGCCATGATACCGGCCGTCCGCGCCACGCCCAGCACGTCACCCTTGGCGGACTGTCCGGCCCGGATGGCGTGAAGGGTGGCGGGACGCATCTTCACGGTCACCTGCGCGACTGCCTCTCGCGCCGTCTCCTTTTTTGGCGAGACATCCACCATCCGGGCTTCGCCGGATGGCGTCAGGTGGGAGAGGCCGAGGAAACCCCGCCCTTCCCGTGACGGCGGCATGGGATATTCGGTTTGCTGCTACGCGTCAGGCGTGCGCAGCGTCGCGCGCGTGGCGAATCATCGACTCCATGCGGTCCTTGCCCATCAGCTTGAGCTTCTTCAGCTCGCTGATTCGCCACTGCTGGTCCGCGGTGAGAAACCCGAGACTGTTGAGCTCTCGCAGCTCGACTTCGTACTTGGCGTGCTCTTCCTGAAGCGTGCGGAACTCGGGGTTCTCAGCGGCCAGACGCGACACCAACGGTTCCAGATCGGCCATAGGGACCTCCTTGTGGGGTGAGGTTGCGGCCGTGGTGCCTTTTTATACTCCCGCCGGATTCCGAGTGTCAAGACTCGCGAGGCCGCGAAGGAGGTGCGCCGCCGTCGCCTTGAAATGCGCGACGACCGAGGCGCCGTCGCGAAGGCTCAGCTCGTCTACGGAGCGCTGCGTCACGAGGGCGACGAGGGGAAATCCGCAATCCACAATGACGCGCACATACGGACCGGACGCGGTCACCCGCAGCACTCGGCCGGCCAGATGATTCCGGGCGCTCGAGCCGTCGGCCGCGGGCCGACCCGCCGACAGCGTGACATCTTCGGGACGAAGACAGAGCCGCACGCTCTCGCCGGGCGTGGCCACTTCGGCCACCTCTATGCTCTGGCCGCCCGCGTCCAGCACCGTCACGCCATCTTCGCGACGCACGACGCGGCAGTCCAGGATGGTTTCGATGCCCACGAAGCGCGCGATCTCCTCGGAGGCGGGGGCACGGAAGACTTGGGCGGTGTCCTCGATCTGGGCGAGGCGTCCCCCGATCATTACGCCCACGCGATCGCCCAGCGTCATGGCTTCCGCCCGGTCGTGGGTGACGAGCACGGTGCTCACGCGATCCTCGCGGAGGATGCGCCCGAGATCGCCGATGAGGAGCTCGCGCGTCGGCTGGTCGAGCGCGGAGAATGGCTCGTCCAGGAGCAGGAGCTCGGGCTCGAGCACGAGCGCGCGGGCGAGGGCCACCCGCTGCGCTTCTCCGCCCGACAGCGTGCGCGATGGGCGATCGGCGAGGCCGGCGATGGCGAGCCGAGCGAGCCAGCGCATGGATTGCGTCTCGATGCGCTCGCTCGAATTTCCCCGGAAGCGCAATCCCATGGCGACATTCGCCCGGACGGTCGCGTCGGCGAGGAGCGGCTCCTGGAATACGCTGGCCAGGCGGCGCCGGACACTCAGGCTTTGCGCGGCCGTCACGCCCTCGCCCTGGAACCGCACGGAGCCGGCATCGGGCGCCTGGAGCAGACCCATCACGCGCAGGAGTGTGGACTTCCCCGCTCCATTCGGCCCGATCACCGCCAGGACCTCTCCGGGCCTGACCGCCAGATGCGGCACGTCGAGGACCACATGCCCGTCGTGGGCCACGCGAATGCCCGCGAGCTCCACGACCGGCGTCACCGCTCATCCCCGCTCGTCCCGTCGCCGGGGAGGACCTGGATGGAGCCACGGTGCATGGAGAGCTGCCAGCGCCGGTCCCGGCCGATCTCGAGTATCTCGTAGACGAGCCGCGGCACCTCGACCTCGAGGTCGTAGTCGCCCTGCGCGGGCCGCCCGGGGGCATCGAGCCGGACATAGAGGGTGAAGGTCGTGCCGAAGTCGGCCTCGCGCACGATGTCGCCGGAGAGCAGGTTCATGTGGTGCCCGGGATCCGCCACGCCACGGTCCTTGCGGATCAGCCGCACGTACTCCGGGCGGATGAAGAAGGCGAGAGCGTGGTCGGGCTCCGGGAGATACGAGCGAACGGGCGAGTTGACCGCCTCGAGCATCTGCCCGCGCCAGCGGAGCTGGATGCGGTCGGGCGAGGCCTTCACCACCGTGCCCCGCAGGATATTGCGGATGCCGAGAATGCCCGCCACACGCTCCGAGGCCGGCCGCCACAGGAGCTCGCTGCGTGGAGCGGCCTGGATCACCTGGCCCGCTTCGTACACGACGATCTGGTCTCCCAGCCGATACGCTTCCTGGAAATCGTGGGTGACGAGCACCGCCGCCACATGCCACTCCGAGAGAATGGCCGCCAGCTCCTCGCGCAGCGACTGGCGCAGCCCCGCGTCCAGCGCGGAGAGCGGCTCGTCGAGCAGGAGGAATGCGGGATCGGGGGCGAGGGCGCGGCCGAGAGCCACGCGCTGGCGCTGCCCTCCCGAGATCTCGTGGGGCCGGCGATGCTCGAGGCCCCCCAGGCCCATGCGCCCGATGACTTCGGCCACGCGACGATGCACGTCCGCGCGCGGTCGCCCCCGCAGCCCAAACCCGATATTGGCGGCCACGCTGAGATGCGGAAAGAGCGCGTAGCCCTGGAAGACATAGCCGAGGCCCCGCCGCTGCGGCGGCACATTGATCCGTGCCGCCGTGTCGACGAGCACGCGGCTCCCCACCACGACGCGGCCCGCGTCCGGCTCGAGGAGGCCGGACAGGCACTGGAGGGTGAGCGTCTTGCCCGCGCCCGAGGGTCCGAAGAGCACCGCGACCCCGTCGCCCGCCGACCACTCCACATCGAGGGTGAAGCCGGGCAGTCGCTTGACGAGCCGGACTTCGAGACGCTGGCCCACAGCGGGGAGACGCTGGCTCACAGCGGGCGCGCTCCGAGACGAGCCGACGCCACCACCACCCCACACGACAGAAGCGTCAGCACCGCAACGAGCGCCATGGCCTGCCCCGCTTCGCCGGTTTGCACCGCGGTGTAGATGGACAGGGGCAGAGTCTGGGTCTTGCCGGGGATATTGCCCGCCAGCATGAGGGTGGCGCCGAATTCCCCGAGCGCCCGCGCGAAGGCCAGCACGAGGCCGGCGAGAATACCGTTCCGGGCCAAGGGCAGCGTCACCTCGAGGGCCGTCCGCCACTCCGCGCGTCCCAGAGTGAACGCGGCCCGCTCGAGATTGGGATCCACCGACTCGATGGCCGCCCGCGCCGTCCGCACGAGGAGGGGCAGGGCCATCACGGTGGCGGCGATCACCGCCGCGTACCAGGTGAAAGCGACGCTCCAGCCCGTCGCCTCGTAGAGCGGCGCGCCCAGCACGCCGCGCCGGCCGAGGAGGACGATGAGGTAGTAGCCCGTGACGGTGGGCGGCAGCACGAGCGGGAGGGTCACGAGCACGTCCACGGCCGCCCGCCCCCAGAAGCGCCGGCGCGCGAGGAGATAGGCGAGCGGGATGCCTATCGCCGCATTGAGCAGGGTGGCGACGATGGACACCTTGATCGAAAGCCAGATCGCGGAGAGCTGGTCGGGGCTCACCGGACTCCGGGCGGCGGCGAGAAGTCACGGCGCGCCTGACCGTCACGGCTCAGGGAGGGATCGACGAAGGCGCGCGCAAGCGGCGGGAGGATGGTGGGGACACCGATCACGAGCGGTCGCTCCTTTCCGACATGGGAGGCGGGCCAACATGGGAGGCGAGGCGGTTTCCCGGCCCACCCTATCGGCCCGGGGACCATGGCGCACGGCGGTAGGTCCAGGAGCTCGGAGACGCGACGATTATACCCGAGGTCAGGGGACGCGCCGCTGCTGGATCCAGGTCAGCGCCCAGTTCACGAGGAACATGAGGGCGAGCAGGATGAGGGAGAGCGCGATGGCCACATCGAAGTTGCCCTTGCCCGTCTCGAGCACGGTGGCGGTGGTGAGCACCCGCGTCGAGCTCCTGATGTTGCCGCCGACCATGAGCGACGCGCCGACCTCGGAGATGACGGCGCCGAATCCCGCCATGACCGCGGCGAGCATGGGCAGGCGCGCTTCCTTCAAGAGCATCCACACCACCTGGACGTGGGAAGCGCCCAGCCCCCGGAGCTGCAGGCGGAACTTTTCTGGGATTTGCTGGATGGCGGCCAGGGTCAGGCCGATGACGATGGGGGCGGCGATGACGAGCTGGGCGAGGATCATGGCCGTCGGCGTGTAGAGGAGCTCGAGAAAGCCGAGCGCGCCGTTGCGCCAAAGGACGATGGTCACGAAGAGGCCCACCACCACGGGGGGGAGGCCCATACCGGTATTGACGAGGCTGATGATGAAACCGCGCCCGGTGAACCGCGAGAGGGCGAGCGCGGTGCCGAGCGGGATGCCCAGGGCCAGCGCAAGGAGGGTGGCGGTGGCCGAGATACGCAGCGAGAGCCACGTCACGCTCCAGACCTCGGCGTCGCCGGCCAGGAGCAGGCGCACCGCCTGGAGAATTCCCTGCCCGATCAGGTCCACGGCTTACTGGACGTCGGCCTCACTCTGGCCGGCGATGGGGACGAAGAGCGGCTGGCCGTACTTGTCCACGCCGAAGGTCTTGATCACGACCTGCGTCTCGGGCGCCACCATGAAGTCGGCGAAGGCCCTGCCGCCCGCCACGTTCACGCGCGGACCATTGGCGGGATTGATCTCCATGACCGAATAGATGTTGAGGAGCGGCTTGTCTTTCTCCACCAGGATGGGCAGGCTGATGCGCTTCTGGAAGGCGAGCCACGTGCCGCGGTCGGTGATGGTATAGGCGCGGCGGTCATCGGCGATGCCGAGCGTCTGCCCCATGCCCTGGCCCGACTCGATGTACCACGCGCCCTTTGGCTCGAGGCCCGCCTGCTTCCATAGCCCCAGCTCGAGGAGATGGGTGCCCGACCTGTCGCCGCGCGAGACGAAGCGCGATGGCGTCCCGACAATTCGCGTGAGGGCATCCACGGCCCTCGGCATGCCCTTGATCCTGGCCGGATCGTCTTCCGGGCCGATGATGACGAAGTCGTTGTACATGACGAGCCGGCGATTCTGCATCTTGCCTTCTTCGACGTACTTCCGTTCGAGGGAAGGCGCGTGCACGAGCGCGACGTCGGCCTCGCCGCGGGCGGCGAGGGCGAGGGCCTGCCCCGTCCCGACCGAGATCGTCTTGACGGTCAGGCCGGTCTTCCTCTCGAACATGGGCACCAGGGTGTCGAGGAGACCCGAGTCCTGGGTGCTCGTGGTCGTGGACAGGATCACCGTAGTGGACTGCGCCAGCGCCGGCCCCGCCGACCCGGAGCACAGCACGACGAGCAGCAGACGAAGCAGCATGATCTTCCCTCTCTCTCGTAGGGTCAGCAGCCGGCCCGGACCTTTACTATGCTCACGAGAGTACTATGCTCACGAGAGCATACTTGGCGGCGGCCGCGGAATCAAGACGAGGGGTGAAACCGGATCAGTCGCGGAAGGACAGCTCGAAGTGCCGGGCCACCAGAGCGTCGAGACCGTGGCGGAAGCGGCGGTAGCGCTGGACGAAGCGCCGCCCTTCCGGAGTGAGGCGAGTGCCGCCGTCGGGCCCCCGCCCTGGTCGACGCTCGAGGAGCTTCACCCCGGCCGCGCGCTCGAGCTCGCGGAAGTATCCCCACGCCGCCCGATAGGACATACCCATGCGCTCGACGGCCTGCTTGAAGGAGCCGAGCCGTTCCACGGCCTCCAGGAGCTCGGCGCGTCCTTCGCCGAACTTGACGCTGTCCCCGAAGACGACCCAGAGCTTGAGCCGGGGGCGTCCCTTCACCGCGCGTCCCACCGCGCTACCGCGTGAGGACGCGACCGGCGGGAACCGCGTGGTAGCGCGGGCCGTCCACCACGACGTGCCCGTTGACCACCACGTAGGGAATGCCCACGGGATGGCGATGCGGGTCGGGGAAGGTCGCCTCATCACGCACCGTCTTCGGATCGAAGAGGGCCAGATCGGCGGCGTAGCCGGTCTTGACGAGGCCGCGGGCCGCCATGCCCAGCTTGGCCGCGGGCATGCCCGTCATCTTGTGCACCGCCGTCTCCCACGAGAAGAGACGCCGCTCGCGGCAGTAGACGCCGAGCACGCGCGGGAACGTTCCATAGCTTCGCGGATGCGGCTTGCCCGGATGCGGCCCGGTGCCCGCGTGCAGGGACAAGGAATCCGAGCCGATCATGGTGTGGGGATCGGCGCTGGCCATGGCCACGTTCTCCTCGCTCTGGGAGAAGCCGACCATGCTCACGCCCGCCTTCTCCGCGAGCACGAGGTCCATCATGGCCTGCGCCGGCTCACGCCCCGTCAAGCGCGCCAGCTCGGCGAGGTTCTTCCCCGCCAGCTCCGGCCGGGAGCAGGTAGCGACCATCACCTCGTCCCAGCCATAGGAGCCCGAGCCCGTGCGCCAGCGCTCGCCGTCGATCAGGCAGTCGGCGATGGCGCGCGCCCGCGAGGCGGGATCGGCCAGCCGCTCGAGGAGCTTGGCGGTGCCGCCGTCGTGCATCCAGGGCGGGAGGAGATTGTCCATCTTGGTGCTGCCCGCCGGATAGGGATAGACGTCGCCCGTCACGTCGACGCCGCGGGCGCGCGCGTCCGAGATCATCCTGAGCGCCCGCTCCATCTTGCCCCAGTTCTCGCGGCCCGACGCCTTCACGTGCGCGATCTGGACGGGCACCCCGCCCTCCTCGCCGATCCGGATGGCTTCCAGATACGCCCGCTCCAGCGTGGCCGCCTCGCCGCGCACATGGGAGAAGTAGTACCCGCCGCGCTTCGACATGCTCTTGGCGAGGGCGATCAGCTCCTCGGTCGAGCCGTAGACGCTCGGCGCATACACGAGGCCCGTCGAGTAGCCCCAGGCCCCGGCGTCGAGCGCTTCCGCGAGGTGGCGCTCCATGGCCTTCTGCTCGTCGGCGGTGGCGGGCCGATTCTCGCCGCCCACCGACGCGTAGCGGAGGGCGCCGTGGCCGACGAACTGCACCACGTTGACCGAGGTGCGCAGCCCGCGAAGATGATCGAGGTACTCACCGAAGTTCTGCCACGTGGCGGGCGGCTTGCTGCCGATGCCCCCGATCCAGTCGCGCACCGTGTCCCGCATGCCCGGCGCGATGGGACCGGGCGAGAAGCCGCACATGCCCACCACCTCGGTGGTGACGCCCTGCCGCACCTTGGACTCCGCGCCCGGGCACGTGTCGTAGACGAGATCCGAGTGGGAGTGAATGTCGATGAAGCCGGGGGCGACCATCAATCCCTTGGCGTCGATGACGCGGGTGGCCTCGCCGCTCAGACTGGAGCCGAAGGCGGCGATGCGGTCGCCCTCCACGGCCACGTCGGCCGCCACGCCGGGGGCGCCGCTGCCGTCCACCACCGTGCCTCCCTTGATGAGGAGCGACCAGGCCATGAATCTACTCGGCCGTCTCGAGGATCTTGACCGACTTCATCTTGTCGCCCTTCTTGATGTTGTCCACGATGTTCATGCCCGAGGTGACCTTGCCGAAGACGGTGTACTTGCCGTCGAGGAAGTGGGCGGGGGCGAGGGTGATGTAGAACTGGCTGCCCGCGGAGTCGGGGTCCTGGCTGCGCGCCATGGCCACCACCCCGCGCATGTGCTGCTGCTTGTTGAACTCGGCCTTGACCTTGTAGCCGGGCCCTCCCGTACCGTCGCCCTTGGGATCGCCGCCCTGAACTACGAAGTTCGGCTCCACGCGGTGGAAGACCAGCCCGTCGTAGAAGCCCTTCTTGGCGAGGGTGATGAAGTTCTCGACGGTCTTGGGCGCGTCGTCGGGGAAAAACTCGATCTTGATGATGCCGCCCTTCTCCATGGTGATCTCGGCAACCTGTTTCACGCGTCCGGATCCTTTCTGCGGCTCAGCGGGTTTGGGTGCCTGTGCCCAGGCGCCGGCAGGCGCGACGAGCGCGACGACGAGTGCAGCCAAGAGCAGTCGGGTCTTCACGTATGAGCTCCTCCTCGAGGCGGGGGTAGGCGGTCATTATGCCCCGCCCGTCGGCTCCGGGCAAGGTCAACGCACTGCGCCATACGAAAAATCCGTGCTACAGTGGCAACATGGACGAGCGCAAGGACATTCGGAACGTTGCCATCATCGCCCACGTCGACCACGGCAAGACGACCCTCGTCGACGCCATGCTGTGGCAGTCGGGCATCTTCCGCGCCAACGAGCATGTGGCGGAGCGGGTCATGGACTCGATCGACCTCGAGCGCGAGAAGGGCATCACGATCATGGCCAAGAACACGTCCATCCACTACAAGGACGTGAAGATCAATATCGTGGACACCCCCGGCCACGCCGATTTCGGCGGCGAGGTGGAACGGACCCTCACCCTCGTGGACGGCGTGCTCCTCCTCGTGGACGCGGCGGAAGGCCCGCTGCCCCAGACGCGCTTCGTGCTCAAGAAGGCGCTGGAGGCGGGACTCACCCCCGTGGTCGTCATCAACAAGATCGACCGCCAGGACGCGCGCGCCCCGCAGGTGCTCGACGAGGTCTACGACCTCTTCATCGACCTGGACGCGGCGGAAGACCAACTCGAGTTCCCCGTGCTCTACACCGACGCGCGCAAGGGCATCGCCAAGCTTCGCCTCGACGACGACTCCAAGACTCTCGCCCCGCTCTTCGACACGCTGGTGGCCACCATTCCGCCCCCGCGCTTCGATCCCGAGCTGGGGCTCCAGCTTCGCGCCACCTCGCTGGACTGGGACGACTACGTGGGCCGCCTCGTGATCGGGCGCGTGGTCAACGGCAAGATCCGCCAGTACGATCGCGTGGCCATCATCCACCGCGACGACTCGACGGAGATCGCCAAGGTGACCGTGCTCTACGGCTACGAGGGGCTCAAGCGCGTCGAGGTGGCCGAGGCCTCCGAGGGCGACATCGTGGCCATCGCGGGCATCGACAACGTGGAGATCGGCGAGACGGTCACCGATCCCGAGCGGCCCCTCGCCCTGCCCGTCATGCACATCGACGAGCCCACGGTGTCCATGCTCTTTTCCTCCAACGTCTCGCCGTTCTCGGGACGCGAGGGCAAGTTCGTCACCTCGACCCAGCTCCGCGAGCGGCTGTGGAAGGAGAAGCGCACCAACGTGGCCATCCGCGTGGACGAGACGGACTCCCCCGATACCTTCCGCGTCTCCGGACGCGGCGAGCTCCAGCTCGCCATCATCATCGAGATGATGCGGCGCGAGGGCTTCGAGGTCGAGGTGAGCAAGCCCCAGATCATCACCAAGGACGAGCAGGGCAAGACCCTCGAGCCCATGGAACACCTCGTGGTGGACATCCCCGAGGAGTTCATCGGCGCCGTCACCCAGAAGCTGGGGCCCCGCAAGGGGCAGATGACCAAGATGGTCAATCACGGCACGGGGCGGGTGCGGCTCGAGTATCGCCTGCCCTCGCGCGGGCTCATCGGCTACCGCTCGGAGTTCCTCACGGACACGCGGGGCACCGGCCTCCTGAACCATCTCTTCGACGGCTACGCGGAATGGCAGGGCGACATCCCCCACCGCGCCAACGGCGCCCTCGTCTCGGACCGCGGGGGACGCACCACCTCCTACGCCATCGATCATCTCCAGCCCCGCGGGGTGCTGTTCGCAGGCCCCGGCGAGTCGGTCTACGAGGGGCAGATCGTGGGCGAGCACAGCCGCGACAGTGATCTCGACGTCAACATCACCAAGGAAAAGAAGCTGACCAACATGCGCGCGTCCACCTCGGACGAGGGCGTGCGTTTGACCCCGCCCCGCATCATGAATCTCGAACAGAGCCTCGAGTGGATCCGCGAAGACGAGCTGCTCGAGATCACCCCGAAGTCGCTGCGTCTGCGCAAGAAGTCCCTCGGCGGCCGCCGCCGCTTCTAGTGCGCCTCCCACGAATATTCCCCACACCTCGCGTGACCCCGCAGAGTGCCGGGCCAAATTGCGAGCCAGACGAGGCCCGAGGGAGGCCGCAGCCCGAGGCGTACGTGGTCCGTCTCGCCCACCTTTCGCAGAATCGTGATGTTGTCGAGGGAGCCGGTGAGCCGGCGCTCGTGCGATGGGAGGAGCGCCCACAGCTCGCGGAAGCGAGGCCGGCACTGCTCGGCAATGGTCATGTGGGGATGCAGGTTCTCGGCGTCATGGCGGTCCCAGGACATCCAGGGAAGCGTTCGGAGGGTCGCGATGAGGGCGTCGAGAATGCGGCGGGCGGCCGCCGACAGCGCAACCTCGACGAACACCACGTCTTCGAAGAAGTGTCCGAATCCGCCCACCCCCACGGGGGCGGGGTCACGCCCGCGGGTGAAGTCTTCGAGCAACTCCTCGACCTGCGCGATGTCTCGCGTGGCGAAGTGGTACTTGAGGGTGAAGTGCGCGGGGATGGCCTGCCGCTGGGTGAAGGTGAGCCCGAATCGCGCGGCGATGAGATCGACCAGCTCGCGCTGATAGGCGGGGATGGGCGGCTTGAGAAAGCAGGGGATGATGTACTTCTGCTCGGGGTTCACCTTCCCCCTTCTCTAGCGGCCACCTCGACCGCGAGATGGGCCGCCGCCCGATCTTCCCCCGCCACCACGGCCCCCGCCCCCGCCGCCCCGGCCGCCGCCCGGGCCACCGCGGCCGCCGCCTGGCCCACGACGCCCCGCAGGGCCGGGGCGTCCGCCGCGCGCGGCCATGCGCGCCCGCTTCTCGTCGGCGTAGCGCCGGCGCTCCTCGCTCGTCGGCTTGATCTCGGCGAGGAATAGGTCGTCTTCCGCCCACTCCACCGGGATCTTCTGGCCGATGAACTTCTCGATGGGCTCGATCTGGAGCGCCCCCGCCTCGTCGGCCAGGCTGATGGACTTGCCGGTGGCGCCCGCGCGCGCGGTGCGCCCGATGCGGTGGACGTAGTCTTCCGCGTCCTGCGGCATGTCCCAGTTCACGACATGGGTGACGCCCTCGATGTGCAGCCCTCGCGAAGCCACGTCCGTGGCCACGAGGATGGGCAGCTCGCCATTCTTGAAGTCGTTCAGGATCTTGAGCCGCTTCTTCTGCTCCACGTCGCCGGTGAGGGCCCGCGCCTGCCAGCCGTTCCGACCCAGCCGATCTTCGAGGCGCCGGGCCTCCTCCCGAGTATTGGAGAAGACGAGGATGCGGCTGCCCCCTTCGCGCTTCAAGAGGCCCAAGAACAGGCCGAACTTCTCCTCCCGGCCCACGTGGTAGAGCACCTGCACGACGTTCTCCGCCGTCTTCTGGAGGGGGGTGACCGAGATCTGGGTCGGGTTGTTCATGAACTCCCAGGTCAGCTCCATCACCCGGAAGGACAAGGTTGCCGAATAGAGAAAGGACTGCCGCTTCTCCGGCTTGGGCAGCTTGCGCAGGATATAGCGCAGGTCGGCGATGAAGCCCATGTCGAACATGCGGTCGGCCTCGTCGATCACGAGAACCTCCGCGCGTTGGGGCGACCAGATGTGCTGCTTGAGGTAGTCGATGAGGCGTCCCGGGGTGCCCACGAGCATGTCGCAGGCCTCGCTCAGCTCTTCCCGCTGCTTGTTGTAGTCGATGCCTCCGTAGACGGCGCGGATCTTGAGCCCGGTGTGGGCGCCGAGCAGCCGCGCGTCGGCCTCGATCTGGACGACCAGCTCGCGGGTGGGCGCGATGATGAGCACGCGCGGCGCCGTGGGCCCGCTCCGGGGAGGCGCGGGATGGCGCAGGCAGCGCGTGAAGGCGGCGATGAGGAAGGCCGCCGTCTTGCCCGTGCCGGTTTGCGACTGGCCCGCCACGTCCTTGCCCTTGAGGGCCAGCGGCAGCGTGCCTTCCTGGATGGGCGTCATGGCCACGAAGCCGGCGTCCCGTATGCCGCGCATGACCGGTTCGGGCAGATCGAGCGCGGTGAAATCCATGGGGCTCATGGCGTGGAGGCCGGTTCCACGGGGGGTGTGGCCGCCGTGCGCTTCCGCGTGGCGAGGCGGGCGCAGATGATGCCGACCTCGTAGAGAATGCACAGGGGGCCCGCCATGAGCGTCTGATTGATCATGTCGGGAGTGGGGGTGAGGATGGCCGCGATGATGAAGTTGACGAGGATCGCGTACTTGCGATTCTTCGACAGGAACTGGGGCGTGACCACGCCGATGAGGCTCAGGATCGTGATCACCACCGGCAGCTCGAAGACCAGGCCGAAGGCGAGGGCGAACTTGATCACGAAGTCCGTGTACGACGACACGGTGAGCATCGGCTTCCAGCCCTTCTCCTGACCGAAGGTCACGAGAAAGGTCGAGGCATACGGGATGATGATGAGCATGGCGAAGGCGCCGCCGATGAGGAAGAGCAGGGACCCGATGATGATGAAGGGCGCCGCGTATTTCTTCTCGTGCTCGTGGAGCCCGGGGGCCACGAACTTCCAGACCTGGAGGAGGATGCCGGGCATGGAGATGAAGATGCCCAGCACCATGGCCACCTTCATCCACGTCCAGAAAGCCTCGGTGGGCGAGGTGAAGACCAGCTCCGTCTTCATGCTGAGGAGCGGCCGCGAGATGAAGCGCATGGCCGGATCGGTGATGAAGAAGGCGATGATGATCCCCACGCCCGCGGAGACGAGGCTCCACATGATGCGGGTCCGGAGCTCGCCCAGGTGCTCCATGAACGACATCTTGCCGAGGGCGCGATCGGTCTCCGGATCCGGCGCCGCTGCCTGCTCGCCCGACATCACCACTCCGCCAGGAAGTGCCGCAGCTGCCCGACGCCACGCCCGAGGGCGAAGCCCTCGCGGATGGCCCGCGTGACATAGGCCTTGGCATCGCGCACGGCTTCGCCGAGCGGGCGCCCCTGGGCCAGCCCGGCCGTGATGGCCGCGGAGAGCGTGCAGCCGGTGCCGTGGGTGTTGTCGGAGTCGATGCGCGAGACCTGAAAAGCCGTGAACTCCCGGCCGTTGTAGAGAAGATCCACCGCGTCACCCGTCAAATGGCCGCCCTTGACGAGCACGTGGCGCGGACCCAGGCCGTGAATACGCTTGGCCGCCTCTTCCATCTCCGCCCGGCTGGCCACGGGCATGCCCGCGAGCACCTCCGCCTCGGGGAGATTGGGCGTCACGGCGAGGGACAAGGGCAAGAGGCGGGTGATGAGCGCGCGCACGGCCTCCGGCTCGAGGAGCGACGCCCCGGACTTGGCGACCATGACCGGATCCACCACGAGCTTCTCCACCCGGCGAGACGCGAGCATGTTGGCCACGGCTTCGATGATGGCGGCATTGGCGAGCATGCCGCACTTGGCCGCGTCGACGCCGAAGTCCTCGAGAACGGATTCGATCTGGCGCGCGACGAAGGCCGGGGACAGACACTCCACGCCCTGCACGCCCATGGAGTTCTGTGCCGTCACCGCCGTGATGACCGACATGCCGAAAACCTGGTAGGCCGAAAAGGTCTTGAGGTCCGCCTGGATGCCCGCGCCGCCGCCAGAATCCGACCCGGCGATGGTCAAGGCTTTGGGGATCGACATGGCCTCTTAGTATACGGGATACCTGAACATCGGTATAGGCATCAGAGACTTAGCGGGCACGCGCCGGCCACGAAGAGGAGCTCCGCGACCTCTTCGCCGGGATCGGTTCTCCGGTACGCGCTCTCGTCTCTATGTCTGGCGAAACCGGAAATTGAATGCGCGAAGCTCGATCTGTTGGTTCGGGTACGGCTTCCATTCGACGTATCGCTGGAGCCCGTACGAATCGTTCGCCTGGATGACGGGGATCCACGGGAAGTTCTCGAGCACGGTCTGACTCATCTCCGCATATGCCTTGCCTCGGAAGTTCTAGAGTGTCCTACTGCTCGCGGACGGTCAAGACAGTCCCTCCGTCCAGCACCGCGCCGTGGATGCTGGCGGCTATCGCCACCGGCGCGGGCCGCATACCAGCCGCTTGATCGCGACCAGAACCGGCCCCACCACGCGGATCCGACGGAGCCGCTCCCGGCGACGAACCGGAGGTTGGACGACTCGCAAGGCGAGGGCGGCGGACCGGGCCTCGCTCCGCCGGCTCGGCTTGGGCGCATGCTTCCATTCCGCGAGCACGTCGCGATAGAGCGCGATCAGCTCGTCCACCTGGTGGGCAAGGTCGGCGGAGGCCCGAATCTTCCGCGAGACGCGGGCAGCGTCGTCCGGATCGTAGCGCGTGATCTGCTTGAAGAGGACTCGCGGGTCGAGGGGCTGGCGCAAGAGCCGCGCCCCGAAATTCCACCGACGGAACTCCTCCACGTCGGCGCCCCGGACCATCTTCCCCGCCCCACGAAAATCGCACAACACGACGGCGGTGCCCACGGCCATCGCCTCCAGCGCGCATCGTGCCTTGGCGAACACGAGGTCGTACTGACCGATGACGGCCTCCGGCTCCGCCGATGGATGGCCCACTCCCGAGCCGATGACGTCCAGGGGGAGGCCGGCACGGGCACAGGCGTCCCGCACCGCCCCCAGATGCGTCGCCTCGTTCGCGTAGTTGCTGAAAAGGAGGGCGCGGGCCGGCCGCGCGGGGAGCGGGCGTCGAGGCTTGAAGCGGGTGAGGTCCACAGAGTTGTAGACGACACGAATGCGGTCTCGGGGCACTCCCGCCTCGATGACGCGCTCCCGGCAATTGTGATCGACGGCCACGTGGCGCAGGATGCGCGGGAAGATCGGCGGCGCATCCACGCGCGCCGTCGCGTCGTGGCAGACGTAGAGAGCGGGGACGCCCGAAAAGTGCAGGAGGGCGTTCAGGCTGGGGACGGTATGGTGGCCGTGCACGATGTCGGGCGGCTCGGAGAAGTCCGCGAGCGAGTCGCGGACCTCCACCCCGCGCTTGGCGAGATCCGCGGCGAGGGGGCCCGCGTGGAGCGTGTAGACGAGGGGGGTGTGGCCCCGGGCGGCGAGGGCGAGCGCGAGATCGTACACGTACATCTCGCTGCCCGTGCGACCGGCGAGGGCAAAGTTCGTGATGAGAACGCGCAGGCTGCTCATCCCATGCGGGCGCCCGCCATGTTCCCCACTCGCGCCTCGAGGCTTCTGTCCAGGGCCTCCCAGAGCGCCGCCTGAAGAGGCGCGATGTGATCCGTATAGCTCACCGCGCGCAGGTACTTGCCCGCGGCGACTCGCGACTGGCCATGGATCTCGTAGTGCGGCTGGCTGCTCAGCTCGGGCGTCCAGCACTTCCGATTGTCGACGGGATGGAGACATTCGTGGCGAAAGGACTCGATCCCGTGTCGCTGCACGGCCGAATGGATCTCGCCGGCCAGCTCCGGATAGCCGCGGGCGGCCGCGAGCTTCCGCTCGAGCGCCTGATCATCGAGGGTGAGCTTGATCGCGCCACGACATCGCCCCATCTCGCAATCGATGCGCGACCCGGTGACCACGTACTCGTAGTTGCCGATCGGCCCCCGGACGCGGGCCGCGAGCCCGACGGCTCCCCCCACGATGGTGCGACAGAAATCGTGGGTCGGATTGTAGCCCTCGGCTGAATCCCCGACGACATAGTCGATGTCATCGAGACAGATCCAGTCGGCGAGCTCGAAGGTCAGGCGCAGAAAGAGGTCGACGTCCTGATCCAGCATCGCCTCGTAGACTTCCTGATCCGAGAGATGCCCGTAGATGGAGCCGGGACGTCCCCCGACGCGCAGAAGAGTCTTGGTGGTCGAGTGTAGACGAGACCGGCCGAGCTGGCCGGAGCCGTCGGTCATGACAAAAACAGTTGGTTGCGACATGGCCAGCCATCCGGTGAGATTGAGCTCATGGCCGGGGTGCGCCACGACGAGCGCCGCGCGGCCTAAGGTTGCTCCAGTGGGTTGGTGCGCCGTCCGAAACATGGGTCCTCCGGGTCGTCGGGATTCACTACGATGCTCACGACCCCGTAGGGGTAGTCGCAACACGCATACCAAGGCGCTGAACCCTTTAGTTTCCAGCAGCTATGGGAAGGAAACTGCCCAGACACCCCTCATCTGTAAGCCGAGCCGACGATTCAGTGGAGGCGGCGGGGGGGCGGGACTCTGGCTATTCGGCGGAGGGCGTCGGCTTCACATACGGGATGACGACGGTGAATTCTCCTCTCACCTGTCCAGCGGCAAAGCGCGCGTGAAGGGTGGCGGGCGTGCCGCGCACGATCTCCTCGAACTGCTTGGTCAGCTCACGCGCCACCACGATCTCGGCCTCACCGAACACCTGCCCGATCGCCTCGAGCGAGGCGAGCGCGCGATGGGGCGACTCGTAGCACACGATGGTCATCTCGAGATCGCGGAGCGCTTCGAGCCGGTGCCGGCGCTTCCCCGGCTTCACGGGCAGGAAGCCGTCGAAGACGAAGCTGTCGGCGGGAATGCCCGCGGCCGAGAGCGCGGCAATGACCGCGGAGGGTCCGGGCACCGGCACCACGGGAATCCCCGCGGCCCGCGCTTCCCGCACGAGCAGGAAACCGGGATCGGAGATGCCGGGCGTGCCCGCATCCGTGACGAGGGCCACGGACTTGCCCTCGTGCAGGGACTTGATGATGGTCGGACCCTTGGCGAGCTTGTTGTGCTCGAAGTAGCTCGTGACGGGCACGTGTATGCCGAAATGGGTGAGGAGGGTACGCGTGCGGCGCGTGTCCTCGCAGGCCACCAGCCCCACTTCCTTGAGTACTCGAAGGGCACGGATCGTGATGTCTTCGAGATTGCCGATGGGCGTAGCGACCACGTACAGCGTGCCCGGCGTCACGGCCGCCCTGCCCCTCCCGTCCCTTCCTCCTTGGCCGGAGGAGAAAGAGAAACGGTGCGCGAGAACTCGAGGACGGTCTGGGCGAGGGCGGAGAGGTTTTCGTAGGGCTCGCCCCGAAGCGCCTGGCGGACGCGCTCCTCCCCGCCCACGACGAGACGCAGCACGACCGCGCGCCGCGGGCCCGGGTCGTTCGGGTCCATGACCTGGGGCGGCCATTCCTCGAGGAGCGCGGGAGAGTCGAGGAGCTGTGACACGAAGGCCACATAGGCACCCCTATCGACATCGCCCGCTCGCTCCCACGCCGGCGCGGCCACGCGCACGCCCGACAGGGCCTCGACCATCGCGCGGCCCGATCGCGCCACGAGCCGAATCACCTGGCGGTCGCCCGGCGAGTCGCCCGAGGGGCGCGTCTCGGTGAGCACGATGACGCGCGACTGCCGGGCTGCGGTGTCGAGCAGCATGCGCCGAGCCTTGATGATGCGCGCCTGCACGGCCTCGCGGTCGGCCGCGCCGGGCGAGACGGCCTGATATTGCCGCAGTCGCACATAGGCGGCGAGCGGCCACCCTGCCTCGGAGGCCGCTATCCCCCAGCGGCGCAGCGCATCCTCGGGCAGCGGCTCTTCCGCCAACCGCGCGGCGGCCTCGAAGCTCACCAATGCCTGCTCGAAGCGCCGGGCCTCGAATTCCCTGGTGGCGCGGACGAGGTACCAGTGCCGCTCGCGCCCGCCGGCCTCGGGCGCCTCGGCCCGGACCACTCCCGCAGCGGCCGCGATCAGCATGGCCACGAGCGCATAGGTCACTGGACGGCGCGCTCTCATCCAGTCATCATTCTGGCATGGACGGGCTCTACACGGTGCGGACCCTGGCAGAGCGGGCGGACCTCGAGCCCCATTTCCATCGCTTTCACGCTCTCGCCTGGCCGCGCTTCCTCCACGAAGGCAATGGTACGGGTGGTCTTTGGAGTCGTCTATTCAGCGACTTCAGGGATTTTCAGCTCGGGCTATGGGACGAGGCGGGGACGCTCGTCGCCGTGGGCAACTCGATTCCCTTCATCTGCGACGGTACCCGGGCCGATCTCCCGCCCGATATCCCGGAGCTTCTCCAGCGAGGGGTAGCCGTGAAGCGCGACGGACGGCGCCCCACCGCCCTGTCCGCGCTGGCCGCCATCGTGGACCCCCGGCATCGCGCGCGGGGGCTGAGCCTGCGCATCATCGAGACCATGAGAGACATCGCGCGGCGGCACGGGCTCAAGACCCTGGTCGCCCCTGTACGTCCGGCCCTCAAGCAGCTCTACCCGCTCACGCCCATGGAACGCTATGTCACGTGGCGGCGATCCGACGGGACCGCGTTCGATCACTGGCTCCGCACGCACGAGCGGATGGGTGCCGAGATCCTGCAGGTCGCTCCCACGGCGATGGTCGTCACGGACACCGTGGCCAAGTGGGAGGATTGGACGGGGCTGCGCTTCCCGGAGAGCGGAACCTACGTCGTCGCGGGAGCGTTCCAACCCGTGAAGGTCGACGTGCGACGGAATATGGGGCGCTACGAGGAAGCAAATGTCTGGATGAAGCACCCGGTTTTTTGAGACGATCTGCAGAACGAACAGGCAGGCCAATGCCGGCGCGTCCGACCAGCAGATCGGTCGTGTCGGTTCGAACAAACCCCGACTAAAATCTCGAGGGTAGGAGCATGAGCGTAGATAACGCCACGTCGGTTCTCCGCCATGGCCGGTCGAGCCTCACGTCTGGCTTGGCGAGGGACTGGTGAGAAGGGGCATGAGCCGGACTCGGCCTGAAGACCCTCAAGCGGTTCGCATCGAGGCGGAGAACGAGTGGGCGTGGTGCGGGACGCGGCGGCTCGAGCTGACGCCGCGGGCGTTCGCGGTCCTCCGGCACTTGGTCCAGTATCCGGGGCGGTTGATCACCAAGGAGGAGCTGCTCACCGCGGTCTGGCGGGACGCGATCGTGAGCGACGCCGCTCTGTCGAGCTGCATTCGTGATCTGCGCAAGGCGCTGCGGGACTCTTCAGGCGCGCCGCGATACATCCAGACGGTGCATCGACGAGGATTCCGGTTCATTGGCCCGGTGGCTCGGCCGACGGCGATCGTCGCTGCCCCTCCGGACAGGTCTCCCGTCCAGTCCCCGGCGAGCTTCACCTCCTCGTCGCACGCGGCCCCGACGTTGGTCGGCCGAGAGGCCGAGCTGGCCCGGCTGCACGAACGGCTGACGAGGGCGCTGAGCGGACAGCGGCAGCTCGTGTTCGTGACCGGGGAGCCGGGGATCGGCAAGACGGCGTTGGTGGAAATATTCCTCGCGGAAGTCGGCGAAGCGAACGCGCTGCGCATCGGCTGGGGACAATGTGTGGAGCAGTACGGTGCGGGGGAAGCGTACCTGCCGGTGCTGGAAGCGCTGGGGCGATTGGGACGAGCGGCGGGGGGCGAGCAGCTGGTTCAGATCCTCAAGCAGCATGCGCCGACCTGGCTGGAGCAGCTCCCGGGTTTGTTGAGCGATCGCGATGTGGAGGCGGTGCAGCGCCGGGCGCAGGGGGCCACGCGCGACCGGATGCTGCGAGAGCTGGTGGAGGCGCTGGACGCCTTCGCTTTGGGCGTGCCGCTCGTACTGCTCCTGGAAGACCTGCACTGGAGCGACTCCGCCACCATCGACCTGCTGCGCATGCTGGCACGGCGGCGGGAACCGTCGCGCTTGCTGGTCCTCGGCACGTACCGGCCCGCCGACGTGGCCTCGGCCACCGCGCATCCATTGCGGTGGGTCAAGCACGAGCTGCAGATGCACGGATACTGCGACGAGATACCCTTGGAGTTCTTGAGCGCGCCCGCCGTGGGCCAATACCTCTCGCGGCGCTTTCCCGGGCACGGGTTCCCCTCGGAGCTGGCCCTCGCGCTCCACCGGAACACCGACGGCAATCCGCTGTTCCTGGTGAACACGATCGACTACCTGATCGGCCAGGAGCAGCTCCGGGAGATCGACGGCCGGTGGCAGCTCGTGGGGCCGGCGGAGGACATCGCGTCGCGGGCGCCGGATACGCTGTGGCAGCTCGTCGAGAAGCAGGTGGAGCGCCTGACCGCGGACGAGCAGGCAGTCCTGGTGGCGGCCAGCGTGGCGGGCGTGGAGTTTTCCACGGCGGTGGCCGGCGCGGCGGGGATCGACCCGCAGCAAGGCGAACTGCGATGCGAAGCGCTGGCACGCCGGGGCCAGTTTCTTCGACGGGTCGGCATCGCCGAGTGGCCGGATGGGACGGTGGCGGGGCGGTATGCCTTCATTCACGCCCTGTACCAGCAGGTGCTCTATGGGCGCGTCTCCATCGGGGAGCGGGTGGGTCTGCACCTGCGCACGGCCGAGCGTCTCGAGCGCGGCTACGGCGCGCGGGCGGGCGAGATTGCCGGCGAGCTCGCCGTGCACTTCGAGCACGGCCGGGACTTCGAGCGGGCCGCGCGGTACCGGAGACAAGCCGGCGAGCATGCGCTGCACCAGCACGCCTACGGTGAGGCCGCCGACCACGCGACGCGCGCCCTCGACTCGCTCAGGGCTTTGCCGGACGCGCGGGAGCGTACCCAGGAAGAGCTGTCCCTGCAGGTCACGCTGGGGACGGCCCTGACGGCGACCCAGGGCTATGCCGCGCCCGAGGTGGCTCGCACGTACGCGCGAGCCTGGGAGCTCTATACTCAAATGAAAGAAACGCCGCAGCTCCTGCCCGTCTTGCTGGGCATCGGGCGATTCTATGTCGTGCGGGGCGAGTTCAAGACGGCCCACGACGTGGGCACCTACCTGTTGACGATGGCGGAGGCGAGGCGAGATCCCGCCCTGCTCCTGGCCGCGCACAATGCCTTGGGCATCGTGTCGCTCTACTCGGGCGAGCTCGAGGCGGCCCTCGATCATCTGGAGCGGGGGATCGAGGGGTACGATTCGGGCGAGCCCGATCCCACCCGGTCGCCCGCGTTCCGCCTCGTTCCTCCCGTGGTCACCTGCGCGATCCACACCGCCTGGACCCTCTGGATCCTGGGTTACCCCGACCGGGCCGCCACCCGCGCCCGAGAGGCTCTCGAGTTGGCGCGCTCGCTCGATCACCCGTTCGGTCTGTCATACGCCTGTCACCTCGCCGCGGCAGTGCACCATTGGCGAAGGGAACACCAGACCGTGCAGGAACTGGAAGACGAGGCCCTGGCCCACGACACGGAGCACGACTTCGGGCTCCTTCTCACGGTGGGAATCATCCAGCGCGGCTGGTTACTCGCTCAACGAGGGCAGCGTGAGGAGGGCCTGGCTCAGATGCAGGAAGGACTGGCGAGGCACCGGGAGATTGGGGCCACGGTCCTCGTTCCGGCTTTCCTGGCCTTGGTAGCGGAGGCGCACCAGCAGCTCGGTCGGCCGGCGGACGGACTGTCCGCGATAGCCGAGGCGTTGACGGTCGCGCAGCAGTCTGGACAGCACTATTGGGAGGCGGAGCTGCATCGCCTGACCGGCGTGCTCACGCTTCAGGCCGAGGCGAGCCCCGGGAGGGACGCGGGTCCGCGCGTAGCAGATCATGACCCACGATCCGCGGGGACGGGCCCGCCCGCGACGGGCGACGCCGAGTCACATTTCCTCCAGGCCATCGAGATTGCGCGCCGACAGGGCGCGAGATCGCTGGAGCTGCGCGCGACGGTGAGCCTGAGTCGACGGTGGGCCGACACGGGGAGACTGAGGGAGGCGCACGCATCGCTCTCGGGCATCTACGGCTGGTTCACGGAGGGGTTCGACACCGCCGACCTGAGGGAGGCGAAATCGCTGCTCGAGGAGCTCGAAACCCGCGCCGGCGGATGATCCACCAACTCGAGCAACTCTCCCTACCCGAGAAAGCCGAGCAGTCCGGAAACATCGACAACAGGGCGACCGCGATCCGTTGGAGGACGCCCGATCTGGCCAGCCCCCGCCCACGGCGAGCACTCCGAGGAGGAGGAACCAGACGGGCGAGGCGAACCCGCAGAGGCTGGGGGCACTGGGCCCGATGGCCGCCACGTTCCAGACGACGATCACGCCGAGGGCGACGACGTAGTCGGGGAGGACGTCGAGCGTCCAGCACAGCATGGCGGCGATCAGGAGGACGGATCCGCGCGATTCCGGAGTGGCCAAGAACTCGGCAGCGAGGGGTGCGATCGGTATCACCCGAGAAG